>Ga0316625_100000240_pt1 | contig 10003 bp, 8 predicted proteins | sample OWC_Aug_T1_C1_D1_FD_207655 | JGI IMG/M metagenome (GOLD analysis project Ga0316625, IMG submission 207655) | Wetland soil microbial communities from Old Woman Creek delta, Ohio, United States - OWC_Aug_T1_C1_D1_A | ecosystem: Environmental > Terrestrial > Soil > Wetlands | place: USA: Ohio... | reverse complement strand
CAGAATCTGGACAAGTGCCCTGCCAACTTCGTGGCCCTGAGCCCGGTGAGCTTCGTCGAACGCAGCGCCGAGGTCTTCGGCGACCTGCCGGCGGTGGTGCACGGCGCACGGCGCTTCAGCTGGGCGCTGTGCCGCGAGCGCAGCGCACGGCTGGCGGCGGCGCTGCGCCACCTGGGCGTGGGCCGCGGCAGCACGGTGAGCACGATGCTGCCGAACACGCCGGAGATGGTCGAGGCGCACTACGCGGTGCCGGCGCTGAACGCAGTGCTGAACACGCTGAACACCCGGCTCGATGCCGCGCTGCTGGCCTGGCAGATGAACCACTGCGAAGCGGTCGTGCTGATCACCGACCGCGAGTTCGCGCCGGTGGTGAAGGAGGCGCTGCGCATCCTGAAGGCCGAGCACGGCCGCGAGCCGGTGGTGATCGACGTCTGCGACAGCGAGTACACCGGCCCTGGCGACCGGCTGGGCGCGCACGAGTACGAGGCGCTGCTGGCCGCGCACGCGCCGTTGCCGAAGCTGGAGGGCCCGGCCGACGAGTGGGACGCGATCGCCGTCAGCTACACCAGCGGCACCACCGGCGACCCGAAGGGCGTGGTCACCCACCACCGCGGCGCGTACCTGAACGCGGTGAGCAATGCCGCCACCTGGACAATGCCGCACTTCCCCAAGTATCTTTGGACGCTGCCGATGTTCCACTGCAACGGCTGGTGCTTCCCGTGGACGGTGGCGATGCTGGGCGGCACGCATGTCTGCCTGCGCCGGGTGGAGGCCAAGCCGATCCTGGACGCAATGCGCGAGCACCAGGCCGACCACTACTGCGCGGCGCCGATCGTGCACAACCTGCTGATCAACGCGCCGGCCGAGCTGCGCGCCGGCATCGGCCACAAGGTGCGCGGCATGGTGGCCGGTGCGGCGCCGCCGGCGGCGATGATCGAAGGCATGGCGAAGCTCGGCTTCGACATCACCCATGTCTACGGCCTGACCGAGGTCTACGGCCCGGCCAGCGTGGCCGTCAAGCGCGAAGCCTGGGCAGCGCAGAGCCTATCGGAGCAGACGCGGCTGAACGGCCGGCAGGGCGTGCGCTATGCGCTGCAGGAGGGCATGACCGTGCTCGACCCCGAGTCGATGGCCGAGGTGCCGGCCGACGGCCAGACCATGGGCGAGATCATGTTCCGCGGCAACATCGTGATGAAGGGCTACCTGAAGAACCCGAAGGCCACCGCCAAGAGCTTTGCCGGCGGCTGGTTCCACACCGGCGACCTGGCGGTGATGGAGAGCGACCGCTACGTGAAGATCAAGGACCGCAGCAAGGACATCATCATCAGCGGCGGCGAGAACATCAGCTCCATCGAGGTGGAGGACGCGCTGTACCGCCACCCGGCCGTGCTGGCCTGCGCGGTGGTGGCCCGGCCCGACCCGAAGTGGGGCGAGAGCCCGGTGGCCTACGTGGAGACCAAGCCCGACGCGCCGGTGACGGCGGCCGAGCTGATCGCCCACTGCAAGAGCCTGCTGGCCGGCTACAAGGTGCCGAAGGAGATCCGCTTCGAGCCGATCCCCAAGACCAGCACCGGCAAGATCCAGAAGTTCCAGCTGCGCGAGCGCGCCAAGAGCGCCAGCGCCATCGAATAGGAGCCGATGCCATGAACGACGAAGTCCTGGTGCTGCACACGCGCGATGCGCGTGGCGTGGTCACTCTGACGCTGAACCGGCCGCAGGCCTTCAACGCGCTGTCCGAAGGCCTGATGGAGGCGCTGCAGCGCGCGCTGGACCGCATCGGCAGCGACGAGTCGGTGCGCGCAGTGGTCATCGCCGCCGCGGGCAAGGCCTTCTGCGCCGGCCACGACCTGAAGGAGATGCGCGCCGCGCCGGAACTGGGCTACTACGAGCGGCTGTTCGCGCTGTGCGGCCGCATGATGATGACGATCCAGAAGCTGCCGGTGCCGGTGATCGCGCGGGTGCACGGCATCGCCACCGCGGCCGGCTGCCAGCTGGTGGCAATGTGCGACCTGGCCGTGGCGGTGCGCGAGGCGCGCTTCGCGGTCAGCGGCATCAATGCCGGGCTGTTCTGCTCGACGCCCAGTGTCGCGCTGTCGCGCAACGTGCCGCGCAAGATGGCCTTCGAGATGCTGGTCACCGGCGACTTCATCAGCGCCGACGAGGCCCGCGAGCGTGGGCTGGTGAACCGCGTGGTCGAGGCCGACCGGCTGGATGTCGAGGTGGAGGCGCTGGTGGCCAGCATCGTGGCCAAGCCGCGCATCTCGATCGCGCGCGGCAAGGCGCTGTTCTACAGCCAGCTGGAGCAGGGCATCGAGGCCGCCTACGAACAGGCGGTGACGACGATGGCCTGCAACATGATGGACGCGCCGGCGCTGGAAGGCGTGCAGGCCTTCATCGAGAAGCGGCCGCCGCGCTGGGACGGCCGCTAGGCGCCGGAAGGCTTCAGCGTCGGGCGCGCGTTTTGGCGGCCGCGGCCTTGGCCGGCGCCGCCTTGGGCTTGTCGGCCACCGCCACGGCGCCGCCCAGGCCTTCGGTCATGCCGATCAGCACGCCGCTGACCATCGCCGCATAACTGTCCATCAGGGCCTGCGAGGCCCGCAGGCTGCTGGCGCGACCTTTGCGCAAGGCATCCTGGGCCTGGGCCATCAGCTGCTCCACCGTCTGGGTGGCGCCGGCGCCGGTGGCCGTGCCTTCGAGCTTCATCGACTTGAGCACCTCGCCCCAGGCGCCCTGCAGCGGGCCTTCCACGCCCTTCACGGCTTTGCCCACGGTGCTGAAGAGCATGTCCTCCATCTTCTCGACACCGTCCAGCGCCGCCTTCAGCTGCGTTTCGCGCAGATCCGCACCGCGGTCCATCAGCTGCTGCAAGGCCTTGTGATTGGCCTGCACCGCCTGCAACAGTGCCGCGTCCATGCCGTCGAAGGCCTTGCGCAGCATGGCTTCCACGTCCACCGCGCTGGCCGGGTTCTTCTCGGCGCCGGCCGAGGCGGCCTGCGTTACCGACTTGATGACCTTGCGCACGTTGTCCAGCGTCAGCTCGCGGCCCTGAAGCGCTTTCAGCGTGGCGTCGGCCACCGCCTTGCGCAGCTTGTCGCCCTGCTTGGCCGAGGCCTCGGCGAACATGTCGATGAGCGCGTCCTGGTCGATCCCTGCCTTGATCATGACTGTCTCCTGGTGTCGAATGGAGCGGCCCGGGCCGCGACCCGCATTCTGCGGCAATCAGTTGGGGAAGTGGCAGGCCGCCTGGTGGTTGGGCCCCAGCGGCTGAAGCGTCGGCGCTTCGGTGCGACACCGCTCCTGCGCGCGCGGGCACCTCGGGTGGAAGTGGCAGCCGCTGGGCGGGTGGATCGGGCTGGGCACATCGCCCTCGAGCACGATGCGCTTGCGCGCCACCGTCGGGTCGGGGATCGGCACCGCCGAGAGCAGCGCCTCGGTGTAGGGGTGCTTGGGCGAGGTATAGAGCTGGCGCGAGGGCGCCACCTCGACGATGCGCCCCAGGTACATCACCGCCACGCGATGGCTGATGTGCTCGACGACGCTCAGGTCATGGGCGATGAAGATGTAGGTCAGGTTGAACTGCTCGCGCAGGTCTTCCAGCAGGTTGATCACCTGCGCCTGTATCGACACGTCCAGCGCCGACACCGCCTCGTCGCAGACCACCAGCTTGGGGTTCACCGCCAGCGCGCGGGCGATGCCGATGCGCTGGCGCTGGCCGCCCGAGAACTCGTGCGGATAGCGGCGCATGTGGTCGGCTGACAGGCCCACCGTCTCCAGCAGCTGCACCACGCGTTCGTTGATCTCGCGCGGGTTGGCCGCCAGCTTGTGGATCACCAGGCCCTCGCCGACGATCGCGCCGACCGTCATGCGCGGGTTGAGGCTGGCGAACGGGTCCTGGAAGATGATCTGCATGTCGCGCGCCATCGCGCGCAGTTCGTCGCCGGCCATGCCGCCGACATTGCGGCCCTCGAACAGGACCTCGCCGGCGGTCGGCTCGATCAGCCGCAGCACGCAGCGGCCGGTGGTGCTCTTGCCGCAGCCCGATTCGCCCACCAGCCCGAGCGTTTCGCCGGCCTGCAGCTCGAAGCTGACGCCATCGACCGCATGGACGTGGTCGACCACGCGGCGCAGCAGCCCACCGCGGATCGGGAAGTGCTTCTTCAGTCCCTTGACCTGCAACAGCGGGGTGCTCATCGCTACAGGTCCAGGATGCACGCCACGCGGTGCCCGGGCGCGACCTCGCGCAGCGGCGGCGTCGCCTGCCGGCACTCGGCGCGGGCATGCTTGCAGCGCGCGGCGAAGCGGCAGCCTTCGGCCGGCTCGATCAGCTTGGGCACGGTGCCCGGGATCGCTTCCAGCCTCACCTTGTGCTGGGCGTCCAGATCGATGCGCGGGATCGAGCGGATCAGGCCCTGCGTGTACGGATGCCGCGGGTGCGCGAACAGCGCCTTCACCGGCGCTTCCTCGACCACCTTGCCGGCGTACATCACCACCACGCGCTGAGCCACTTCGGCGACGACGCCCATCGCATGGGTGATCAGCATCACCGCCATGCCCATCTCGTCCTTCAGCCGCTGCAGCAGGTCGAGGATCTGCGCCTGGATGGTCACGTCCAGCGCGGTGGTGGGCTCGTCGGCGATCACCAGCTGCGGCTTGCAGGCCAGCGCGATGGCAATCATCACGCGCTGGCGCATGCCGCCGGAGAACTGGTGCGGGTAGTCGCGCACGCGCCGCTCGGGGGTCGGGATGCGCACCAGCTTCAACATCTCCACCGCGCGGTCCATGGCCTCGCGCCGCGACAGGCCCTCGTGCAGACGCAGGCTCTCGGCGATCTGCTCGCCCACGGTGTACACGGGGTTCAGGCTGGTCATCGGCTCCTGGAAGATGATCGAGATCTCCTTGGCGCGGATCTTCTGCATCGCCTCGGGCGGCAGCGGCACCAGGTCGCGGCCCTTCCACAGCACTTGGCCGGCGACGATCTTGCCCGGCGGCATGTCGATCAGTTTCATCACCGTCTTGGCGGTGACGCTCTTTCCGCAGCCCGATTCGCCGACCACGCCCACCGTCTCGCCGCGGTCGATGCTGATGTCCACGCCATCGACGGCATGCAGCCAGCCGTCGTCGGTCTTGAAATGGGTCTTCAGGCCCTTGATCTCGAGCAAGGCCATGGCTAGAGCACGCGTCTCGGATCCAGCGCATCGCGCAGGCCGTCACCGACGAAGCTGATCGACAGCACGGTGATGAAAATCGCCAGCCCCGGGAACAGCGACCAGTGCATCGCGATGTCGAGGTAGTCCTTGGCGTCGAAGAGCAGCCGCCCCCAGGTGGGAATATCCGGCGGGAAGCCCAGGCCCAGGAAGCTCAGCGTGCTTTCCAGGATGATGGCCGCGGCCACGTCGATGGTGGCGGCCACGATCACCGGCCCCAGCGAGTTGGGCAGGATGTGCCGCACCATCTGGCGCTGCGTGCTGGCGCCGAGCGCCCTTGCGGCCTCGACGAACTCTTTCTCGCGCAGGCTGAAGAACTGCGCGCGCACCACCCGTGCCGCGGGCATCCAGCGGAAACCGCCGATCACCAGCACGATCAGCACGAAGATGCCGACCTCGGGCCCGACCAGGGACTTCAGGCCGTCGCGGAAGAAGAAGATCAGCACCAGCAGCATCGGCAGCTGCGGCATGCTGAGGAACAGGTCCGTGATCCACATCAGGAAGGCGTCCACCCAGCCGCGCGACATGCCGGCGATGGCGCCGATGGTCACGCCCACGGCGATGGCCACGACCATCGAGGCCATCCCCACCGCCAGCGAGATGCGGCCGCCGTAGAGCACGCGCGCCAGCAGGTCGCGGCCGAGGTCGTCGGTGCCCATCGGATGCTGCCACGACGGCGGCGCGAGCCGCGCCTTGAAGTCCACGTCGTTGATGCCGACCTTGTAGACCAGCGGCCCCAACAGCACGGCCAGCACCAGCAGGCCCAGCGCCCACAGGCTCCAGTAGGCCAGGCGGTGGTGCTTGAAGCGGCGCCAGGCGTCGGCCCACAGCGACGCCGGCGCTGCAGGCCTGCCCAGCGCCTGAGTCTCAGCGGTAGCTGATGCGGGGGTCGAGCCAGCCATAGAGAACGTCGGCCAACAGGTTGAAGAGGATGACCAGCGCGCTGAGCACGAAGGTCACGGCCATGATCACCGGCGTGTCGTTGCGCAGGATGGCGTCGATCAGCAGCGAGCCGATGCCGGGGATGCGGAAGATCTGCTCAGTGACGATGGCACCGCCAAAGAGCTGTGGCAGCTGAAGCGCCACCAGCGTCACCACCGGGATCAGCGCGTTGCGCGTCGCGTGCTTGAGGATCACGACGCGCTCGGACAGCCCCTTGCTGCGCGCGGTGGCCACGTAGTCGAGGCGGACCACGTCGAGCACCGACGAACGCACGTAGCGCATCCAGCTCGCCGCGAAGGCCATGCCCAGCACGGTGACCGGCATCACCGACTGCTTGAACTGCTCGATCCACCATCGCCAGCCGGTCTCGGACAGGTCGGCGCGGAAGACGAAGGGCAGCCAGCCGAGCTCGATCGAGAACAGCAGGATGAACAGCAGTCCGATGAAGAAGGTGGGCAGCGAGAAGCCGATGAAGGCCAGCGTGCTGGCGATGCGGTCGAACCAGGAGTAGGGCTTGACGGCGGCCAGGATGCCCACCGGCAGCGCCACCACCAGCCCCAGGATCACGGCCGAACCGACGATGGCGATGGTCACCGGCAGGCGCTGCAGGATCAGCGTGTCGACGTCGATGCGACTGACGAAGGAGAAGCCCCAGTTGCCTTGCAACATCGAGCTGAGCCAATGCAGGTAGCGCTGCCAGACCGGGTCGTCCAGGCCGAGCTGCGCGCGCAGCGCCAGACGCACCTCGGGCGGCACGGCCGGGTTGGTGGCCAGTTCCTCGAAGGGGTCACCCGGCGCCAGCGCCAGCACGGTGAACAGCACCAGGCTGATGCCGAGCAGGCTGGGCAGCGCGATCAGCAGTCGGCGCAGCAGGTAGTTGCCCAAGGGAGCGGCCGGTGGCGTGGGGGAGGTTGCAGCCGAGCACGGCCCGCCATGCGGGCCGTGCCCTCAGGCGCGTGGCTTCAGCTTTCCTTGTACCAGTGGGGCAGCGCCCACATGTCGTTATCCCAGCCGGACAACGGCGCCACCAGCTTCAGCGCGGCGGCCGAAGGCCGCGGGCGGAACACCACCGGGATGATGTAGCCGTCGGCGATGACCAACTCGTTCATCTTGACGAACATGGCCGCGCGTTTGACGGCATCCATCTCCGACTGAGCCGCGGTGTGCAGCTTGTCGTACTCCTCGCTGCGCCAGCGCGAGATGTTGCGCTTGGCCCATTTGTTCTCCTTCTGCGCCAGCTCCCAGGAGCAATACTGCTCCATGAAGGTCTGCGGGTCGGGCTGGGTCATCGTGGTCGTGTACATCTGCATGTCCGACCAGAACTTCTGGTAGGTGTCCGGGTTGGCGAAGTCGCCGCCGAAGAACACCGCCGCGGTCACACTCTTCAGTTCCAGTTCGATGCCGGCTTTGGCGCAGGCATCCTTGACGATGGCCTGCGTCTTCTGCCGCGGCTGGTTGACCGAGGTCTGGTAGACGAACTTCAGCTTGACGTTGCCCTTGGCGCGGATGCCGTCGGCGCCCTTCTTCCAGCCCGCCGCCTCGAGCACCTGGTTGGCCTTGTCGACGTTGAACTCGAACTTGGTGGTCTTGCTGCGGTAGCGCTCGGGGTTGTTGAGGAAGTTGGCGGTGGCCACGCCGGTGCGGCCATAGATGAAGTCCTCGACCGACTTGCGATCGACCAGCAGTCCCATCGCCTCGCGCACCGCCTTGTCCTGGAAGGCCGGGTGCTTGCTCTTGACGCTGGCGCGCTCGCCGTCGACCTCGTTCCAGGGGTCGGTGACGTTGAGCAGGATGAATTCGATGTTGCCGCCGGGGACGATCGTCACCTTGCCCTTGCCCGAGGCCTCCAGCCGCTTGAGGATTTCGTCCTCCACCTGCAGGTTCCAGGCGTAGTCGTACTCTCCGGTCTGAAGGACGGCGCGCGCCGCGCCAATGGCGTCGCCGCCACCCTTCATCTCGAAGTTGTCGAAGTACGGGCGGTTCGGCTGGTGGTAGTTGGGGTTGAGCGCGCCTCGCACCATGTCGCCGGGCTTAAAGTCGACGAACTTGTAGGGCCCTGTGCCCACCGGCGCCATGTTCATCGGCGCCTCGCGCGACTTCGCGCCCATGTACGGCGCGAACAGGTGCTTCGGGAGGATCATGCCGTTGGTGCCGACGAAGGGTTCGGCCCAGAAGGGTGTGGCCTTCGGGAAAGTGATGCGCACGGTGTGCGAATCGAGCTTCTCGACCTTGATGTCCTTGTAGACGGCGATCAGCGACGAGGCGGTGGCCGGGTCCTTGATGAACTCCCAGTTGAAGACCACGTCGTCGGCGGTGAAGGGCTTGCCGTCGTGCCAGGTGACGCCCTGCTTGAGCTTCCACGTGATCACCTTGCCATCCGCCGAGACACCGCCGTTCTGCGACGTGGGCACTTCGGCGGCCAGCACCGGGAACAGGTTGCCGTCGTTGTCCCATGCCGCCAGCGGCTCGTAGAAAATGCGCGAGCCTTCCTGCTCCTTGGTACCGGTGGCCCAGTGCGGGTTGAGGTGCACAGGGCCCTGCCACCACAGCACCTTCAGCGTGCCGCCGCCACCGCGCTTGGTGGGCTTGTAGGTCGGCATGGCGGTCTGCGCTTGGGCCACCCCGGCCTGCATCAGCATCATGGAGGCCATCGGCGCCGTCAGGCCCAGGCCGACCATCTGCTGGATGAAGCCGCGGCGCGGAAGCTTGCCGGCCTTGACCTCGTCGATGAGACCGCGGATCTGATGCTCGTTCATGGGTGCTCCTGACGAAGATGTTCGGATATATGGTAGCGCTGTGCCATGGGGTGGCACGTCGGCAGCGGCAGAGTAAATCCGAAGCCGACCCAAGAAACCATACCCCCAAACCCTAGACGCTGCCGCGCTGCATGCACGGTTCGTGCCGCGGCGCCCATGCAATTTCGGGGCCATGGCCGGCTTCCTATACAGTGGCGCCCTGCTCGCGGGCCCGGCCCGCCGTTGACCCCGCCTCATGAGCCCCCGCCTGCGCCTGCGCCCGACGATGCTGTCCGACCTGGACTTCGTGATCTCGGTCGAGCGCGACAGCCACAACCTGCCGTTCATCACTCCCTGGGAGCGCACCCAGCACGAGGGTGCGGTGCGCTTTCCGGATTTCCGCCACTTCATCGTCGAGGGCGGCGACGACTACGCCAGCATCGGCTTCGTCATCCTGCAGGGTTGCCGCAACCCGCACGGCAGCGTGGAGTTGAAGCGGCTGGTGCTGCAGACGAAGGGGCGGGGCCTGGGCCGCGCCTGCGTGCGGGTGCTCAAGCAGATGGCCTTTCGCGACCTGCGAGCGCACCGATTCTGGCTGGACGTGAAGCAGCTCAACACCCGGGCCCTGGCACTGTATGCCAGTGAAGGCTTCGTCGAGGAAGGGCGTCTGCGCGAGAGCGTGCGCGTTTCGATCGACGGGGCGGACGGCTACGATTCGCTGGTGGTCATGAGCATGCTCGACCGGGAATTCCAGGCGCGGGTCGCGCTCGACCTCGAAGGCCTGCGGGCCGACACCGCGCCGCCCCCAACCCCACCGGGAGACCCGCGATGATTTCCACGATGATGGACGTGCCGCTGTCGCTGAACCACCTGCTGGAGCGGGCGGGGCGCATCTTCGCCGGCAACACCATCGTCTCGCGGCTGCCCGACAAGTCGCTGGTGCGGCACAGCTACGGCCAGTACTACCGCCGCACCCGGGCGCTGGCCTCGGCGCTGCAGCAGCTGGGGCTGCGCAAGGGCGAGCGCGTGGCCACGCTGTGCTGGAACCACCATGCGCACCTGGAGGCCTATTTCGGCATCCCGGCGGCCGGCGGCGTGATGCACACGCTGAACTTGCGGCTG
>Ga0316625_100000238_pt1 | contig 10016 bp, 8 predicted proteins | sample OWC_Aug_T1_C1_D1_FD_207655 | JGI IMG/M metagenome (GOLD analysis project Ga0316625, IMG submission 207655) | Wetland soil microbial communities from Old Woman Creek delta, Ohio, United States - OWC_Aug_T1_C1_D1_A | ecosystem: Environmental > Terrestrial > Soil > Wetlands | place: USA: Ohio... | reverse complement strand
CGTCTCCGACGCCCAGCGAGAAACTCACGCCGGCCACCGCCTGGACGCCCCCGAAGGCCTTCCAGGCGTCCCGGACGTCGAGTAACGGCGCCTCAGCCACGGCGAACCTCCGACGACGCCCGGCGCGCCCGCCCGATCCCCAGCAGGCCGCCGGGGAACGCCAGGACGACCGCCATCAATACGACCCCGAGGCACGCCTGCCAGTAGTCGGTGTACAGCGTCATCACCGTGTCGAGCCCCTTGAACGCCGCCGCCCCGAGTGGCGCACCCGCCGGCCGGTGGATTCCTCCCAGCAGGACCATGACCAGGGACTCGACCGACACGGCCACTGACAGGTAGTCGGGAAAGACGCTCCCCTTCAGGAAGGCAAACAGACTGCCCCCGAACCCGGCCAATAGCCCCGCCACCATGAACGCCAGCAACTGATGGGCGGGGACGTTCACGCCGATCGTCGCGCACCGCACGGTATGATCGCGCGCCGCCCGGAGCGTCAGGCCGAACGGGGACCCGGTCACGCGCCGGAGGAGCACCAACCCTCCAATCCCGACCCCGAGTGCCAGGTAGTAGTAGCGGACCGGCGTCGCCAGATAGGACGCCGGCCAGATCCCGAGGAGACCGTTATCTCCCCCGGTGACATCGTACCATTGATGCGCGACGGCATAGACGATCTGCGCGCACGCCAGCGTCATCATGGCAAACGGGATTCCGCTGAGCCGCACACAGAAGTATCCGAAGATCAGGGCCGCGCCGCCGGCCAGCGCGGGACCGAGCAGGAATGCCAAGGGCATCGCCAAGCCGCCCGGATCCAGGAGCAGCGCCGCCCCGTACGCCCCCAGACCGAAGTACGCCGCATGGCCAAACGAGATCATGCCCCCAGTCCCAACGAGGAGTTGGAGGCTCCCGGCCACGAGGGCGAAGGCCAGTATTTCCACCAGCAACCAGACGACGAATGTCGGCGCCACCAGGGGTGCAATCAGGAGCAGGACGCCCCCGGCCACCATGGTGACGCGCGGCACAGTCGGGTGGCCGTCGAAAGAGTCCTGCGGCGCCCCCTCCGAGGCGGGGGCGGCCGGGGGCCGACCCAGCAGCCCCCACGGCCGCAGGGTGAGGACCGCGGCCATCAAAAGAAAGACCAGGACGAGCTGGAACTCCCGGGGGAGCCACACGATCCCCAGCGACTGGAGGACGCCGAGGAGGATCGCCCCCACCAGCGCGCCGAAGACGTTGCCCATCCCGCCGATCACCACCACCACGAATGCCTCGACGATGATGGCGGCATCCATCACCGTGGTGAGCGGCTGGCGCGCGACCTGGAGCGCTCCCGCTGCGCCGGCCAACCACGAACCGACGACGAACACTCCGGTGAAGAGCCAGGCCTGGTTGACGCCCAGGGCGCCCGCCATCTCGCGATCCGAGGCCGCCGCGCGGACGAGGACCCCCCACCGGGTGTGATGCAGTGCTCCCCACAAGCCCAGGGCCACCGCCGGCCCGAGCGCCAGGACGGCAAAATCGTAGGTGGGAACGAGCTGGCCCAGCACGAGAACCGTCCCGTCCAGTCCGGGCGGCTTGAGGCCCACCCGATGCTCCGGCCCCCAGAAGAACCGCACCACGTCGCCGAGGATCAGTACCAGCGCGAAGGTGAGGAGCAACTGGTACAGCTCCGGCGCTCGATACACCCGGCGCACGAGTCCGATCTCCACGATCCCGCCGAGGAGCGCCACGGCGAGCGGCGCAAGCAGCATGCCTGCGTAGGGGCTCAGCGCCCCAAAGGGAAGCACGGTGCCCAGGGTGACGGTCAGGTAGGCTGCCAGCATGTAAAAGGAGCCGTGGGCAAAGTTGATCGTTCGCGTCACGCCGAAGATCAGCGACAGTCCGGACGCGATGAGGAAGAGGATCATCGCGTGCGTCAGGCCTGCCAGGAACTGGAGGAAGAGCGCGTTCATGGACGTGTCATGGTCGCGGGTGCTGGGTCGGAATCACGCCGCCACCCGGAGCCGGCGCCTCGTGGGACCTGACCGTCGGCACGTGATCACTTGGCCGCCTCGCGCATCCGGCGCACCTCGGCTTCCGACGGCAACGCCTTGTCCCCAGGCACGTACTCCCATCGGTCCATGATCCCGGTCCCGCGGGTAGCATCCAGTTTCGTGACGCCCACCCAGGCGCCCATGGTGGACTGGTGGTCGAAGGGGCGAAAGGTGATGGGGCCGATCGGGGTCTCGACCTTCAGCGATTCCAGGGCCGAGACCATCGCTTCCGTGTCCGTGCCCTGCGCCTTCCGGATGGTCTCGAAGGCGGACAGAAAGGTGATGTAACCGACCAGCGCACCGGCGACCGGATGCCGGCCCGTCCGCTTCGTGAACTTGTCGACGAAGGCCACATGCGCCGGAATCCGGATGTCGTACCACGGGTATCCCGTGACCAGCATCCCCTCGGGGGCATCCAGCTTCAGGGGATCCAGGTACTCGGGCTCCCCGAGGAGAATCCCCACGGCATACGCCTTCTCGAAGAGACCGCGCTTCCCGGCTTCCCGCGCGAAGGCCAGCCAGTCACTCCCGAAGAGGGACACGTAGAGTGCCTCGGGTTGCTGATTCAGAAGCGCGGTGACGTATCCCCCCGGCTCGAGTTTGGCCAGCGTCGGCCAGTGTTCTCCGACCACCTGGACGTCCGGCTTGAGCTCTTTGAGTCGCGCCCAGAACGTCTCCCACGCGCGCCGTCCGTATTCGTAATTCGGTCCGATGACGGCCCATTTCCGGTACGGAAGCTTGGCGGCCCGCTCTGCCAGCATGCGCCCCTGAGAATAGGTGTTGGGCCGAACGCGAAAGGTGTACCGATGGCCGTGGGACCAGGTGATCGCCTCCGAAAGCGGCTCGGCGGCCAGGAAGAGGGTCTTGTGCATCTTGGCGAAATCCGAGACAGCCAGGCCCACGTTGCTGAGGTACGTCCCCGCGAGGAGATGGACCCTCTCCCCCGCCACCAACTCTTGCGCGTGCTTGATGGCCTCCGCCGGATTTCCCTTATCATCGCGGAAGAGCACCTCGACCTTTCGTCCCAGCAGACCACCCGCGGCGTTGACCTCGTCCACGGCCATCTCGACCGCCTGGCGATACGGCTGGGTGAAACCGGCCGCGATGCCGCTGTAGGAGTTGATCTCTCCGATCCGGATCGGCCCCTGCGCGTCCGCAGCGCGGGGACCCCACACGGACGCTAGGCCCAGCATCAAGAGGAATAGGGCGCGCATAAGCCTTCCACCTTTCCGGTCATCCGGGTTCTCCCGGCCGCTATCGGGCACCTCACCCCCGCAACACCGGCTACCGAGGCGCGGGCGTGGGGCAGGCACCGACCTGGGAGGGACTCCTTTTCATACGGCAGGGGGGACAAATGGTCAAGGAAAATGCCCTCTCACGCGGCCCGAAATGCCGTTTTTCCACAGGGGAACCGACGAGGAAAAATTATCTCAAAAATGGTTCTTGACACTGGCACAGGCCTGCGCTAAAAGGATGTCCCCATGCAGATTCGTTACAGGAAACCTTTTATTTTCAATATGTTCCAAGTATTTCGTGATCATCCAAGGATTGTCGAAACTGGGGAAATCCCCGGAGACCCAAGGAATAGCGGAATTTCCGGTTATCCACACCTGTGGAGAAACATGTGGATAACTTCCTGATGGCCCCAGAAGCGGGTTTCTGGTCTCACGCAAAAAACCGGCCTTTGAATTCCAAAGAGTTACCCGGTGGGATGGCCTGTGGATAAGTTGCTCGGAGGGCGCACCGTATGAAAGCCACGGCAGCAGCGAACGTCCAGGAAGTCTGGGAAGAGGCGTTGGCAGTCATTCGCGGCCGGATCAGCCGGCAGAGCTTCGAGGCCTGGTTCCGCCCCCTGACGCTGGGAACGGTCGAGGAAAACCGCGTCCAGATTCTCCTCCCGAACCGGTTCTTCAAGGAGTGGTTCGAGGAGCACTACCTGGGGCTCCTGCGATCGGCACTCGAGGACTTGCTTTTCAACAAGGTCGAGATCCGGCTGGTCTTGTCGGAAAAGGACGCGGCAGCGACCCCCGCGGGCCAAGAGGAGCCGAGCGAGCGACGGGCGCCCCGCCGTCCTCGAGATGCCGGGGCACAGTTGAATCCCAAATACACCTTCGACTCCTTCGTGGTCGGCACGAGCAACCAGTTCGCCCACGCCGCGTGTATGGCGGTCGGCGAGCAGCTCGCCAAGACGTACAACCCGCTCTTCATTTACGGGGGTGTGGGCCTCGGGAAGACGCACTTGCTTCACGCCATCGGGCATCATGCCCGGCAACGGGATCCGCGGATCCGGGTTTCGTATGTTTCCTCCGAGAAGTTCACCAACGATCTCATCAATTCGATCCGATTCGATTCAACCGTGGAGTTCCGCAATCGGTACCGAAGCCTGGATCTGCTCTTGATCGACGATATCCAGTTCATCGCTGGAAAGGAGCGCACCCAGGAGGAGTTCTTCCATACCTTCAACGACCTGTACGATTCCTCGAAGCAGATCGTGATCAGTTCCGACCGGGTGCCCCGCGAAATCCCGACCCTGGAGGAACGCCTCCGGTCGCGGTTCGAATGGGGTCTGATCGCCGACATCCAGGCGCCCGACCTGGAGACCAAGGCGGCCATCCTCCGGAAGAAGGCGCAGGCCCAGGGGGTGCGTCTCCCCGACGAGGTCTCACTGTTCATCGCCAAACACGTGAAGTCCAGTATCCGGGAACTGGAAGGGTCGCTGGTCCGCCTGGCCGCTCAAGCCTCGTTCACCCATCGGGAGATCAGCCTGGAATTGGCCCAGGATGTTCTGAAAGAGCTCAGCGCCGAGCAACAGCGCCTGCCGACGATCCCATCCATCCAGCGGGCGGTCGCGGAGTTCTTTGGCGTGCGTGTGGACGACCTCCGGTCGCGGGGCCGGAACAAGTCTATCGTGCTCCCGCGCCAGGTGGCCATGTACCTGTGCCGGGAGATCGTGAAGGCGTCGCTTCCCGATATCGGGGACGGGTTCGGCGGAAAGGACCACTCCACCGTGATTCACGCCTGCGAGAAGGTCAGACGAAAAATCGCCGGCGAGGAAGTGTTCCGGAAACAAGTGGACGACCTGTTTGTACGTCTGTCGCCGTAGGCGCCCTTACCAAGTGCCTTCTCCATTTTCTGGAATTTCGGTACGGCTCCTCATGCCGTTTCCGGGATTTCTCCGGCCAAGTCATTCTGTGACACCGGCGTAGCGACCGTAGCAAGGTCGGCGGGCCGCGCCCAGCCGCAAAAACCAACGGCGGCTCACTCTGTCGAGTGAGCCGCCGTTGGTTTTCTCTTCGTTCCCCGGGCCGCCCCGCTCAGCGACAGCGCACGTTCTTGTCGCGCGCCAGTCGCGCCTCGCGGGTCTTGCCGTGTTTCGCGATCAACTCGCACAGGGCGGTGGTCGCCTGCTTGGTGTCCCCCATCTGCAGGTAGGCCTCCCCTTGCTTGAAGAGGGCGCTCGGCACCTTCGGGTTGTCCGGATACTCACGGACCACCACGTCGAATTCCTCGACCGCCTGCGCATAGTTCTTTTGGCTGAAAAAGCACTCTCCAAGCCAATACTGGGCGTTGGGGGTCAGGCTGGTCCGCGGATACGCCTTGACATAGGTCCGGAACCCGGTGATGGCCAGGTCGTAATCGCCCTTCGTGTAGTCGCTCAGGGCCGCCTTATAGAGATCCTCGGGCGGGAGCGTCGGCTGCGGCCGAGCCGCCGGTGGGGCCGGCACAGGAGCCGCCGGGGCGGCGGGCGGCGGGGGCGGGGCGGGAGCCGCCGGGGGTTGGGGCGCGGGTGGCGCGGGTGGTGCAACCGGTGCTGTCGGTGCGGCCGGCGCTGTCGGTACCGCCGGGGCTGCCGCCACGGGGGGCTGGCCGGGGGCCGGTGCCGTTGTTCCCGTTGGAACTGCTGGTCCGGGCTGGGCGACTGCTGGTGGCGGCGTCGGCGGTCTTGGTTGCTCCACCGCCTGCAACCGCGCCGCTTGGAGCTTCACCTGCTGGTCCATCGCCTCGATCCGTTGATTGGTTTGGCGACCCCGCTGATCCACCTCGTCGATCCGGGTTTGGAGGTCCCGCAAGACCGAGGCGCTCTCCTCCATCTTCCCTTGCGCAAACCGCGTCTCTGTGGTCAGTTCCTCCAGCCGCTGGTTCAGGGCGACCCGCGACCCCTCGCTCTCCTTGGCCGACGACTCGACGCGGCCCCGCACGTCCGCTTCCACTTTCCGGAGCCGTTCCTCGGTGAAGTCCCGCGAGCTCTGATTGGCTCTGCTGAGCGACGCGACCTCAGTCCGGAGCGCCAGCATGTCGCGCCGGATCGCCAGGATGTCCTCATTGGTCGCGCAGCCCGCCAGAAACGTCAGGGCGCCCAGAAGCACCCAGGTCCCGCGCCGCTGTTCCCAGGCCATTCTCGTCATCTCCAGCACCACGTTGCCTCCTGAGCGGCCCTCTCGACCTCTCGCGGGATGCGAGATCTCGGAGCGCCTTTCCGAATACTGTCGCCGGGCGCCGCCGTCCCGATCGTTCTTTCGTGGAGCACGGCGGTCCCTACGGCCCCCAATCCGCCAGGTAATTCTCCCGTCCATTGTTCGTCAGCCGGCGCTGCTCTGAGCCATCCGCGTGCATCACGAAGAGGTCCCGCTGACCCGCGCGGGTCGAGGTGAATACGATGTGCCGCCCGTTGGGGGACCAAGTCGGCTCCTCATTGTTCCCGGCCGAGGTCAACTGCTGAATGCCGGAGCCGTCGGGGTTGGCCAGGCAAATCTGATTTCCGCCGGCCCGGCACATGAACGCGATCTTCTCGCCGCGCGGCGACCAGCGCGGGGAGGCGTTGTAGGATCCCTGGAAGGTCACCCGGCGCAGGTTGGAACCGTCCACGTCCATGACGTAGACCTGCGGCGTCCCCCCCCGATCCGAGTTGAAGACGATCTGTCGCCCGTTGGGCGAAAAAGACGGGGATACTGAGATGGCGGGTCCGGTTGTTAACGGCTTCGGCGTCCCCCCGTTTTTCGACATGAGGAACAGATTGGTCCCCCCACCCGCACTCATCGCGACCGCGAGCCATTGACCATCCGGCGACCAGCCGGGTGTGGCGTTCAGCCCCCGCTGTTGGGACAGGACATCCCGTCGCCCGCTGTCGAAATTCAGCAGGTACAGATCGGGATTGCCGTTCCGGTACGACGTGTACGCGATGAGCCGCCCGTCCGGAGACCAGCGCGGCGAGAGGTTGATGGACTGGTTCCCGGTGATCGGCGACGGGCTCGCCCCGTCGTAGTCGATGACGTACAGTTCCTTGGCGGTCCGGCTCGTCCCCGAGACGAAGGCGATCCGGGTCTGGGCCACCCCCTTTTCCCCGGTGAGATTGAACATGATATCGTCGGCAAACCGGTGCACGATCAGCCGGAAGAACTTGGCGTCGCCGATATACCGCTTCCCGAACACCATGTTCCCGGACGATACGTCGAACAGGCGCCCCTCCAGCACGGCCTCGCGACCCCGGCTGGACAGATACCCGACCGCCAGATGCTGCACCTTCAGCGCCGCCAAACCCGGCAGCGCCACCCGCTCCTGGTCCGGCTGGATGGTGGCGGGATCGAACGGAAGGATGGACCCCTCCATGACGTCGAAGATCGTCGAGAACTTGAGGTCACTCGCCAGAACCGACGCCCCGACCTTCCCCAGTTCCTCCCCGTTCAAGGTGAAGGACGCGAAACCCCCGAGGGCGATCGTGAACTTGGGGGCGACCCGCTCCCGCAGTTCTCGATCAATCACCTGAGCTTGAGCGCCAGACGCCAGAATCGCACAACCGATCGCCGCCAGGGCGATCCAGTGAAGTCTCCACATTATCCACGCTCCATCACAAAACGGTACCGCAAGTTCAGAGAGGGTTCAGTGAGCAGATTCGGAAACGGCGGCAACGGCACACTCTGCCGGACCGCACGCAGCGCAGCGTTGTCCATGCCCGCGTCCCCGGAGGTGGTCTCCAGTTCCACATCCCGGACAACACCCGAACGCAGGACCCGGAACCGGATCACGACGACCATGTCGCGCGCCGCTCCGGTCCCGACCGGGACCCAGTTTCCACTGATCTTGTAGTCCACCAAGCCGAGGTAGTAGCCGAGCGCCGACCCCCCGGAGCCGTCGCCCTTTTCCCCACCGGCCAATTCTACGCCGCTCCCCTTCCCGGAACCGGTGGCCGTCGTCGCGGCCGGAGCCGTCGCGGGTCCCGCCGAGGCGACCACGGGACTCGGTGTCGGCCCGGTCGGTCCCTGCGGCCTCGCTTCCACGGGCGCGGGCCGACGGACGTCTCTTCCGGTCGCGGGCGGGGGGCGCAAGGAGGGCTCGACCTCCGTCGGGGTCTGCTTCAGCGGCCGTTTCCCGGGAAGCGTCAGTTCCTCGCTCGGCCGGGCAGCCGGCGGTGGCGCTGGAATCGCTCGTGGCGCTGAGACCGGCGGCGCTTGGGGGGCCAGAGGGGGCGTCGCTGGTCTGGCAGCCGGGGCGGATCCTCCGGCGCGGCCGCCCGGCGCCGTCGAAACCAGATTGACCTCATAACTCACCGGCACGGTCAAGTAGGTGCCGCCGTGGAACCGCGGCACGAACACGACCGCCACCGTGAGTAACCCGTGGAGCAGAATCGATAGGCCGAGGGTCAGCCACAGTTCGGTTGGGCGCGGACCGGACGTCACCAGCCGGTCGGCCGACGCCGTCATGGCCGCATCATCTCCCGCCCGGGCCGACCGGTTCTGTCACCATGCCGACCCGATCGATCCCGGCCTTCTTGATCACATCCATGACCTTCATGACCGCCCCGTAGGCCACCGCCTCATCTGCCTTGAGGAAGACCGACGCCTTGGGGTTTCGCTGAACCATGCCGTTCAGGACTTTGGACAGCCGATCCAGGCTGATGGCTTGGTTCTCCAGGTAGACGCCGCGATCTCTGGTCACCGTGAGAACGAGCCGCTCCTCAGGCTGCGAGGTGCGCGTCTCCGTCTTCGGAACCCGGACGTCGATCCCGCCCAACATCATGGGGGCCGTGATCAGAAAGATCACCAGGAGCACCAACACCACGTCCACGAACGGCGTGATGTTGATCTCCGCCAGGGCCGGACCCAGCCGGGTCTCGCCCCCGATGTCCATGGGTTTCGCTGCCATTTCGGCCTCGGACCGCGCCAGGAGGCGCGGCGCCAAACTAGGTTCGACCGGCTCGGTGGATGATCCGTTCCGCCGTCCCGAGAAACTCCAGCCCGAACAGGTCCATCCGTGTCGCGGCGCCCTTGATCCGGTTGAGGAAGTAGTTGTACGCGATCACGCCCGGGATGGCCACGGCCAGGCCGGCCGCCGTGGTGATGAGCGCTTCGGCGATGCCCGGTGCCACCGCCCCGAGATTGGCGGACCCCGTCATCGCGATGCCGTGGAAGGCATCCATGATCCCCCAGACCGTCCCGAACAGCCCGATGAAGGGGGTGATGTTTCCCGTCGTCGCCAGGAAAATCAGAGACCGCTCCAGCCCCGCAATCTCGCGCAGACTGGCGTGCCGCAGCGTCCGCCCCAGCCTCGCCAGGAGGTTGTCTGGGGACATATCCAGCGGCTTCACCGCCGCTTCGCCGCCGGGTTGTCCACCCGAACCGGGATTGCCTTTCAAGGCCAAGCTGAGCTCGCGGTAACCTTCCCGGAAGAGAGAGGCCAGTGGGCTGTGCGAAAATCGGCGCGAATCCTCGTACACCGTGGCAAGCTGTTTCCCCTCGCGAAACAGCTTCCAGAGGCGCTCATCCTGCCGATCGACGCGCCCGAGCGCTCTGATCTTGAGGAAGATGATAGTCCAGGAGGCCAGGGAAAATACCAACAGGACGCCCAGGACACCCTTGGCGACGATGCCGGCTTGCAGAATGAGACTCAATGCGTTCATCGGTGTAGACCCATCGGGTTTTTATAGCAAATGTAGGAAACCACCGTCAAGCAAAACCCTCGCCAGGTCTCATGGTTGCCGGGTCCTGCCGCCATTAG
>Ga0316625_100000237_pt1 | contig 10018 bp, 14 predicted proteins | sample OWC_Aug_T1_C1_D1_FD_207655 | JGI IMG/M metagenome (GOLD analysis project Ga0316625, IMG submission 207655) | Wetland soil microbial communities from Old Woman Creek delta, Ohio, United States - OWC_Aug_T1_C1_D1_A | ecosystem: Environmental > Terrestrial > Soil > Wetlands | place: USA: Ohio... | reverse complement strand
ACGTTTGTAGGGAGATCCCGTGGCATCCATACGACCCTATCTCCCTTCACTCCCAACAGGGCGGCCGCGCCCTCTGGCATTGGATAACGGAACAGCGTTCCTCTAGCAGCCAACTGATGCGCACGACCCCCTCCGGGTGATCGCGGGGAGAGCAATTCCCGTCCAGTGCTCTCTTCCGCCTGGCAATGTCGGATGAGTTGCACTGGTCGTCCCGAATACTCCCAGGGAGTGGGGATTCGTGCTCTCGCGGAACCTTCGCGATGGCGCTCCTCCTTTCTGCCCTGTCCCTTGCCGGGTGTCCCGATTGTATTGGGTCGCCGGCTCTTTGACGCCCGGGACGCCTCGCCTTCTGTGGTTGCGCTTCCTTGTGGTCACTCCTCGGTAGCCGTTCGCGTCGCCTCGGATCGGAGGTCGGTCACCGCCGCGGCGGCCTCCACGGCGGCCACCGCCTGGAGGTACCGTCCGACCCACGCCTCGTCGGCGCACTCCTGGAGCGGACGGGTTGACCAGCGCGTCTCCCCGGCGACCGTGCGGTAGCCGAGGATGCCTACCGGACGCCCGCCCGATTGCAGTAAATGGTTCAGTCCGGTCAAAGGGTCCGGATCGGCGGCATGCACGAGTGCGGTATGCCGTCCGACGGCCACCACAAGGGCCGCGGCTTCCAGCCGCACGGCATCCGCGCATAACTCCCGAATCAGATCGCGTGTGGTCCGGCGCGCCATGGCTACCCCCCCTTCTACCTCCTCGCGGGTCGAACGGCCCCCGCGGTCGCGACGGCCGTTCCGCGAAACACCGTCCGCCGATGCCAACCCGGCGGTGCGGCATGATCCGCTGCGCCTCCGTCGCTCACTCGACGGTGGGCGCCGGCGGGGCCGCCTCGTTACTCGTGACCACCACGATCGCCCGGCCCACCCTGTGCGGCGCCGATGCGTCGTCGCCTCCGACCCGTGCCGACTCGGCCCGGCAGGGTGACCTACCGCTCGATCGGCAGCCCGACCATGGACCCGTACTCGGTCCAGGACCCGTCGTAATTCCGCACCCTCGCGAGTCCGAGCAGGTACTTAAGCACGAACCACGTGTGGCTCGAGCGTTCGCCGATGCGGCAATAGGCGATGGTCTCGCCCTTCGGGTCTAGCCCTGCCCCCTGCAAGTAGATGGCCTCCAGCTCCGCGCGGCTCTTGAAGGTGCCGTCCGTATGCACCGCGGACCCCCACGGGATGCTCTTGGCGCCGGGGATGTGTCCGCCGCGCTGCGCCGTCTCGGTCATGCCGGGCGGTGCGATGACCTTGCCGGTGAATTCATCCGGGCTCCGGACGTCCACGAGCTGGGCGCCGGGGCGCGACGAGGCCGCCAACACTTCGGCCACGCGGGCCCGCAGGGCGGTGTCGGGTGCGGTTGCCCGATAGCGCGTGGCGGGCCGGAGAGCTCTTTCGGCCGTGAGCGGCCGGTCCTTCTCACTGAGCCACTTAGCCCGGCCACCGTTCATGAGACGGACATCCGTGTGGCCGTACAGCTTGAACAACCAGAACGCGTAGGCGGCAAACCAGTTGCTGTGGTCGCCGTACAGCACGATCGCATCGTCGTTCGAGATACCGGCGCGGGACAGCAACGCTTCGACCGCCTCCTGCGAGACAATGTCACGGGTGATCTGGTCCTGCAGCTGGGTCTGCCAGTTGAATCCGACGGCGCCGGGGATGTGGCCGGCGTCGTACGCCTGGGTATCGACGTCCACCTCAACGAGGGGAACGCCGGAGTTGCCGAGGTTGGCCTGGACCCAGTCAGTGGTGACCAGGACTTCGGGATGGGCATAGTCGCTCATGTGGCTCCTCCCAGGACTGCCCTAACGCGGTTGCGTCCCTTCCGCGAGCTGTGGGATGTGTTTGATCATACTGGAGACATACTTGAACACATTGTCCGGGAAGATCATGACCCCAAAGGCCGCACGATCCCGCTCCATCACCCGGTGGGCCCCCTCGAAGATGAGCCCGGAGCTTGGCCCCGCCAGGAGACCCTCCGTTCGGGCGAGCTCCAAGGCCCGGCTGTAGGCCAGGTTGTAATCGACCTCTAAGATCTCGTCGATGATGGACGGGTCGTACAGTTTCGACACGTCCAGTTGGCTGATGTTTCGGAGTCCGGGGACATCGTGGCCTTCCGAAGGCTGCACTGCAACGACCCGCACGTTGGGGTTCTGCTCCTTCAGAAACCGGCTGCAGCCGGTAACGGTCCCGCAGGTTCCCAGCGAGAGAAACAGGTGGGTAAGCCGGCCCTCTGTCTGCCGCCAAATCTCCGGGCCGGTGGTCTCATAGTGGGCGCGGACGTTCTCCTCGTTCTCGTACTGGTTCGGCATGACGTACTTGTCGGCCTGCGCCCTCGCGTATGTCTTGGCCAGATTGATCGAGCCTTCGCCCATGCCCGGGCTGGGGCAGACATCGTCATTCACCACGTCCAATTCGGCACCGGCGATTCTGAGGAGGACCTTCTTCTCCAGCGGGACGCGGTTCGGCACGACGGCGCGCATGCGGTAACCGAGCGCCGCGCACATGGCAGCGAGGCTGATGCCGGTGTTGCCCGACGTCGGCTCCACGATGCCGCGCCGCGCGGACAGGCCTCCGTGCCGCTCTAGATCGCGAATCAAGTAGGCGGCCGCCCGGTCCTTGATCGAGCCGAAAGGGTTCAGCCACTCCAGTTTGGCATACAACGGGGAATCGGGACACGGGTTGAGCCGGTTGATACGGACGAGCGGGGTGGGATTGTCGGGACTCGGGAGGGTCTGTAAGATGTCCTCGTAGACTCGGGTGGCGTGATTCATAGCCTGCCCCCTCCTCAAAACACGAGGGCCCACCGCGTGGGGGCAGTGGGCTCTGTGTGCCATCGAGGGAACTGCTAGTATACCTCTGTTAGGCCACGGGTAGGCCTCGCCCCCAAGGGGATCGGCGACAACGGATACAGACGACGCTAACTGGGTCCATTGATGAGCTACCCGTTGATCATAATTTAAACGAGACCAATTCCATCCCTAATGAATATAGCGCAGTGACGGGATTGCGTCAAGGGGTCGTTTGACGCTGCCTCCAGCGGCTCCGCGTTGAACACACCACAGGCGCGGTCATCGGAAACCCTCCGTCCCCCGGGGAGTCGGCCCGCCGGCTCGGCCCCATCCATTCCCGCGCACATCCCGCCCGGCGCCCGACGCGGACCGCGACCGTCGTTGGGGGTGCGGTCCAAGGGAGGAAGGGGGGAAACCTTCCCGGGACGACCGGCGTATCGCGCAACCGAGGGTCCCATGCGCCGGTCGACCCCTAGCGGGGTGCGGCGATGGGATACCCTGCGGCCGCCCACGCCGCCACCCCTCCCAGGAGCGCCTTTGCGTTGGGAAATCCTCGCGCCTGGTACTGGGCTGCCAGCCCGGCAGCCGACCCTTCGTTTAGTCAACCGCAGTAGAAGATCAGCTCGGTTCCCTTGGGCAGCGTGTCGGCCCGTGCCTTCAGGCTGGCCAGCGAGATGGCCCCGTCGAGCCGGGCGTTGTTGAACTTGGCCTCATCGGCATAGGCGCAAACAAGGAGGGCCGTCTGGTTTTGGACCTTCGGCCGGGCGTCGGCCACACTGATGCGTGTGATCTCTTTCATCGTCTCCTCCCTCGGGCATCCCCACTCCCTGGGGGTTCCGACCGGCCCCCGGGGACGCGGCCCGTTTCCGGCGGGTCGGTCCAGGACGACCAGCAACACCCCCGCTGTCGGGTATCGTATCCCACGAAAGGGCGGTTGACAATATACCGGCACGTGGCTGTGGCACGTGGCCCGCCCGCCGCGAAGAGGGACCGGTTTGATGCCCGAGGGGAGGACCCGCCTCCGGGGGCGCGCCTGCCGCGGGGCGTTCGTCAGCCTGTGGCTCCCGGAAATTGGAACTGATCATTCCATTTGATCTCCTGGATTGACCGGATGCTATATCATGAGGGTTTGACAATCGGGCCCGAACCCATGGGTATCATTGCTTGGAAACACGAGCTTCTCGTTGTGCCCCTCAGTGGACAATGGGCCGCCTGAGCCCCTCGGTGGGGTGATTATAGCTCTTACCCACGATTGGTAACCGAATATGCATGCCTGCGTGCTGTCCCCCCGGGTCGTCGGATGCGATACAAGCCGTCGCGGGTGGCCAGCGCATGGAGAGAGACTCCCTCGGCCCCAACTGATTACTACGCCCGGGCACTTAGTCGCGAACGACCTCCCGATCGGCACTCCAGAGTCCAGCTTCCATGCGTAACTGGGTTGGCCGGAAGGTCTCGTCACACTGCAGTTCCAATGTCTGGAAGTCGAAGACTTGGGTGCCCAGGTCGATGCGCAGCAGATGCCCCTGGGCCACAACGTCCGCGCGTTTCGGGGCCCCGTATCGGTCCACGAGGGTGACCGCTTTAGGCGGGGTCCCCGCCTTGAGGTCCCGGTACGTTTGGACGACCGCGGTGACCAAATCGACCGTGTCCGGGGGATAGTCCGTGGTGGTCGGGTCCGAGTCCGCGTGCTGGATTTCAACCCTAACCTTGTCGGTCGCCGGCGTGAACTGCAGCGTATATTCATCGTGCCACCGGATCGGCAGCACCCCCAGGACCGCTTAGACGACGTTCCAGGAGATGCGGACCGCGCCCGGGAGCAATCGCCCGCCCTGGAGGGTGCCGGCGACCTGGTGGGCGTACAGGATATGTCGCCTGGCCTTCAGTAGGCGATACACCTCCAACCTCGCCGAATACGCTGCGTCAGACACCTCCAGGCGGAGCCGGCCTGCCGCGCGCTCGCGTAACAGGCCAAACAGCTTGGCTGATCCCGAGAAATCGTAGGCGGATGTCCCCGGTTCCCCACGCGGCCCCCCCTCTTGGTCAGTTGGCACTCCAGGGGGATGGGCGGCGGCGCCCCAGGCGGGATCGAGCGATCGGGCGGCCCCGACGAGCACGAGGGCGGCGAGAACCTCCCGTCGGCGAATCGACCTCATGCTGTCTACTTCCCGAGTTCTGAGACCCCGTTCTGCCGGACGATGATCCCATCCGTGTCCTCGACCAGCGCGAATCCTCCCTGTACAAGGCGCGCGACCACCCGAGCGACCTGACTCGCGTAGGCCCGGTGGTCTCGGAAGCGTCCCTCTAATACAGTAATAAGGCCAGACGGGAATCCCCAGCGGCGATGCGCCCTGCCTTGGTGTTCACGCCGGGAATGCGCGGTGGTGTCCAGCGGCGTCTGGAACGGGTTGCGCGTGTCGCCGTGTAAAGAGTACCCATTTAGTATTCTTTACCTGGTAAAGATTACTATACTTGTCCTGTTTGTGGTACTCACGCGGGACGAGGATGCCGGAACTCTCGATCGTTGCGTGGTCTGCGGCGTTGCTCCACCAGTGGCACATCTGTTGCCTGCTATTGGGGTAGGGCTCAGAAGCTTGGCCCCGGTTCTCCGGTTCCTGTTGGACGGAGAACATTTGAAGAAAGGAGGACGGACCATGAAGCACATACTGAATCGCCTGTTCTCGGCAGTGGTGATCCTGGCGTTCGCTGCATCGTTGGCCGGGGCGCAGACCGCGCCCGCGCCGCCATCGACCCCCACTGCCCCCGGTGCCCTCGGGCCACAGGGCGCCCCAACGCCGATGAGCGCGAGCCCACCCCAGGAGACGCGCATGGACGGACCCGTGAAGCAGGTCGATCCACTGGCGAAAACCGTCTCGGTCGGGTGGTTATTCGGGCTCCTCAGCACGACCCTGGAGGTGACCGAGGACACTCGGATTGTGGTCGAGGGGGCCACGGGCTCGCTCGCGGACATCCAAGAAGGGGATCTGGTCAAGGCCGCCTATGAGGCCCACGACGGCATGAACGTCGCGAAGTCGATCGAGGTGACGGAGTCCGAAGCCCGACGCGGGGCCGGCACGCCACCACAGAGGGCACCGGCCGCATCCAGTTCCCCAGCGATGGGCGCGGCACCGGGGGCCGACGCCCCGGCGCCGGGGGCCCCGAAGACGCCGCACTGAGTCTCGGGCCGTTGCGCATGGGAACGGCCGAGCGGAGTCGACAACTCGGCCGCCTGCCGGAGAGATGGAGGTGTGTACGATGAAAACGCGTAGGTCGCTTCAGATTGTCCTGCTCGTGGCCGTCGTCGTCGCGGTCGTGCCGGTGGTCTGGATCGCCCAGGTTCAGGCGCAGGCCGCACCGCAGGGTTCCCAGCCGATGGGTCTGACGGCAGGCGCACAGCACGAAGTCCAGGGGAAGATCACGGCCGTTGATCCGTCCAGAAAGATGCTCACGCTGGAGGACGGCACCCGGCTGACGATCCCACCGACGGTCCAATTGCCGAGGGACATCAAAGAAGGGTCCATCGTGAAGGCGAGCTTCGAGGAGCAGTCCGGTCAGAACGTGGTGACCTCCCTGGAAGTCCAGAGACCATAGGGGGTCCCTGGCGGGGCGGAGAGCCGCCCACGAACCACGGTTCACATCGGAATGGAAACAGTCAAGGATTGGTCGTGCGCAACGGCAAGGCCCGGAACGACTCCGCCGGGCCTTCCCCTTTTGGGGGGGATGTACCGGAACGACGCGCCACGGGTCAAGGCGGCGACGCTTCTCGGATACCCGTGACCGCAATCGGTCACTCGGACCACGCCCCCTGATCGGTGTCTCTGAGGAATCGCCGGATATCGGCGAGCGGGACGACATAGGTCTCACCCGGCACGGGTACGTTGATGTACTGGGGCGAGGCGTCGCCCTCGAAAGAGACGCGCGCCGTGCGGTAGCCTTCCACGACCCCCACGAGCCGACCGTCCGCATCATAGACGCCTCCCCCGCTGGAGCCGTAACTGACCGAGGCGTCCACGATGAGGCGGGGCGCCGTGGCGCGGTCGCCCGGCGGATCCCCATTCACCTGGCTGACGATCCCGCCCACCAGCGTCATGTTCCGCCCCCACGGGTACGCGACGACCCAGATCGGATCCCCGAGCCCCGGCGGGCGTCCGAAGCGCGCAGGCGCACATGCGTCCGTTGACGCGCGGAGTAGGGCGAGATCCATCGCCTCGGTATCGCGGTGGGCGACGACGGTGGCCGCTGCCTTCGTCCCCTTGCTGCGATGTCTGCCGAACAGGACGAAAATTCGATCGGTCTCCGACCGACGCGAGAGCGTGTGGCCGCTGGTGAGCACGAAACACTCGGTCCCCTGTTCTGACGGACGCGTGGCGAGGGCCACCCCGGAGCCGCTTCGGAAGCGCTGCCCATCCCGCTCAAGGACAATCTGGACCGCGGACGGCACGATTTGCTCGATGACGTCCTCGCGGCTCGGTCGGCAAAGACTACCGATCGTACACCCCGTACTCAGCACCACCATGATCGTGCATATAGTCAATCTTCGCACCGTGGATCCCCTCCCTCTTGTGATTACCGGACCCATCGTAAGGAAGGGATGTCTGACCCACAACTCTTTTTCCGGCTCGGTGTGGGCTACCGTACCATCACGCGATTGCTTTGGCGACGGAGGCCTGTATGAATATCGGTGAGCCGATCCGAGAGCTTGACGTGGAACCGCTACTCTATCCGGCCGCGTTGCCCGAGGCACCAGCGGAGCCGACTCCGAAGCCCGCCCCCTCGTCGGACCCGGTCGAGCTTCCGGCGTGACGTCGCAGGGGGTACCGGTTCTGGCGAGCGGAACGAGACAGGGGGGCGGGACCAGCCGGTCGTGCGATTGCTTCCGACGCGACCGGCTGGCCCGCGCAGGGCCGCTTGCAGGCGTCATGGGCGGCCGCATCGCCTGGCCGCGTGGGTTCGTCAGGTGCTTTCTCCGAGCAGCGTCCGTCGCGCCCGTCCCCCGAGGGGGATGAGTCCTCTTCCCCTTCCGTTGAACCTTGCTGATACGTTCCATAGGTAACACTCCGTTCGGTTCCACCTGGGAACCCCGGCGTTGGAGTGTTACCCGTTTTCCTCAAGGACTTTTGCTCATGATCTGCTCGTTAGCCCAGCTAAGACTGCACGGATGCTGCTGCCCGTTGGGCGACCCTGAAATCATAAACCCGCGAGGGGGAAGCTGGCGACCTGCGGATGTAGAGGGGGGGCTATTCGCTGAAGCAAGGGGCTGGACGGATGGGATTGCAGATCAAGACGACGAGCAGGAAGAACAAATGATTGAAGAAGATGATACCGAAGAAGAGGGACTCGATGAGGACGAGGAGGGTCGGGATAAAGGCGAAGAAGGGGAGGAGGACGAGGACGGGAATAGGCGGTGAGCTATGGGTGGTCGCTTGAGCCTCGGCGAAACAATCCGCGTCGGACAACTCTTCGACCTCCCGAACTGGCCAGTGACGCCGCCGCCATCCAACCGCACCGGCCGTGCGACCAACTGGCCCCCTGATGCGCCCCCCGGACGATCGCCGTCCCCCCGCTTGACTTCCTCGCCAGGCTTCGATAGCGTGCTGGTGGGTGATCCCGCCTCAAACGTCTATCCAAGGAGGGAGCCATGCGCAGCGTCGTGCTCGTTGCCGGGATTATGATGCTTCCGATGACGGGGCTCGCCGCCGCCGCGGGCTTGGAGGGCTGGGTTGCCCGTGGCAACTACCTCGTCCACCACGTTGCCATGTGCGTGCAATGCCACACGCCACGGGACGCTCGCGGGGAGATCGACCGAACGCGCTTACTCAAAGGCGCGCCGATCCCCGTCTCATCGCCGTTCCCCGCGCAGCGATGGGCGTTCGCCGCGCCGGCCATCGCCGGCCTGCCGGGGTTGTCCAACGAGGACGAGACGACGCTACTCACCACCGGCCGCCGTATCGGCAGCGACGCGCCGAAGCCGCCCATGCCGCCGTTCCGGCTGACTCGCGAGGACGCCGAGGCCGTGGTCGCGTATCTGCGTTCGCTGCCGTAAGGCGCAACCGGGGTTTAGGCTACGTGTGGGACCGGCCCGGAGGAGTAGTGACGCGCTCTCAGGGGGGCCGCTGGTGTCCACTTGCGGTGCTGGTCTCGCTGCTCCTCTGGGTTGGCGCGGCTTGGGCCGAAGTCTGCAAAGGCAGCAAGGTCCCCAAAACGGAGCTTCGCCGCTACGACGCCAAGGCGACCCTCTCCCAGAACCAGATCGCGGCCGCCCTCGCCACCCATCTCCCCTATGGCCAGCCCGGCTGCCCCAGGCTCCTCCCTAGCCGTGAATACATCCTCTACTATATCGCCGGCCACCGCACGGCACTGTGGGCCGCCTACACCCTCCGCGCTGAGGAGGTGGTCAATCGTGCCCGCCGGGACGCTTTCCGCTACGATCCCCGCCTGACCGCTGACGAGAACGCCCATTGTGCCGACTACAAGGGCACCGGCTACGCTCGCGGCCACACGGTCCCGGATGCCGACATGGGCCGGAGTAAGATGGCCCAAGCCAACACCTACTTCCTCTCGAACATGAGCCCACAGACCAATAACCTGAACAGTGGCCCCTGGCTCTGGTTGGAACGGGCGGTGCGGGATTACGCGAAGCGGTACGGGCAGGTCTATGTCATGAGCGGGAGCATCTTCAGTGAGCCGGTCCCGACCGTCCCCAGTGGCCGGATGGGCATCCCCGCCCGGTATTACAAAGTCCTGGTCTGCACGGACCCCCAACGGTTCGCCCGTCGCCCTCGCGCTCATCCTTTCCAACCAGGCGACACGGTTCAGGTTGCTTGCGCGGACCAATGGTGATAACAGAGAGGGCGTGCAAGTGTCCGACCGCCTCCTGGAGGCGCAGCTCGTCAGCATCCGAGAGATCGAGCGGTTCACGGGCTTGGACCTCCTGCCGCGCCTGAAGCACGGGGCGTTGAGGGAGGCGGTGGCGTTGGGGCTGTGGCCGAGGAATTTAGCCTACCGCGACGGGAGACGCTGATGAGCACCCTCAAACGAAAGCCCCAGCGACCGCAGCCGGTCCCCTGCCAGCCGCCCTCACGCGTGCGCTACGTTACCGGCCAGGTGTTGTCCGTCGACGATTTCATCGCGGAGCAGAACTATTTTCGTGAGAAGCTGCGCCGCCACAACAGGACCTTGCACCAACCGGGCATC
>Ga0316625_100000235_pt1 | contig 10028 bp, 8 predicted proteins | sample OWC_Aug_T1_C1_D1_FD_207655 | JGI IMG/M metagenome (GOLD analysis project Ga0316625, IMG submission 207655) | Wetland soil microbial communities from Old Woman Creek delta, Ohio, United States - OWC_Aug_T1_C1_D1_A | ecosystem: Environmental > Terrestrial > Soil > Wetlands | place: USA: Ohio... | reverse complement strand
GAGGTCAGTTGCGAGCTGAGGGCATGGATCGGGCGCACCCGGAAGATCGCGAAACCAAGGGTACGGACGATGCGCCACCCGCCGGACAGGATGCCGAGCGTGATTGCCGTCGCGCAGGCCAGCATTACCCAGAACGGGACCTCGAACTTGGGAATGAACCCGCCGAGCAGCAGCACCAGGGTCAGGATGCCCATGCTCTTCTGTGCATCGTTGGCGCCGTGCGAAAAGGCCAGGCCGGCGGCGGTGAAGAACTGGGCGCCGCGCAAGCGCCGGTTGACCGCCGGGGTCGCCCGGCAAAGCAGCGCGGACAGCAGTCGCTTGATCAGGAATCCTGCGCCGAAGCCGATCACCGGTGAGAGGAGCAGGGCGGCCAGCACCTTGACGATCCCGGTAATCTTGCCCTCGGCCAGTTCGCTGAAACCCCAGACCACGTGATCCATGCCGACCGATACGACAACAGCGCCGACGAGGCCGCCGACCAGTGCGTGCGAGGAGGACGAGGGAATGCCGAAATACCAGGTCGCCAGATTCCAGACGATGGCACCGAGCAGCCCGCAGACCAGGACCGCCAGTGAAAGCGCCGGCAGGACGCCGTCCAGCGTGATGAATTTGCCGATGGTGTTGGCTACCGCCGTGCCGCCGAGCAGGGGGCCGAGAAACTCGAAAATGCCGACAATCACAACCGCCTGCGCCGGCGTCATGGCGCGCGAGGCGATCACCGTGGCCACGATGTTGGCGGCGTCGTGAAAGCCGTTGGTGTAATCGAACAGCAGCACGATGACGACCGCGATGATGGCCAGAAGAACGACGGTATCAATCATCTCGCCGACTCATGACGGGCCAGGCGGGTGTGGAACGGGAAAGGGATCTGCATGCCGGAGTTCTCGTTCAGTATTTCAGGAATGTTACAGGATTATTGGTGGCAGGGTCTTTTTTAGTCGCCGCGAATGTTGCGGTCGACCATGTAAAATAAGCAAATTCTGATTTATTGAGAGCGCCATGGCCTACCCCTCGTTTTCCGAAATCTCCAAGAGCTTTGCACCCGGCTGGTTCGCCGCGGTCATGGGTACCGGCGTCCTGGCGCTGACCACGCATTCGCTGGCCCAGGGCTGGCCGGTGCTCGGCATTCCGGCGGTAATATTGCACTGGCTCAATACCGCGCTATTCCTGGTGCTGGCGGTCCCATGGTTGACGCGCTGGCTGCGTTTTCCGGACGCCGCGATGCAGACGCTCAAGCATCCGGTGCAGGCCAATTTCTACCCGACCTTTTCGATTGCGCTGCTGGTGCTGTCGGCGCAATGGCTGGTGTTCACGCCCTATGTCGGGGTCGCGCTGGTGCTGTGGTGGCTCGGGGTCGCGCTGACTTTCGTCTTCAGCTTCGCCGCCCTGTTCTTCATGTTCCGCGGCGAGCATGTGGCGATCGAGCATGTGACGCCGGCGCAGTTCATTCCGGCCGTCGGTCTGGTCGTCATGCCGCTGGCCGGCGCCCCGCTCCTGCCGCACATGCCGGAAGCGCTGCGCGAACTCGCGCTGACGGTGAATGCCGTCGGGCTCGGCGCCGGCAGCATGATGTACGTCGGCCTGCTCGGCATCACGCTGTTCCGCAAGTACATGCACAAGCCGGCGCAGGGCATCCTGACGCCGACCGTGTGGATCCACCTGGCGCCGATCGGCGTCATTCCTGTCAGCCTGATGAACCTGCTCGACCAGCTGCCGTTCCCGGCGGCGCGCGAAGCGGGTGTGGTGCTGATGCTGCTGGTCTGGGGCTTCGGCGTCTGGTGGCTGGTCATGGCCAGCCTGCTGACGCTGGCGGCGCGCGCCGCCGGCCAGTTGCCGTTCGCGCTGTCGTGGTGGGGCTTCACCTTCCCGCTCGGCGCCTTCGTTGCCGAAAGCCTGCGCCTGAGCAAGCTGCTCGGCTGGGGCACGACCTTCGCGGTCGGCGTTGCCGCCTGGCTGCTGCTCTGCATGCTGTGGGCCGTTACTTCGGTCAGGACGGCGCGCGGCGTGGCCAGCGGCGCGGTCTTCCAGCCGCATCCCTGATGGCCTGGTGGTGGCTGCCCGTCGCTCTGGTCGCGGCGGGCTGTCCGGCACTGAATTTCGCCATCCGGCGCGGGTTGACCGCACCACGCGTCGCTGAAACCGGTGATCCCGGCGCCTTGCCGTGGCGCGTGGTGAGCCTGCCGGCGGCCAACGAAAAGCAGCTGTTCGCCTGGTTCATTCCCGCCGCGCCGGGGGCGCCGGCGCTGGTCGTCATGCACGGCTGGGGGGGCAATGCCGAAATGATGCTGCCGCTGGCGGCGCCGCTGCATGCGGCGGGCTATTCCCTGCTGCTCGTCGATGCACGCTGCCACGGACGCAGCGATGGCGACACTTTTGCTTCGCTGCCGCGTTTCGCCGAGGACATCGAATCCGCGTTGGCCTGGCTGCGTGAGCAGCAGGGGGTCGATCCGGCGGCGCTCGGGGTGATCGGCCATTCGGTCGGCGCCGGCGCCGCGCTGCTGGTCGCCGCGCGCCAGCCCGAATTGCGCGCGGTGGTCAGTCTGGCCGCCTTTGCCCATCCGGCGGCGATGATGCGGCGCTGGCTGGCGACCCTGCACATTCCTTACTGGCCGCTGGGCGCCTACATTCTGGCCTACGTTCAGCGCGTGATCGGCTTTCGCTTCGCGGCGATCGCGCCGGTCAACACCATTGCCCGGGTTGCTTGCCCGGTGTTGCTTGTCCATGGTCTGGAAGACGATACCGTGCCGGTCGCAGAGGCGCGCGAAATCCATGCCGCGCGCGCCGGCGATGCGGTCGAACTGCTGCTGATTCCTGGCAGTCATGACGATTATGGCGATATCGGCCTGCAGATCGCCGGGCTGCGCGACTTTCTCGATCGCGCGTTGTCCGGCCCGGCAATTTCACGCGATTGAGTTTCTTGTCCGACCGGTGGACAAAAAAAGGGCGGGAACCTGGTCCCGCCCCAAGCAGTTCGCCCTGAATAGCTTCAGGGCAGGAGGAAAGAAGCTTTCTCGCGGACCTTGATGGCGGCGTTTTCCTGGGCGGCGATTTCCAGGTGAATCTGGTTGGCGCCCTTCTTGCCGGCCTCGGGCGGAACCCGAACGACGGTATTGAAGGATTGCAGCGTGGCGGGCGGCACTTCGACTTCGTCGGCGCCGGCGATTTCCGCGCCGGCCAGGCCGTCGACCGTCACCTTGTAACGGTGCGGCCGTTCCTCGGTGTTCATGATCTGCAGCATGTAGACGTTTTCGATACTGCCGTCGTCGGCCTCGCGGGCCAGCGTCGAGCGGTCGCGGATGACGTCCACCTTGAGCGGAATGCGGTGCGCGAGGAACCATGCGGCCAGCCCGGTGATGAGGACCAGGATGGCGGTGTACAGCAGGATGCGCGGGCGGACGATGTGGCCGAGGATTTCCTTCTTGCCGAGATGCTGGGCCATCGCGTTCTCGGTCGAATAGCGGATCAGGCCGCGCGGCAGGCTGACCTTGTCCATGACCTGATCGCAGACGTCGATGCAGGCGGCGCAGCCGATGCATTCGTACTGCAGCCCGTCGCGGATGTCGATGCCGGTCGGGCAGACGTTGACGCACTGGCCGCAATCGATGCAATCACCCAGCCCGGCCGCCTTGGGATCGACGCCTTTTTTGCGTACCCCGCGGGTTTCGCCGCGCGTCGGGTCGTAGGTGATGATCAGCGTGTCGGGGTCGAACATCACGCTCTGGAAGCGGGCGTAGGGGCACATGTACTTGCATACCTGCTCGCGCATGAAGCCGGCGAACAGATAGGTGAAGCCGCCGTAGAAGAAGATCCAGAAGATTTCCCAGGCACCTAGGTTGCCGGTGCGAACTGATTCCATCAGCTCATTGACCGGCGTGAAATAGCTGACCAGCGTGAAGCCGGTCCACAGGGAGAGCAACCCCCAGACCAGGTGCTTGGTGCCCTTGATACGCAGCTTGCGGGCGTCGAGCGGCGCCTTGTCGAGCTTGATGCGGGCGTTGCGGTCGCCTTCGATCCAGTTTTCGATCCACATGAAGATCTGGGTGTAGACTGTTTGTGGACAGGCATAGCCGCAGAACAGGCGCCCGGCGACGGCGGTGACGAGGAACAGCGCGTAGGCCGAGATGATGAGCAGCGCCGCCAGATAGATGACATCCTGCGGCCAGAAAACCAGCCCGAAAATGTAGAACTTGCGCTCGACCAGATGCAACAGGATCGCCTGCCGGTCGTTCCATACCAGCCACGGGCTGACGTAGAAGAGCAACTGCGTGAAGACGACAAGCGCGATGCGCCAGTTGTCGAAATAGCCGCGGATGCCCTTGGCGTAGATCTTCTTGCGCTTCTCGTAAAACGAGACGGGGGCAGGCGTTGCTGGCAACGCACTGGCTTCGGGCTGGCTCATCGGTCTTCCGGGTAGTTGAAAAAAGCGGAAACCGGCGCGGCTGGCGCGGAGACAACCTGGCTGCGCCAAGCAGGCCTGCGGGGCGAACCAAGGGGGAAGCGCCGCCGAGCTGTATTCCGATCACCAATTCCCGCCCCGAAGACAAGGAGGAGAGTGCCTAAAGCGGGCGGTGTCACCGGTTTCCAGACAATCTATTATCAAGATACGTGCCAGCCGGGGTGGTATTAATAAAATGTAATGTAATCATAGTCTTGACGTGGTTCCTCGCGATCCGGGTTGCCTGTTCCCGCAAGTCTGTGTCAATATTGACAAATATTTTTGGCAGAAATGACAAATACGGCATGACTTCGCATTTCCTCAGTGAGTTGCTTTCCTTCCTCGACGGCTTGCCCGAGCCGCGCATCGTGATGGATGTGGATTACCGGATCGTCGCGGCAAATGCCGCTTACGCCCGGGAGTTCGGGGCCGGCAAGGAGGTGGCCGGACGCTATTGTTACGAGGTCTCGCATCACTTCGACGTGCCCTGCGACCAGGCCGGCGAAGCATGTCCGCTCAAGCAAAGCCGCGAGGACGGGGCGCCGCAGCGCGTCCTGCACCTGCATCACACGCCGCGCGGCGAGGAGCATGTCGACGTCGAGACGACGCCGATTCGCGACGATCAGGGGCAGATCGTCTATTTCGTCGAAACCATGCGCATCGTCCGCCAGGCCAGCAGCCGGGCAGCCGCGCAGGGTCTGGTCGGGCGTTCGCCGGCCTTCGTTGGGATGCTCGAAAAAGTGCTGCGCGTCGCCCACTCCGACGCTGCCGTATTGCTGCTCGGCGAAACGGGGACCGGCAAGGAACTGGTCGCCCACGCCATCCATGAAGCCAGCGCCCGCGAGGAAGGGCCGTTCGTCGCGGTCGACTGCGCCGGGATGACGGAAACGCTTTTCGAAAGCGAGCTCTTCGGTTACGAAAAGGGTGCGTTCACCGGCGCCACCCACCGCAAGCAGGGGCTGGTCGAAGCGGCCAGCGGCGGCACCCTGTTCCTCGACGAGATCGGCGAGTTGCCGCTTGCCCTGCAGGTCAAGCTGCTGCGCCTGCTCGAAACCGGTACCTATCGCCGGGTCGGCGGACTCGACTGGCTGCCCGCCGATTTCCGGCTGATTACGGCGACCCACCGCGATCTGCGCGCCATGGTTCAGGACGAAAGTTTCCGCCGCGACCTTTACTTCCGGATCAATACTTTTCCGATCCGCACGCCGGCACTGCACGAACGGGCCGATGACATCCCGCTGCTGGCGGTTTCGCTGCTCGAACGTGTGGATCGCAAGCCCGACCGCAAATTCACGCCGTCCGCGCTCGAATGGCTCGCCGGCCGCCGCTACAGTGGCAATATCCGCGAATTGCGCAACCTGATCGAGCGCGCCACCCTGCTTGCCGATGGCGATACCATCGACCGGCCGCACCTGACGGAAATGGCTGAGGACATTCCGCCCGGATTGCCTGACCTTCGCGGCACCTTTCAAGTGACCGATGTCGTCGATCTGGAAACGCTGGAAAAACGCTACCTCGACTGGGCAAAGACGCGACCGGGAAGCGACCTGCCGACGTTGGCCGAGCGCCTCGGCATCAGCCAGCGGACGCTTTATCGCAAGCTGCAGGTGAAGGGCTGACCAGCTTGCCGCTTGTCCTGGCAGGGTTCACGGAATGTCGATGTGATGCGCTCTCAGCCAGTCGCGGTCGAGTTCCCAGTGCACATCCTTGACGCCCGGCTGGGCTTTCACGATGGCGGCGGCTTCCGACTGAACCTCGCCGAGCAACTGCTCGACGGCGATGAACGCCGGATCGTTGGGGTTCTTGGTATTCACGTCGGGATAGAGCACCGCCAGCGCCTTGAATGCCGGGACGGCAAAGCTGCGCGGCGTGCTGACGTAGGCAGTGCCTTGGCTGAATTTCAGCACGCGGAACTTGTACGGATAGTTCTTCAGCTTCTCACTGGCCTGGGTCTCGATCGCGCTGGTCAACTGGCGCGATGCCCGGCGGCTGCCAGGTGCCTTCGCCGGCCGGCAGGATCGACGGCGGGGTTTCTTTTGGCCAGTAGAGTCGCATCACCATGTAGATTTCGCCGTCCGGCGCCGGCAGCCAGTTGGCCTCCTTGTCCTTGCCCGGCGAGTCTTTCTGGATGTAAATGGTGAGCGAGCCGTCCTTGTTCTTTTTCATGGAAGGCAGCATCGGCGAGTTGATCAGGTAGCGGTTGATCGGGTTCTCGATCAGCAACTGGGTCTTGCCGTCGTACATGGTCACCGACCAGAAGGCGTTGGCTGGCGGCAGCTGGCCGGCGGGGAAAGTGAGCGTGTAGTTGTGCTTGCTGCCGTCGAGCGTGGCGCCGCTGCCGTCGACACGGATCATCGGGTACATGGCCTCGACCGCGTCGTTGCCGTAGATGCCGCCCTTGGCGGCAGCGGCGCGCTTGAGCCAGTCACCGTTGAAGTAGGCGGCATCCCCGAACCAGGAGCCGACCTTCCAGCCGTTGATGTCCTTCGCACCCGAGGCAAGGAAGGCATCCACCTTGTCGTCGCCTTCCTTCATCGCCAGCAGGAAGGCGGCCTTGTGTTCCGGCGAGAGATCCTTGAACTCGAAGGTCTTGCCGGGGCCGATGCCGATGCTGGCGAGGCGGGTGCGGAGTTCCCTGGTCTCGGGGGTGACCGGCACGTACTGCAGCGCGGCGTCGAGGTATTCGTAGAAATTGGCCTTGATTCCGGCGGTGGTGGCGGGCAGGAAGTCGATCTTGGACGCGGCGGGCGGCGCCGGCTGGTTGAGGAAAGCGGAGAGCGGCTGGGCCTTGTAGCCGGCCTGGACTTTCTCGACGTTGGGCATGTCGTCGGCGTTGAATAACTGGGTGCGGAAGATGGTCAGCGCGAAGGGCGTCGTCGAGCGGAACACCTGCCTGATGCCGGCCGGCTTTTCCCCCTGCCAGTCGGGGCCGACGACCAGGTAGTCGCCTGACTCGTTGCCGGTGGCACGGCTGCCGATGTAGCCGTAGTTGTAGGTATTGCCGTCGGTAAGTTGCACCGAGTAGTAGCGCTTCTTGTCCACCGCCGGCACCGAGATGACCATCGGCTCGGCGCGCAGGTCGAGCCACAGCATGGAATAGGGGGTATCGCTGTTGGGGGTGACGACGGCGGTGTCCTTGTAGGTGAAGACGCGCGCTTCGTTGCTGATGGTGTTGAACGGCGCCTTGTACTGACCGGAATTCTTGTCGACGACGAATTCGTTCATCACCGCGTAGTTCATCACCAGCGGCAGGCCGTAGATGAAGGCCTCTTCGGCGATGGCTTTGGTTTCGACGATGCCCGGCGCGGCGATGCCGGCCTTCTTGTCCGCCTTAACGGCAGCGGATACGGGGTCGGCTTTCTTGTCACAGCCGGGAAGCAGTGCAACGGCGATCATCGCGCAGAGCGCACCGATGCGAAGTGCGTGTGTCGGCATGTTCATTCCTTATGTCCTTGATTGGTCGATGGCAAGCGAAATTCCGACTCGCCCCGCAATACTGCCATAATCGCCCGCATCATGCCTGCTTCGCCCTCATCCTCGATTCCCAACCGTGTCGAAACGCTCCGGGTGCTTCGGCTGATGGGCGATTACGAGCCGATCCTGATGCTGGTCGGCAGCGACGACGGCTATGGCACGCGATGGACGCTCGGCGGGCAGCAGGTACAGCCGGCGATCGCCCGCTATCTGATGGAAACGGGCTTCGTCGCCGAAAACGGCAGAACGCAATTCGGTGCCCGGACGCTGGCCCTGACTGCTGACGGCGTGCGCTTCCGCGAGCGCGGGATTGCCTGGTGGGCCGGGTTGAACTTGTTCCAGAAGCTGAAAGCCATCGTCCTCGGGTGAGCCGCTGCCAGGTTTGTGGCTATGCCGGCAGCTTCATTGAAGTTCGAGTACGCGCAGCAGCGAGGCCGTATCGTCCTTTCCCCAGCCCTGCGCTATCAGCGCGTTGAGTTGCTGGGCCACTGCCGCGGTCAACGGCACGGGAGTGCCGGATTTTCTCGCCGCCTCGAGCACCAGGCCGAAGTCCTTGTGATGCAGCCGCGCCTCGATACCGGCCGCGAAATCGCGCTTCACCATGCGCTCGCCCATCACGTCGAGCACGCGCGAGGCGGCCGAGCCGCCGGCCAGCGCCTGCTTCACCTTCGCGCAGTCGACACCGGCAGCGGCGGCCAGGCGCATCGCCTCGGCGGCGGCCTCGATGGCGGCGACCATGATCATCTGGTTGCAGGCCTTGGCCACCTGCCCGGCCCCGTTCGGGCCGATATGGACGATGCGCTTGCCGAGGCAGTCGAGCAGCGGGCGCACCCGTTCGAGCACCGCCGCTTCGCCGCCGGCCATGATCGCCAGCGTGGCGTCGATGGCGCCCTGCATGCCGCCGGAAACCGGCGCATCGAGCATGTGGATGCCTTTTCCGGCGAGTTCTGCGGCAACGTGACGGGCCGCGTCGGGGGCGATGGTCGAGCAATCGACCAGCACCGAGTCCGGCACCATGCCTTCGATCAGTCCATTGGCGCCGAGGGCGACGTCCTCGACATCAGCGCTGGAAGTGATGATCGTAAACACCACCGTGCAATGACGCCCCAGTTCGGCCGGCGTCGCGCACACTGTCGCCAGCAGGCCGGCGGCGCTTTCCGGGCGCCGTGCCCAGACATGCAGGTCGTGCCCGGCCCGCTGCAGGTGCAGCGCCATCGGGCGCCCCATGGCGCCCAAGCCGATGAAGCCGACCTTCATTCCTGCCCCGACAACCGTTCGAGCAGCTTCAGCACGGCGATGGAATCCTCCTCGCCGAGGCCCGAGCCGACCATGGCGTTGAACATCTGCGCCGTCGCCGCCGAGCCGGGCAGGCAGAGGCCCAGTTCGTGCGCCGTCTGCATGACGATATTGAGATCCTTCTCGTGCATCCAGCTCTTGAAGCCCGGTTTGAAATTGCGGTCGAGCATGCGCTGGCCATGGTTCTCGAGGATCTTCGAATAGGCGAATCCGCCGAGCAGCGCCTCGCGCACCTTGCCGCGGTCGACGCCGTTTTTGGCGGCAAAAGCGAAGGCCTCGGCGACCGCCAGCACGCCCATGCCGGTGACGATCTGGTTGGCCGCCTTGGCTACCTGGCCGGCGCCGGACGCGCCGACATGGACGATGTTCTTGCCCATGCACTCGAAGGCCGGTTTGGCGCGGGCGAAGGCGGCATCGGAGCCGCCGGCCATGATCGACAGCGTGCCGGCAATGGCGCCGACCTCGCCGCCCGACACCGGGGCATCCATGAAATCGACGCCGGCGGCGGCCAGTTCCGTGCCGATGCGGCGTGCCGCAGCGGGCGCGATGGTACTCATGTCCACGGCGACCAAACCCGGTACAGCTCCTTGCGCGACGCCGCGCATGACCTCGGCGACATCCGGCGCATCGGCGACCATCGAGATCACCAGTTCATTGTTCCTGGCCACGTCGGCAGGACTGGCGGCGCCTGTGGCACCGGCGTCGAGCAAGGCCTGCATCGATTCGGCGCGGCGCGCCCAGACGGTGACCAGATGGCCACCCTTCAGCAGATTGAGCGCCATCGGGCGCCCCATGATGCCGAGGCCGATAAAACCGATTTTCA
>Ga0316625_100000234_pt1 | contig 10031 bp, 20 predicted proteins | sample OWC_Aug_T1_C1_D1_FD_207655 | JGI IMG/M metagenome (GOLD analysis project Ga0316625, IMG submission 207655) | Wetland soil microbial communities from Old Woman Creek delta, Ohio, United States - OWC_Aug_T1_C1_D1_A | ecosystem: Environmental > Terrestrial > Soil > Wetlands | place: USA: Ohio... | reverse complement strand
CACTGCTGATCGCTTCGATCACTTCGAGTGCCCCCAGGACGGCCTGTTTGGCTTCGCCGTAGCCACTGCTCTCTCCCTTGGCCGGGTCGAATAGCAGCGTCGGGATTCCCCCTGCGGCGCCCAGTGTCGTCGCGCACCGCGTCTTTCCGGTGCCCGCCGGGCCGCAGAGCAACATCCCCTTGCACGGCGGGCGACGTTTCTCGGTCCCCGACATAAACCGGAGAAACATCGCGACGATCGCCTGTTGTATGCCCGTGTTATCGCCCTGTCGCCCGGCAAACATCTTCTCCACTTCGTCGAGGACGAGGATCGCCTCGGGGGCGTCGGGGCCTTCCACGAGGTCGGCTGCGTACTCCCGCATGTACTCGTAGCCGCCTGTCTCAAGTTGGGCCGAGTCGGGATCGGCGAGAAGGGTCAGACATGCGGTGCCGTCAATCGATGCGCGCCACACGTCCCTCAGTACGCCCTCGTCGATCGTGAGCCCGTTGCCGTCGGGCGCTTTGCGCAACGCGAGAGCAAGGGACTGCCGGCCCGCGAAGCGGGGCAGGCCCCGCATGTACCTTCGCACCGCGCGCCGCTTGCGCTCGGTCAGCTCGATGCCGTGCTCGGCGCAGAGCATCGCGGCGCGGGCCTCGCACTCGTCGGGCGTCGGCGGCGGGTCGCTGATCTCGTACGCATCCCGACCGAGCACCGGGCTCGGCGCCCAACTCTCACCGATCGCCACGATGCCGATCGCGTTCTGCTCAAGGAATTTGCGGACGGTCAGGAACGAGACGCAGGGATCCTCGTTCCTGAAGACGATATTGCCGCTCAACATCACGAGCAGCGCCTTCCGCGGAAGCACCGGTTGCGGCTCCCGCGTGACGGGATCGCGGCGCTCGCGGTCCACGTTCGCCAGTGCCCTGAGCAGGGCGACCGGGCTCGCGACCTCGGCGGGGGAGCCCCCGCAGCTCGCGATCCAACGGTCCCAGTCCGCGCGATCCGCCTCGCGCGTCGCCTCGTCGCCCTTCACCGCCAGCTCGACGCCGCGCACGACGTCGTAGGTGAGCACGAGGGTGCGCGAGCCGTTTCCGCCCGAGTGTGCGGCGATGATGCGGTCCACCAGATCGGGCTGATCGGTGGATGTGATCGCCGTGAGCGGTACGCCACGACGGCGCCCCGCCAGAAGCTTGTCGATTGCCTCGTCGCGCGCGGGAGCTGCCGCCGCGGGCGCAGGCTGGGCCTGCGTGGGTTCCTCGGTCGCCTTCGCTGTCTTCGCCTTTGCCATGTCTGCCTTCTCTCTGCCGGCTCCGCCGGCTGTTGGTGGGCACTCCGTGCCCCGTCGCTGCCCCGGAGTCGCCTCCTGGGGCAGCAGCCGGGCGGGGAGCTAGCGGGGCAGTTGCCGGGCCACCTCCAGCCCGTAGCGCGTCAGCGTGAGCCGCCACCAGCCCATGCCGACCGGCTCCCGCCGGAGCAGCCCGTGATCCTGCAGCGCAGAGACCGCCGCGCCGCCAGCCGTGAATGTCTCGCGCTGGTAGTCGGGCGGGCATGCGCGGAGCGACCGCAGGAGCTGAGCCTGGGTCTCGGTAGGGCGCCACGTGTACGAGCACCGTCCGGTGTGCCCGACCCCGTAGTGGCAGCGCACGCCCGACGGGTTCTCGTTGTCGCACTGCTCGATGTCGTCGAAGTAGCTCACGACTGCACCCCCTCCGCGACACGGTGGAACCGCCCGCGTGCGTCGCTCTGCTCGATCCACCCCTTGCTGGCGGCCCAGCAGGCCCGTAGTGCGGCCACGGCGTCGTCCAGCGTGGAGCAGGCCGGCAGGTGCACACGCGACCCGTTGGAGCCCACGATGCGGTACATGGTACCGCGATGCGTCGTTCGGCTTGAGCGCTTCACGGCTGCACCTCCTCGTCGTCCCACCACTCGCAGTCCGGGCCGCAGCGCACCACGCGCTGCCCCTGGAGCCTCTCCACAGCGTCGTCGTAGCCGTGACAGACCAAAACGTGGACCCCGTCGGGGTCGAAATGGTGGCCCGACGGCGCGGACACTTCATCACCATCATAGTCGAGTCGCACGTCGTTGCCTGCCTCATCGAGGCAGTGCAGCACGTGCCGTCGGTCGGGCTTCGGTCGCGGCGCAGGCTTCGCGCGCACGGGCAGCGAGAAGAACTCCGACAGAAGGTCTCGGTCCAGTCTGGTCTTGCTCATGATCGGTCTCCCGTTCCGGTGTTCGCAGGCATCGGCTCGCTGAAGCGCCACGCTTCATAGACGCAGCGCTGCGAGCAGTCCCACGTGTCATACAGTGTGCCGTCCACCACCGCTGCCACGTGGCCGGCGAGGTGGAGCAGGTAGCGCCCCCGCGGGTAGGCCCGGCAGAAAGCGGCAGGCGTCATGCGCGCCCGCCCACGCTTCGCAGGGAACGACAGGTGCTCGATCGCGCAGAACGCATCCCCGCTCGCCAGCTCCTGCACTAGCTCAAAAGCGGTGCCCATGCGCTCGCCCTGTAGCTCGTACAGCCGCCTCCACGCGGCCGTGTACGAGATGTCGAGCACCGTCGCCAACGCTCGAACCTGACAGTCGCCAACGGGACGGCGTCCGCTCCTGCGCGGTCGCTCGTCCTCGCCTGCGTCGTGCCGGACGAAGCAGCCCACCTTCATGCCGCCACCGTCCTCTCGTTGTTGGGCAAGCCGGCGCGCTCGCACGCGGCCTGCAGCGCCTGGAGCGCCATCGAGACCTGATCCCCGGTCGAGCGCAGCACGCGGAGCAGGGCGGTCGCTGTGAGACTGTCGCGGCCACCGGCGTGAGCCCTGACCCACGCTGCAGTGCCGCGTGCGCAGCAACCCGCTGCGACCGCATCGGCCACGGTCACGCGCAGGCCGCGCAGTCGCGCCTCGTCGAGGCCGAGGGCAGCCAACTTGCGGACGATCGTCGCGTCGATCTCGCCGCGCCGCAGTCGCGCCTGAGAGCGCATCCAAGCGTCGCGCTCGCGGCGCACAGCGCGCAGTTCGCGCTGCACGAGGGTCGCTGCACGGTCGAGGAGCCACCGTGCCCCCACCTCGACCCGACGAGTGGAACAGTGGTACAGCGTGCGGTAGCCGTACGCTCCAGGGTGATAGACCCTGGTGCGCCCGGACATGGTGGTGTGGTAGCCGCCCTCTCCTCGGTACCTAGGCCGCTCGCGGCCAGCAACCACGATCACGGGCACGCGGTAGTCGGCAGCGCCGCGCCCCCCGGCAGCGTGCCGGACAGCCCAGCGGAGCCGGTCGCCGCCATCGACGAGCGACTGCGCTCGGACAACGGGGGAGAGGAAGGCGAGGGGGGAGACTACGGCAGAGGACAGCGAGGAGATAGACAGCATATTGCACCTCCGGTGCGCGGTTGCGGCCGGGCTCCGCCGGCCAGTGACGCCCCTCCAGACGGGGGCCGAACGAAGGATCTGACGATCATGCGAACACCTCCCGGCTAGACGCGCTCCGCGCGTTTTCGTCGGAGGGTGCATCTGAAAACATTGCGGGGTCGCTCCCGCGAACCGCGAGCGCGGCGGCGAGTGCGCTGCCGTCGGGAGCCGGTAGACTCGCCGAACGCCACGCCGGAGCGGTCGCTCGCGTCGGACGGCGGCGCGCATCGCCCAGCGTCCGGCCGAGTCGCAGGGCGCTTACGCGCCGGCCGCACGTCTGCAGCAGCACGCCCTCGGCGTGCTCCCAACCCTGAGCCGTAGGTCGAGCAACGACCACCGACCACGCGCGCTCAGTTCCCCTTGCGGGGGTGGACTGGGCAGACAGCACGACGATCGTCTCGATCGTCTCGCCGCACTCCAGCCGCAGCGCAGCGGAGAGCGCGGCTTCGAGCGCGGCGACCGAGCAGCCGGCGCGGAGCTGCGCCCCTCGGCTCGGAGGCACATAGAGGATACCCCGGTCGGCTCCCGCTGGGCCAACCCGGAGCTGAACGGTGCCGTCCGTGCCAGCAAAGGCGAGCGCATCGAGCAGCGCGCGGCGGACAGGCTCCAGCGCGGGGCTCACGCCCGCTCCGCTATCCGCTCTGTCTGCCTCGGCCGTCATGGGTACTCCACTGGGTACCGTGCCACACCTGGGAGGGGCGGGTCAAGGGGGCGGCTGAGAAATCCGCACGGCACGGCAAACCCTCGGTTTCTAGCCGGTTTCTGCCATGTAGGACAAGGTAGGCAAGCCTTCCTGGCATGTCACCGACCGGTGTCCCCGGCAGGTGACAAACGGCAGTCACCGGCAGGTGACAAAGCCCCCCCGAGGCACCTGGGACTTGCAGACGCGTGCGCCTGATCGATCATGCGATATGCCCACCACCGCACTGCCGTCGCCCGCCGCGCATCTAGTAGCCCGCCTCGATCTCACTCGTCGCCCGCCAGCGATCGATGCGCTCGCAATCTCTGATGACCCGCACGCACACTGCGCTTCTTCGTCGCAGCGCGCGTACCTGCCGATCGCTCGTGAGATAGCGGACACGTACGATCAGGCAGCGGAGGCGCTCTACCAGCGGATCCTGCTGCAGCGCTCAGCTCGCAGTCCGCTGCTGTGGGTCCGCGCAGTCGTCGCAGTGAACGCTGATCGCGCCGAGGCAGCGAAGGCCTCGGGATGGTGGATCGTGCCCGCATAGCTGCGACTTGCAAACACGGCCGACCTGATCGATCCTGAGATCCGCTCGGTGTTGCCTCCTCTGCGCGAACTCATCGAGCCTGCGCCCGCGCCGTTCCTCCCCCCTCCGGCAGCGGGCGCACCTATATTTGACTCCCGCGACAAAACGCCGCCATCGGCGTGCGCGACGGCGCTGCGGGCCGCGCTGCAAAACGCACGCAAAACTGCGCTGCGGGCCGCACCGCGCGCGTGGCGTAGCCGCGACGTCAGCGGCAGGTCAGGGAGCGCTAAGCGTGTCCAGATAGCCCCGAACGCTGTCCGAAATCGGGTCCGCGAACCAGCTCAGGAGCATCGGCAGGTCGATCTGGATCCGTACGCGACCGGGCTGGAGCGTCAACGCGCCCTTCACTCCCGACGCTTTGCCACCGGATCGGCCGACGAACGAGATCACCGAGCCTGCCCATTTCCATTCGATTCCGTACTCGGCGTCCATGCTGGTGGCTATCGCTTCCGCTCGCTGCCGCGCTGCCGCATCGCTCAACGTGTGTTCTCTGCTCATGTCGATCGTGCCCATGTCTCACGCTCCTTTGGATTCCGACCTGTCGCGCTCTGCGCGCAATACGATTCGTCGCACCGATTCCTCGAACCAGCGACTGCCGCGCGCTGCAATACCCTGCGCGTTCAGTTGCTTGGCTACTGCGTAGTTCGTCAGCCCGTCGGCGTGCAGCGACAGAATAGTCTGCAACACTGCCTGCTCCGCCTCGACAGGTTCGAGCCTCGTTCTGTCGCCACTGGGCGAGAACTGCCACCCATACGGCGGCGCACCGCTGGTGCGCTCCTGGCGTGAGCGGAGTACCTCCATGGCCTTGCGAATGCGGCCCCGGATTAGCTGCCGCTCCAGCTCGCTGACAGCGTCGAGCACGCGCCGCTGGAACACGTCGGTTGGTGCGCTACCGCTTCCGATCCCGTCGCATGTCTCGATGCGAGCGCCGATGTCTTCGGTCTCGCGCTCCAGGATGGCAGCCTCCACGGCGTCGCGCGCTAGCCGGTCGCGCTTAGCAACCAGCAGCGTGCCCGCCTTGGCCGACTCGATGGCAGCCAAGGCGCGCACGAGCCCGTCTCGCTCCTCGGTGCGCAGCGATCCGGACACATCCACGTCCCGCTCGATGCAGACCAGCCTCGACCCCCTGCTGGCGCACCAGCGCAGGATCTCGCGCTCCTGCACCTCGACCCCCAGGCTGGCGTCGTCCCCTTTGCTCAGTCGGATGTAGCCCACGACGATGGTCGGATCGCTTGGCGTCCGCCGCCGCCTCCGCTTGCGGTTCGTTCGTTCGTCCATGCGTCCCATCGGAGGGGATGGTCTGAACGTAGTCAAGTGCGACTCCGCACGGAGGAGGTGGTCAGTTTGCAAAAATGCCTTGACCACGCACCAGCGCGGGGGTGTGATGAGTACCACACCGATTGCGTGTGCTGAACGGCACACCGGAGGATTCAGATGACCACCAGACAACGCAAAACGATCCAGATCGCGGAGCAGCATCACGCGGAGATCGCGGAGCTGCAGCGCTTGATGTCGATTCGAGGACTCGGAGCTGTCGAGGGGCTCGCCGACGACAGCGTCGATCTCGACGTCGCGTCGATCACGGGCACCGTGGTGCTCGCGGTGCGGTCCCTGGCGCGACAGTTCGCAGCCGCGGAGCAGCGCAAGGGGAGGCGACCGTGAAGCACCGCATCGAACGGCCCCCGGTCGACTTCACCAAGCCGCGCAGGGCAGCCCTCGGCGAGCCCGGGAAACCCCCACCTGCTATTGAGCGGAACGATCAGCGTGTTCCCCCGGTGACCCCGGTGCCTGCGTGGAAGCTGGTAGGCAGGGTGAGTGTGGACGCCGGCCTGCTCTGGATCGGCGACCCCTGCTACATCCTCCACAAAGACGGGATGCCCCACGATGTGGGCGAGTCGTGGCCGGAGTTCTGTGAGCGAATTGAGAAAGCCTCGGCGAAGACGGGCGTAGCCCAGTTCAAATTCGACATGGGACACGCCGGTCTGGGCGTGTGTGTCGGTGGCTTTGGCGGCGACGGGCTCTATCCCGTCTATGCCCGCTACGACTCGCGAGGGCTGATTGTCGAGGTTCGCGTGTGCTTCGATGGCAGGAAACTCAAGGACGGAGGCGAATAGCAATGACTGAATCCAAGGCGCCCGAAACGCCCCCGACCCTTTCCCTCACAGAGAGCATCGACGCCCTGCATGACGCCTACGCAGCCGGGACCGGCCCGCGCCCCCCGCTGCTCTGGTGCCCGCGGTGCCACCGGCAACACCGCGGCGCGGGCTTTCAGCGGCCCGAGGACGCCGGCCCGAGGATCGCCTGGGTGTGCCCGGAGCACGGGCCACTCGAAGCGCCGGCCGAGGAGCTGTGGCGCACTAACTGCCTGATCTATCCGAGGCCCACGGCTGCGGAGGAGGGGTGAGCAATGCTGCTCATAACCAATTCGACTCTGGAGCAGAAGATGCGCGCCGTACTCGATGCCTTCGACGTTACGGACCACGAGTACGCGGAGGAAGTGACAGAAGCAGAGGTGACCGACGTCGATTTTGCGGCTGCCGATGCACAATGCGGTGAGGAGCATCGTCGCGCGGATCGACTGGAGGCTGAGCTATCCCGCCTCCGTCCCGTTGTGGAGGCGGCTCGTGCGTGGTGGCGACAGGTGGAATCCGACGAGTGCAGTCCGCTGTGCGAATGCAACGACTGCGACCACGCCCGCGCATCATTGTTCAACGCCCTCCGCGCGATGAACTGTGGGCAGCCTTCCGCCGATCGGCTCACGTGCGGCCAATGCAACTGCCTCACGCAATGCGCGGAGGGTGTGCAGTGCGGCGGTGCCACCACGATCACCGGCACGACTGTCGGCGAGGATTGGCCTGCATGCCCCGCCTTCCAGCCGAAGGTGAAGCCGTGAGCGCCAAGGATACCGATGCTCTCATCGGTGCATATTTCGAGGTTGTGGATGCCCACGAGAAACAAGCGGAGCGCATCGCTGAGCTTGCGGATCTGCTCCGTGGCCTCAGTCTCGCCCGGGATAGCTGGCGGGCCAAGGCGTTGGATGCCATCGCCGCGTGCGGGGACATTGGCGACATGTTCGCTCAGACGATTACTGAGCGCACGGCCGAGCGCGATTCCGCCCTCGATCGCGTAGCTGAACTGGAGGTGGCGCTGCGAAAGGTAGCGTACCCCGCATCCGAATTGCTGCAGGGGTGGCAGGCGAAGCGAGAGCTGGCAAGCGGCGCACGCGGGATGGGCGAGAACATTCTGGTGGAGCACGCGGCGAAGGTCAATTCGATCAGTCTCTGGCACCGGCTGGAGCGGGCTATCGAGGAGGTGGACCGTGTGCTGGCCGGTCCCGCTTCGCCCGCCGTGGAGGTGAAGCCGTGAGCGGGCTGCCCTGGAAAGCGCTGGCAAAGTCCTATCGCCGGGGCCGAGCAGATGCCACGCGCAACAGCATGCTCGCGACGGTGCGGACTGTCCGCATGCGCAAGGAATTGTTCGAGGCTCGGTTGGGGCTGGAATATGCCATCATCCGCGCCGACTCCGCCCTCGCCCGCGTGGCGGAGTTGGAGGCAGAACTGGCGCGGTCTCGCATCGAGGTGGACCGGCTCACGTACTGCCACGTGTGCGGCGATGCGCTCGACATCATCGACGGTCGGTGCGAATTGCACGCGAACGTCGAAGACGAGACCGACTACTGGCATCAGGGCGGGGAGCGCTTCGAGTGCGGCTGCGAGTACTGCAAGGCCAACGATGCTGGAAACCAAGCTGTGAAGGCCAGCGCGAAGGAGCAGAAGCTATGACGTCGCCCGACGACACGATCACGCCGGTAGAGGCCTACGCAGCGCTTGTGAACATCCACGAGCGGCGGTCGGAAGAGACCGGGTGCTATTCCATTTCTGCCGAGGAGATCATAGAAGAGGTAAAGAGCATGCGGGCTGCCGCGTTGCCGGCTGGTAGCCCCGCAGACAGGAGGGAGCCGTGAACGATCGTATTCTGGCAGCGTTTCTGAACGCAATCGAGGCGCTCGCCGCGGCGCAGACCCGAATTGCTGCGGCAACGGAGCGGTGCGCGGCTGCGCAGGAACGGAGCGCGGATGCGGCAGCGAGGATTGCTGACGTGCATGAGCTGCGCACGGCGTTTGACTATCCCGTGCGGCCCGCGCGAGAAGGGGAGAAGCCGTGAAGCGCTGGGATTGTGCGGGATGCGCTCATCGTGACGACATAACGCGGCTCACCGGCGCGTGTGCGTTCTGCATCCGTGGCCGAGGCGATCCGGACAACGCTCGCGACTGGTACGAGCAGCGCTGCACCCCGATCGATGCGGCGCCCGTGTGTACGAACCCTGCGCCGCGGGGGACCGGGGATGAGTGAATGGGTGAGCTGGATCGTTCTGGCGCTCCTGTTCGGGATCGCGGTGGTGGATCTGTGGAGGCACCACGCCGTGCTTGCTAAGCGGCGCCAGGAGTTCGAAGCGCGCATGTTGCGCCTAGAAAACGAGGACGACTGGAAACGGTGCGGCGACGAGCCGCGAAAGGAAGATGGGGAATGAAAACACCTGCGTTGCTACTGGCGCTCTGTCCGAACCATTGGAAAGAGCTGCGCACCGCCCTCCGCGTCCGAGGACTGGAAGGGTTCGTTTCGAAGAGCCGCGCCGAGGCGCACAGCAAAGCTGTCCTCGCCCAGGAGCTTGGGGACGCCGCCGCCGCCGAGTGCTACGACCCGCTGCTGATCGGCGCGACCGAACTGCTGTCGAATGGGCTGGAGGTTCTCTCCGAGGACGAGCGCGGGGCCATCGCTGCCGTCAAGCCGGACGTGCCGGTCTGCCCATTGTGCTATCTGCTGGACACATGCTCCTGCGGCGGAGGGGCCGACTGCAATTTCCGGCTCTGGATCCGGTATGCCGCGGAGGAGCAACTCCGGGCCGCAATCGATCTCGGTCTGGTGCCCGACGTGATCGGCGCGTGCCCCACCTGCAAGGCGCCGGTGCCCCACCTGCAGCCCGAGGGAGGGGACTGCCCCGACCCGTGGCACCACGGCAGAGACGCGATCGATGTTGCCAAGCCATCGGTGGAGGCGCCGAGCAATGTGGATAATTGACTGCGCCGCCGAAGGCTGCGACTACGTGTTCGAGGTGGACTTTCAGGACGTCGGCTCGACACGTCGCTGCCCCAAGTGCGGTAGGGGCGGCGTCGTCAACTATGCCGAGTCGTATTGCGAAGAGGACGCGACTGAGTGCGTGTGGTTCTTTCTGGAGGAGGACGGTGATGGCGGACGGTGACGCGGACGACGCGGGGCGCAGCTTGGTCATGGTCAAGGCAAGTCGTTTCTGGTCATTCGTTGATCGGTCTGGCGGCGACGAAGCTTGCTGGCCATGGCGGGGACGTCAGACAGGTGGTTACGG
>Ga0316625_100000229_pt1 | contig 10100 bp, 10 predicted proteins | sample OWC_Aug_T1_C1_D1_FD_207655 | JGI IMG/M metagenome (GOLD analysis project Ga0316625, IMG submission 207655) | Wetland soil microbial communities from Old Woman Creek delta, Ohio, United States - OWC_Aug_T1_C1_D1_A | ecosystem: Environmental > Terrestrial > Soil > Wetlands | place: USA: Ohio... | reverse complement strand
CGCCATCCGCTACACCCCGGCAGGCGGCCGCGTGCGCGTCGCTGTGGCCAGCGACGGAGGCCGCTGCCAGTTCAGCGTCAGCGACAGCGGGCCGGGCATTCCGGCCAGCGAACGCGACGCCGTCCTGGGCCGCTTCCATCGCCTGGACCACGGCAACGCGCCGGGCAGCGGGCTGGGGCTGGCGATCGTCGCGCGCATCGCCGAACTGCACGGCGCCGCGCTGACGCTGGCCGACAACGATCAGGCCCCCGGCCTGCTGGCAAGCGTTGCCTGGTGACGGGGAGCGTCGGGGCATCGGCCTCGTGCGCCGCCCCGCGGTCATTGGACGCAACACCGACGCATCGGTTACCCTGAAACATTGCTTGCCTGGTACTCGACCTATGGACTGGAAGAACGGCTTTCGTCAAGCGGGCGTGCCGGCAGCGCTTGGGGCTGCATTGCTGTTTGGTGCGGGGACGCCGCTGGCCAAATGGCTGCTCGATGCGGTCAGCCCGTGGATGCTGGCGGGCCTGCTTTATCTCGGGTCGGGGCTGGGGCTGGCGTTGTATCGTCGCCTGAGAAGGGCGCCGCCCGTTCGCCTTGCCACAAACGAGGCCGCCTGGCTGGCCGGAGCAATTCTGGCGGGCGGCATCGTCGGCCCCGTTCTTCTGATGTTCGGATTGACCGGCATGCCTGCTTCGGGCGCCTCGCTGTTGTTGAATGCGGAAGGAGTATTCACCGCGCTTCTGGCCTGGTTCGCCTTCAAGGAAAACTTCGACCGGCGGATCGCCCTCGGCATGGGATTGATCGTGGCCGGCGCGCTCATTCTCAGTTGGTCCGGCGAAGCCCGGTTTTCCGGGCTGTTGCCGACCCTGGCCATTCTGGGCGCCTGCCTGGCATGGGGCATCGACAACAACCTGACACGCAAGGTGGCGCTCGCCGACGCGACGTGGATCGCTTCGGTGAAGGGCCTGGTGTCAGGCGCCGTCAATTTGGCGCTGGCCCTGGCCATGGGGGCGTCGCTCCCCGGTTTGCCCGATCTGGCGAGTGCAATGGCCGTCGGCCTGTTTGCCTACGGGATCAGTCTGGCCCTCTTCGTCACGGGTTTGAGACATCTTGGTACTGCACGCACGGGCGCCTACTTCTCGGTCGCACCCTTCTTCGGCGCCTTGCTGGCAGTGCTGATGGGCGACCCGGTCACCATCCCGCTGCTCGTCTCCGGCGCGCTGATGGCGCTGGGCACCTGGCTTCATCTGACCGAACGCCATGAGCACGAGCATGCTCACGGCGAGACCTCACACGATCACGAGCACCTGCATGACGAGCATCACCAGCACGGGCACGACGATCCCGCAGCGCCAGGCACCCGGCATCGGCACCCGCATCGCCACCCGCCATTGAGACACACGCATCCGCACTTTCCCGACGCCCACCATCGCCACAACCACTGAGCCGGGATCCGCAGACCGGTTGGGCGACTATGTCCGCGCGCGGGAAATCTGCCGCGACAGCGCGATCAGCGGCAGCAGGCCGACGGCGACGATGGCCAGCGAGGCGGTGGATGCCTCGGCCAGACGCTCGTCCGAGGCGAGCGTGTAGACCTGCGTCGCCAGCGTGTCGAAATTGAAGGGGCGCATGACCAGCGTCGCCGGCAGTTCCTTCATGACATCGACGAAAACCAGCAGGCCGGCGGTGAGCAGGCTGCCGCGCAGCAGCGGCGCATGCACCCGGCGCAGCGTTTCGCCCTGCCCGAGCCCCAGGCTGCGGGCGGCATCGTCCATGCTCGGGGTGATTTTGGCCAGGCTCGATTCGACCGTGTGCAGCGCCACCGCCAGGAAGCGGACGAGATAGGCGTAGATCAGCGCGGCAATGCCGCCGGTCAGCAGCAGGCCGGGATTGCTGCCGAACCAGTGCTCCCACTGCCCGGCCAGCCAGTTGTCGAGGCGGGTGACGGGAATCAGCACGCCGACCGCAATCACCGCGCCTGGCACGGCGTAGCCGAGGCCGACCAGGCGGTTGAGAATGGTCGCCAGCGCGCCTTTCGAGAGGCGCGCGCCGTAGGCCATGAGCAGCGCCAGCAAGACGCCGATGGCGGCCGTGGCGCCGGCCAGCACGAAGCTGTTGCGCGCCAGCGTCAGGAAACGCTCGCCGAACTGCGCGTCCCCGTCGCTCAGCGCCATCCTGAGCAGCAGCACGGCCGGCAGCAGGAAACCGAGCAGCAGCGGCAGCAGGCAGGCGAGCGTCGCCAGCAGGCCGCGGAAACCGGTCAGGCGGGCGCCGGCCTGCGGGCGATTGCGCCCGGTCGTGTCGTTGTAGCGGGCGCGGCCGCGCGAGATGCGCTCGACCATCAGCAGGAACAGCACGAAGGCAAGCAGCATGGCCGCCAGTTGGGCGGCGGCGACGCGGTCGCCGAGCGAGAACCAGGCGCGGTAGATGCCGGTGGTAAAGGTGTCGACGGCGAAATAGGCGACCGTGCCGTAGTCGGCCAGCGTTTCCATCAGCGCCAGCGCGATGCCGGCGGCGATCGCCGGTCGGGCCAGCGGCAGCGACACCGCGAAGAAGGCCCGCCACGGGCCCATGCCCAGCGTCCGCGCTGCCTCGAGCATGCCGCTGGCCCGTTCGAGGAAGGCGGTGCGGGCGAGCAGGTAGACATAGGGATAGAGCACGCAGACGAACATCAGCACCGCCCCCGGCAACGTGCGGATGTCGGGAAACCAGTAGTCGCCGTGCTGCCAGCCGAAAGTTTCGCGCAACGCCGTCTGCAGCGGCCCGACGAACTGCAGGAAATCGGTATAGACGTAGGCCATGACGTAGGCCGGCATCGCCAGCGGCAGCACCAGCGCCCAGGCGAAGACGCGACGGCCGGGAAATTCGTGCATCGCCGTCAGCCAGGCGGTCGCCACGCCGAGCAGCCCGACGCCGGCACCGACACCGAGGCACAGCCACAGCGAGTTCCGGATGTATTCCGGCAGCACCGTCTGCACGAGGTGCGCCCAGGTTTCGCTGGTGCCACCGGCGAACAGGTTGAGGCCGACGCTGGCGACCGGCAGGCCAGCCAGCAGAGCGACCAGCACGGCGACGGCAAGCAGGGGGGAAGGGTTGGCGGCGCGCATGGCTGTGAATGCGAATTATAATCGAGCACCATGCACCAGCTTGAACTCAGCGGCGTCGTCCAGCGCTACGGCAGCCATACCGTCGTCGACGGTGTCGACTGCCGCATTGAAAGCGGGCGTATCGCCTGCCTGCTCGGCCCCTCGGGCTGCGGCAAGACGACCCTGCTGCGCTGCATCGCCGGCTTCGAGGAGATCGCCGGCGGCGAGATTCGCCTGCGCGGCACCGTGGTCAGCCGTCCCGGCCAGCGCCTGGCGCCGGAGAAGCGGCGCATCGGCATGGTATTCCAGGATTACGCGCTGTTCCCGCACCTCACCGTCGACGAGAACGTCGCCTTCGGGCTGGGCGGCCAGCCAGAAGCCGAGGCCCATCTGCGCGTCCGCCAGTTGCTCGCCACGGTCGGCCTGCACGGGCAGGGCGACAAGTATCCGCACGAGCTTTCCGGCGGCCAGCAGCAGCGCGTCGCGCTGGCCCGCGCGCTGGCGCCGCGCCCCGAACTGATCCTGCTCGACGAACCCTTCTCCAACCTCGACGTCGGCCTGCGCGAGCGGCTTTCGCTCGAAGTCCGGGAAATCCTCAAGCGCGAGGGGTCGACCGCGATCCTCGTCACCCACGACCAGCACGAGGCCTTCGCGATGGCCGACGAGATCGGCGTCATGCACCAGGGCCGCATCCAGCAGTGGGACGTGCCCTACAACCTCTATCACCGGCCGGCCAACCGCTTCGTCGCCGACTTCATCGGCCAGGGCGTCCTGCTGCCCGGCGTCGTCGCCGGCGGCACCGATGTCGAGATGGAACTGGGCCGGTTGACTTCCGACATCCCGGTCGAATGCAGCGAAACCTGCACCGACTGCCACGAGGGCTGCGCCGTCGACGTGCTGCTACGCCCCGACGACGTCGTGCACGACGACGCCAGCGCGTTGCATGCAGAAGTACTGCACAAGGCCTTTCGCGGCGCCGAAATCCTGTATACGCTGCGGCTCGCCAGCGGCGTCGAGGTCCTGTCGCTGGTGCCGTCGCACCACAACCACGCGATCGGCGAGATGATCGGCATCCGCCTCGATGCCGACCACGTGATCGCCTTCAAGAAACCGGGGCACTAAGCGACCATGGTTCCGCGGCTCGGCCGGCTCGACCCCTTTCCGCCGGTCGCCGCGGCGCGCGACGAACTCGGCGGGCTGCTCGCCGTCGGTGGCGACCTGTCGACGGCGCGGCTGCTCGACGCCTACCTTAACGGCATCTTCCCGTGGGGAACCTGCGAGGGCTACCCGCTGTGGTACAGCCCCGACCCGCGCATGGTGCTCTTCCCCGCGGAATACCGCCTGAGCCGCTCGTTGCGCAAGGCGCTGCGCAGCGGCCGCCAGGCGGTGCGCTTCGACACCGATTTCCCGGCGGTCATCGCCGCCTGCGCGGCGGTGCGACGGCCGGGGCAGGACGGTACCTGGATCGACGACGCCATGATGGAGTCCTACATCCGCCTGCACGAACTCGGCTGGGCGCACTCGGTCGAAACCTGGAAGGACGGCGAACTGGTCGGCGGCCTCTACGGGCTGGCGATCGGCCGCATGTTCTACGGCGAATCGATGTTCGCCCGCCGCGACGATGCCTCGAAAATTGCCTTTGCCCATCTCGTCCGCTATCTTGTTGCCAACGATTTCGCCATGATCGACTGCCAGATGCGCACCGCCCACCTCGCTTCGCTCGGCGCCCGGGAAATTCCGCGCGACGATTTTCTCGACCGCCTGCACGACCTGACCCGCGGCCCGCATGCGCGCCAGCGGTGGACGTGCCACGGGCTCGACCCGGACTGGTAGCCATGGCCCTCCCCGACGATTCCGCGCTGCCCTTCTCGCTGCTCCAGTTCTACTCGACCTCGTTGTATCCGTGCAGCTATCTGCCCGATCGCCTGGCGCGCTCGCAGGTCGCGACGCCGGGCCACCTGATCGACGCCGAGGTCTATGGCGCGCTCGTCCGCCACGGCTTCCGGCGCAGCGGCGCCTTCACCTACCGCCCGCACTGCGACCGCTGCCACGCGTGCATTCCGGTCCGGCTGCCGGTCGCCGAGCTGCAACCCGACCGCACCCAGCGCCGCATCTTCCGACGGCATGGCGGCCTGACCGCGCGCGAACTGCCGCTGTTTTTCCGCGACGAACACTACGCGCTGTACTCCCGCTACCAGAACGCCCGCCACGCCGGCGGCGGCATGGACGAGGACAGCCGCGACCAGTACGCCCACTTCCTGCTGCAGAGCCGCGTCGACACCCGGCTGATCGAATTCTCCGCGGATGGCGCGGTACGCATGGTCAGCATCATCGACGTGCTGGAAGACGGCCTCTCGTCGGTCTACACCTTCTTCGATCCCGACACGCCGGGTGCCAGCTTCGGCACCTACAACATCCTCTGGCAGGCGGCGCAATGCCTCGCGCTCGAACTGCCCTACCTCTATCTCGGCTACTGGATCGCCAGCAGCCCGAAGATGTCCTACAAATCCCGCTTTCGCCCGATCGAATGCCTGCTCGACGGTCACTGGCGGCCCTTCGATCCCGACCGAAATTCCCGATGACAACCCGCCTCCTGCCGCTGCTCCTGCTTTCCTTCCTGTCGCTCGCCCACGCCGATGGCGAGCGCATCCGCTACGCCTGCGACAACGGCAGCCGCCTCGACATCTCGTTCCGGGCCGATGGCGACGGTCGACCGCAGGCGACGCTGCATTTCGCCGACGGCGAGATCGTCCTGCCCGGCGTGCCGGCCGCCTCCGGCGCCCTCTACCGGGCCGGCGACATCCGCCTGCACACCAAGGGTGACGACGCACGGGTCGAGGACGGCCGCGGCAACACCCGCAACTGCACGCGCGGCGACGCGCCGGCACCCGCAGCAGCAGCGGAGCCGGCGGCCGCCGGCAGCTTCCTCGACATTACCGGCAGCGTCACCTATCTGGCGCGCAGCGCCCTGCCGCCCGATGCCGTGCTGATCGTCCGCATCCAGGACACCTCGCGCGCCGACGCCCCGGCCCGCACGCTTTCCGAGCAGCGCATCGAACTCGCCGGCGCGGCGGTGCCGATTCCCTTCCGCGCCACGGTCGACCGCGACCTGATCGGCAAGCGCGCGCGCATCACCGTCTCCGCCCGCATCGAGCGGGGCGGCAAGCTCCTGTTCATCAACGACACCAGCTACCCGGCCATGGTCGACGGCCAGCCGCGCCATGTCGACATGACCCTGAAACCGGTCGGCGCCGCCAGGAAGCGCTGACCGGCGGGCCGCCGTTGCGCCAGATCAAGGCGCCGGGCGGCTGGCCGTGCGACAGTGCGTCCCTCCGCAATCCTGCTCCGAGACCCATGATCTTTCCCGCGCATCCGCTCTGGCTGGTCGGCTTCCGTCCCTTCTTCGCCCTCGCCTGCCTCGCCGGCGCCACCCTGCCCGTCGTCTGGATCCTGATCTTCAAGGGCGTGCTGCCGTCCCCGGCGCCGGCCTTCTCGCCGACGCAGTGGCACGCTCATGAGATGTTCTACGGCTTCGGCTGGGCGGTACTCGGCGGCTTCCTGCTGACCGCCAGCAAGAACTGGGTCGGCGTCCGCGGCTACCACGGCGGCGTCCTGATGGCGCTGGCCGCCGCCTGGATCGTCGAGCGTGTCGCCATGGGCTTCGGCGGAGGCTGGCCGGCCCCGCTTTTCCTGGTCGCCACCCACCTGTTCCTTCCGGCCATCGTCGCCCTGCTGCTCGCGACGCTGATCCGCCATCGCGCCAGCGACAGCTACCGCGTCGACAACGTCTTCTTCCTGCTCGTCCTGCCGCTGTTCTTCGCGGCCAAGACGCTGCTGCTCTCGCCCGAGCACTTCAACCTCGGCTGGAGCATGACGCTCGGCCTCTTCCGCGTCGCCTTCCTGGTCATGTTCGAGCGCACGCTGACCCAGTTCATGCGTGCCGCCTTCCAGGTCGACATCCTGCGCCGGCCGGCCCTCGACACGTCGATCAAGGCGCTCGCCGCGCTGCTGGTGCTCGCCGGCCTGCTGCCTTCCCCGCTGGCGACCGGCCTCGAACTCTTGCTCGCCCTGCTGCTCCTCGGCCGCTTCGCTTTCTGGCACCCGCTCAAGGCCTTCACCCGACTCGACATCGGCATCATGTACCTCGGCTACCTCGCCATCGCCGCGCAACTGCTGATCGACGCGCTGCCGCCGCCGGGCGCCACCGGCTGGGTCGGCACGGTCTCCGTCCATGTCTTCACCTTCGGCGCCATGGGCCTGGTCATCCCGGCGATGATCGTCCGCATCGCCAACGGCCACACCGGGCGCAAGGTGGTCTTCGGGCGCTACGAAAAGACCGTGCTGTGGATCATGGTGCTCGCCTTCGCGCTGCGCCTGGTCGGTCCGCAACTGATTCCCGGCGCCTACCTGCGCTGGCTCGACCTCGCCGCCACCTGCTGGCTGGCCGGCTTCGGCCTGCTCGCCTGGCGCATTTTCCCGCTCGTTATCCGCCCGCGTGTCGATGGACGCGAACACTAGGGCGGTCGCCGTCGCGGCGCTGATCGCCGGCGCCGCCGCGCTGCCGGCGCGGGCCGACAGCGTCGCCTGCCACGTCACCTACGGCGGCGAAACCCGCGTCATCGCCGCGCCGCCGGTCGCCAGCCCCTACGGGGTCAAGGCCACCGCCGTCGGCTCCTACTTCATGTTCCGCATCATCTTCCGCAAGGCGCCTGCCGATCTCGCCGCGATCAAGCTCTACACCTACGCCGACCGCGACGAAGGCCCCGCCATCATCCACCAGGCGACCTGGCCCTATCCCCCGCCGGCCGCTGCGGGGCACGGCTTCACCGGGCTGCATTCCGTCTACGAACCGGTGCGCGACGGCGAACTGCAGTACTGGTGCGAACTCAAGGACGCGCCGTGAAAATGGCCCGCTTTTTCCGGTCGACCGCAACCGCCGCCCTGTTCTGCCTGTGCGCCGGCCTCGCCCGCGGCGAACCCGTCACGCTGATCTTTGCCGGCGACATCATGCTCGCCGACGGCCCCGGCCAGACCATCGCCCAGGGCGGCGACCCGCTCGCCCCGTTCGCCGCCATCCTTGCAGCTGCCGATTACCGCATCGGCAACCTCGAAGTACCGGTCGCCACCGGTGGCCAGGCCCATGCCAGCAAGATCGCCACCTTCCGCGCCGAGCCGCACACGCTGTCCGTCCTGCGCGGCCGCTTCGACGCCGTCTCGCTGGCCAACAACCACTCCGGTGACTACGGCCACGCCGCCTTCCTGGAAACCATGCAGCACCTCGACAACGCAGGCATCGCCTATTTCGGCGGCGGCCGCAATCTGGCCGAGGCGCACAAGCCGCTGTGGATCGAGAAGCACGGCCTGAAGATCGCCGTGCTCGGCTACAACGAATTCAAGCCGCGCGCCTTCGAGGCCGGTGCCGATTGGCCCGGCGTCGCCTGGAGCGAGGACGACCACGTCGTCGCCGACATCCGCGCCGCCAGGGCGGCCGGCGCCGATCTGGTAATCCCCTTCATGCACTGGGGCTGGGAAAAGGAAACGCAACCGAGCGAACGCCAGAAAACCTTCGCCCGCAAGCTGATCGACGCTGGCGCCACGCTGGTCATCGGCGGCCACCCGCATGTCACCCAGGGCGCCGAAATGTACAGGGGCAAGCCGATCATCTACAGCCTCGGCAACTTCGTCTTCGACGGTTTCGATTACCCGGAAGCCCGGCGCGGCTGGCTGCTCCGCCTGACGCTCGACAAGTCTGGCGTCATCCGCTGGGACACGCTCGCCGCGCAGATTGACGACGCTGGCACACCACATCCAGCCAGGGAGGCCCCCACCCCCTGCGGCCAGCGCGGCGACAGCGCACCGGTACTGTGCGCGCCGTTGTTCGAGGTGCGTAATTAGTCGACAGGCACATCATCCCATCAGACCGCAATTTGCGTCCAGCCTGCGCTTGAAGGCGGCCGCTGAGTGTCAACGAAATTCGGGGCGATTCACCTGCCTTGGCAGCGGGTCTGGGCACACGATCCCGACACGGAACACCGGGGCGTTAGCGGCTTACCCAAACCGGATGGAGAAGAATCAGGCAAACAGCCAAGGCTGCGCCAACCGGTGCCTGGCTTCGAAGGCCTCGATCGCATCGGCATGTTGCAGCGTCAGGCCGATCTCATCCAGGCCATTCATCAGGCAATGCTTGCGGTGGGGCGTGATTTCGAAGCCGAAAGATTCACCGGAGGGTGTTGTTACCGTCTGGGATTGAAGATCGATCTCCAGTTTGTAGCCGTCCTGTGCAGAGCATTCCGCAAAGAGTTTATCGACACTGGCGGCTGTCAGCACGACAGGGAGAACACCGTTCTTGTAACAGTTGGAAAAGAAGATGTCGGCGAACGAAGGTGCAATGATGGCGCGGAAGCCGTAATCCTCGATCGCCCAGGGTGCATGCTCGCGGCTGGAACCGCAACCGAAATTATCCCGTGCAAGCAGAATCTCCGCACCCCGATAGCGCGACTGATTGAGCACGAAGTCTTTGCGTAGCGGCCGGTTCGTGCAATCCATGCCCGGTTCGCCCTGATCGGTATAGCGCCACTCGTCAAACAGGTAGGGGCCGAAGCCAGAACGCTTGATCGACTTGAGAAATTGCTTCGGAATAATCGCGTCGGTATCGACGTTGGCACGATCGAGGGGGCAAACCAGGCCGTTGAGTTGGGTGAAGGCTTTCATGGAGATTCTCGCTTAGAACTGGCGGATATCGACGAAGTGGCCGGCGATGGCGGCAGCGGCAGCCATTTCCGGACTAACCAGATGGGTACGGCCACCGTTGCCCTGCCGCCCTTCGAAATTGCGGTTGGAGGTGGAGGCACAACGCTCGCCCGGGGCCAGACGGTCGGCGTTCATCGCCAGGCACATCGAGCAGCCCGGTTCACGCCACTCGAAACCGGCGGCGATGAAGATCTTGTCCAGTCCTTCGGCCTCGGCCTGCCGTTTGACCTGACCAGAGCCCGGCACGATCAGCACCTGCTGCACGTTGGCGGCCTTCTG
>Ga0316625_100000228_pt1 | contig 10107 bp, 9 predicted proteins | sample OWC_Aug_T1_C1_D1_FD_207655 | JGI IMG/M metagenome (GOLD analysis project Ga0316625, IMG submission 207655) | Wetland soil microbial communities from Old Woman Creek delta, Ohio, United States - OWC_Aug_T1_C1_D1_A | ecosystem: Environmental > Terrestrial > Soil > Wetlands | place: USA: Ohio... | reverse complement strand
ACCTACGAGCAGACCGACCCGACCACGGACTCGCAGGTGCTGGCGCTGAAGAGCTCGGGCGCCGACACCGTGCTGCTGGCGGCCTATTCCAAGCAGGTGAGCCAGTCGCTGCGCAAGATGGTCGAGGTGGGCTGGAAGCCGCAGGTCTACATCAGCCACGTGTCGGCGCAAGTGAACCCGACGCTGTCGCTGGTGGGCCTGGAGAACACCGTGGGCGTGATGACCGCGGCCGTCATCAAGGACCCGACCGACCCCACCTGGCAGAACGACCCAGACTTCAAGGCCTTCGCCGCCTGGATGCAGAAGTACCAGCCCAAGGGCGACATCAACAACAGCGCCAATGCCTCGATCTATGCCTACAGCGCGGCCATGGCGCAGGTACTCAAGGCCGCCGGCGACGACCTGAGCCGCGAGAACATCCTGCGCCAGATGCTGGCGTTGAAGAGCTTCAACGCGCCGATGCTGCTGCCGGGCATCACGATGACGATGTCGACCGACAACTACAACCTGTTCCGCAGCATCCAGCTGATGCGCTTCGACGGCAAGCGCTGGGTGGCGGTGGGCAAGCCGGTCAGCGAGTAGGCAGCGCCCGGGGGCCGGCGCCCGCCGGCTCGGCCGGTCGCGCTCAACCGGCCGCGCGCGGCTTCAGCAACACCAGCGACAGCGAGACCGCGCAGCACAACATCGCCGTCCACTGCGTCAGGCCCAGCGGCTCGCCGTGCACCAGCGCACCGGAGACCATCGCCACCATCGGCACCATGATCGACGACAACCCGGCCACGTTGACCGGCAGCATGCCGACGATCGAGAACCAGGCGACGTTGCCCACGCTCATCGGCACCAGCGCGATGTAGGCCACGACCAGAATGGTCTGCCACGAGGGCATGAACCACGGGCCGTCGCCGAGGATCAGCGCACCGGCGCTCGTCGGCACCGCGGTGATCAGCAGTTGCCATCCGGTGAGCACGGTGGCCGGCACCATGACGCCGCGGCGCTTGAGGATCAAGCTGCCGATGGCCCAGCCCAGCCCGGCCGACAGGCCCAGCGCAAAGCCCGCCGGTGCGTTCACGTAGGCGCGCAGGCTCGGCACCATCAGCAGCAGCACCGCCGCGCCGCCGAACAGCAGGCCCAGCAGCATGCGCCCGCCGAGCCGCTCGCCCAGCACCGCCCAGGAGATCAGCGCCGACCACAGCGGCATGGTGAAACCCAGCACCGAGGCCTGCCCCGACGGGATCAGGATCGCCGAGTAGGTGCTGGCGATGTTCCAGTACACCAAGTAGAAGAAGGTGGCCACGACGATGGTCGGCCAGTACTCGCGCGGGATGGCCAGCGACTGGCCGCGCAGGCGTGCCACCAACAGCAGCGTCACGCCGGCCAGCGTGACGGCCACGGCGCGGAAGGTCCACACCGAGATCTCGCGCACCGCAAAGGCAAACAGCGGCCAGTTGGTACCCCATACCAGCGTCAGCACCACCAGCAGGAACAGCGCGCGTCGCGGGACGCCTCGATCGGGCATGCGGCGGGCCCGGCGTCAGCGGCAACTGCCGCATGCGCGCACTGGGGTACCTTCGGACTGCACCCTCCGGCATTCGCCCCTGGGGTGGCTCGGCGGGCTCATGGCAAGGCACCCAGCAGCCGGCCGAGCTGTTCGGCAACGACCTCGGGCTTCTCCAGCGGCGTCCAGTGGCCGGCGTCCTCGATGACGTGCAGCCTTGCGCCGGGGATCATTTCGGCCGCCTCGCGCGACAGCGTCAGCGGCGTGATCTGGTCGACGCGGCCGCACAGCACCGCCACCGGCATCTGCAGTGTGGCCAGCATCGGCCGGTGGTCGGCGCGGCCGATGATGGCGCGGATCTGGCCCACGGCCGCTTCGGCGCCGACGTCGCGCATGATGTGCTGGCAACGCAGCATCAGCATCACGTCGGACAGCCGGTCGGCATGCACGCCGCGGCGCAGCAGCGTCAGCGCCGTGGCGCCGAAGTCGCTTTGCAGACCGGCCATCAACACCTCGCGCACGGGGATGTTCTCGGCCGGTTCGGGCCGACACGAGGTGTCCACCAGCGCCAGCGCGGCCACCGGCCGCGGGGCATCGGCCAGCATCTGCAGCGCCACGTAGCCGCCCATCGAGAAGCCGGCCAGCACCACCGGCACATCCTCGGGCACCAGCGACAGCTCGCCCCAGGCATCGCGCGACATCTGCGCCATGCTGTCCTGGCGGCGCAGGTTGGGGATGACGATGTCGGCCCGGCCGCGCAGCCGCGTGGCCACCGGTTCCCAGACACGCTCGTCGTTCAGCAGGCCGTGCAGCAGCACGAGGGTGGGTTTCATGCGGGGCGTCGCTCCCATTGCAGGCGGTGGTGGCGCTGGACGGTGCTGCCCGGCAGCGTGTCCGAGGCGGACAGCGTGAGCCGGCCGTCGGCATCGAAGTGCATGTCGCGCACCTGCTCGCTGCCGACGAAGCTGGGGTTCAGCGACATCGTCACCTGGTGCACCACCTGCGGCCGGCCTTCCAGCACGCGCAGCGTGTAGCAGCCGGCGTACTGGAAGTAGCTTTCGAAGGCAGCCACGGCTTCGGCGCTGGGCAGCTTGCGCATGCTCTCGGCCGACAGCGGTGGCCGGCCGGCGCGCGCGATGCAGGCGCTCATCCAGCCGTCGGCGGTGTACTGGATCAGTCCCAGCGCATCGGGGCCGAAGGGCAGTGTCGGTGCGCGGCCGTCGCTGTAGGCGATCTCCCAGCGCCGCAGGTGCCAGGTGCCGAGCAAAGGGTTGTGCGCTGCGAAGGTCATGGAGCCGGTGGGACGGAGCGGCCGACTCTAGGCGAAGCACCGGCCGCGGACAAGCCGGGCTTGCCCCTTCACCCACGTGACAGCGGTGTGCCGAGCAGATCGTGCAAACTCGATCTTTGGCCGCGCACCGCGGCTGTACTGCGAAGGACAGCACACCATGGGACCGTTGAAGGGACTGCGCGTCATCGAACTGGCCGGCATCGGCCCCGGGCCGTTCTGCGCGATGCTGCTGGCCGACATGGGCGCCGACGTGGTGCGCGTGGACCGCACCGAGGCCAGCGGCCTGGGCGTGCCGATGGACAAGCGCTTCGACATCAACGGCCGCAACCGCCGCTCGGTGGCGCTGGACCTGAAGTCGCCCGCCGGGCGCGATGCGGTCAAGCGCCTGGTGGCCGGCGCCGACATCCTGATCGAAGGCTTCCGCCCCGGCGTGGCCGAGCGCCTGGGCCTGGGCCCGGCCGACTGCCATGCGGTGAACCCGCGGCTGGTCTATGGGCGCATGACCGGCTTCGGCCAGAGCGGGCCGATGTCGCAGGCCGCGGGCCACGACCTGAACTACATCGCGCTGACCGGCGCGCTGCATGCCATCGGCCCCGCCGGCGGCAAGCCGGTGCCGCCGCTGAACCTGGTGGGCGACTACGGCGGCGGCGCGCTGTACCTGGCGATGGGCCTGCTGGCCGCCCTGCACGAGCGCACGCAGTCCGGCCTCGGCCAGGTGGTGGATGCGGCGATGGTCGATGGTGCCGCGTCGCTGGCCTCGATCTTCTACGGCATGACGGCCAGCGGCCGCTGGAACCCGAAGCGCGGCGACAACCTGCTGGACGGCGGCGCGCCCTTCTACGACACCTACGAGACGGCGGACGGCAAGTACGTGTCGATTGGCGCGCTGGAGCCGAAGTTCTTTGCCGAGATGACCGAGCGCATCGGCCTGGACGCGCGCTTCGTCAAGGGCCAGTACGACCGCAAGCTGTGGCCTGAGATGCGTGCCGAGATGACGCGCATCCTGCGCGGCAAGACGCGCGACGAATGGAGCACAGTGCTCGAAGGCAGCGACGCCTGCTTCGCGCCAGTGCTGAGCATCGAGGAGGCGCCGCGCCACCCGCACGCGCAGGCCCGTGGCGCCTTCATCGAGGTGGATGGCATCGTTCAGCCCGGCCCGGCGCCGCGCTTCGACCGCACCCCCAGCGGCACGGTGAAGCCCGCGCCCGCGGTCGGCACGCACACCGACGCGGTGCTGGCCGAGGCCGGCTTCAGCGCCGAGGAGATCGCGGCGCTGCGCCATGCCGGCGTGGCCCAGCAGGCGTGAGCGCGCCGGGGTCCTCGATGGGCGCGCCCCGCGCCGGCAACATCCGACCGGCGGCATCGGTGCTGGTGCTGCGCGATGGCCCGCGCGGCGTCGAGTTGCTGCTGATGCGCCGGCCCGAACGCGACAACGATTTCCGCAGCGGTGCTTGTGTCTTCCCGGGCGGCGTGCTCGACACTGGCGATGCCGCCGCGGCACCCTGGTGCGTTGGCCTCGACGAGACCGAGGCCAACCGCCGACTGGGCCTGAGAGAAGGCGGGCTGGCCTACTTCGTGGCCGCGCTGCGCGAATGCTTCGAGGAAGTGGGCCTGCTCTTCGTCTGCGGCCCGGCTGGCGAGCCGGTGGACTTGGGCTCGCATGCCGAGATGCTGCGCGACTGGCGGCACCGCCTGCACGGCGGCCAGGCCACGCTGCTGGCGCTGTGCCAGGCCTTCGACTGGCGGCTGGACCTGCGCGAGATGGCCTACTTCAGCCACTGGTTGACGCCGGTCGTGCGGCCCAAGCGCTTCGACACCCGCTTCTTCGTGCGCCTGGCGCCGCCGGGACAAGAAGCCATGCCCGACTTCGGCGAGGCGCTCGAGCTGATGTGGCTGACGCCCGACGAAGCGCTCGACCCGCAGCGTGCGCTGAAGCTGCTGGCCGTCACGCAGCGCACGCTGGCCGACATGCGCGGCTTCGCCAGCGCGCGCGCCGCCTACGAGCATGCGCGGGCGCTGCGCGGCGTGGCCCTGCACTTCCCGCGGCCCGCACAGGGCCGCGACGGCCTGCAGCTGATCATCGAGGACCACCCGGCCTACGACGAGATCGCCCACCTGGACCCGGACGGCCGCGGCGACCTGCGCTGCGTGCTGCGGCCGGGAGACGTGACGCAGTTGTCGCCGCGGCTGTGGCGAGTGGCCGGCGAGCGCGGCAACGCCTATCTGGTGGCCGACCCGGCCACGGGCGAGTCCTCACTGCTGGATGCCGACCCGGCCGACACGGCGCAGCGGCAGGCGCTGCAGGCGCTGGCCGAAGGCCGCAGCTTGCGCTGGCTGTGCGCCAGCACGGCAGAGAATGCTCCGGAGGCGGGTCTGCAGTCACAGTGGCTCGGGGCCACTAGAGTCGGGAGCCTGAGCGAACTGCGCCTGGGCACACTGACCACGCTGCGCGCGCTGCCACAGGCTGTCGGCAGCCGGGCCTGGCTGGTGGTGGAAGACGGCATCGCCCTGTTGCCGACTGGCACCCACGGGCTCGTCAGCCCGGGCGTCGAGCGGGTCGCGCCGCGGGTCGGTTTTACCAAGCCGTCCAGCGCCCGCTGACCGACTCTTTCCGCCGCGGACGCCGGGCCTCGATGGCTCAGCGCTGCGCCGTAACTGCGACGGGCGGTGGCTCGCGCCACTGCCCTTCCAGCAGCAACTGGTGCGGCTGAAACTGCGACTTGTAGGCCATCTTCGGGCTGCGCTCGATCCAGTAACCCAGGTACACGTGGCGCAGCTTCAGCGCCTTGGTCTGCTCGATCTGCCACAGCACGCTGTAGGTGCCGTAGCTGGCCGACGCGTCCGGCTCGTAGAAGGTGTAGACGGCCGAGATACCGTCGTTCAGCACGTCCAGGATGGAGACCATCTTCAACGCGCCGGGTGCGCCGTCGGTGCCGGGCTCGCGGAATTCCACCAGCCTGGAATTGACACGGCTTTGCAGCAGGAACTGCGTGTACTGGTCGACGCTGTCATGGTCCATGCCACCTCCGCTGTGCCGCCCGGCCTGGTAGCGCAGGTACAGCTGGTAGTGCTCGGGCACGAAGCACAGCCGCAGCACGCGCGCCTTCAGGTTGTGGTGTGCCTTCCAGGCGCGGCGCTGGCTGCGAGACGGCTTGAAGGAGGCCACCGGCACGCGCAGCGGCACGCAGGCGCGGCATCCGTCGCAGTAGGGCCGGTAGGTGAACATGCCACTGCGGCGGAAGCCGTTGGCCACCAGCCCAGAGTAGACGTCAGCATTGATCAGGTGGCTGGGCGTGGCCACCTGCGAGCGCGCCTGCCGCTCTGGCAGGTAGCTGCACGGATAAGGCGCCGTTGCATAGAACTGCAACGAGGAAAGCGGAAGTTCCTTGGGGTGCGTCACGCGCCGTCTCTGCCCGGAATGTCGTGCAGCGCCGGAAGCTGCCGCCACGTGCGCAAATCATAGGTCCAATCGGCAATCTCCGGCTCCCCCGACACGAGGGACAGGTGCTGCTCGAAGCGCTCGCGCGGGATTTCGCGCGCGCCCAGCGAGGCCAGATGGGTGGTGTTCTGCTGGCAGTCGATCAGCGTGATGCCGTGTCGCCGGCAAAAGGCCACCAGCGCAGCCAGGGCGATCTTCGACGCATCGGTGGCCCAGGCGAACATCGATTCGCCGAAGAACATGCGGCCGATGCCCACGCCATACAGCCCGCCCACCAGCTCGCCATCGACCCAGGTCTCGACGCTGTGCACGCGGCCCAGCCGGTGCCAGGCGCGGTAGGCCGCCACCATCTGCGGCACGATCCAGGTGCCGACCTGGCCGGGCCGCGGCGTGCGCGCGCAGGCCTCGATCACGCGGTCGAAGGCGCTGTCGATGCGCACCTCGCAACCCGGTTCGCGCACGAAGCGGCGCAGGGTCTTGGCCAGGCTGCGCGAGACCTTGAACTCGGCCACCGGCAGCACCATGCGCGGGTCGGGGCTCCACCACAGCACCGGCTGGCCAGGGCCGAACCAGGGAAAAACACCAACCCGGTAGGCTTCCTCCAGGCGCTGCGGCGTCAGCTGCCCGCCGGCCGCCAGCAGGCCCGGCGCATCGCTGTCGGCGCCCAGCGCCAGCCGCGTGGGCGGCAGCGGGTCGTCGTCGTCGATCCAGTTCAGCATCTGCATGGGCGCACTATGGCAGCCCCGGCATCGCCCTGCACCGAGGCCCGCCAAATTGCTTGACATCTAAAGCATTGACCTCCAAACTAATGCCATGTTCAATGCTGCCGGGAGCTTCGACGCATGAAGATCGTCTGCATCGGGGGTGGGCCGGCAGGGCTGTATTTCGGGCTGCTGATGAAGCAGCTCGACCCGCGCCATGACATCACCGTGGTCGAGCGCAACAAGCCCTACGACACCTTCGGCTGGGGCGTGGTGTTCTCCGACGCCACCATGGACAACATGCGCCAGTGGGACGCGGTCACCGCGGCCGAGATCCAGCAGGCCTTCAACCACTGGGACGACATCGAGCTGAAGTTCAAGGGCCGCACACTGCGCAGTGGCGGCCATGGTTTCGTCGGCATCGGGCGCAAGAAGCTGCTCAACATCCTGCAGGCGCGCTGCGAGCAGCTGGGCGTGAAGCTGCTGTTCGAGACCGAGGTGGAGTCGGACGCCGATTTTCCCGACGCCGACCTGATCATCGCCAGCGACGGCATCAACTCCAAGGTCCGCAACAAGTACGCGCCGGTCTTCAAGCCGGACATCGTCACCCGCCCCAACCGCTACATCTGGCTGGGCACGCACCGGCTGTACGACGCCTTCACCTTCGTGTTCGAGAAGACCGAGCATGGCTGGTTCCAGGCACACATCTACAAGTTCGACGAACACACCACCACCTACATCGTCGAGACGCCCGAAGACGTGTGGAAGGCGCATGGCCTGGACCAGGCCGGCATGGAAGACTCGATCGCCTTCTGCGAGAAGCTCTTCGCCGACGACCTGCAGGGCCACAAGCTGATGACCAATGCGCGCCACCTACGCGGCTCGGCCTGGCTCAATTTCCAGCGCGTGGTCTGCGAGCAATGGTCGCATTTCAACGGCCGCGCCCACGTGGTGCTGATGGGCGATGCAGTGCACACCGCGCACTTCGCCATCGGCTCGGGCACCAAGCTGGCCATCGAGGACGCCATCGAGCTGACGCGGCAGTTCAAGGAACTGGGCGATTCGCCCGCGCAGATCGGCCAGGTGCTCGAGCGCTACCAGTCGCTGCGCCGCGTCGACGTGCTGCGGCTGCAGAACGCCGCGTGGAACGCGATGGAATGGTTCGAGGTGGTGGGCGAGCGCTATGCCGACCAGCTGCCGCCCGAACAGTTCATGTATTCGATGCTCACGCGCAGCCAGCGCATCAGCCACGAGAACCTGCGGCTGCGCGACAAGGCCTGGCTCGAAGGCTTCGAACGCTGGTTTGCCGAGCGCGCCGGCATGACGCTGCCGGCGCACGTGCCGGCGCCGCCGCCGATGTTCACGCCCTACACGGTGCGCGGCGTGACGCTGAAGAACCGCGTCGTCGTCTCGCCGATGGCGCAGTACTCCTGTGTCGACGGGCTGCCGGCCGACTACCACCTGGTGCATCTGGGCGCGCGCGCCATGGGTGGCGCGGCACTGGTCATGGCCGAGATGACTTGCCCGACGCCGGACGCACGCATCACGCCCGGCTGCCCGGGGCTGTGGAACGACGCGCAGCGCGACGGCTGGAAGCGCATCGTCGACCATGTGCATGCCGGCACCGACGCGAAGATCGGCATCCAGCTCGGCCATGCCGGCCCCAAGGGATCGACCAACGCACCCTGGGACGGCGCCGGCGCAGACCGGCCCTTGCCCGACGGCAACTGGCCGCTGATCGCCGCCTCGGCGCTGCCTTATCTGGACGACGGCCAGGTGCCGCGCGAGATGAGCCGCGCCGACATGGAGCGCGTGCGCGACGATTTCGTCAGGAGCACGCGGCTGGCGGCCGAGGCCGGCTTCGACTGGCTGGAGCTGCACTGCGCACACGGCTACTTGCTGTCCAGCTTCATCTCGCCACTGACCAACCGGCGCAACGACGACTATGGCGGCTCGCTGGCCAAGCGGCTGCGCTACCCGCTGGAAGTCTTTGCCGCGGTACGTGCCGCTTGGCCCCAGCAGCTGCCGATGTCGGTGCGCATCTCGGCGCACGACTGGGTCGAAGGCGGCATCACACCGCAGGATGCGGTGGAGATTGCGCGAGCTTTCAAGGCTGCAGGCGCCGACATGATCGACTGTTCGTCGGGCCAGGTCAGTGCTCAGCAGAAGCCGACCTACGGCCGGATGTACCAGACGCCCTTTGCCGACCGCATCCGCAACGAGGCGGGCATCGCCACCATCGCGGTGGGCGCCATCAGCGAGGCCGACCATGTCAACAGCATCATCGCCGCCGGCCGCGCCGACCTGTGCGCGGTGGCCCGGCCACACCTGGCCAACCCGGCCTGGACGCTGACGGAAGGCGCGAAGATCGGCTACACGCCGATGCCCTGGCCCAGGCAGTATCTGTCGGGCAAGAGCCAGATGGAAACGCTGTTTGCGCGCGAGAAGGCGCAGCAGGCGGTTCCCGCGTACAAGGAGCCGGCCTAGTGAAGCGCGCCGCCAAGCAGGAAGTGACGCCGCTGCTCGACGACCAGGCCATCGGCCTGGAAGCGCGCAGTGTCAGCGACGACCATCTCTCGCTGCGCCTGTGGCTGCGCCTGCTGGCCTGCAGCACCGACATCGAGACGGAGATCCGCAAGCGCCTGCGCGCGCAGTTCGGCATCACGCTGGCGCGCTTCGACTACCTGGCGCAGCTGCACCGCCACCCCGACGGCCTGCGCATGAGCGCGCTGTCGCGCTATCTGATGGTCACCGGCGGCAACGTTACCGGCCTGACCGACGAGCTCGAGAAAGACGGCATGGTGCAGCGCGACGCCGAGCCGGGCGACCGGCGCTCCTACCGCGTGGCGCTCACGCCCAAGGGCCGCAAGGTCTTCGAGCGCATGGCCAGCGAACACGAAGGCTGGGTGATCGAGCTGTTCGGCGGCATCGCTGACGCCGACCGCCAGCAGCTCTACACCCTGCTCGGCCGGCTGCGCGTGCAGCTGTCCGCGCCCCAAGCCCCCCCTCAGGAGAGCCCCTCCCCATGAGTACAGACCCCTCTCTGCTGGCCGGCAACCGGCGCCCCCAGGCCGGCTACCGCGCCGAGCATTTCCTGTGGAGCGTGGACGACGGCATCGGCAGCATCACGCTGAACCGGCCCGAGCGCAAGAACCCGCTCACCTTCGATTCGTACGCCGAG
>Ga0316625_100000227_pt1 | contig 10117 bp, 19 predicted proteins | sample OWC_Aug_T1_C1_D1_FD_207655 | JGI IMG/M metagenome (GOLD analysis project Ga0316625, IMG submission 207655) | Wetland soil microbial communities from Old Woman Creek delta, Ohio, United States - OWC_Aug_T1_C1_D1_A | ecosystem: Environmental > Terrestrial > Soil > Wetlands | place: USA: Ohio... | reverse complement strand
TCTGCTTGGAGAAGTGATATCGGGTGCAACTGAATACACCGAAAAACCTGGATACAAAACTGTATGGTGAGAATCGAAATCTTTATATACTCTTAAAAACCATAAAGATGTGATAACAATGAATGTGCTGGAAAAGTTGAAGAAACTGACCAAGAAGCGAACATTCGATGAAATGCCGGATATGTGTAAGAATGGGATTGAGGATTTTGACCTTCCCGAAGTTGCCAAAGCCTGTGTGGAAAAGATTAAGCACGATGGCAAGGAACACGGTTATGAAAATATCGAGGTCAAGGTCGTAGCCATAGGCGTATATTGCCTGGTTCTGAATCCTAATGACAAGACAAGGCAAGAGATGGTAGTATCTCCTATGGTGGTCGCTGATAAGGATGTGAACTTCAACGAGATAATGCAATACAACCCTATGCTCAGGGATACAGACGCATCCAAGATTGTGAACCCTGACGGCGATGAGCAGGAATACAAACCCGACCCGAAGAACGATTACGATGGTCATATGTATGGCTAGAATATTCATCGGTGGAACTAATAAGGTCGATGTGGATTTCAAGGATGTAGATACCGCCCTTCGATATATCTCGAAGATAAACAATTCGGAGGCGGCGCACTATGTCAAGGAGGTCATCGGCGGACTTCCTGAAGGACCGGAGAAAGTCGCCCGCGAATGGGCTACCAAATTCCGAGTTCCTTTTGATGAACATCTTCCTCACGAAGAATTGGGGCCGATAAAGTGGGTGGCTAGAAATAAGACGGTTGTCGCCCACGCAGATGTATTGCTGGTCTTTTGGGATGGCAAGAGCGCAGGTGCAAGAAACCTGATGAATGCCGCTTCGAAAAGAGGCAAGATGGTCTATATGGCACAATGTTATCAGAAGAAGTGGAACGGTACGATTTCCGAATGGGTTCCACCGGAGGATACCGATTGGACTTCTGTGTGGTGAACGAATGCCATCCACATTAGAATGCTATGAAAGCGTTAAGGATGATGTGGCGCAGTACAACCTGGATACAGATGCTGACAAATTACTAGATTGCTTCTGTTCATTGTGGAAGAAGTCTGGTTGCCATTATTGGCGAGCGTGTGTATTTGACTCCAGAGAAATCAGGAAGTATATGCCACTTGACAAAGCCCAAGGATGTCCATATTCTGATGGGGAGGTTGTTACCTGCCTTATTCATATAGAAATCTCAGGTGAGGGAACTGTTCTTCTTTCCGGCCTAGACCAATTAGAGGAATACACTACCAAATGGTAACCATTATATATTCTTCAAAACCATAGTGATATAGATGTTCGACCTTGATGATATAATGGATGTAGCGAGGCGCACCGCTGACAAGTCCGACTGCAAGTATAAGGTATCTTGCATATTGGTGGATAGAAAGGGTAATATCGTCGCCAAGGGATATAATCACCACGCCAATGGAGGGCGAATGGGAAAGTGGACGGTTCACGCAGAGATGGACGCAATCTCAAGCGGGATTATGAAGCCATCTAGAAACCTAATTGCCTTTATCTATCGACGCAATGGTCGAATCATTCATCCTTGCGATGCCTGTAAGGCTTTGTTGAGGGCGTATGGCATAACAACGATATATCATACCAATGACAAAACCTGGGAGAGATTGTGATGGTTGAGCATCGAAGAAAAGCCCGATTGAAAAGATATCTTTCAATAGGAATAATGTCTGCTGAAGGTATTACCAGAGATAAACAAGGCGAATATGCGGTGTGTGGGTTGTGGTTCGAGAGTTATAAGAAATGCCCTAGAAGAAGTGCATGTATGTTTCTATTACATGAAATGAACGAGGTCAAATGGCGATTCATAAGATGCCCATATCAAGACCACGAAAATGTGCAGAAAAACAGACTCACAAAAGAGAAGATTTCGCAATTGCTTAACGATAAATATAGGAGTGAATGGTAAGAATGACGAATCGAAAATCAGTAGCGGAATCAGTGCTCAAGATGACAATTCCAGGTGAAAATGGTATATTATTCACGGATGAAACCCACTGCAAACATCTGGAAGCGGGAAAGTACACAATATGTGGGCTGTGGTTCACGAATCCCAAGAGATGTAAAAGTGGGGCAACATGTGTGTTTAAATCTAATGAGTATTATAAACTAGGATGGTTGGGCAACCAAGATAAGGGATGCAATTTCAGCGATGCGAAGATTCGTGGAAATCTTCTGACAACAAAGCGACTCGAAAAACTGCTACCGAAGAAAAGGAAGAAGTCAGTATATAATACTGAATGGTAACCAGAACCTTTATATACTCCACAAAACCATAGAGGTAGTATGCAATCTGATGATGATGAAAAGCACTTTGCTACGGTAACACTAGAGATAAAGCGAAACCCTACCTTCACCCTTCAATCTCCATTGGAGGAAGATGAAGAACTGCTAGTAATATCACAGAATGGAGAATTGAATGTGGTTTCTAAAATCGGAACCAGATTCGTGAATGTCGCAAGACTTTGCCCTGGTGATAAACTAATCATAGAGGTGAATGAAAATGCCGATGGGTGATTTGGACAACATATTCCCCAAGAAAAACCGTATGGATGCGCTCGACCTAGAAGGATTGAGCGACAATGACAAGATATTCGTGAGAAGCTATTATAATCAACTCCTAAAGCAAGGAATGACAAACGAAGAAGCTCTCACTTATGCAAACGACAAAGCCTACGAACTACGAACCATCGCTTTGCGTATAGATGAAAGCATCAAATACGCCAAAGAAAAAGAGATGACAGACCCAAGGCCGGAGAGAAACCTGACCGGAGATGTAACCGTAAGAAGGATGGTTGCATTTCTGAAGTTTATGAACGCATATTCTGCTGGACTTTCGGATATGCAAGTCATAGAAGCAATCGACAATGAATGGGTGGATGTGATAGATTTGCCCGTTTCCAAATGGGATTCTGATTGCTTCGGTCTTACCCTCTATATGATTGGAGGTGGCAGGATAGCTCAGGATGTATCGTCTGGAATGTGGTTGTTCCTAGATGAACCCGAACCACAACCTTTAAATACCCAGGAAAACCATAGTGATGTATATGACTACTGACGAGGAGAGAGAAGCGCAGGAGAGGCTAATCTCCGAGAAGCTGGAGAAAAGCATCAATAAAAGACCCAAAGACCAGAAAGAGCTAATGTCAGCCAAGAAAGAGGAGATGCTGAAAGAGCTAATGGAATGCGAGCCACTTGGCGAATTGAGAATGTCCCCTAATGATATGCTAGGGCTTTTGGCATTTCTCCAAGCGAACATTCCACCCAACGACTATGATAAATTCATTCTCGTATTCTCATTGATGTATGGAATCGAGGATGAGAATGAGTTTCTCAAGAGGCTGGCTAAGACGGCGATGCTCTTGCCCAACATTCAGGCAATCGAAGTGAACGCCGGAGAGGATGAAAACCCTTAAATACTTCTCTATTCATACTACCACGCAAGAGGCTAACTAATGGCGAGAATACCGAAAGAGGAACGCTACGGATTCCGAGATTGGATGAGCGAACACAAAATGGGATTGATAATCACGACACTAATCGTGCTTGGGATTATACTCATTATGACCCTCATCTCTTTCGTATCGGTTCCGGCAGGATATAAGGCTGTGATTACGAGCGCACCTAACTCTAACGAGATAGGTTCTACATTAGGCGAGGGTTGGCATTTCAATCCTTATTACGCTCTGTGTAATATCGAACTGCTAAGATACAATTCTCAGACCGAGGAATTTGTCGGCCAGGATTTGTCTGATGATAATGCTGGTTCTATTGCTGTGAGAAGTTCAGATAATCTGGAAATCTATGTGGATTTCGCAGTTACTTTTCACATACCATCTGACAATGTATCGGATGTGAGAATCCAATATGGTAATGATTGGAAGCAGAACACCATCATTCAGACTTGCAGAAGTGTGCCTAGAGATACAATGGCTCAGTATCAGGCTCTAGATATTATCGGTTCGCAAAGAGGGGTGGTCGAACAATCTATGAGGGAGAACATCACTCATAAGCTCGAATCATTCGGATTTGTGGTCGATAATTTCGCCCTACGAGACATTCGCCCACCGGATTCCGTGAGCAGAGCCATCGAAGATAAGAAGGTAGCAGAGCAATATCTAATCACCGCAGGCTATCAGGCTCAGTCCAAAATCATCCTAGCACAAGGAAATCTGACTGCAACTCTGATTAACGCAAACGCATCTGCTCAAGCGCAGGTCATCAAAGCAAATGGAAGCGCAGAAGCTATCCAACTAGTGATGGATATGTTCAGGTCGCAAGACCCCAATGGCACTAATGTAACGCTGAACTATCTGACCTGGTTATATATTCAGGCATTGAGCGACCCGAATAGCAACATCGCCTTCATCATAGTGCCTCAAGGTGATGGAACGCCAATCCTGATACAAACTCCAAGTCGTTAATCCATACTGCGCGACACTAAACCTTTTCCTTTCCTAAACCCCTTCCAAAACCTTTTTATACCTTTTAAAACCATAGTGATTTTATGCAACACTTGGCGATATTCGGTATGACCTTAGATATGTTCGAGAACTCCGCTATAGGTATGCATATCTGTGCATTGAATCTGAGGCAATCTGACTCTCAAGATATAACAATGATGGACTTGCCCATAGGAATAGATAACGAAACATTAGATTGTTTGCACATACTGTTGAAAGCCCGTATCATCCGTGGATTCGAACTTAGAGAGCGAGAGGGACCATAATGCCGACCTGCCGTAAGTGTGGGAACGAGATAGAGGAACTCCGACTCGTTGTCAGGAACTTCTCCTATCATAAGGTTGCGGTGGATGACGAACTGAAAATGAACATCACATCGAACGAAGGGCGTTACAAAGGGACGACCTACAGGTGTCCCAAGTGCTGGTCATATCTATTCTACAGCCCAAGACAGGCTGAGAAATTCCTGAAAAAAGGAAAGAGAGCAAATATAAAGAGCAGGTGGTGAAATGCCAGTTTGCCGTAAGTGTGGGGCGGAGATAACCAATCTCATATTATATCAAACAAAATGGGTGTACCAAATCTATTCTCTGGATGAAAATGGTAAAGTCAAGAGAATAAGAAACAGCAGAGATTGGAATAGTTTACACTTTCATTGCCCAGTATGTCGTAAGAAACTCTTTCAACAAACCAATACAGCGAAAGCATTTCTACAAAAAGCACCAAAGACTAAGTGGTGAACGAAACCATTAAATACTTTACAAATCCATAGAGATGACAAGGTGATTGAAATAGACTCACAGACTTGGTTGCTGGTACTGTTCCTCGTTTGGGGAATAGTAACAAACATACTAGGGGTGTACCTAGCCGGAATACGCTTCCAACCGAAGCCATACGGTACAGACCGAGCGATAATCTGCTTCGTATTGGCAATAGTTTGGATGGTAGTCCTGCTTTGGGTGCTTGGAGTTTTCTAACTCCGAACAGAGCAAGGGTGTCTTGCACGATGTGGATAAGTTATCCTGGCCAGGTTGGTCGACCTAATGCCACATCCTCTACGATAAACACCGCTCGAATGTTCGGAGTGGAAACCTTTTTATATCTCAGACACTAATAGTGGTACTATGACCGCACCTAAATTCGACCAAGAAGTCCCCGCAAGATGTCCGAACTGCCATTCCACTAGAATTATGGAAATGCAAACAGATAAGTGGATATGCTTCAAGTGCAAGACCACATTTGGAACTCCAGAACTAGATGGTGCAGAACTCGGTGGATTCTTGCAGAATGCTCTCAACACCCTGCTTCGAAACGCTTAAATACTCTTTAAAACCATAGAGGTAACTATGAACGACCCATGCGCCGGATGCAAACTATGGCCTCAAGGATTGTGCCATAATGTATGCAATATGGCTATGGTAAAGATTCGAGAATATAGAGATACAGAACCAGATGAGGAAGATGCTCTACCTGACAAGAGTCTTTTGCAAATAGCATTCGGAGGACGGAGAAGGATGCATTGGTGGATGAAGGAGTCTGAGTATCGCAATTATGCAGAGAGATTCTCATATGGAAAACCACCTAATATACCAGGAGAGAAACCAATCTATACAGAGGGACAGATATGAGCGGAACAGTTGGATGTTATCTGTGCGACCATACCGAAGAGAGTGAAACTAACTCTCATTACTTTGGTTATGGGCCAGCGGTAGAACGAATGAGAGAACACTATCATCAGAAACACAATCCAGAAAAGCAACTCTATTGTGTTCGATGCATCGGCAATTCTCAACGATTCTCAGCCCCGAGTTTGGAACATATGAGAAAGAAGCACAAATCGGAGATAGCCGGATTCTGGGGATTGAAAAAGAGCACTTTGGTCAATGGAAAAAGCGCAACCAGATATGTCTGCCGTATGTGCAAAGAAGAACAGAAACCGTTAACAATGTTCACATCTGATGAGTTGGTTGTTCATCTATGGAATGACCATGAGAATCAGCCACTAAACAAAATCCGAGACCCAACAGAGAAAGAAGTCGGGGGGGAATTCGTTCCGGTTCAGGAGTATGGCGGTGATTGGGACACTATGATGCGTCCCTATTATTCAATGAAGTATATCGACCCCATACAAGCCATCAATGATGCGATTGGGATTCCTAGAGAACCGAAAGAGAAGTCATACATCAAACCCTAACCTTTATATACTTTTCAAAATCATAGACTTTTTATGAAGCCGAACCCGAACATCGACCAAACGCCGGTGTATGCCGTCTATGTGCTGACTAAGGATATAAAGACAGCCGAGAGATTGTTCATTGACTTCAATCAAGCCGAGAACTACTTTGAGAATCAAATCTCTCAAATGAAACAGGCGATGCGCTCTTGCGTTGTCAGGATGGACAACCGTTCGAGTGGGTATCTGGTCAAGGAGATGCCACTAAAGGTTCCAAGTGTCCTCTATGAGTTGGAGAGGTTCAACCGCACCTATGGGGGCAGGTAATGCCCTGCCGTATCTGTTTCATCTGCCGAGAATCCATTGAAGAAGATGAACCTATAAGATATGTAGGTCAGACCAGGGTTCATTTTGTATGTCTCAGAGAGTTGAAAAGAGAGTTGGAAAAGGTGGAGTAAAAATGAAGCGAATGTCAGCCAGAGAATTCTGGGGGCGGAGAAAACTGTGGTTCCTCTGGGCATCGAACATGAGGATGTTCGACCTCATCAACTCAATCCCGCCTGAGAAACTTCCTCAAATGGATTACAGTATCCAGGATACTGCTCTGTTGAGGTCTGTGAGAAAAGCGTTCGACACCCCAGGAATAACCCAGGACGAGCTTAACAAGATGGATGGTCTGGCTGTGGGCACGGGCAAAAGATTGTGGTGCAACACCTGCAACAAGTCAGAAGATTACTGTTGCTGTGAGATGGAAGGCAACACACCAGATTATGAAGAAGAGTGAGAAAATGGAAACCTATGGTAGATATGAATTCTGCTTGAAATTGAACTATCCATATGGAACGGATAGACGAATCAGATTCAAATATACAGGAGTTAAATCAATCCAGATTCTCCTACAAGATGAAACGGGATTGGTAAGAGCATACGATAATCTTACTCCTGAAGAAGTGGAGGAAATTCACAAGCGATTGGGTCTTGCAATAGAGAGAATGAAAGAAAAGGGATATCTCAGGTGATACGAAAGAATTAAATACTCTGCAAAACCATGGTGATGAATATGAACGCCGATGAGCGAAGGGTGAAGAAAGAAGTTAGGGCCAATAGGATGAGAGCTATATGGCTCTATCGTGAGGAGAAGTATCCAATCTATGCTTGGGCCGACCATATCTATGTGGCACTATGCTTTGTGGCCTTGATAGTTGGAATTGCCTATCTGATTGTTGGCAACTCACATTGGGTGGATTTCGTCCTTCTCTTTCTGGTTGCCTTTTTTGGTGGGGCGTTGATGGGAAAAATCGAGGAAACCTGGATAGTATCCTGGATGAAAAAGGATGGACTGATGCTATGAATCCGAAAACTCTTTGGCCTCGATTTATGATGGGCAGACTGTGTGTCTTCCTATATCTCTCTACTTTCGGAGGTGCCGTTTTTATGCTTTGGCTCGACCCGACAGGATTAGCCTGGGCAGGGTATCTTTTCGGAATGATGGCTGGAGTAGCTGGAATGGCGTATGTCGCCACCTCACCAGATTTAGACCCAAATCATTAAATACTCTATAAAACCATAGGGATATTATGTTCCGACAATTAGCGAAGGAAGACCAAGCATTTGTGATAGGGGCGATACTATGGGCGATACTAATCGTAGCATTGATGCTCGCATAGCCACGATACGCATAGACAACTGCCTCGAATGTGGGTATTTTCACCCAGTAGGATTCATAGATGGTTTTCCCTGTAAAACGATGGCCTATAAACGAAATGGGAAATTCTATATCAGGTGGGGATGCTCGAAGGCTATGAAGACCGTCTATCGTCAGGAGATGTGTGGTGGTCCTCCTGGTGAAAAGGCATTCACCTATGTTCCCATTCCGAAATTCTGCCCGTTCATCGGGGGAGAGAAATGAAAGGTCCGGTTTACATCGAAGTAAAATGCTGTTGGTCTTGCCCAGATAGATACAAAGGCGGAGTGAACGCTTGTGGAATTACCGGAACGGAATTCTCCGAAGAAGGAGGGCTGATAGGACTCCCGAATGGCGACCAGACGGGAATCTTGAACAACTGTCCTCATAGAAATACATTCATCAAAGAGAAGTGGTAAAATGTTGAAATGCCCCAACTGCTTCAGCGATAATATAAGAAAGACTTCGATGAAAGTCCAAGCGAGAAAGAAGCACAGAGAACCACAATTCATCTGTCTGGAGTGCAGGAAGAAGAATCCCGCTTCACAAATGATATACTGCCAGAAAGAGAAGAACCCCAAATCCAATGTGGTGAACGAAACCTTTATATACTCTCGAAAACCATATAGATTACGCTAAGCGGTTTGTTTGGTATGCCCCAAGAGAGGGGACGGAGGGCGGGGACTAGTCCACCCCGCTCTCCGAGAATATATTCCTGACTACTGTCATGCCCTCAAGAATGTGGGCTGACCCAACCAGAACACTCAGTTGCGAGGGTCAAGTCGCAACGATTCGCTGACGGCGGGCTGGTGAATCTAACAAGCAAATCCCGCCGAACCCTTAACACTTTCCGAAACGGAAAAAAGGTTACAATACCCTCGATACCTCTGCGGTGAGTTAGGTAATGAAAGTCGTGCTCATCACCGCCGTAAGACGACTAGAGGGCAAAGGGTCGATGGGAGACCAACAAACTACAACCCATCCCATTCTAGAGTTTCGGAAGTGCAATTCTTTATGCCCCTGTGAGGTAATGAGATAGAGTTGGTCGTCTATCGAAATGCCAAGCCGGATTCTAGACCAAGAACTCTGGTTTGGCAGTTTCATCCGTCAGCCGTTCTAGGTCTGACATTCCCGTTCGATTCGGGACAGGGGCACACCTGCTCCCAAAGCATAGTAGCGATGCGCTCGTCGTCCAGACGAGAGAGGCCGGTGTCAATTCCGGATGGGGTGCACCATTACCTTTATATACTTATCAAAACCATAGTGATGACGATGCCAGCAGGAATAAACCCAGTAATCCAAAAGGTAGAGTGTTCATGCGGGGGCGATAAGTTCACCATTTCGGTGCATCCTCATCTGTTGCAGATGCAACTAACACTCTGTTTGGTATGCACGAAATGCGGTGAGCTGTCATTCGTCAATGGAGGGAAGTGATGTCCTACACTGAATTGGTCAATGAAGTTCGACAGGCAGAGGATAAGATACGTGCCAAACTAGCGAAGCACATGGGTGATAAGCAGATAGCCGAAGTCATGGACTTGGTTGAGGATTACAAATATCGTTGGTATCAACTTCGCCGGATAGATGACGAGTCCTAAACCTTTATATACTCTACGAAACCATAGTGATAACGATGAAGCGAAAGCAATACTATTGCATAGTTTGCGATACTCCTTTGATTAGAACTGCAACTAAGTTCTGTGATAAATGCAGGGCAAATACTACTCAAAGACAAAAGAAATACTTGATTAAGAAACATAAT
>Ga0316625_100000226_pt1 | contig 10121 bp, 17 predicted proteins | sample OWC_Aug_T1_C1_D1_FD_207655 | JGI IMG/M metagenome (GOLD analysis project Ga0316625, IMG submission 207655) | Wetland soil microbial communities from Old Woman Creek delta, Ohio, United States - OWC_Aug_T1_C1_D1_A | ecosystem: Environmental > Terrestrial > Soil > Wetlands | place: USA: Ohio... | reverse complement strand
AAATAACATAAGCTTAGACTGAAAATGCTTACGGGCAAGTATAGAAGTTTCCATAAATTCATTATCACAGAAGAAACTTTCATAACCTGGATAGTAAATGTAATTAAATCTTTCATAATACTTTCTTCCTATTATCGGCATAGTGTTTAAATCAGTAAACCCATCTGGATAGTACAGCACACAGTCCAAGTCTGGAGCTACTCCTTCCATATCCATTCTTATGATTCTGTCATACCCATACTTCTCACAGTCCATATCATCAGATAGAAGTAAAAGAATGTCCCAAGGTTTGGTATACCTATCCACATCCCTATTAACTGCGTCTATCTTATTCTTACTAGTGCCATAGAAATAGTCTATCTCTAGTTCATCACCATACACCCTCTTATAGAATGCGATTCTATTCTTTACAAAATCTTCATCCATTTCTGGGTCATCTGAGTCCAGAGTAAGTAGAAACTTTGTCTTATCAAAGTCTACTGTATTGTTTAGAACTCTAGCCATGACATCTACAAATCGTATCTTTCTTCCTCGTGTAGGAAATTTAACTAATAGATTCATTTATCCTCCTTTTTCTTATCGGGTAATCTATACCTCAGAATACCCAAGCCGTCTTCCATAAAAATAACATTTCCACATTGCAAGCACATGTAATAGTCTACTGAGTAAATATAATCATTATGGGGTATTAACGTACCGCCACACCTAGAACATTGATTATCCATCCATACAATTCCTCCTTATTCAAGATAACTAAATTCAGTATTAATGACGCAGAATGTCTTATGGCAAGTTCTACAAGTATACACATGTTCCATGACTGAGTATGGGTTCTTAACTGGTCCAACAGGACCCGCCCCCCAAGATTTAATATTATCACTCTCACAATATGGACAAACATTTTCAAACCTTTCACCTAATTCCATATTACACTTCCTTTATCTGTCTTTACTACTTCTAACTTTCCAGAGAACAAACCATAAGTGTTCAAGTCTCTGTGGTCTATTAAAAATATAGATATGTCTTTGTCCTTCGCCTTATCCCTTAACATCTTTAACAAATCAGAGATACCCTGTTCTGAAAGGAACTGTGTAGGTTCATCCAGAACCAGTATATTCCAATTTGTGCCCCTTCTACTTTCAATAAAGTCTGACAATCCTAACGTAGTTGCTATTCTTATTCTTTGACCCTCCCCACCAGACCAGCAATCAAACGGTACTAGCTCCTCATTTACAGGAGACTTAACGTACATACTAAACCCACGTTTCAAATTACCAGCCTTGGTCTCACTATCTATTGATAGTTTAACTTTCCAGTTATTCATGCCAAGGTTCTGAAGATTGTTATTTACTTCAACTTCTAACTCGTCAAGTGCTTCAGCAGTTAGCATAAGTTTTATATCTTTGAACCCTTTAGTCCAGTATTGATATATCTCAGAATCTCTGGTGAGATTTTCTAAGTCGTTTTTCTTGTAAGAAATCATCCTTCTCAATACTTTGGTTTTGGATTTGTTATCCGTACCTATGTCACTAAAGGGATTCTTTTCTTCTTTCAAAGCATTTATAGTTTTTATATGCTTCTTAATCTCTTCTTCAAGAAATGATTTCTGAGTAGTCAACTTAGTTTCATACTTAGCCAAGTCTCCCAACTCTTTCTCTGATGTAGAAAGAGAAGCTTTGAGAGATAGTAACTTAGTTTTCAATTTCTCTGCCTGTATATCTATCAAACCTATTCTACCTTTTTCCAATAGGAGCTCTCCATCTAAATCTTTTTTATCCTTCAGTAGCTTCTTAACTTCTCTTTTAACTACAGCAGGATTAACTTTCTGTAGACAGGTTGGGCAGTTATCAAGACCAGAAATACTCGTCATACTTTCTATATTCTTTTCCAACAGTTCGACTTTAGTTGACAGTTCAATTATCCTACCCTTAGTCCAGCTTGTATCTTCCAAAAACTTCTGGTATGTCTTCTCTTCATCAACTATTTTTGTCTTTAGAGAAGATACATCCTCTTCAAGTTTATTAGTATTAGTAAATACCTTAGACAGATTAGTAACTATTTCTTCTTCCTTTACCTCAATATCTTTTATAGTTTTATCAAGCTCTACTATCTTATCAGATATACTTGTTTCCCATTCTTCTGATTCTTTTTTAAAGTCTTGAACGTCTAGACTTTGAAGCTGACCTTCTATGTTGGCTATTTTCGTAACCACTTCAAGCTTATCAGCATTTATATCCTTTATCTTTGAAGAACAATACTCTATATACTTATCCCATTCTTTTAAAGTTGTTTCTAAAATGCTAGTAAAGATATTCAGTTTCTCAGTAGGGGTAAAGTCTAAAAACTTCTGACCGAACTGAGAGATAAACACAGAGTAGGAGAATGAATCGAAATTCATTCCCACTATTCTGTCTATGGCTTCTTGTGTGACAACCTTACCATTAAGTTTTAAAGAGTTTGGGTTCCAAGTTCTCTTGATATTGTAGTTGTCAATGTCAATGGACACTTCGCATGGTTCTTTTGAAAACCAATTCTTTATATCACCTGCTTTTAGATTTGTAGAAGTCTTACCATACAAGCAGAATGATAAAGCTTCAAACACAGAACTCTTACCACAACCGTTAGCACCTAATTTTGGCTCAGTACGATTGTCTCCTGTAACGAATACAAGACCAGAATCGTACTTTTCAAAATCAACCTCTTGCATACTATCGAAGGATTTAAACCCTCTTATTCTTAGCTTTTTCAGTCTCATTGACTACCTCATAGGCTATTTCTACGAACTCATCTGTAAGCTTTTCATTCTCAGCAAACCTATCTATTATTTCCTTAGAATCTTTTATTACATACTCACCGTCAGAGTTAAGTATCTTTAGTTCCTCTACGGCATACAAAGGTTTTAATTCTGTAGACACTAAATTAAGACCTTTATCAGTACAAAAATCTCTTACTATCCCCTTCCATGTATCCCATAAATGAAATTTAGTCTTCTCAAGTTCTATCTTGAATTTTATTTGGTCACCGTTATTAAAGTTTAATAAATCTAAATCCCCAATCTTTCTAATGATTACGCTATGTCTTTTAGGAAAAACTAGCGGTTCAGAATATACTTTATTATGAGATATAACGATAGCCCTGCCATCGTAATTGTCACCAAAATAGACATGATAAGGAGCACCCACATAGTTTATATTCCCCACTTTCTGAGGTGAATGTATATCGCCACTGTAAATGGTACAGCTAAGATTCTCCACTAAGCTTGGGTCTGCTCCCTCTTGTAGGATAAAGCCCCCCTGTGCAACAGAACCCTTAAACGGTTGATGGAGATACAAAAAATTCGTCCCCTCTAGCCCTTCATTCGGTATGACTAGATTCTTCGAATTTGGGATGAAGAAAGTATCACCGTTCTTTAGTGGATGACTTATGAAATACACACCGTCTATCTGATTAAGAAACTCAAAGAAAGGCTCATCTTCATTTATGTAGTCATGGTTTCCCATGAGTATGCGAACCTTTGCATGAGTCGTACCTACCAAGTCTTGAAGATGGTACGTTATTCTGTTTACCAATGCTGAGTCATGCTTATCTTTCTTTTCAGTTAAGTCCCCTAGAATATCTATAAAGTCTATAGACGTGTACTTTGAGATAATTCTTTTTATATTATAAAAAATATCCCATCTATATTCAGTCAAAGGGTCTGAATCAAAATGTAAGTCAGCCAGTATTATTCTATTCATTCTTTATTATCCCGTACTTGTCAGTACCTTTATTCCAATCCTTAAACAACTCTTCTTGAGTGGCATTTACTTCTATCTCAGGTAGCGTCTCCATAGGTTCGCCACCAAATCTTATATAATCCATACCACCGTCAACAAATGTTTTACCACAGGAACACCACCTAAAATCATGTCTAGCTCTGCTGTAGATAGTATCTTTACACTTGCTACACACAACTGCTCTTACTTTCATTTTTTCTCCATTGATTTTAACTGACTTCTATTATTATCAAGGTCAAATTGTAATTCTCTAAGTTCTTGCTGGTCAGCAGCAGTGCATGATTTATGACATCTATCCTGTAATTGCCATATTCTTGTCTGTATAGATTTTGTCTGGTCACTCTTAATTTTATAATCAAGTCTTTGTTCTACTTCCTTTAAATGTTGAGCCTGTGCATACCTGTTATCCATCCAGAAGTAGTACCCAAATATTATTCCTATAAATGTACATACTGCAATCAATGACCCACATATTTTAGTCATACTGAGCCTCCCCCCTTACTAACATAACCAGCCTCCTTTGCTAACTTTTTAAAGTTTCCTATTCGTACCATAACGATGTCTTTATCATAAGATGTATTCTTCTTATGAACCACTACTATCGGAATCTTTTTCTTATCAACACAGTTAGCTTCGGCTTGTTCCATAAACTTTTCAGGTGCAAATGTCTCTCTGCCTTTAACTTCAATGCTGAAGTTGGGGTGTTCACCATCTTCACCACCCCAAAGTCCAACATTTTTAGCCCCAAGCAGTTCATTAACCTTCTTCTGAACTCTCTTTCCACTACGTCTATTTCTTCTAGCTACAGTTGCCTTATCCATTATTGGTCCTCAATAAATGCCTGTGAGTACACAACAGTATCATCAAACTGTTGAGTGTAGTCATCCCAAATTTTTACGACAGATGTAGCCAATGACCCTGCTGGTCTCCATCTACCTATAGGCAACCTTCTAACTTCATCCTCAAACCTTGCAAGGTTTGTATCTGATATTACTCTATACCCTGTTAGTCTTCCCATCTATCGCACCTCTTACTTGCATCTCAAATTCTGAGATAAGCCACTTCTCTGGATTCTTACCTCTATTAGCAACAGCAAAATCTGCAAGACATACACTGTCATCAAAGACAGAGATACCCTTGCGGTAATAATTCCGTGAGCAACTCTTTTCACATTTTGCAGAAAACTTACACCACATATTTTTCATTTGTTCATCTTTGCTATTTGCTTAGCAGTATTCACACATACATTGCAACTGTTAGCCTTATTAAAATTAGCACATGCAGGAACATTTCTTATACCATCTTTGGTTTCCATCTGGGTAAATGGACGGCAATAATTCTTCTTGTTAATTGGAATATCATATATAGGTACTTCATACTCATCCCAAGTAGCTACGTCATTTACCATACCTTGATAGTCACCTTGAAGTTTTAGCTTTTTTAAAATAGGGTAATCCATGTCCTCTCCTATAATGTACAAGTTTCATCACTACACTTACCTTTAGGTGGTGTAGAGGGTTTACTATAAAGCACCTGCTGGTCCCTGCATCCATCTCTATAAACTGTGATACCTTTACATCCCATTTTCCATGCCATCTTGTACACAGCTTTGATGTCATCTACTGAAGCAGTGTTTGGCATATTGACAGTTTTGCTACAGCCACCATCTAACCATTTTTGCCATTGTGCCAGTATTTTAACATGCCATTCAGGAGAGACTTGATGGGCTGTCCTAACAAACTCTGATTTATATAAGTCTCTAACCTCTTCAATTTTTCCAACTGTAAGACTTCTCTCAAAAGCCACATCGTAAACAGGCTCCACACCAGTACTACAGTCAGCCAAAATGCTGAGGCTACCAGTAGGAGCAATAATCCTCCTGTAGAAGTAAAATTTATCAGGGTTATAACTAAGAGTAGCATCCTTATACACTGCACCCAACCTATCAATAAAAGCAAGGCAATCATCACTATCATATCTAATCCCCAATTTAATTAAAGCATCTGCAAATCCCATTAAACCAAGACCTACAGGGTTATAAGCTTTCATTGTATTCTCAATCTCAGGTAACGGGTAATAGGAGAGCTCATTCATGTTCGTTAAAAATCTCATTCCAGTTACACACACATCATTAAACCTTTCAAAGTTAAACTCATTACCTCTGACAAACTTAGACAGGTTTATACTGCCAAGACAACAAGCAGAGTAGTGAGGCATAGCAACTTCACTACATGGGTTTACTGTGTCTATATCAATCTCAGGATAAAATGGATTATCTTTGTTAATTCTATCGTGAAACAGAAAAGCAGGGTCTCCATTAACCCAACTGGCAAAACAGGCAACCTCGAAAATATCTTTAGCTTTAACATCTGCCACTTTATAACCTTTAGGAGAAAGCATTGGTACAGTCGCATCATTGTCTACTCCCCTCATAAACTCATCGTCTACCATCAGAGATAAGTTAAAGTTCTGTAACTTTCCTATGAGTTTAACTTTTATAAAATTGTATATCTCAGGGTGGTTCTGGTTCAGAATACCCATGAGAGCTCCCCTTCTCATTCCACCTTGTTTTACAGTGTCAACAACATGGTCAAAAATCTCCATGAAAGATAGAACCCCAGATGATGTTCCTCCTCCAGACAACAAAGCATTAGCCTCCCTCAATCTAGAAAAATTTATTCCGACACCTCCCCCAGACTTAAAGATTCTTGCCATGTTGGTCACTGTACTAAAGATACTATTCAAATCATCATTAATAGGCAGAATATAACAAGCATGAAGACTACCGTTAGGCATCCCTGCATTAAATAAGCATGGCGAATTAGGAATAAATACCCCATTTGCCATAAGATTGAAAGTTGTTTCTTCAAATTTGGCATCTCCTTTACTTACAAGCCCTGCACTTCTTTTAAAGACCCCTTCTGGGGATTCACTATTTTTAACATATCTTTGTTCTAATAAGTAGGTAGCGTTTTTTGACAGCATTTCTTCTCCTCTAAATAGTTTATCCCTTCTTCAAGGGTATCAAAAGTCATCTGAATACCATCATACCAGATAACTAGGGTAGGATTAATATTTTTTGAAGGCAGGGAGAAAGCCCTTCTCTGTTTCAGCCCACACTTCCGTTGTGTACTTTGCAATCCTTTTTCTCGTATCAGCATCATTCTTTTCCAATAAGTCTTCAGCATAAGCCTTAACAGCTTTGTCTGTAGCTTCTATTCCAAACTCAGTTAAAGACTTTGCTTCTTTAAGAAAATCTAAGTTAGCCCATGCATCATCTATACCGTATGAAAAAAGTATAGGAATGTCACATGACCTGTACGGGAGACCTATTTTATTTTTCTTGCATAAAGCTTTAATCCAAATACCTATTGGTCTCTCAATACCTCTGACTGTTCTTTTAATCTTCTCTCTTTCTGCTAACCACAACCTCTGTGAAGCGTACATATCAAGTGCTTTGCCTCCAGCCATTGTGTATTTCTCACCAAAAGTTACTCCAATGTTATACCTTACCTGAGATATAAACATAAGGTGTACATTGTTCCTACCAAAAGTTCGTATTCTCGTCCTGAACAGCTTTGAACTAGCTTTCTGCTTTCCCATACTGTATGTCTTAGCACCTATCTCTTCTTCCTGTTCAGCTAAATCAGAAAGTGCATCAAGAGAATCTAAGATAAGGAGTTTGGGTGTGTTGTCATCAGTTAGAACGTCTTTGTCAGCATACCTGAAAAAGTCTTCTATAGTATCAATATCCTCTCTAAATGATATTGAATCCATAGGCATACCCAACTGTTCTGCATAACCAAAATCAAATGCAGACTCAGCTTCGATGTAGTGTATTTTCCCATCAGGGTAAGTATTTGCAAAATTTGCACAAGCTTCGATAGCTAACAAAGTTTTGCCTGTTGATTTATCCCCTACTATATTAGACACTCGTCCTAATGCGTACCCCCCACCTAAAACGCAATCTAACACAGCACACCCAGAAGATATAAATTCCTTATCTTTAGGCTTTATAAAATAGTTACCTACTGTTTCTTGATTTGTTGATTCTTTTTTCTTTACCATCTTTAAACTCCATAATTTGTATAGCATGTGAAGGAATCATAGTATGTGCACATAGTGAATTCTTAATTAATAACTGGAATCTTATACTATCTAAACTGCTCCTCTCAATGTAGTCCTCAAATGCATCATTTTCTATATTTATTTTGAAAACCATTTTCTGACTTTGCCATCCTTTTTAGAATTAAATAACCTAAAATGTCTAGCTCATCATCGTCACCAGGATAATCAGTTCCGTTCATGAGCCTACTCAACTTATCATCCAACCTAATATTTATCTGCTCTATAGGGCTAGCTTTAGAGAAGATTCTAACAGGTCTCAAAGCAGAGTTACCGTAGGATTTATTCTTCTCTATCAGAAACTGTTTTACTTCTTCTAGCTCTTCATCAAGCATCTCTTTGAATTGTTCGTGAGTCATAACACTCCTTGCATACTTGGATTTCTTCTACAATCTCCCACCCTACCGCAGGTGTCTTCTTTGCTGTGAATACTGGCTTTCCATCTGGTCTAGTATAAGATTTCTGCCTAGTCTTTGTTACCACTTTCTTTGGTTTGTCGAAAGGCTTACTTACTTTACTACAGTCTTGGCATATAAACATTATAGTTCTCCTTTTTTTATGGCGTCAAACACTGCCTGTTTAAAATCAACTCTAGGTTCTTCCATATTTTCTCTTAAAAAGAAAATTAATGATTCTATATTATCAAAAGAGTATATACTTTCCCAAGACATTAAAGCACCAGTGCTTCTGCTATGAGAATCAGTACCATCAGGAAAGACAATGTAACCATTGCCTGTTACAGCAATGGTTACTATCTTTTTCTTCTCCCCAGTATAAACAGGTTTACCATTCTTATCATAAGGGGTTACTGCCATGACTATTTACCGTATTTCCCTCTAATCTTGTTCCTCAATTCCTCACGCATCTTTTCTTCAGCATCGCCAGACTCAGCTTCTTCTTCAGCTTCGTCAGGTTTAGAATCAAGAGCTTCCCTTATCTGGTCATTAGTCATAGCCTTTAAATCTTTAAAGGGTATGCCAGCATTTAAGCCCTTCTCAATCCACATCTCTCTCGCATCATCTTCAGTCTTCTCTGGTGCTTTCTCTTGAGCGGGAGCAGGAACATCAACATTACCATTAAAGGTTGCCTTTACATGGTCATAGTCATAATACTGTAAGGTATTAGGAAGAGGATTGTCAACAATAAAATCCAACCATGCATCAACAGTCTTTTTATCAGGAGATAAAGCCGAAGCATGACGGGCAATCTTTTCACCTTCATACTTTGTTTTTATTTCCTTACCACTCTTGTCAAAGGATACATCATACCCTGTGTCAGGGTGGTCTATCCTGAGAATCTCACCAGTCAAATCATCAGCAGACTGAATAACAAATGCCCTGTCTAAGGAAGTAGGCATTGACCAAAGTTTAGGTCCAGTTGCTTCATCAGCCCTATCAATCACCCATACAAGGACTTTCTTTTTAATACCTATAGCGTCTGCTGTTTCCTTATCATTCTTTATCTCAGGTTTAGCTAATGCTTCACATATAGGGCAAGACATATTTTTCATCTTATTCAGACAAAGATAAGATGAGTTAGACCCGCCAATTTTATAGTGCATGTAAATATCAAGACCGTAATGGTCAGGGTTATCCCATGTAGGAGGAAGAATTCTTACCCTATTATTACCGTCCTTAGGCGTAAAGAACTTGAATCCAGGTTTGTAAAAGCTTTCTTTGGCTGTGTCTCTATTATATGTTCTCTGCTTATATGTTTCTTCTGACCTTTCAGTATACTTGTAATTACTCATAAGTTTCTCCTTTGCATAGTGCCTTAAATGGCTAATGCGTTTTATTTTGTTCTCATTTCTTTTCTTAACTTCTCATACTTTGACTCTTCTCTACTTCTTACTACCTCCCCATAACTTCCACTATTCTGTATGCCACATAATTCTTTGAGCATTACAGACCTTTGCTGGTACGACTCTTTAAGTACCATCCATTCGTCAGCCTCCTTTTTCTTTTCAAGAAAATCTCTGGTTACTTGTACAACTTCTTCATTAACATCCGCAAAAGTTTCAGCAGTTTTATCAGATAAACTCTTGCCATCCATCTTACTTTCCATCTTCTCTGAGATGAATTTGCTAGACCAAGTTCTGTCCTTCTTGTCTTTTAAAGCATCTCGCTCACTAGCTACAGCTACTGCTGTGCTAGCTACCTCATAGAAGATTTCTGGTTGGAATCTCAATTCCTCATCCAACCGCTTAGTGTCAATCACTAA
>Ga0316625_100000220_pt1 | contig 10210 bp, 8 predicted proteins | sample OWC_Aug_T1_C1_D1_FD_207655 | JGI IMG/M metagenome (GOLD analysis project Ga0316625, IMG submission 207655) | Wetland soil microbial communities from Old Woman Creek delta, Ohio, United States - OWC_Aug_T1_C1_D1_A | ecosystem: Environmental > Terrestrial > Soil > Wetlands | place: USA: Ohio... | reverse complement strand
AATCGCGCAGCCGCTGCAGGTCGGCCTCGGTCAGCGGCTCCAGATGGCGCAGCACCAGCGCGATCACATGGTCGCCCATCGCGAGTTCGATCTGCGGCAGCCGGTCGCGCTGGTCCATCGCGCCGATCAGCTCGCGCAAGGGCATCAGCATCGCGCTGACCGCGGGTGGCAGCACTGGGCAGACCTGCATGTCGGCCACGTAGCGCGATTTGCGCTCATGGAAGCCGACCAGCACCGCGCCCTTCTTGGGCACGTAGCGCACCGACAACCGGGCGCGGTGGCGGTAGCCCCAGGCCGGGCCCTCGATGGGCCGCAACATCTGATCGGGCTTGACCTTGGCCAGGTGCCACAGGTTGTCTTCGAGCACGCGCTGTTTGATCGCCACTTGCGCCATCGGGTGCAGGTGCTGCATCTTGCAGCCGCCGCAGGCCCCAGCATGCAGTCCGAAGTGCGCGCAGGCCGGTCGCACGCGCTGCGAGCTTTCGCGCTGCAGCGCAGTCATGACGCCCTGCTCCCAGTTGTTCTTGCTGCGACCGCTGCTGCAGGTGACGACCTCTCCGGGCAAGGCGCCTTCGATGAAGACCACCTTGCCGTCGCTCCTGCGGGCCACGCCCTGTGCTTCCAGGTCGAGCGAGTCGACCTTGAGCCATTCGTCCTGCTGTGCCATGAGCAGGATTATCCCGGCGCTCGGACGCAAAAAAGGCCGCCCGAAGGCGGCCGGTGTCGGGGCCGAGGCCGCGTCACGGACGGGCGTAGTCGCCCACCACCTTCCACTTGCCGTCGACGATCTGCGACAGCCGCGACGCATCGCTGCCCAGCCGCTTGGTGGCGGTGAAGGTGGCCTCCGGGCTGCCGAAGATGTCCGGCGGGATGGTCATCGAGTCCATGGCCTTGATGAAGCTGTCGGTCGTCAGGTTGTTGCCGGCCTTGGCGGCACCGCGGATGAACGCGTCCAGGATCAGGTAGCCGTAGGCCGAGAACACGTTCGGATCTTCATTGAAGCGGGTCTTGTACTTGGTGGCCCAGAAGCGCAGCGGCTGCGAGGCCTCGTCCAGGTAGGGCTCCTGTGCCGTCATGGTCGCGTACAGGCCGTCCATCGGCTTGCCACCCAGCTTGTGGATCAGGAAGGTGTAGGCCGCGCTGGAGCCCAGAAAGGTCGGGTTGAAGCCGGTCTTGCGCGCTTCGCCGATGGTGCCCAGCGTCTCGCGGATGATGGTACCCAGCACCACCAGATCGCAGCCCGACCCCTTCATCTTGGCCACCTGCGACGAGAAGTCGGTGGCGCCGCGCTTGTAGGAGGTTTTTTCGACGAACTCCATGTTCAGCGTCTTCAAGCCGGCTTCGGCGCCGCGCATCACCTCCAGGCCGAACTCATCGTCCTGGTAGATGGTGCAGACCTTCTTGGCGCCCTTGTCCTTGACCATCTTCGGCAACCAGGTGCGCATCTGGTCGTAGTAGGTGACGGCGAAGGAATACTTCAACCGGTTCAGCGGCTCGTACATCTCGCGCGCCGCGGTCACTGGCATGAAGTTGATGATGTTCTTCTCGAACTGGATCGGCATCGACGCGTTGTTCTGCGCCGTGCCGGTGTGGGCCACGACGATGAAGACCTTGTCCTGGTTGACCAGCTTCTGCGCCGCGAGCACGGCCTTCTTCGGGTCGTAACCGTCGTCCTCGACCAGCAGCTTGAGCTTGCGGCCGTGCACGCCACCCTGCTCGTTCATCTCTTCCACGCGCAGCAGCATGCCCTGGCGCACGGCCTTGCCATAGGCGGCGATCGGGCCGGACAAGTCCTGGATCGAGCCGACCAGGATCTCGTCCTTGCTGACACCTTGGGACTGCGCCTGGCTGACGCCAGAAGCGACAGCAAGAGCCGCGGCCAGCGCGACGAGTAGCGGTTTCATCATCGGTCTCCTTGCGGTGGGGTTGTCAACGGGAACTCAGGGTCGGGCGTATTCGGAAATCACCTTCCACTTGCCGTCACTGATCTGCGACAGCCGCGACGCGTCGCTGCCCAGGCGCTTGTTCGGCCCGAAGGTGAAGGGCGGCGCGCCGAACATGTCGGTCGGGAAGCTCATCGAGTCCATCGACTTGATGAAGCTGTCGGTGCTGAGGTTGGGACCGGCCTTGGCCGCCGCCTGGATGAAGTAGTCCATCACCATGTAGCCATAGGCCGAGAACAACGTCGGATCGTCGTTGAACTTGGTCTTGTACTTGTTGGCCCAGAAGCGGATCGCCTGCGACGGGTCGTCGGGATAGGGGATCTGCGCGGTCATCGTCCCGTACAGTCCATCCATCGCCTTGCCGCCCAGCTTGTGGATCAGTTCGGTGTAGACGGCCGAAGTGCCGATGAACACGGGGCTGAAGGCTGACTTGCGCGCTTCGCCGATGGTGCCGATGGTCTCGCGGATGATGGTGCCCAGCACCACCATCTCGCAGCCGGCGGCCTTGGCGCGCGCCACCTGCGACGAGAAGTCCGTCGAGCCGCGCTTGAAGGACGACTTCTCGGTCAGCTCCATGTTCATGGTCTTCAGGCCGGCCTCGGCGCCGCGCAACACCTCCAGCCCGAAGTCGTCGTCCTGGTAGATGGCGCAGACCTTCTTGACGCCCTTTTCCTTGACCAGCTTGGGCAGGAAGGTACGCATCTGGTCATAGTATGTGACGGCGAACGAGTACTTGAGCCGGTTGAAGGGCTCGTACATCTCGCGCGCCGCAGTGATGGGCAGGAAATTGATGACGTTCTTCTCGAACTGCACCGGCATGGCCGCGTTGTTCTGCGCCGTGCCGATGTGGCCTGCGACGATGAACACCTTGTCCTGGTTGACCAGCTTCTGCGCCGCGAGCACGGCGCGCTTCGGGTCGTACCCGTCGTCCTCGACCAGCAGCTTGATCTTGCGCCCATGGACTCCGCCCTGCTCGTTGGCCTCTTCGGCGCGCAGCAGCATGCCTTGGCGCACCGCCTTGCCATAGGAGGCCAGCGGTCCCGACATGTCGAGGATCGAGCCGACCAGGATCTCGTTCTTGGAAACGCCCTGCGACTGGGCCTGCGCCGGCGCAGCCATCAGCGCGGCACACAGTACGATCGCGGAAGCGGTGAATTTCGTGCTCATCACATCTCACTCCATCTGTTGACCGGGGAAAGTCGGATTCACTCCGGCGCGAATTGTGTAACCGAGCTTCGCCTGCTGTCGTTGATCTGACACAGCCGCGCCGCATCCCGCCGTGGAATCCCCGACAGGTCGCTATCGGTACATCGCCTCGATCGCCTCCGCGTACTTCTTCTCGACCAGCTTGCGCTTGAGCTTCATAGTCGGCGTCAGCTCGTCGTCCTCGGCGGTCAGCTGGTTCTGCAGCAGGTAGAACTTCTTGATCTGCTCCACGCGCGCGAACTTCTTGTTCACGCGTTCGATTTCGCCCTGGATCAGGTCCTGCACTTCCTTGGTCTGGGTCAGGCTGGCGTAGTTGCTGAAGGGGATGTCGCGGTCCTGCGCGTACTTCTCGACGTTTTCCTGGTCGATCATGACGATGACCACCAGGTACGGGCGCTTGTCGCCGATGACCACCGCATCGGTGATGTAGGGCGAGAACTTCAGGTCGTTCTCCAGCTCGCTGGGCGTGATGTTCTTGCCGCCGGCCGTGATGATGATGTCCTTCATCCGGTCGGTGATGTAGAAGTAGCCATCGTCGTCGACATGACCGACATCGCCGGTGTGCAGCCAGCCTTCGGCATCGATGGTCTCGGCCGTCTTCTCGGGCTGGTTCAGGTAGCCGAGGATGACGTTGGGCCCGCGCAGCAGGATCTCGTTCGTGCCCTCGGCGATGCGCATCTCCAGCCCGGGCCCGGGCAGACCGATGCTACCTGGGCGCAGGCCTTCACGCGGCGTGGTCGTGCCGCCGCCGCAGGTTTCGGTCATGCCCCAGCCTTCGCGCAGGGGGATGCCCAGCGCCAGGAACCAGCGGATCAGGTCGGGCGAGATCGGCGCGGCGCCGGTCAAGCCGACCTCGACCCGGTCCATGCCGATCATGCGCTTGACGTTGTTCAGCACCAGCCACTGGGCCAGCTTGTAGCGCAGCTTCAGGCCGCCCGAAGGCTCGGTGCGGTCGAGCATACATTGCGCCACTTCGCGGCCGACCTTGACGGCCCAGGCATAGGCGCCCTGCTGCAGCTTGTCGGCCTCGCTCAGGCCGATGGCCACCTGCGAGTAGATCTTTTCCCACACACGCGGCACGGCGAAAAACAGATTCGGCCGCACCTCGCGCAGGTTCTCGAACACCGTCTCGGGGTTCTCGACGAAGTTGACCACCGAGCCACGCTCGATGGGCACGAACTCGCCAATCATGCGCTCGGCGATGTGGCACAGCGGCAGGAAGGCGATGCGTTCGCCGCCGCGCGGCAGGCCCTCATACAACGTGGTCGACAGCGAGGCCAGCACCGAGCAGATGTTGTCCTGGCTGATCATCGCGCCCTTGGGCCGACCGGTGGTGCCCGAGGTGTAGACCAGCACCGCCACATCGCCGGGGCTGCGACAGCGGCTGCGCTCTTCGAGCAGCCGCGGGTGCTGCTGCAGGTGCAGGCGGCCCAGTTCGCGCAGTTGCTGCAGGCTGATGACGCGTGGGTCGTTGAAGGCGCCCAGTCCTTCCATGTCGAAGACGATGACCCGGCGCACCAGCGGCAGCCGGTCGGCGATCTCCAGGTACTTGTCGAGTTGTTCGTCGTCCTCGACGAACAGGTACACGGTGCGCGAGTCGCTGCACAGGAAGTCGACCTGCGGCGCCGCGTCGGTGGGATAGATGCCGTTGCACACCCCCCCAATGGACTGCACAGCCAAGTCGCACCATACCCACTCGCGGCAGGTGTTGGACAACACCGAGGCCACCTCGCCAGGCTCGAAGCCCATGCTCACCAGGCCAGCGCCGATCTCGCCAACGATGGCTGCCACCTCGTTCCAGCTGTAGGCACGCCAGATGCCCAGTTCCTTCTGGCGCATCATGGTCGCGTCGCCGAGCTCCTTGACCCGCATGCGGAACAGCTCGGGGATGGACTTGTACGGCAGCGTGTCGGCCTTCCAGCCGAACTCGTCGCCGCGCACGATGCGGTGCGGGTCGAGCTTGGGAGCGGTGGTGCTCATCTCCATGTCTTTTTCTTCTTCCAGCGGCGTTCGCCGCGCACGCCGCTATCCTTCTTGCCGAGATAGAACTCCTTGATGTCTTCCTTCTCGCGCAGCACGGCGCAGGTGTCGTCCATGACGATGCGGCCGGTTTCCAGCACATAGCCGTGGTCGGCTACATTGAGCGCCATGTTGGCGTTCTGCTCCACCAGCAGCATGGTGGTGCCGCGCTCACGGTTGATGCGCACCACGATCTCGAAGATCTCGCGCGTCAGCTTCGGCGACAGGCCGAGGCTGGGCTCGTCGAGCAGCATCAGCTCCGGCGCGCCCATCAGCGCTCGAGAGATGGCCAGCATCTGCTGCTGGCCGCCGGACAGCAGGCCGGCGTCCTGCGTGGCCCGCTCCTTGAGGATCGGGAAGTAGCTGTAGGCCATCTCGATGTCGCGCGCCACGGCGTCGCGGTCGTGCCGGGTGTAGGCGCCCATCAGCAGGTTGTCGCGTACCGACAGCAGCGGGAACACCTCGCGCCCCTCGGGCACGTGGCTCAGCCCCATGCGCACGATCAGCGACGGATCCATCGCGGTGATGTTCTGGCCCTTGAAGGTGACGGTGCCGCGGTTCGGGTCGATGATGCCCGAGATGGTCTTCAGGATGGTGCTCTTGCCGGCGCCGTTGCTGCCGAGCACGGTGACGATCTCGCCGCGGCGCACCTTCAGGCTGACGCCACGAATGGCCTTGATCGGCCCGTAGGAGCTTTCGACGTTGGCCAGCGCCAGGATGACGTCGTCGTCGCGGCCTGCCAGTTGCGTCATGCCGCGGTCCTCCGCAGCGAGCTCAGGTCATCGGTGCTGCCCAGGTAGGCCTCGATCACGCCCGGGTGTGCCTGCACTTCTTCCGGCGAACCCAGCGCCAGCACCTCGCCCTGGTTCATGGCCAGAACGCGGTCGGACACCTTGGACACCAGGCTCATGTCGTGCTCGACCATCAGCACGGTGATGCCCAGGTCCCGCTGGATGTCCTGGATCCACCAGGCCATGTCGTCCGTTTCCTCGGTGTTCAAGCCCGAGGACGGCTCGTCCAGCAGTAGCAGCTTGGGCTCGGCGCACAGCGCGCGCGCCAGTTCCACCACCTTGCGCACGCCGTAGGGCAGCCCGGCAACCATCATGTCGCGGTAGCGCTGCAGGCTGAGGAAGTCGATCACCTCTTCGGCCTTGCGCCGGGCGTGGACCTCGGCGCGGCGCGTCGCGCCGGTGAACAGCAGGTCCTGCCACAGGTTGGTGCGGCGGTGGGTGTGCGTGCCGATCAGCAGGTTCTGCAGCACGCTGGCGAACTCGAACAACTCGATGTTCTGGAAGGTGCGGGCGATGCCCAGTGCCGCCACCGCGTGAGGCGGCTGGGCCACCAGGTCCTCACCCTCGTAACGGATGCTGCCCGCGGTGGGCTGGTAGATGCGGCTGATCAGGTTGAACACCGTGGTCTTGCCCGCGCCGTTGGGGCCGATGATGGTGAACACCTCGCCGCGTTCGACATCGAAGCTGACCTTGTTGACGGCCACCAGACCGCCGAACTTCACGGTCAGGTCCCTAGCGGTGAGCAGGGGCGTGCTCATTTGAGCCTGTCCGACTTCTGGAAGGACTTCTGCCGCCTGAACATGCCCGCGCGGTAGAACGGGAACATCTGCAGATAGGTGCGCATCTTCAGCCAGCGGCCATACAGGCCATGCGGCTCGAACATCACGAAGGCCACCAGCACCACGCCGTAGACCACCGCCTGCAACCCCGGCGACTGGCCCACCGAATCGGGCAGATAGTCCTTGCCCATGGCGATGAGCTGCGGCATGGTGATCAGGAAGATGGCGCCCAGGAACACTCCATGCACCGAACCCAGGCCGCCGACCACCACCATCAGCAGCAGGTCGATCGACTGGATGATGCTGAACTGCTCGGGCGACAAGAACTTGATCTTGTGCGCGTACAGCGCGCCGCCCAGCCCGGCCAAGGCGGCCGACAGCGCGAAGGACGTCGTCTTGTAGCGCGCCAGGTGGATGCCCATGCTCTGCGCCGAGATTTCCGAATCGCGAATGGCGACGAAGGCCCGGCCGGTAGGCGAACGCAGCAGGTTCAGGATGGCCAGCGTGGAAAGCACCACCACCACCAGGCAGAGAAAGTAGAACTCGGTGTTGCTGTCCAGCACCCAGCCGAACATGGCCGGTGACTTGACGTGCATGCCGGCATTGCCGCCGGTCACCGATTCCCAGCGCGCCAGGCCTTCTTCGACGATGAAGCCAAAGGCCAGCGTGGCAATGCCCAAATAGATGCCCTTGACGCGCAGTGCCGGCACGCCGATGACGATGCCGACGATGGCCGACAACCCGGCCGAGCAGGCCAGCGCCAGCGGGAAGGGCCAGCCGGCGTTGGTGAGCACGGCCTGCGTGTAGGCCCCGACGCCGAGGAACGCAGCATGGCCGATCGAGAACTGCCCGGTGAAGCCGGCCAGCAGCATCAGCCCCAGGCCCACCGTGGCATAGATCAGCACGAACACCAACTGCGCCAGCATGTACTCCGACAGCAGCCAGGGCGCGGCCAGCAGGAACAGGCCGAGCAGGCCGTACCAGAAGGCCTGGCCTCCGTGCTTGACAATGCGGATGTCCTGGTCGTAGTCGGTCTTGAAGATGAAGCGCATCGCGTGGCGTTCCTCAGACCTTCTTGCGCAGCTTCTCGCCGAACAGGCCGTTCGGCTTGATCATCAGCATCAGCAGCACGACGATGTACGGTGCGATGTCCTTGAAGCCTTCGGGCAGGTAGAAGCCGGACAGGCTCTCGACGATGCCGATGATCAGCCCGCCGACGATCGCGCCGGGCAGGCTGCCGAAGCCGCCGACCACCGCCGCCGGAAAGGCCTTCAGTCCGATGTAGCCCATGTTGGCATGCACGAAAGTGATCGGCGCCAGCAGCAACCCGGCGATCGCCGCCACGGCTGCGGCCAACCCCCACACCAGTCCGTTCAGACGCTGCACCGGAATACCCATGTAGTAGGCGGCGATCTGATTCTGCGACGACGCCTGCATGGCGATGCCGATCTTGCTGTACCGGAACAGCGCATACAGCCCCAGGCAAAGCAGCGCGGTGGCGCCGATGACCACCAGTTGCTCGTAGGCCAACACCAGTTCACCTACGCGCAGGGTCATGTCCTTGTAGGGAACGGGCAGCGTGTGGGTCTCGGTGCCTATGACTGGCACCATGGTGATCAGGCCTCGCACGATGTAGGCCATGCCGATGGTCAGCATGACGATCGAAAAGGCCGGCTGGCCCAGCACCGGGCGGATGACGACGCGCTCGGCGAGCACGCCGAATACGGCCATCGCAGCGATCGAGCACAGCACAGACAGCCAGAAGGGAAAGCCCAGCAGCGTCATCAGCACGAAGCCGGCGAAGGCGCCGAGCATCATCAGGTCGCCCTGGGCGAAGGTGACGGTTTCGGTGGCCTTGTAGATGAGCACGAAGCCCAAGGCGATCAGGCCATAGATGCAGCCCTGTGCGGAACCACTGATGATCAGCTGGAGGAATTGCACTGCACTCTGGCGGGGCTGTTTGAACGACGCGCGATGCTAGCGGCGAATATCCAAGGCCCACCCCGGGGGAAACGCTGAAGCAGCGCGCCGCCTCGAGTCCGTGCAGCGCGCAGCTGACGTAAGCGCGACGCGTCCGCTAGCGTGGCGGCAACAACTTGGCCGGATCGATCGGCTTGCCCTGCCTGCGGATCTCGAAATGCAGTTGCACCCGCTCCGCGTCCGACGAGCCCATCTCGGCGATCTTCTGGCCGCGTCGCACGATCTGATCGTCCTTGACCAGAAGGGCCTGGTTATGCGCGTAGGCCGTGAGGTACATCTCGTTGTGCTTGACGATCACCAGGTTGCCATAGCCGCGCAGCGACGAGCCGGCATAGACCACGCGCCCATCGCCTGCCGCCACCACCGGGTCACCAGCCTTGCCGCTGATGGTCAGACCCTTGTTGCGGCCTTCGTCGAAGCCCGCCACCACCACACCGGCTGCCGGCCAGATCCACTGCAGCTCGTCGGCGGCATCGCGTGTGGCCGGGCTGCTGTCGGCGGTCGGCGGCGGCACCGCGGCCGGCGCCGAAGGCGGCGGCGGCAGTGCGGGGGCGGACGCCGCGGCCGTGCTTGCCGCACCCGCGGTCCCGCCGGCGGCCGGGGCTGCAGGCCGGCTGTCCAGCGGGCGCGACTCGACCCGCGCGGTGCTCGGCACGGCACGCGCCGTCACCGTGCCGGGCTCGACGCCTGGCGGCACCACGCGCAGCACCTGGCCCACTTCGACCAGGTTCGGATTCTCGAGATTGTTCCAGCGCGCCAGGTCGCGCCAGTTCTGGCCGTTGTCCAGTGAGATGCGCAACAGCGTGTCACCGGGCTTGACCGTGTAGTAGCCCGGCTTGCCGGCGTTTTCCGCGCCGGGCAAGGGCTTCGGTGCGGGCTCGGTGGGTGGCGGCGTCACGGCCGCGGCGGCCGAGGGCTTTGCCGTCGTGCTGCGGTCTTCGACTGGCGCCTTGCGCCCGGAGGACGAACATCCCGCCAGGGCCACGATGGCCAGGATGGCGACGAGTCGACCAACCTTGGCTTCAGGTCGCAGATGCATGCCTGAGTCTTCCCCTATTCGATGCCGGATTTTAGGGGAACGAAATGCACCGCCTCATGCACCGACCGACGGAAGTCGTCGCCATGCCGGTCGACCACCACCAGCACCTGGCCGCCGCCCTTGCGCCCCTGCATTGGCGCCACAAGGCGTCCGCCGTCGGCCAGCTGCGCCAGCCAGGCCCCGGGCAGCTCATCGCCGCCGGCCGCCGCGATGATGCTGTCGTAGGGAGCATTGGGCGGGTGGCCCAGGCGGCCGTCCCCATATACCAGCCGAATGTGGCCGGCGCGCTGATCGCCGAGATTGGCGCGCGCCTTGTCGTGCAGCGGCTTGAGCCGTTCGATCGACAGCACACGCTGCGCCATCTGGCCGAGCAGCGCGGTCTGGTAGCCGCAACCGGTGCCGATCTCGAGCACGCGGCCAAGCGTGCCGCTGGCGCGGGCGCGGCTGCCCTCG
>Ga0316625_100000219_pt1 | contig 10219 bp, 6 predicted proteins | sample OWC_Aug_T1_C1_D1_FD_207655 | JGI IMG/M metagenome (GOLD analysis project Ga0316625, IMG submission 207655) | Wetland soil microbial communities from Old Woman Creek delta, Ohio, United States - OWC_Aug_T1_C1_D1_A | ecosystem: Environmental > Terrestrial > Soil > Wetlands | place: USA: Ohio... | reverse complement strand
TTGATGGGCCACCGCCTGACCGTCGAGCCCTATCTGGGCAGTGCGGGTGCCGCATTGACGGTGCTGCTGTTCATCAGTCTGGGCGTGCTCGTCACCCTGGATGGCCTGGCGCAGGTCTGGCCCTGGGTGCTGGCGCTGATCGGCGCGCGGCTGCTCGGCAAGGCCCTGGGCGTGGCGCTGCTGGCGCGGCCCAGCGGCCTGGGCTGGCGCCAAGCGCTGGGCCTGACGCTGGCGTTGCAGCCGATGAGCAGCCTGGCGGTGCTGCTGGTGGCCGACAACTTCCGCTGGGCCGAGCAGTTGCCCGCCTTCGACCCCGGCGTGATGCAGGCGCTGCTGATTGCCACCGCAGCCATGCAGCTGAGCGGCCCGCTGTGGCAGAACCTGGGGCTGCGGCATGTGGCCGGCGAATGCCGCGAGGAGGCGAACCATGGCGCTTGAAGCCTTCACCGTGTCCGAGCCGCTGACGATGGGCGTCGAACTGGAACTGCAGCTGCTGGACACGCTGGAATTCGACCTGGCGCCGCGTGCGCACGACCTGCTGCGCGCGCTGGACAAGCACCCCGGCGCCTGGGACGTGAAGCCCGAGATCACACGCAGCATGATCGAGATCGGCACCTCGATCCAGCGCGAGCATGCCTCGCTGCGCGACGAGCTGCACGACCTGTGCCGCCAGCTGTCGCGCGGCGCGCGCAAGCTCAACATCGGCATCGGTGGCGGTGGCACGCACGCCTTCCAGCACTGGAGTGAGCAGCAGATCTACCCGACCGAACGCTTCCACTACATCAGCGAGCTGTACGGCTATCTGGCCAAGCAGTTCACGGTCTTCGGCCAGCATGTGCACATCGGCGTGCCGAGCGGCGACGATGCGCTGTGGCTGCTGCATGCGCTGTCGCGCTACGTGCCGCACTTCATCGCACTGAGCGCGTCCTCGCCGTTCGTGCAGGGCGTGGACACCGGCTTCCACTCGGCGCGCCTGAACTCGGTGTTCGCCTTCCCGCTGTCCGGGCGTGCACCCTTCGTGCTCACCTGGGACGAGTTCGGTGAGTACTTCCAGAAGATGACCAGCACCGGCGTCGTGCAGTCGATGAAGGACTTCTACTGGGACATCCGGCCCAAGCCCGAATTCGGCACCATCGAACTGCGCGTGTGCGACACGCCGCTCACCGTCGACAAGGCCGCAGCCCTGGCTTGCTATCTGCAGAGCCTGTGCCGCTACCTGCGCGAGGAGCGGCCCTTCGAGCCGGCCGAGGACGACTATCTCGTCTACACCTACAACCGCTTCCAGGCCTGCCGCTTCGGCCTGGACGGCGAGATCGTCGACCCCAAGACCAAGCAGCGGCACAAGCTGCGCGACGACATCATCCGCACGCTGGCGCGCGTGGCCGAGCATGCGCTGGACCTGCGTTCACTGGATGCCAACAACCAGATCCGTGATTCGCTGTTCGAAGGCAACGACGCCAGCTGGCTGCGCTCGCTGCGGCAGAGCGGCGCGCCGCTGCCGGCCCTGGTGGAAGCCGCCAGCGCGCGCTGGATGATGAAGTAGTGCCCGGTTCAGGCCGGGCGCACGCGCACCGGCAGCGCCGTCATGCCGCGGAACACCAGTGAGTTCAGCCACTGCTGCGTGGCCGTGACCGGCTCGATCTGCGCATAGCGGCGCAGCACCGCCGGGAAGGCCACCTGGCCTTCGGTGCGCGCCAGCGGGAAGCCCAGGCAGATATGTGCGCCGTAGCCGAAGCTCAGGTGCGCAACGCCATCGCGCTCGATGTCCAGCCGGTCGGGCTCGGCATAGGCACGTGGGTCGCGGTTGGCGGCATTGAGCATCATGAAGAGTCGGTCGCCCGTCTTCAGCGTCTTGCCGTGCCGCTCGTGCGCCACCTGCACGATGCGCACCTGCGCCCCGGACGGACCCTCGTGGCGCAACAGCTCTTCCACCGCCGCGTTCGTCAGCGACGGATCTTGGCGCAGCTTGCGCATCTCGCCGGGGAATTGCATCAGCGACAGCAGCCCGTTGGCAATGTGGTTGGTGGTGGTCTCGTGGCCGGCAAAGAGCAGCAGGATGCAGGTGGCCACCAGTTCGTCGTCGCTGAAGGCGTCGTCGCCGTCGCGCAGGTGCACCAGTTCACTGAGCAGGTCGGCGCGCGGCGCGACCCGTCGCGCGTCGATCTGCGCGCGGAAGTATTCCGCCATCGCATGAGTGGCGGCCTGCGCGGTGTCGTACTTTTCGGGCGAGACGCGCGACGAGCCGATGAACAGCGCCATGTCGTCCGACAGCTGCTTCATCAGCCCCAGATCCTCGCGTGGCACGCCGAGCATGGCCATGATCACCAAGCAGGGCAGCGGGCCGGCGAACTCGGCGATGAAGTCGAACTGATCCTTGCCGCGCATCCAGTCGAGCAGCCACGCGGCGATCTCCTCCACCTGCGGCCGCATGCCCTGCATCGACTTGACATGCAGCACGCGGGACGTCAGCCGGCGCAGCCGCGTGTGCTCGGGCGGGTCCTTGAACACCATCCACAGCGACAGGTAGCGGATGATGTCGCCGATCTTGCGCGCCTCATCACTGGGCATGCTGGCAAAGAAGGGCTGAAGGCGGTTGGACGACATGCTGCCGTCCTGCGTCACCGCCTTGACGTCGTCGTAGCGCGTCAGGATCCAGCTCTTCAGCCGCGGGCTCCAGTGGCACGGATCCTCGTCGCGCATCTGCGCGAACAGTGGGTAGGGGTTGGCCAGCGTGGCCGGGTCTTCGGGGCGGTAGTCGATGTTCATTGGCTCTTCTCGAGGATATGCACCGCACACGCAGCTTCGTCGAAGCCCATGACGCCGCCGCCGTTTTCAATCAGCCCCAGCGATGCGCCCTTCACCTGGCGCGCACCGGCCTCGCCGCGCAACTGCTGGCAGACCTCGTAGACCATCGACAGTCCGGTGGCGCCCACCGGGTGGCCTTTGGACACCAGCCCGCCGGACACATTCACCGGCAGCCGGCCGCCGAGCGCCGTGGCGCCCGATTCGACGAAGCGCCCGCCCTGGCCTTCGCCACACAGACGCAGCATCTCCAGCTGGTAGATCTCGCAGAACGAGGTGGCGTCGTGCACCTCGGCCAGGTGCATGTCGGCGGGCTTCAGCCCAGAGCGTGCATAGGCCTTGTCGGCGGCGATGCGCGACAGCCCCGGCTCGTCGAGCTTGCGGTACTTGCCGCCGGACAGCTGGCTGGTGCGCACGAGCACCGCGCGCGCCTGAACCTCGCGCGGGAAGTTCGCCAGCGCGTCCTCCGAGCACAGCAGCGCCGCAGCCGCGCCGTCGCCCAGCGGCGAGCACATCGCGCGCGTCAGCGGGAAGCTGATCTCGCGGTCGGCCAGCACCTCGTCCACGCTGAGCTCGAAGCGGTACTGCGCCTTCGGGTTCAGGCTGCCGTGGTGGTGGTTCTTCGACGCACCCACGGCGATCTGGCGCTGCGTGGTGCCATAGGCCCGCATGTGCCACGCAGCCTGCATCGCGTAGGTGTCCATGAACACAGTGCGGCCCGGGCCGGTCTCGAAGGGCTTGCCGGCCTGCGCGCCGGCCGCCGCGTAGTAGTCGAGCCACTTCTGCCGGTCGAGCTGGTCGATGCCCGTGGCGAAGATCGCCGCGGTGCGCTCGGGCTCGTCGCGGCTGACCAGCTTTTCCACGCCCATCGCCAGGCTGACCTCGGCCTGGCCCGAGAGCACGTCCTTCCAGGCGCCGTGGAAGGCGAAGGACGCGGTGGCGCAGCCGCCTTCGACGTTGATCATTGGCACGCGCTCGGGGAACAGGCCCTCTTCGACCAGCGGCGTGAAAGCCACCTGGCCGCGGATGCCGCCCTGCCCCCACTGGCCCATGCCGCAGTTGCCGAACCAGGCTTGTTCGATCAATCGCGCGCCTTGAGCGTCCAGCCCGCAATCCTGCAGCAGGTCTGCATAGGCCCAGCGGGCCAGGTCCTGGAACGACTGGTCCTCGTGCTTGCCGAAGGGTGTGCAGGCGGTGGCGATGACATAGACCTTGCGCATGGTGTCGTACTCCACGAAGTCCGAACCCGCAGTATCGGGGAAGCGGCGCCGGCAATCGGCGTTAAGCTGCGCTCCGCTCCAACGCACCGCGACGACCGATGAGCTATCCCGACACCCGACTCTTCATCGACGGCCAATGGTGCGATGCTGCCAGCGGCCAGACCCTGGCCGTGCTGAACCCGGCCACCGGCAAGGAAATCGGCCGCGTGGCCCATGCCGGCATCGCCGACCTGGACCGCGCGCTGGCCGCTGCGCAGCGCGGCTTCGAGCTGTGGCGCGACACGCCGGCGCTGGAGCGCAGCGCAGTGATGCGCCGCGCCGCCGCGCTGATGCGCGAGCGCGCCGCCGCCATCGGTGCGTTGATGACCATGGAGCAGGGCAAGCCACTGGCCGAGTCCAAGGCCGAAGCCACGATGTCGGCCGAGATCATCGAATGGTTTGCCGAAGAGGGCCGCCGCGTCTACGGCCGCGTGGTGCCGTCACGTTCGCTGGCCGTACAGCAGACGGTGCTGAGGAGCCCGGTCGGGCCGGTGGCGGCCTTCACGCCGTGGAACTTTCCGATCAACCAGGTGGTGCGCAAGCTGTCGGCGGCGCTGGCCACCGGCTGCTCGATGATCGTCAAGGCCCCTGAAGAAACGCCGGCCTCGCCGGCGGCGCTGATCCAGGCCTTCGTCGATGCCGGCGTGCCGGCCAGCGTGGTCGGCCTGGTCTACGGCAACCCGGCCGAGATCTCGTCCTACCTGATCCCGCACCCGCTGATCCGCAAGATCACCTTCACCGGCTCCACGCCGGTGGGCAAGCAGCTGGCTGCGCTGGCCGGCACGCACATGAAGCGCGCCACGATGGAACTGGGCGGCCACGCGCCGGTGATCGTGGCCGAGGACGCGAACATCGACCTGGCCATCAAGTGCGCTGGTGCCGCCAAGTTCCGCAACGCCGGACAGGTGTGCATCTCGCCCACGCGCTTCCTGGTGCACAACAGCATCCGCGCCGAGTTTGCGCAGAAGCTGGCCAAGCATGCGCAATCGCTGAAGGTCGGCGACGGCCTGGCCGAAGGGACGGCGATGGGCCCGCTGGCCAATGCGCGGCGGCTGAGCGCCATGGCCCAGATCGTCGACGACGCACGCAGCAAGGGCGCCCAGGTCGCCGCCGGCGGCGAGCGCATCGGCTCGGCCGGCAACTTCTTCGCGCCGACCGTGCTGGACGAGGTGCCGCTGGAAGCGGCAGTGTTCAACCAGGAGCCCTTCGGCCCGGTGGCGGCGATCCGCGGCTTCGACCGGCTGGAAGACGCCATTGCCGAGGCCAACCGCCTGCCCTACGGCTTGGCCGGCTACGCCTACACCCGCTCGCTGAAGAACGCGCACCTGCTGGCGCAGCGGCTCGAGCTGGGCATGCTGTGGATCAACCAGCCGGCGCTGCCCTGGGCCGAGATGCCCTTCGGCGGCATCAAGGATTCAGGCTACGGCTCGGAGGGCGGCAGCGAGGCGCTGGAGGCCTACCTGAACACCAAGGCGGTGTCGATCCTCTGCGCCTGAAGCCGCGATGGACCCGCGCCCCAACCTGATCTTCATCGTCGCCGACGACCTGGGCTATGCCGACCTGGGCTGCTACGGCGGCCGCGATGCCGATTTCGGGCCGGTATCGCCGGTGCTGGACGGCATGGCGGCCCACGGGCTGCGCTTCACCCAGGGCTACTCCAACTCGCCGGTGTGCTCGCCGACGCGCTTTGCGCTGATGACCGCGCGCTGGCAGTACCGGCTGCGTGGCGCGGCCGAGGAGCCGATCAACAGCAAGAGCCGCGGCAGCACCACGCTCGGCCTGCCGCCCGATCATCCGACGCTGCCCTCGCTGCTGCGCAATGCCGGCTACCGGACGGCACTGATCGGCAAATGGCATCTCGGCTACCCACCGGCCTTCGGGCCGCTGGCCTCGGGCTACGAGGAGTTCTTCGGCCCAATGAGCGGCGGCGTCGACTACTTCACCCATGCCGACTCGGCCGGGCGGCACGACCTGTTCGAAGGCACGGCCGAGCAGCCCACCGACGGCTACCTGACCGACCTGATCACGCAGCGCGCGCTGGACTGGGTGCAGCGCATGGCCCAAGGCAGCGCGCCCTTCTTCCTGAGCCTGCACTACACCGCACCGCACTGGCCGTGGGAGACGCGCGACGACCGCGAGCTGGCGCACAACCTGAAGGGCAGCCTGTTCCACCTGGCCGGCGGCAACATCCACAGCTACCGGCGCATGATCCACCACATGGACGAGGGCATCGGCCAGTTGCTCGACACGCTGCGCCAGCTCGGCCAGCTGGACAGCACGCTGCTGGTCTTCACCAGCGACAACGGCGGCGAGCGCTTCTCCGACAACTGGCCGCTGGTCGGCGGCAAGATGGACCTCACCGAAGGCGGCATCCGCGTGCCCTACATCGCGCAATGGCCGGCGGTCATCCCGGCCGGCGCCGCCAGCGCGCAGCATTGCCTGACGATGGACTGGTCGGCGACGCTGCTCGACGCAGCCGGCGTGGCCGCGCATCCGGACTATCCGCTGGACGGCGTGTCGATGCTGCCGGTGCTGCGCGAGCCGGCGACCCGCTTTGCGCGACCCATGCACTGGCGCATGAACCACCGCGACCAGCGCGCCCACCGTGACGGTGACTGGAAGTACCTGCGCGTGGACGGCATCGACTACCTGTTCGACATCAGCGACGACGAACGCGAGCGCGCCAACCGTGCCGCCCTGGAGCCCGAACGCCTGAAGCGCATGCGCGACGCCTGGCAGGCCTGGAACGACACGATGCCGCCAATTCCCGACGACGCCACGGTCAGCCTGGGCTATTCGGTGAAGGACATGCCGCAGCGCTGAAGATCATGCTGCGCAGTACCAGTGCGCAGGCCGATGGGCAGTCAACAACCTAGTGGTTGACCGCAGGCGCAAGACGCAGCAACACTGTGCCGTGACGGCGCGTGCCGTCCTGCCGCGGGGGCTCTGGGCATGAACAGCGACCGCAATGTGCCCAAGGAGGACAGCACCCATTGGATGGCCAACCATCCAGCCGTGTGGTGCGACACCTTGAACGGCGGCGCCGCTGCGCCGTGGTCTGTCACGCTGCGCCACCCGGGTTATCCACTGGCCGAAGGCGTTTTGCGCTCTGGCGGCATTGGCGCGATACGCGAGGTGGCCAACCAGTACTTGACGCTGGTCCAGCAACGCGCGGCGATCGGGGACGAGGTGCTGCAGGCGCTGATCAAGGACGACCGTCCCGAATTCGGCTGGCTGCCACTCACCTGGGGCCCAGGCAAGCTCGAGCAGGCGCGCAATCCGCGCGGCTCGTTCCGGGTGGCACGCGAGCTGCCGGGCGCGGGCCCGGACCACCTGTTGGTCCTGCTCGCCGGCTATCGCATGCAGGACAAGACCAGCGCCGGCGGCGAGGTCGGCCTGCGTGTGACGGTGCACGTGCGCGCCGGCCCGGGCAACAGCCGCTGGACGGTGCTCGTCACCGGCCTGAGCACTTCCCGGCTGCCGCTGGGCTTCAAGGCATCGAAGCCGCTCGATCCGATGGCCCCGGAACTGCAAGCCCGCATCTCGGCGCTGGCGGGGTCGCTCGGTTTCCCACTGTGGGCCGTCGACGGCATGTCCTATGTCGATCCGACGCAGGATGCGAGCCTACGCGTGTTCATGTCCTGCGGCAGGCCATCGGCAAACGGCACAGCGCAGCGTAATTTCCGGGTGGTGGCCGATTTCCCGTCCAGCGGCGCCGGCCCGGTCGTCCTGGAGCGCAGCGAACGCATCAGCCACGCCCGTGCGAAGGTCTTCGAACGCGACCCGGCTTCGCGCCCGCCCGCGCCAACAGCCATCGAAACGCGCCGGCCGACGCGCCAGGAGCCTCTGCTGGCGGCGCTGCGCATCAGCACCGCACGCATGCGCGCGAAGCTCGAGCGCCCGGACGGCAGCATGGAAGTGCGGCAGACGCGCCTGGGCACCGCCTTTGGCGACCCAGCCAAGGTGCAGGTCATCACGCCGTCCAAGCTGCCACTGCGCTCCGACGCACAGGCCGCTGCGCACGCCTACCTGCGCGGCGACGAACTGATGCGTCGGTTGCTGGCCTACGGCCTGAAGCCGAACAACTACTTCAAACTGTTCAAGCCGCCGCTGCTGCTGCGCCATCGCGCACCCTTGACAGGCGCAGGCGATGGCATTGCCGTGAACGCCCAGGTGCTGCCCACCGGTGTCGGCTCGGGCGTGTACCCGCAGATCACCCCCCAGCCCGTCCCGGGTCTGATGCCCGGGCTCGAAGTCAGCTTCGGCTGGTGCGACCTAGCGCATCGCAGCCGACGGCCAAACGACGCCGGCCGCGAGCGCGCCCAGCCGCTCGGGCTGGCGGCCGACGCCCGCTGGGCCTGGCACGAGTTCTGCCACGTACTCATCTTCGCCAATCTGGGCGAGCTCGAATTCCCGTTCGCGCACAGCGCCGGCGATGCGCTGGCGGCGATCATCGCCGACCCCGATGCGAAGCAGGTGCGCCAAGGGGCCGAGCGTTTCATCACCTTCCCATGGGTGTTCACGCCTCGCCGCCACGACCGCAATGCCCTGACCGGCTGGTGCTGGTGCGGCCGGCGCAACCTGTCGCGGCTGCCTCGCTCCAGCGCCAACGCACCGCGCCAACGGCGGCTGGGCTACTTCGAAGAACAGTTGATGTCGACCTCGCTGTTCCGCCTGTACCGCTGCATCGGCGGCGACAGCGACGCGGCTGCCTGCCTCAGCGCCTCGGACTACACGGTCTACCTGGTGATGAGCGCGATCCAGCTGCTGGGCTTGCATCAGGCCGCACCGGCCTACACCGTCGACCAGTTCGTGAGCGCGCTGATCGATGCCGACCTGTCGGCCGGCGCGTGGCACATTGCTGCCGATTGGCCAGAAGCCGCGTCGCCCCGCCAGGTGCGGCGCGTCGGCGGCTGCGTGCACAAGGTCATCCTCTGGGCGTTCGAGCAGCAGGGGCTGTATGCCACGACCCAGTCGGGCGAAGCGGTCGAGGGCCCCGGCTTGCCGCCGCCCGTGGACCTCTACATTGCCGACCGCCGCAGCCACGGCGCAGGCGGCTACTGGCCGGTGCCCTTGACGGCGCCCGCCGGGCAGACGCCGGACTGGCACGCCGCCGACGCGGGCATCGCGCGCGCGCAGGGCAAACTGGTGGTCAAGGTACGCAACCGCGGCCACGCGGCCGCGACCGGCGTCGACGTGACCTGCTGGGTGCTGCCGGCCGGCGCGGCAAATCCCGATGATCCTGCGCCATGGCAGCCGCTGGCGGCGTCGGCCGGTGCGCCGCCGACCACGGTCGGCCTGAACTCGGCGGCGGCCTTCCGCTTCGACCCGGTGGTCGACGGCACGCCGCTGACCGGGCCCTATTGGGTGAAGGCCTCGGCCACCTGCCCGGCCGACCGGTCGAATCTCGACCCGATGACAACCACGCCACTGGCCAACGCCGTCGTCCCCTTGGCCGACCTGGTGGCCAATGACAACAACATCGGATTACGGATCGTGAACTTCTGATTGGCGCGTCAAGCCCACTCGGCCTGCGCAAGGGTCAGCACACGTTTCAAAGTCGGCACCTCGATCCGCGTGGCCGCGTTCGGGTCATTGAAGATGGCATTCCAGATGCCGCCCGCCAGCCGGCGGCTGGCCAGGCTGTCGCTGCGGTAGTGCACGCCGACGCGCTCGCGATTCCTGGCCAGGCGCGCGGCCAACCAGAACAGCGGCCCGTCGAGGTCGGCAGGGGTGTCGGTGGCGGTCTTGTAGCTGGCCCAGGTGGGCTTCGTGCCGACCGCCGAACCGTCAGGCAAGAGACCGATGCCATAGCGCTCGGCCACGCCCGGGATCTCCAGCAGCAGCAGCGCGATGAAGTGGCCCAGGAACGAATGCCCGCTGGGGAAGGCCGGGTGACGCGGCGGCCCGAAGGGCGGCACCAGCCCGGGACACAAGGTGGACGGCCTGACGCGACGGAACTGGCTCTTGTAGTGCATGTACACCAGGTTGCCGATGGCCAGGCCGCACTTGATCAGTTGCAGGGTGTGCGGCTTGCCGACGGCGTCCATGCCCAGCAGGTGCATGAAGTACGCCGGAATGCCATCGGCCTGTTCGATCGATTCGGCCATGTATCGGGCGCGGTCGTCTTCCATCAGATCGACCAGTTCGTCGAGTTC
>Ga0316625_100000216_pt1 | contig 10243 bp, 9 predicted proteins | sample OWC_Aug_T1_C1_D1_FD_207655 | JGI IMG/M metagenome (GOLD analysis project Ga0316625, IMG submission 207655) | Wetland soil microbial communities from Old Woman Creek delta, Ohio, United States - OWC_Aug_T1_C1_D1_A | ecosystem: Environmental > Terrestrial > Soil > Wetlands | place: USA: Ohio... | reverse complement strand
AGATGAACATCAGCAGGCTGCCGCCCAACCCGGCGACAATGCCCAGCGCCTTGGACGCCAGTTCGCCGAGCTTGGGCTGCATGCTCTTGACGACTGCCGGCAGGTCATCGTGCGCCTGCGACCAGAGCGCATGCACCCTCTTGCCGACGACTGGCACGGAGGCCACCCTGTCGGACGGCGCTGGCACCTGGAGCGTGTTGTCGCGCACGCCGTTAACCAGATCGTGGACCGAGTCGGCGAACTGGCTGCCGAGCATGACCGTCGGCGTGATGATGACGGCGACGGCGAGCAGCACGATCAGCGTCGACGCGAGCCCCTGCTTGCCGCCGATTCGGGCGGCGAGTATCTGGTGCAGCGGGTAAATCGTGATCGCCAGGATCAGCGCCCACAGCATCATCGTCATGAACGGCGAGAAGATCTGGTAGCACAGCAGCACGAGTGCCAATACCAGGCCGGCGCGGATGAAGACGTCGAGCAGGCGACGTGCGATGCGGTCTTCCAGTTCGTAGTCGGGCTCGCGGGGGGCGGTCATCGGGAATCTCCTTCTCGGGGGCTGTGAACGGAGCCGGCTGCACGCCGCGACGGGGCTGCCGCAGCAATTTAGAGCGCCGGAGCAAAGGACAGGGAATCCAATGGACTTTCGAAAAGTATGGCTGACGCCGAGTGCAGCCGTCAATCGCCGATTCTGGGGACTCCACCTTGCACCCTGAACCACTCTGCGCTCGTGGGCGGCATTCTCTCCCCTACAATGCCGCATGACCGCAATCCCGTCCCCTATGATCCGCTGGCAGGAATCCGGCGTCGAGCATGTCGCCCGCTGGCGCTCCGAGGCCGGGGTGGCGGCGCCGGAAGCCGTTGTCGTCGCCGATGACATGCTGAAGGCCGACGCGGCCTACCGGCTGGCAGGACAGGGAACGGCGATTCTCTGGCGCGGCGACTACCAGAATGCGCGCAACCTGCTGCAGGCGTTGGCGCGGCGGTTCGATCGTGCGCCGCGGGAAGGCTCGCTGAAGAAACCGGCGACGCCGGCCGAAGCTTTTCGCCGGCATCGCGAGGCACAGGGGAGGCGGGCAACGATTCTCGGTCGCCTGCTGGTGCCCTTGACCGCCGATTACCGCGTGCCGTTGCGTCGCGGGCAGGAGGTGGCGGCGGCCTGTCTGGAAGCCTTGGGGCCGGGCGGCGAGGATTCGGTGATTTCGCTGCGCGGCCTGCTGGCGCTGGTCAGTGCGCATGAGTGGCGCAAGAAGGGCATTCCGGTGCCGGCGGTGGAGGGGCGGATTTACCCGCATTTCGGTGTCTTTTCGCCGGTGCGTGGCGAGTATGTCGATCTGGTGGCCAGGACGCCGTTGCCGGCGGGTTGCGATCTGGCGTTCGACATCGGCACCGGTTCCGGCATCCTGGCTGCCGTGCTGGCGCGGCGCGGCATACCGCGCGTGGTGGCTACCGACCAGGATCCGCGGGCCTTGCTGTGCGCCACGGAAAATGCCCGAACTCTGGGGTTGACCGCAGCAATCGAGGTGATCGCGGCCGATCTCTTTCCGGATGGCCGGGCGCCGCTGGTGGTGTGCAATCCGCCGTGGCTGCCGGCGCAGCCGAGTTCGCCGGTCGAATATGCAGTCTATGATCCCGATTCGCGGATGCTGCGCGGCTTCCTCGCCGGGCTGGCGGCGCACCTGGCGCCGGGGGGCGAGGGCTGGCTGATCATCTCCGACCTTGCCGAGCATCTCGGTCTGCGTTCGCGCGATGAATTGCTGGGCTGGATCGCGGCGGCCGGGCTGACGGTGCTCGGGCGGATCGATACTCGCCCGAAGCATCCCAAGGCCAGCGACCGTAGCGACCCGCTTCATGCGGCGCGGGCGGCCGAGGTGACTTCCCTGTGGCGGCTTGGGCTGGCGCCGGAATAATATTTTGCAGGCAGTGGAATAAAGGCCGCCTGGCTTTCGTTTATCCCGGTGTAGCACCCACAACACCAACGGAGAAAATCATGAATGCACCAAAACTCGCGCAAAGCCTCTTGTTCGCCCTGTTCGTGTCCGCCTCGCTGGCGGCCTGTTCTTCCTACGAAACCCGCGCTGGCGGGCCGGCCATGGTTTCCGCCGGGGTGCTCACCGGCCCCGGCGGCATGACGCTCTATACCTTTGACAAGGATGGAGCCGGTAGTGGCAAGAGCATGTGCAACGGCCCATGTGCCACCAACTGGCCGCCGTTCTACGTGGCCGAGGGCCAGATGGCGAGTGGCGACTACAGCATCGTCACCCGTGACGACGGCAAGAAGCAGTGGGCCTTCAAGGGCAAGCCGCTTTATTACTGGGTGAAGGACCAGAAGCCGGGCGACAAGACCGGTGAAGGCTTCAACAATGTCTGGCAGGTCGCCAAGCCCTGAGTCGCCGCGTGGACAGCAGCGCGCTCCTGACCGAACTGCCGCGCCTGCGCCGCTATGCGCGGGCGCTGGTCGGCGATCGCGCGGCGGCTGACGATCTGGTGCAGGACACGCTGGAACGCGCCTGGTCACGGGTCGCCCAGTGGCGTCAGGGCAGCGACCTGCGCGCCTGGCTGTTCAGCATCATGCACAACCTGCGCGTCGATCAGTTGCGGCGCCCGGGCCTGAAAACGCTGCCCATGGAAGATGGGGATTTCGCGGTGCCGGCACGCGCCACGCAAAGCGACCGGCTGGAGCTGAATGATCTTGAATCGGCGCTGGCCCGCCTGCCGGAAGAACATCGCGCCGTGCTGCTGCTCGTGGCGATCGAGGAGATGCGTTACGACGAAGTGGCGGCCACGCTGGGCATCCCGGTCGGCACCGTCATGTCGCGCCTTTCCCGCGGCCGCGAACGCCTCCGGCTGATCCTGGACGGGCGGCAGCCTTCAACCAACCTGCGAGTCGTCCGATGAGCAATCAAGAGATCACCGAAGCCGACCTCCACGCTTACGTCGACGACCGGTTGCCGGAAGCGCGCCGGGCCGAGGTCGAAGACTACCTGTCGTCGCAGCCCGAGGCGGCGGCGCGGGCGCGCGCCTACCGCGTGCAGCGGGATGCCCTGCGCCAGCATTTCGATCCGGTCCTCGACGAGGAAATCCCGGCCAGCCTGCGGCGGCTTGCCGGGAAGCCGCCTGTCGCGGTCGACGCGGAAAAACAGCCGTTTTTGTCGCGCTGGTCTTTGCAGCGCTTCGCCGCCGGATTGCTCATCGCCGCGATCAGCGGCGCGGCGGGCTGGCTCGGCCATGCCCGCTATCAGGGCGGCGAACAGATGGTTCAGATGACGCCGCTGCCGCGTCAGGCGGCGGTGGCGCATGTTGTCTACAGCCCCGATGTCCGTCGGCCGGTCGAAGTCACTGCCGACCAGGAAGACCAGCTGGTCAAGTGGCTGTCCAAGCGCCTCGGCACCCCGGTCAGTCCGCCCAGGCTGGGCGCCATCGGCTATGAACTGATCGGCGGTCGCCTGCTGCCTGGCAACAGCGGCCCGGTGGCCCAGTTCATGTACCACGACGCCAGCGGCCAGCGCCTGACGCTGTATGTGACGACCGAGAACGCAAGCAACCGCGATACCGGCTTCCGCTTCGCGAAGGAAGGCCCGGTCAATGTCTTTTACTGGATCGACGGCAAGTTCGGCTATGCTCTCTCGGCCGGAATAGCCAAGAGTGAACTGGCACGCGTCGCGACGGCTGTTTACGATCAACTCGAACACAAATAGCACCCACCATCGACAGAGGAAGAATGACATGCACAAGAAAATGCTCCCGCAATATGCGCTCGCCGGCCTGTTTGCCCTCGGAGCACCGCTCACGATCGCGGCGGAACAGGAAGTAAGCGCACCAGAGGTCGTCGGCGCGATCGAAGGGGTTTTCGGTGTCAACAAGGGCGAGCGGCGCAACCACATCAAGGGCGTTTGTGCGCTCGGCGAATTCGTGGGGACCGAGGAAGCTGCTGCCTACAGCCGCTCGGAGCTCTTCTCCGGCAAGCCGGTTCCCGTCGTCGCCCGTTTCTCGGTGACCGGCGGCAACCCGAAGGTGCCGGATACGGCGAAGAACGTCCGCGGCATGGCGCTGCAGTTCCAGTTGCGCAGCGGTGCCGCGCACCAGATGGCGATGCTCAATACACCGATGTTCGGCGCTGCAACGCCGCAGACCTTTCTCGACCTGATGCGGGCGCTGCAGCCTGATCCGGCGACTGGCAAGCCCGATCCGGAAAAGATGAAGGCGTTCAAGGCCAGCCATCCGGACAACCTCGCGCAGTCCGAGTACCTGGCCGCCAACAATCCGCCGGTCAGCTACGCCAACAGCGCGTTCTGGGGCATCCACACCTTCAAGTTCATCGGCAAGGGCGACAAGACGACGCTGGTGCGCTGGCGCTTCGTGCCGCAGGATGGCGAGAAGCGCCTGAGCGACGAAGAGCTGAAGACCGCCGGCGCCAATTTCCTCGAGCCTGCGCTTATCGAGCGGACCGGCAAGGGGCCGGTGCGCTGGGACATGCTGGTCACCATCGGCCAGCCGGGCGACCCGGAAGTCAATCCGACGCTGACGTGGCCGGCGGGACGCAAGGAATTCAAGGCCGGGACACTGAGCCTCAGCGCCGCGATGCCGCAGAAGGGTGGCGCCTGCGAAGCGATCAACTATGATCCGCTGGTCATGACCGACGGCATTGCGCCCACCGACGACCCGGTTCTCAAGTTCCGTTCGCCAGCCTATGCCGTTTCGTTCGGCAAGCGCCTGAGCGGTAACTGAGCGGAAGGAAAAATGCCCGCCACGGTCGACTGGCCGTGGCGGGCATTTCTTGTCGACCGGAAGCTCAGGCCGGGGCCGACGTCCGGATCAGGTGGTCGAAGGCGCTGAGCGAGGCAGTGGCGCCGGCGCCCATGGCGATGACGATCTGCTTGTAGGGTACCGTCGTGCAGTCGCCGGCGGCGAAGACGCCGGGTAGCGAGGTCTGGCCCTTGGCGTCGATCTCGATTTCACCGAATTTCGACAGGTTGACCGTGCCTTTCAGCCAGTCGGTGTTGGGTAGCAGGCCAATCTGCACGAAGATGCCCTCGAGGTCGATGCGCTTCAGTTCCTCGGTGTTGCGATCCTTGTACACCAGCCCGTTGATCTTGCCGCCGTCGCCGGTGGCCTCGGTGGTCAGCGCCATCGTGTGGATTTCAACGTTGGGCAGGCTGGTCAGCTTGCGCTGGAGCACCGCATCGGCGCGCAGCTTGCTGTCGAATTCGAGCAGCGTGACGTGGCCGACGATGCCGGCCAGGTCGATGGCCGCCTCGACGCCCGAGTTGCCGCCGCCGATCACCGCCACGCGCTTGCCCTTGAACAGCGGGCCATCGCAGTGCGGGCAGTAGGCCACGCCCTTGCCGCGGTACTCCTTCTCGCCGGGCACGTTCATCTCGCGCCAGCGGGCGCCGGTGGCGAGGATGACGGTCTTGCTGCGCAGCACGGCGCCGTTCTCGAGGGTGATCTCGATCAGCGGGTTGGACTCGCTGGCCGGTGTGAGCTTCGTCGCGCGCTGCAGGGCCATGACGTCGACGTCGTAGTCCTTGACGTGCTCTTCCAGCCCCATGACCAGTTTCGGGCCGTCGGTTTCCTTGACCGAGATGAAGTTCTCGATGGCCAGCGTGTCCATGACCTGGCCGCCGAAGCGCTCGGCCAGCAGGCCGGTGCGGATACCCTTGCGTGCTGCGTAGATCGCCGCTGCGGCGCCGGCCGGGCCGCCGCCGACGATCAGGACGTCGTAGGGCGCCTTGGCGTTGAGCTTTTCCGCGTCGCGGGCGGCAGCGCCAGTGTCGAGCTTGGCGATGATTTCCTCGATGCTCATCCGGCCGGCGCCGAACTCCTCGCCGTTCAGGAACATGGTTGGCACGGCCATGATCTGGCGCTGGTTGACGATATCCTGGAACAGCGCGCCGTCGATCATCGTGTGGCTGACGCCGGGGTTGAGCACCGCCATCAGGTTGAGCGCCTGCACGACGTCCGGGCAGTTGTGGCAGGACAACGAGATGAAGGTCTGGAACTCGAAGGTGCCGGGCAGCGCCTTGATCTGCTCGATGACAGCGGCGTCGACCTTGGGCGGGTGGCCGCCGGTCTGCAGCAGGGCGAGCACCAGGGAGGTGAATTCGTGGCCCATCGGGAGGCCGGCGAAGTGGATGCGCGCCTTCTCGCCCGGACGGCCGATGGCGAACGAGGGGCGCAGCACGGCGTCGCCGTCCTCGCGCAGGGATACCTTGGCGGAAAGGCCGGCGATGTCCTGGAGCAGGCCGCGAATTTCCTGCGCGGGGGCGCTGTCATCCAGCGAGGCGACGAGTTCGATTGGCGTCTGCAGCTTTTCGAGGTAGGCGCCGAGTTGGGCCTTGATGTTTGCGTCGAGCATGCGGTTCTCCCTTTTTTGGAATTACAGTGAAAAGGGGCTCATTGGCCCCTTTTCGCTGGAATCCGCACCGCTCCCGGGCGGGAGCGGATTGGCGGTGATGCGCAGTTGAGGCTTAGATCTTGCCGACCAGGTCGAGCGACGGAGCCAGGGTCTTGTCGCCTTCCTTCCACTTGGCCGGACAGACTTCGTTCGGGTGGGCAGCGGTGTATTGGGCGGCCTTCAGCTTGCGCAGGGTTTCGGAAACGTCGCGGGCGATTTCGTTGGAGTGGATTTCAACGGTCTTGATGACGCCGTCCGGGTTGATCACGAAGGTGCCGCGCAGGGCCAGGCCTTCTTCGTCGATATGCACGTCGAAGGCGCGGGTCAGCGCGTGGGTCGGGTCGCCGACCAGCGGGAACTGGGCCTTGCCGACGGCCGGCGAGGTTTCGTGCCAGACCTTGTGCGAGAAGTGGGTGTCGGTGGTGACGATGTACACCTCGGCGCCGGCCTTCTGGAATTCGGCGTAGTTGTTGGCGGCATCCTCGATTTCGGTCGGGCAGTTGAAGGTGAAGGCCGCCGGCATGAAGATCATGACGGACCACTTGCCTTTCAGGTTGGCTTCTGTGATCTCGACGAACTTGCCATTGTGGAACGCCTGGGCCTTGAACGGCTGGACTTGCGTGTTGATGAGCGACATGGGGTTTTCTCCTTGGTTGATGAATTGCAACGAGTTAATGATAGTTCGGGTTGCGGCATTGAGCCAATTGAATCAGGGAATGAGGTTGATAGGCATGTCCTATCGCAGCGCATCGCTTGCCGAGTTAGTTCGAAAGTACTAGTTGCCATCAGGCAGTGGAACTAATTATCAGGCAAAAATCATGGGAGTTGATACAAATCAACGGAATGCGTGGACGGATCGGGATCATGCTATCCGTTATGGTGCTCGCTGACTGTGAGCAGCGGGCGACGAGGATGGGACTCAATGAATATTTCAAGCGCCATCGTGCATGTTGTTCCCGCGCGCCTCGATGAGGCGTGCGCGGCATTGGCCGGGATGCCGGGGGTGGAGATTCATGCCCGCAGCCCGCTGGGAAAGGTCGTTGTCACCCTCGAGGACGACGATACCGAATCGGCCGCCAATTCCTATTTGGCGCTTCATGGCATCCCCGGAGTCGCTTCGGTGGCCATGGTTTATCAGTACACCGGCAATGAATCAGATAACGAGGAGGTAGAGGCGTGAAACTCAATCGACGGGATTTCATCAAGGCCAACGCAGCGGCGGCGGCCATATCGGCGGCCGGCCTGCCCGGCGCCAGCGCAGTGGCGGCACCCCAGAAGGACGAAATCCGCTGGGACAAGGCGCCGTGCCGTTTCTGCGGTACCGGTTGCGGTGTGCTGGTGGGTACGCAGGATGGTCGCGTGGTGGCCACCCAAGGCGACCCGGATGCGCCGGTCAATCGCGGCCTCAACTGCATCAAGGGCTATTTCCTGTCCAAGATCATGTACGGCGCCGATCGCGTCAAGACGCCGATGCTGCGCATGAAGGATGGCAAGTACGACAAGAACGGCGAGTTCGCGCCGATCACCTGGAAGCAGGCTTTCGACATCATGGAGGAAAAGGCCAAGGAAACGCTGAAGAAGAAGGGTCCCAACGGCCTGGCGATGTTCGGTTCCGGGCAGTGGACGGTCTGGGATGGCTATGCTGCCGCCAAGCTGATGAAGGCCGGATTCCGCACCAACAACATCGACCCCAACGCGCGGCACTGCATGGCCTCGGCCGTTGCCGGCTTCATGCGAACCTTCGGCATCGACGAACCGATGGGTTGCTACGACGACATCGAGCACGCCGACGCCTTCGTGCTGTGGGGCTCGAACATGGCCGAGATGCACCCGATCCTGTGGACGCGCGTCACCGATCGCAAGCTCTCGAACAAGCATGTCAAGGTTGCCGTGCTGTCGACTTTCGAGCATCGCTCGTACGAGCTGGCCGATATCCCGATGATCTTCACGCCGCAGACCGATCTGGCGATCCTCAACTACATCGCCAACTACATCATCCAGAACGGCAAAGTCAATCAGGGCTTCGTCGACAAGCACATCAATTTCAAGAAGAGCGCCACGGACATCGGCTACGGTCTGCGACCGACCCACGCCCTGGAAAAGGATGCAACCAGCAACGGCTATCCCGGCGCTGATGGCAAGCCGAAGGGTGATACCGGCAAATCCGAGGCGATTACCTTCGACGAATACAAGAAATTCGTTTCCGAATACACGGCAGAGAAGGTATCCAAGCTTTCCGGCGTATCGGAGCAGCATCTCAAGGCCCTGGCCGAACTGTATGCCGACCCGAAGATCAAGGTCACGTCGTTCTGGACCATGGGCTTCAATCAGCATACCCGTGGCACCTGGGCCAACAACCTCGTCTATAACATCCACCTGCTGACCGGCAAGATTTCCGAGCCGGGCAACAGCCCGTTCTCGCTGACCGGCCAGCCTTCGGCCTGCGGCACGGCACGGGAGGTGGGAACCTTCTCGCATCGTCTGCCGGCAGACATGGTGGTCACCAATCCCGAGCACCGCAAGCTTACCGAGCAACTATGGAGCCTGCCCGAAGGCACGATTCCCGACAAGCCGGGCCTGCATGCCGTGGCGATGGCGCGCGCGCTGAAGGATGGCAAGGTCAATTTCTACTGGCAGCAGTGCAACAACAACCTGCAGGCCGGTCCGAACATCAACGAGGAGCTCTTCCCCGGTTGGCGTAACCCGGAAACGTTCATTGTCATTTCCGATCCTTACCCGACGGTTTCGGCGGCTTCTGCCGATCTTGTCCTGCCGACCGCGATGTGGGTGGAAAAGGAAGGGGCCTACGGCAATGCCGAGCGGCGCACCCAGTTCTGGCGCCAGCAGGTGCGGGCGCCGGGTGAGTCGCGTTCCGACCTCTGGCAGGTCATGGAGTTTTCCAAGCGCTTCAAGGTCGAGGATGTCTGGCCGGCGGAACTCGTCGCCAAGGCACCCAAGCTGAAGGGCAAGACGCTCTACGATGTCCTTTACGCCAATGGCGTGGTCGACAAGTACAAGGTCAGCGAAACGGCGGCGGGATTCGACAATGACGAATCCAAGTATTTCGGTTTCTATGTTCAAAAGGGGATGTTCGAGGAATACGGACCGTTCGGTCGCGGCCACGGCCACGATCTGGCGCCGTTCGATACCTACCATCAGACGCGTGGCCTGCGCTGGCCGGTGGTCGACCTCAAGGAAACGTTGTGGCGCTTCCGCGAAGGCTACGATCCTTACGTCAAGAAGGGCGAGGGCGTTGCGTTCTACGGTCACAAGGACCGCAAGGCGGTGATCTTTGCGCTGCCCTATCAGCCACCCGCCGAGTCGCCGGACAAGGAGTTCGACATGTGGCTGTGTACCGGCCGCGTGCTGGAGCACTGGCATACGGGCACCATGACCCGGCGTGTCCCCGAACTCTACAAGGCTTTCCCGGATGCCGTCGTGTTCATGCATCCCGATGATGCCAAGGCGCGCGGGCTCCAGCGCGGCATGGAGTGCAAGGTGGCGTCGCGGCGCGGCGAAGTCGTGTTGCGCGTCGAAACCCGGGGCCGCAACAAGCCGCCGCGTGGTCTGGTGTTCATCCCGTTCTTCGATGCCGGTCGTCTGGCCAACAAGTTGACGCTGGATGCGACCTGTCCGATTTCCAAGGAAACCGACTACAAGAAATGCGCGGTCAAGGTCGTCCGGGCCTGATTGCCGGATCGTCACGATGAAAAAACGGCCGCGCGGATGCACGGCCGTCAATTGGAGGGTGAAAACATGAGATTTGTCCCTGCGCTGGGCTTGGTGGCCGCGTTGCTCCTGCTGGGAGCGGGTGGTGCCGGTGCACAGGAAAAACTGGAGTCGCTGCGCGGC
>Ga0316625_100000214_pt1 | contig 10332 bp, 6 predicted proteins | sample OWC_Aug_T1_C1_D1_FD_207655 | JGI IMG/M metagenome (GOLD analysis project Ga0316625, IMG submission 207655) | Wetland soil microbial communities from Old Woman Creek delta, Ohio, United States - OWC_Aug_T1_C1_D1_A | ecosystem: Environmental > Terrestrial > Soil > Wetlands | place: USA: Ohio... | reverse complement strand
AGCGAATCCGGCCCGAACCAGCGGAAGGTTCTGTCACGCAACAGCTTCTGCATCACATAGACAAAGTGGATCATGAAGATGGCGATGAACAGGAAGGCCGCGATGCGGTGAATCAGGCCGAGCATCCTCGGCCCGCCGATCAGCGAGGCCACCGTCGGCGCCCAGGAACTGTCGGCGAACAGGGCGGTGGTGCCCGTCAGCACCAGCGTCATGGTGACGAGGGCGAAGACTAGGTGGGCGATCCGCCAGCCGAGCGGGAAGCGTTCGAAGTGCTTGGTCTCGTCCAGCTTCAGGCCCTTGATGTCGATATGGGCGCGCGGCGTGCCCTGCTTGCGGTCCTGCCACTCGCGGTAATACCAGAGGCCGGAATGAGCCCAGAAGAAGGCGAAGACGAAGATCAGCAGTCCGACCATGAACCAGGTGGCGATGGTCATCTGCGGGTACTTCTTGAAGTCGTGGCCGGTGGCGTGCGGGCCGAACGTCATGAAGCCTGGCGTGGCGTCCTTCATGCCCGGCTTCTTGTCGCTGTGGCACTTCTGGCAGGTCTTCAGCCGCTTCTTCTCGCCCACCCGGGAGCCCGGGTCGTCGGCCTTGAGAATATCGTGGCTGCCATGGCAGTCGAAGCACTTGGCCGTATAGGCGTAGCCGAGCCGATTGACCTGGCCGTGGTAGGTGCCGCGATAGCTCTTCAGTTCGTCTTGGTGGCAGTTGCCGCAGGTCTGGGTGATGGCCAGCTTGACCGGGTCGGCCGAGGTGTTGCCGATGTCGTGGGTCGTGTGGCAGTCGGAACAGACGGCGGACTTGAGGTCGTGCTCTTCCAGGGCGGCCTTGCCGTGCACCGAGTCCGTGTACTCCTCGAGTTCGTCGGTATGGCACTTGTCGCCGCAAACATTGGGCACGGTCAGGTGCCAGTCGGCGCGCTGGCTGGTGCCGCGCGGCGGCACGTCGAAGGTATGGGTGTCGTGGCAGTCGGTGCAGGTGGCATTGACGCGGGTCTTGTCTTCCTTGTTGAGCCGGGCGTGGAAGGAATTCTTGTAGGCGGCAATGTTCTGGACGACGATGCCGAGCCGTGACTTGGGATCGGTCTGGTTCTGGTTCTTGAGGGTTGTCCACAGGTCTTCGTGGCACTGTGCGCAACTGGCCACCTTGGCGGTGGCTTCCTTCCGGTGCGGGGCCGCGGCGTCGGTAATCTCGGTGTGGCAGGCGACGCATTCCATCTTGGCGTGCACGCTCTTGCCATATTTGTCCGGCTTGATCGCGTTCAGCGCCCGCTCGCCTCCCTCATCCCCAGTAACCTTGATCTTCGGTTTCTTCGCGTCGTGACAGGAAAGGCAGGACGCGGCGCTCAGTGAGGCGGGAGCGGTTTCGGCCCGCGCCACCACGGTCAGCGTGGCGCAGGCGAGGCCCATTGCCAACCAGCTTGCGATCTTCCGGAGGGTCATTGCTGTGATCCTGAACCGTGTGAGGCTGCGATAGTGGTGAAAAAAGTGGGGGCGAAACTTCCGCCCCCGATGTTCCAGCATGCAGCAGAAATCACTTGAAGCTGTAGATGTAGCTAGCCGCGACAAGACTGACGGAGTGATTGGGCGCCTGCTGATTGGTCGGCATGCCGCGCAGCCCCGTGTAGCCGTACTGGTACCAGTTGTAAAAGTAGTCGTCGCTCTTTAGCTTCTGATAGATGTAGCCGACCGCGATCTTGGAACTCTTGTCCAGCGCATAGGCGCCCGTGAGTTTGAGCGTGACGAGGTCGCCCTTGATGTCCGGCAAATCACCGCAGCTAAGCGTCGTCGCCGCGCCGCAGGTGGCCAAGTAGATGACCTTGGTTGAATAGCGCGACTTATCGAGCGAGTAGGAGAGATCGCCCTTGAGCTCCAGCTTGCCACCCATTAGTTGATGTTTGGTGGTCAGACCAAAGGCGTTGCCGTCCTCTTCGAGCTGGTTCAGCCAGATATTGCTCGGCGCGACCAGGGCCGCATAGCTGGCACCCACGTTGGCACCGACCGCGCCTGGCGTTGTTCCTGGCGCCGCGCCGATCCGCATGTCTTTCTTGCTGTGATGCCAGCTGAAATAGGCGGAAATGGAACCATTCTCGGCGTAGCTATAGGTTGCATCGATATTCACGCCGATGGTACGGCTGCCTTGCACGCCCAGGATGGAGTCCGTGTATTTGTCATGGGCATAGCGGCCATCGACGCCGAACTCCAACTTCTCGGTTGCCTGCCAGTTAACCCCGGCCTTCAGGAGGTTTTGTTCGCGCGGGGCGTAGCTGAAGGAGAGAAAGCCCGGATAGTCCTGAGCGTTGACGTCATGAGGCGTCAGAGTGTCGAGACCGGCGAGTGGTGTTATGGCGTTGTGGTCATAGGTGGCCTTGCGCTTGGCGAACGAATAGCCCGCATTGACATTCAAGCCGTCGGCGGCCCTTAGCTTGTACTTGACGCCCAACTTATCTTCCTTGCCGGACGGGCTGACCAGGCAGTTGCTCGCGGCGATGGCGTAGTTGTTGCACCACCGGCTGGTTCGTTCGTGGTTGTAGGCGGCGCGCAGTGTCTGGCGCTTGTCGAGCCGATAGTCGGCGGCCAGCTCGAACTCCGACTTCTTGTTGCTGTAGGGCGCATTGGCGGCGACGTCGGCGACGGTGACGTTATTGATCGCGTAATACCGATACAGGTTGGAAGGTGTGCGGTTATCGCGCTCGTTATGTTTGAACGCGGCGGTCAAGGACAGGTTCTTCGCGGTCTGGTTGGTCAGCTTGAGATCGGCATGCTTCGTGATGACCTTGCCGTCGAGCGAGGCACGCGGCGCGAGGACAATTTCCGGCATGCCGGTGAGGAAGCTTTCGTTCTGGGTGTTCCGGCCGTAGGACAGCCCGCCGACCAGCTTGGTCGCCGATGTAAACGAATAGCCACCGGCCAAATTGAGTTGATGCAACTGGTTGTCCGGGGCTGTGCTCAATGTTCCGGTCTGATAAATGCCCGGCGCGGCCGTGCTGGTGGCGTTGTTCAGCATCGGGTTCTGCCAGGACAAACGGTCATGGTCGTCGCGAAAAAGCGAGGCATGGTAGCTGCCGCTGAGATGCCCCTTGTCGCCCGCCCAGTCGAGAGCGAGATTGAAGGTGTCGGTCTTGTAGCTGGTCGGGTTCATCAGGATCGCCACGGCTTCAGCGCGCCATGTCCCGGTGGTTGCAGCCGAGCCGAGTGCCGCGGCGCCGATCAGTTTGGCACCCGACTGGTCGAGTCGGCTGAAATCGGCTTTTAGCACCAGTTGCGGCGTCAAATGGATGCCGCCCGCGATCGACGTGTTCTTGCGTGTCGAGTGCACCGCTTCCGTGTGGAAGGCGCCTAGCTGGGTAGCGTTGAGGGTTCTGGCGCTCGGCGCCACAGCGGCGTTGAACGTGCCGAAGTTTGCCGGCAAGGTGAAGTTGTTGCCACCCATGCTGCCCTGCTGCGGGGTCTGGTAGGTGTCGGTGATGTTGTGGCGCAACTCGTCGTAGTCGACGCTCAGATTCCATCGCCCCTGATTGCCGACTGTCGCGCCCAATTCTCGCGAGGTGGTGCCAAGGTCACTGCCCCGTACTCCCCAGCGGAAGGTGCCGTCACCACCCGCGTAGCCATCGCCACCGCGCACGCTGAAGTTACCGATCAACTCCGGCCCAGACTTGTTCAAGCCGTTGTATTCACCAAACTTGGCCGAATCCCGCGAAACGTTCTGACCGCCGATTTCGACAAAATTGGTCGGGCGACGGATGGCGGCAACCTCATCCTGCAAGTCGTCCGCCGCGCCCACCATCATTGGCCAGGCGAACATCGCCGCCAGGGCGGCACGCACGGCAACGCTCAGCACGCCAATTTCCATTGCTTCGTTACGAATTCTCATGGCTATCTCCGATTCTCGAAATTAGCGTTGCAGGAGCGCGCCGCCCGGATGGTTGGATCCATGAACCAGCGAGTGACAGTTCATGCAGGCGCGCCCCCCGGCGTTCTCGGTCGGGTTGGTGCCGACAAAGCCTCCCTGGTTGCCGGCCGCCACCGGACCATAGGGCGCCTTGCTGTTGTGCGGGCCATCGTGACATTCGGAGCACATGAAGGGCGCCCGCGACTTCAGGAGTGGCGAGATGTTCGAGCCGTGTGGCGTATGGCAGTTCGAGCAGTCCTCGGTTACCGGTTGGTGCTCCCATAGGTAGGGACCACGCTTTTCGGCGTGACAACTGAAGCAGGTTTCGTTGATGGTGTTCTTCTTGAGCAGCTTCGATGCCGAAGAACCATGCGAGTTGTGGCAATCCGAGCAGGCCATCTTGCCGGCATCGAGTGGATGACTGGAAATGCGATGAGTTTCGGAGCGTTGTTCCTTATGGCAGGTGAAGCAGACTTCCGACTGTGTCTTCTTGCTCCGTACCTTGTCGTGCTCGGTATGCACCTTGTGGCAGGAATTGCAGGCCACGTCGTTGCTGGCGTGCTGGCTGCCCTCCCAATGGGTGCGCTTGTCGCCCTTGTGGCAGCTAAGGCAGGCGGTGTTCCGATCGGCCGCCGGTGTCGGTGAGTTCTTGCGGAAGCTGCGGTCGGGGCTCGGTGGCTTGTCCTTGCCCTTGTGGCTGAGATGCTTCTCGCTGTCACCGTGGCAATCGCTACAGGTGGGCGTGCGCGAATCCCCCTTGACGCCGTGACGTGTTGTTGCGATCGCCAGCACGCCCGGGTTCAATTCGAGCATCGTTGCCCGTCCTTGGGGTTCGTCGGCCTCGTCGTGGCAACCGGTGCATTTCGCGTCACCCTTGAGAATGAGATCTTTCGGGGCTTCTTTCTTGGCCACCGCCGGCTTCGGCGCATCGGCGGCAAAGGAGGGAACCGCGATCCCCATGGCCCCGATGAATGCACAGACGGTGAGCGCTTGTCGCAAGAGTTTCATTTGTTTTCCCCTACCCTTCGGATGACTCGGTTGCCTCCGGCGAGGGAGGCGCGAAATGGTTCCCGCCTGATTTCAGAGCGACATGATCCACTGGACAATGTTCTTGAGCGCGGTCTGGTCTTTCGTGTCGATGATCTTGTGTTCTTCCTCCGTCCCGTCATCGAGCTTCACCTTGGGCGAGGTGGTCATGTGCTTGATCATCTTCGGCTCGGCTTCGGCCTCCTTGCCTTTTTCCCTGTACTTGGCCGCGATCTTTTTCAGGGAGGGTCCCTTCTTGGCCTTGTCGATGGCGTGGCACTTGAAGCAATCGTTGCTCTTTAGCAGCGCTCTGGCGGCGGCTTCGTCGGCGCCCAGGCTGGGTGTCGCACCGAACAAGGCGGAAGTGGCAAGCAAAACGCCGAGACTGATGGATGCGGATGTGCGTCGATGCATTTATTCGTATCTCCCAATGGAACTTGTCGAGCGCCCTTGGCAACCGGCGGCCGATCAAGGCGTCAACATCAGTGGTCTCCACAGCAAGACGTGTGCCATTCGGTTGCGGCGGTATCGGCAGCCACCCACCGCCGGGACTTGTTCGCCCAAATGGGAAAACCAACCCGTCTTATTAGTAACTTAGGGGCTCAATGGCCAATAGGCTACGGGGAGGGCGTTGCCCGGGATGGTTGTTGGAAGCGCTGCGGAGCCGAGTGGCTGGCCGTCATGATGTTCCCGATCGGTAACCTGCAGTCGAGCAACACCAAATACGGGGATTCCGCAGGGCGGGTTCGATGGTTTCCCCCCAGGTCTCTAAATCAATGGCACAAGACTTGCCGGTTTGACGGCAGGGGCGCGCGGAGCGTGAATTGGTCGCCCCCGGCAATCTTGCCGGGGCAAAAAATCGCGAAAATGCACTTTCTGTGAGCGCTTCCCGGATACCGACGGTGGCAATCCGGAGGGTATTGTTACCATCGAGTAACGATTATTGGTGTTTCTCGATTGATGTTACCAATGGGTATCGATATTACTTTCGTTAAGGATGCGGGATCATGTGGCAAGTAGTGGTGATCTGGTTGATTGCAGTGTTGTGCTCGGCGGGAGCGATGGCCGAATCGGCGCCGATACGGATCGGCATTACGCCGGCCATCGTTTACGATGAATACCTGCTGATGATGGACCTGCGCCATTATTTGGAGAAGAAGATCGGGCGGATCGTCGAACTGGTGCCGCGCAATAGCTACCGGGAGACCATCGATCTGCTGAAGCGGGACAGGCTCGATTTCGCCTGGGTATCGGCCTATCCCTATGTGTACCTGCATCACAACCTTCAGATTCGCCTGCTGGCGGCGCCGGTGCTGCACGGGCGTGCCGATATTTCGGCCTACCTGATCGTTCCGGCGGGCGACAAGATCACCACCGGCTTACCGCAACTGAAAGGCAAGTTCTTCGCCTATGCCGATCCGTATTCATGTACCGGCTACCTTGTGCCCCGCTATGAATTGCGACAGGCCGGTCAGGATGTCGCCACGTTTTTCGCCAAGACCTTCTATACCTTGGGACACAAGAAACTGATCCAGGCGGTCGCCAGCGGTCTCGCGGATGGTGCTTACGTAGATAGTTTCGTCTGGGATTCTCTCGCTGCGATGGAGCCTGTCCTGATCGCGCAAACGCGGATCGCGGCACGATCCAAGGGGTGTGGCCCACCACCGTTCGTGGCGAGCCGAAAGGTGAGCGAGCGCGAGTTCAATGCGTTGCGCGGCGTTCTGCTGGAAATGGCGAAGGACCCAGAGGGTTTTCGGTTGCTCAAACGGCTCAATATGGATGGTTTCACCGTCGGCGATCCCAAGGCCTATGCGGAAGTCGCCAGGATAATGCGCTTCATGGGCGAGATATGAATCCGCTCGATCTGAGTTTCCGCCACAAGATTCCCCTCTGGGGCAGCGTGCTGGTAGTCATTACGGCGGTGGCGGTTTCGGTGACCCTGATGGTTCAGACCTATGAAGAACTTGAGGAGGACTTGGCCATCAATATGGGAACCCTGGCGCGGGTTCTGACCCCTCAGCTATTTCATGCCATCCTCAGGGACGATGTGTGGAAAGCCTATGAATTGGTACGAATGCCTTTGCGCGAAACGGCGACACCCGATCCACATGTGGACGAAATTGAAAACATCGTCGTCGTCGACAACGCCTTGCGGGTATTCGTGGCCGCGCATCCGATGGCGGCGCGCATGCGGACTCGCCTTGAGGATATCGGGCCGGACTATGCCATCGTCGCCGCTCGATTGAAGAGCGCCGACGGCGCCGAAGCCGGGATCATCCACGCCTCGGGTTCGTCGCGCATGTTCTTTCACACACCGCTTGTCGAAGGGAAAGCCAAGCTCGGAGTGCTGCTTATCGTGGTCCCCGAGGGCACTGTTCTGCCACGCTTCCTTGCTATCGCGCGATATGGCGGGGTGGCGGGCGCCTTGATTCTTTGTGTTCTGCTGCCTTTCAACTGGTACTGGGGGCGGCGCATGGCGGAGCCGCTGGTCCAACTGACGCAGCGAATGAGAGAGGTGGGCAGACAGTTGCCGGAAAAGCTCGACCCGACGCTCTATACGCACCGTGACGAACTCGGCAGTTTGTTCCAGACCTATAACAAAATGCTCGTCGAACTCGGTGAAAAGGAGGAGCTCGAACGGCAGATCGTTCAGTCGGATCGCTTGGCGGCGCTCGGCCAACTTGCCGCCGGTGTTGCGCATGAGATCAACAACCCGCTCGGTGGCATGCTGATGGCCATCGATACCCTGAAAAGCCAGACGGTTACGGACGCCCGTACCGCCAAGACCATCGCTTTGCTGGAGCGCGGACTGGACCAGATCAAGGAGACCGTCGGCGCGCTGCTGGTGGAGGCGAAGCTGAAGAGTCGCAATCTGTCGGGGTCCGATATCGAGGATGTTCTGGTCCTCGTATTGCCTCAGGTACACAAGAAAGCACTACATCTCGATTGGCACAACGACGTGGACGGCGAGACCCCGCTACCGGCGACGCTGGTCCGGCAGGTGCTCATCAACTTGCTGCTCAATGCGGTACACGCCGCCGAATACCAGGGGCAGGTCGCCTGCCGTGTGCGGGTCGACGGCGGCATGCTGCGGATGGTCGTCGCCAATGATGGCAAGTTGTTGTCGACGGAGCAGATGAGTCACTTGTTCGAACCGTTCTCGCCACTCAGCGAAGACGGGCATGGACTCGGTCTTTGGGTCAGTTATCAGATCGCTCACCAACTGGGCGGTGTCATTGGCGCTTCGCGCTCCACCGGCTGCATGCAGTTCTCGGTGGAGCTTCCGATGGGGAGTGGATAGTCATGGCGGGTCAATCCAAGCATGTCTGCGTGATCGAGGACGACGAAATAATGGGCGAGGCGCTTGCCGACCGCCTCGGCGTCGAGGGCTATGCCTGCGATTGGTTCAAGACCGGGTTGGCGGCGAGGAAGGCGCTTGGCGCGAAGCAATACGGGGCGGTCATTTGCGACATCAATCTGCCGGATATCAACGGCGAGGATCTGTTCATGCAACTGTCCGATAGCGAACGGGCGGTGCCGTTCGTCTTCATCACTGGCTACGGCAAGATCGACGCGGCCGTCAGGCTGTTGAAACTGGGCGCCAGCGACTATCTGACCAAGCCGCTCGACATCCATGCCCTGCTGGAGTCGCTGCAGCGGCTTTGCTGCCAAACACCGTCAGCCGCGCCGAAGGATTACACGTTGGGGGTTTCGAGCGCCATGCGGCAAATCGAGACCATGTTGCCCCAGCTGGCGCGCGGTGCCAGTTCGGTACTGATTACCGGGGAATCGGGGGTCGGCAAGGAGGAGGTGGCGCGGGCGTTGCATCGTTCACGCGATGCCGAAGGCCGCTTGCCCTTCGTGGCCGTCAATTGCGGCGCGCTCACCGAAAGCTTGATGGAAGCGGAACTGTTCGGTTACGTGAAGGGTGCTTTCACTGGCGCCGTGCGCGACAAGAAGGGCGTCTTCGAGCAGGCCGATGGCGGCACCCTGTTTCTTGACGAGATCGGCGAAATGTCGCCGCTCATGCAGGTCAAGCTGCTGCGGGCCATCCAGGACCGGACCATCATGCGGGTCGGTGCGGAAAGGCCGATTGCGGTATCGCTCAATCTCATCTGCGCCACCCATCAGGATCTGAGGCGGATGGTCGAGGAAGGGCGTTTCCGCGAGGATCTCTATTACCGCATCCATGTTGTCCATGTGCACGTGCCGCCGCTGCGAGAACGCCGAGAGGACATCCTCTGGCTGGCCAAGCGCCTGCTCGACATCGGTAGCGCCGGGGGAGCGGCGCGGCGCGAGTTGCACCCGTCGGCGGAAAGGGCATTGCTCGATCATCCCTGGCCGGGCAACGTTCGGGAGCTGAAGCACTGTCTCGAGCGGGCCTGCATCCTGTTCCCGGACCGGGCGCTGACAGCCAAGCATCTGCTCGGTGACGCCCGCCACTTGTTGCCGGCCGGACCGACGCTCGGCGCGGCCACCCTGAGCAACTACCTCGATGCGCGGGAACGGGAATACATCGAGCAAGCGTTGGCCGCCAACGACAAGCGGATTGCCGATACGGCCGCCGTGCTGGGCATTAGTCGAAAGAATTTGTGGGAAAAGATGAAAAAGCTCGGCGTGGCGGTGAAATCCCGCCCTCCTGACGGCTAATCCATTTCATGTTGCGGAACGGCATTTCCTCTCCTGAAATGGTGCAAGTTTTTCTGCCATAAGCAATATTTCCATTGTTGCAATGCGGTGAATTTTCCATATACTTGTCACTGTCACGAACACGCCAGCGGCGCAACCGTTGCCGTGCCCACCGGGGAAGCGCCAACCCGTTTCCCCGTCGAGTAGGCTGGATCTGATCTCCGGCCGCGCCGTGAGGGGTCTCGCGACCCGTGCCCGCAAGGTGCCTGTCGCGAGATTCCGGTTTCGGTTTCCTGCTTTGCTGCATTGCGGCATCCCTGTCGGATGTCGATGACTGTGGCGGTGCAACAAACGACTCGATACGGGAGTGGCAAGGATGGATTTCTCCAGTTTGGCAATCGCGGGTGGTTTCATGGCGCTGCTGGGCGTTGGCCTGGCCGGCATGCTCGCCTTTGCCAATCGCAAGTTGTATGTCTTCGAGGATCCGCGTATCGAAGCGGTGGAGAACCTCCTGCCCAAGTCGAATTGCGGCGCCTGCGGCCAGCCTGGTTGCCGGGCGTTCGCGGAGAAGGTGGTGGTCGGCGACGTCGTCCCGGCCCAGTGCACCGTCAGCTCCCCCGATCAGCGCAACGACATTGCCGATTTCCTCGGTGTGTCGGCCGGCGACATCGAGAAGCGCGTCGCCCGACTGGCCTGCGCGGGCGGTCGTCACGTGGCTTTCCTGCGCGCGCGGTATGCCGGCCACGACTCCTGTCGCGCCGCGGCGGTGGTGTCGGGCGGCGGCAA
>Ga0316625_100000212_pt1 | contig 10335 bp, 19 predicted proteins | sample OWC_Aug_T1_C1_D1_FD_207655 | JGI IMG/M metagenome (GOLD analysis project Ga0316625, IMG submission 207655) | Wetland soil microbial communities from Old Woman Creek delta, Ohio, United States - OWC_Aug_T1_C1_D1_A | ecosystem: Environmental > Terrestrial > Soil > Wetlands | place: USA: Ohio... | reverse complement strand
GACGCGTCGAGCAGTAGGCGGCCGATCGGGCGGCTCGCCTCCTCGAACGCGAGGCGCTGGCCCGCCGGGCGGTAGCCGCGGCCACGCTCGACCTTCAGCGTCATCACCAGTTCGCCGGCCTTCGTCAGGTTCGCGATCACGAGCTCGGGATTCAGGATCTCGACGTCGTGGTCGCCCTGGATGTCGCCGGCGCGGATCGGGCCCGGGCCCTTCTTCGAGATCCTGAGCTCGGACTCCTCGCGCGCGTTCAGGCGCAGCGCGACCTGCTTCAGGTTCAGCAGGATCTCGACCACGTCCTCCTGCACGCCCTCGATGCTGGTGTACTCGTGGAGCACGCCCTCGATCTCGGCCTCAGTGATCGCGCTGCCCGGCATCGAAGACAGCAGCACGCGGCGCAGCGCGTTGCCGAGCGTATGGCCGAAGCCGCGCTCGAACGGCTCGATGACCACGCGGGCGTGGCGCGGGGCCGTCGGCGTCACTTTGACGACGCGCGGGCGGAGGAACTCGCCAATGGCTGAGTGCATGGTGGTCACCCTGCGTGATTACTTGGAGTACAACTCGACGACGAGGCTCTCGTTGATGTCCGGGAGGATGTCGCCACGCTCGGGCAGCGACTTCAGGACACCCGAGAACTTCTTCTCGTCGACTTCGACCCAGTCGGGGAATCCGACCTGGGCGCGGATCTGCAGCGCCTGCTGCACGCGGGCCTGCTTCTGCGCCTTCTCGCGCAGCGCGACAACTTCGCCGCCCTTGCACTGGAACGACGGGATGCTCACGACCTCGCCGTTCACCGTCACCGAGCGATGGCTCACGAGCTGGCGCGCTTCGTTGCGCGTGGTCGCGAAGCCCATGCGGTAGACGACGTTGTCGAGGCGACCCTCGAGCAGCTGCAGCAGCGTCTCGCCCGTGGCACCCGGACGGCCGGCGGCCTTCTGGTAGTAGCCGCGGAACTGGCGCTCGAGCACGCCGTACATGCGGCGCAGCTTCTGCTTCTCGCGCAGCTGCAGGCCGTAGCCCGACACGCGCGCGCGGCGCTCGCCCTTGATGCCGCCCGGCGGCACTTCGAGCTTGCACTTCGACTCGAGCGACTTGACGCCGCTCTTCAGGAAAAGGTCGGTGCCCTCGCGGCGCGAGAGCTTGCACTTCGGTCCAAGATACCTGGCCATTGCGATCTTCCTTAGCTGCGCGCGGTCAGACGCGGCGCTTCTTGGGCGGACGGCACCCGTTGTGCGGGATCGGCGTCACGTCCTCGATGCTGGTTACCTTCAGGCCAGCGGCGTTCAGCGCACGCACGGCCGACTCGCGGCCCGGGCCCGGACCGCGCACACGCACTTCGACTGTCCGCACGCCATACTCCTGCGCCGCGGTACCGGCCTTCTCGGCCGCCACCTGCGCCGCGAACGGCGTGCTCTTGCGCGAGCCACGGAAGCCGCAGCCACCCGCAGTCGCCCAGGACAGCGTGTTGCCCTGGCGGTCGGTGATGGTCACGACCGTGTTGTTGAACGACGCATGCACGTGGGCAATACCGTCGGTCACCATGCGCTTGACCTTCTTGCGCGGCTTGTTGCCGCCGGTCTGCTTCTTGTCGTCTGACATGAGGTATCAGGTCTCGTTTAAGAGGTCGCGGCCGATCAGGCCTTGCCCGGAGGAGCGTTCAACTTGACTGCCGCCTTGCGCGGGCCCTTGCGCGTGCGCGCGTTGGTGCGCGTGCGCTGGCCCCGCATCGGCAGGCCCTTGCGGTGACGGATGCCGCGGTAGCAACCGAGGTCCATCAGCCGCTTGATGTTCATCGAGACTTCGCGGCGCAGGTCGCCCTCGACCGGCAGGCGCGCGATCGCCGAGCGCAGCGCGGCGACCTCGGGCTCGGTCAGGTCCTTGACCTTCGTGTCGGGCTTGACGCCCGCAGCCTCGCACGCCGCGCGCGCCTGCGTGCGGCCGATGCCGTAGATCGACGTGAGGCCGATGCACACGTGCTTGTTCATCGGGATGTTGATGCCGGCGATACGGGCCATTGAGGCTCACTCCGGGGCGCGAAAAGCCCGAAATAATAACTTAAAAACCTTGCTCACTCAACGCGGAAAGGCAATCAGCCCTGCCGCTGCTTGTGGCGCTTGTCGCTGCAGATGACGTAAACGACGCCGCGGCGGCGTACCACCTTGCAGTTCTTGCAGATCCGCTTAACAGAGGGTCGAACTTTCATTGGTCAGTCTCCGACGGGGGCGGCCGCTCAACGCAGCTGCCCGGCGCGGCCGTAGCCGCGCAGGTTGGCCTTCTTCATCAACCCCTCGTACTGGTGCGACATCAGGTGCGCCTGCAGCTGGGCCATGAAGTCCATGATCACCACCACGATGATCATGAGAGAGGTGCCGCCGAAGTAGAACGGCACGCGGAACCGGGAAATCAGGATCTCGGGCAGCAGGCACACCAGCGTGACGTACAGCGCACCCCAGACGGTGAGGCGCGTCAGCACCTTGTCGATGTACTCGGCGGTCTGCTGGCCCGGACGGATCCCGGGGATGAACGCGCCGGACTTCTTCAGGTTCTCCGCCGTCTCGCGCGCGTTGAACACCAGCGCGGTGTAGAAGAAGCAGAAGAAAATGATGAGGCCGGCGTAAAGGATCATGTGCACCGGCTGGCCGATGCCGAGGCTCGCCGCGACGTTCTGCAGCCAGCCGAAGTTCTCGGAGGTGCCGAACCAGCTCGCGATCGTCGCCGGGAACAGCAGCAGGCTCGAGGCGAAGATCGGCGGGATCACGCCCGACATGTTGAGCTTGAACGGCAGGTGCGTCGTCGTGCCGGCGAACATGCGGCGGCCCTGCTGGCGCTTCGCGTAGTTGACCGGGATGCGGCGCTGGGCGCGCTCGACGAACACCACGAACGCGGTCACCGCGATCACCATCATCACGATGATCAGCGCGAGCGCCGGGTTGATCTCGCCGTTGCGGACGAGCTCGAGCGTGCCGCCGATCGCGGCCGGCAGGCCCGCGACGATGCCCGCGAGGATGATCATCGAGATGCCGTTGCCGAGGCCGCGCTCCGTGATCTGCTCGCCGAGCCACATCACGAACATCGTGCCCGCGACCAGCGTGATCGTCGCCAGGAACACGAACTGCGGGCCCGGGTTGATCACCACGCCCTGGTTCTGGAACGCGACCGCGGCGCCGGCGCCCTGGAACGCGGCCAGCCCGACCGTGCCCCAGCGGGTGTACTGGGTGAGCTTGCGGCGGCCGGCCTCGCCTTCCTTGCGCAATGCCTGCAGCTGCGGCACGACCACGGCCATCATCTGCACGATGATCGAGGCGGAGATGTACGGCATCACGCCGAGCGCGAAGATCGACAGTCGCTGCAGCGCGCCGCCCGAGAACATGTTGAACATGCTCAGGATCGTGCCCTGCTGGTCCTGGAAGAAGCGCGCGAGCGCCTCCGGGTCGATGCCCGGCACCGGGACGAACGTGCCGATCCGGTAGACGATCAGGCCACCGATCAGGAAGAGGAACCTCCTCCGGAGCTCGGTGAGCCGGGTCGCCTCGCCGAAGGCGGCTACGGGGCTCGTTGAAAGCGGGTTGGCCACTCGGTTTCCTCTTCAGGCGCGCCCGTTCAGGCCGCCTCGACCGTGCCGCCGGCGGCTTCGATCGCCGCGCGCGCGCCCTTGGTGACGCCGACGCCCTTCACCGTCACGGCCTTCTTGATCTCGCCGGACAGCATCACGCGGGCCCGCGCGGCCGTGGCCGGCACGACGCCCGCCTTCTTCAGCGCGTCGAGGTCGACGATGCCGCCCTCGACGAGCGCGAGCTCGTTCAGGCGCACCTCGGCCACCAGCGGGGAGATCTTCGAGCGGAAGCCGACCTTCGGCAGCCGGCGCTGCAGCGGCATCTGGCCGCCTTCGAAGCCGACCTTGTGGTAGCCACCCTTGCGGGCGCGCTGGCCCTTGACGCCGCGGCCGCAGGTCTTGCCCTGGCCGGCGGACGCGCCGCGACCGACGCGCAGGCGCGGCTTCTTCGAGCCCGCTCCGGGCGAAATGCTGTTCAGCTTCATGATGTCCTCAGACCTCTTCCACGCGGAACAGGTGCCGCGAGGCGGTGATCATGCCGCGGTGCTCCGGCGTATCCGCCACGACCACGGACTGGTTCATGCGGCGCAGGCCCAGGCCGCGCGCAGTGGCGCGGTGCCGGTGCAGCTGGCCGTAGACGCTCTTCACGAGCGTCACGCGGACGCTCTTCGCCGATGTCTTCTGCTTGACCATGGTCATCAACTCGCGATTTCGGCGATGCTCTTGCCGCGCTTCGCGGCGATCCGCTCGGGCGACGGCGCCAGCGTGAGCGCGTTCATCGTCGCGCGCACCACGTTGATCGGGTTGCGCGAGCCGTAGCTCTTCGCGAGCACGTTGCGCACGCCCGCGCACTCGAACACCGCGCGCATGCTGCCGCCCGCGATCACGCCGGTACCCTCGGCGGCGGGCTGCATGTACACCTTCGAGGTGCCGTGCTTGCCCGTGACCGCGAAGTGCAGCGTCGCGTTGCGGAGGCTGACGTTCACGAGGTTCTTGCGTGCCTGCTGCATCGCCTTCTGGATCGCGACCGGCACTTCGCGCGCCTTGCCGTACCCGAAGCCGACGCGGCCGTTGCCGTCGCCCACGACGGTGAGCGCGGTGAAACCGAACTGGCGGCCGCCCTTGACGACCTTCGCGACGCGGTTGACGGCCACGAGCTTCTCGATGAACTCGTCGGCGGCCGCGGCTTTATCAACTCTCGCCATTGCTGCTCCTGCGAATCAGTACGGTGACGGGCTCAGAACTCGAGCCCGTGCTCGCGCGCGGACTCCGCGAGCGCCTTGATGCGCCCGTGGTAACGGAAACCCGACCGGTCGAATGCGACGCGGGTGATGCCCTTGGCCTTCGCCCGCTCGGCGATCGCCTTGCCCACTGCCTTGGCGGCATCGACGTTGCCGGTGCCCTTCAGGCCCTTGGCGACGTCGTCCTGCAGCGTGGACGCGACCGCGACGACGTGCGACTCAGGGTCGAACACCTGCGCGTAGATGTGCCGGGGAGTCCTGTGCACCGTGAGGCGCATGACCTTCAGCTCCCGGATCTTGGCGCGGCCACGGCGGGCGCGCCTCTGTCGGCTAACTTTCTTTTCCATGCGGCACCCTTACTTCTTCTTCGTTTCCTTGAGCTCGATGCGCTCACCGGAATAACGAACGCCCTTGCCCTTGTAGGGCTCCGGGGCACGGAACGCGCGGATCTCGGCGGCCACCTGGCCGACCTGCTGCCGGTCCATGCCCTTCACGAGGATTTCCGTCTGCGTCGGCGTCTCGATCGTGATGCCTTCCGGCGCCACGTAGACGACCGGGTGCGAGAAGCCGAGCGTCAGGTTGAGGTTCTTGCCCTGCGCCGCCGCGCGGTAGCCGACGCCGACCAGCTCGAGCTTCTTCTCGTAGCCCTTCGACACGCCCAGCGCGCAGTTCGCCAGGTGCGCGCGGAGCGAGCCCGCGTGCATCAGCGCCTCGCGGCTCGGCTCGGCGACCGCAACCTGCACCGTCTGGCCTTCCTGGACCAGCGACAGGCCGCGACGCAGCGGCAGCTTGAGCGCGCCCTTGGCGCCCTTCACCGTGACGGTCTCGCCGTCCACGGTCGCGGTCACGCCCTGGGGCAGTGCGACCGGCTTTCTTGCTACTCGTGACATGGTGTCTTACCTGTTTCCGGCACCGTGCTCAGGACACGATGCAGAGAACTTCGCCGCCGTGACCGCCGGCCCGCGCTTCGCGGTCCGTCATCACGCCACGCGAGGTGGAGATGATCGCCACGCCCATGCCGCCGAGGATGCGCGGCAGGTCGTCCTTGCCCTTGTAGACGCGCAGTCCCGGGCGACTGACGCGCTCGAGGCGGTCGATGACCGGGCGGCCCTGGTAGTACTTCAGGCGCACCGTCAGCGTGGGCTTGGCGCCGTCTTCGACGACGGCGAAATCATCGATGTAGCCTTCTTCCTTCAGCACCTTGGCCAGCGCGAGCTTGATGCGCGAGGCCGGCATGCCGACCTCCGGCTTGCCCGAGCGCTGCCCGTTGCGGATGCGGGTGAGGAAGTCCGCGATGGGATCCGTCATGCTCATGTCATGCTCCGTTACGCGGCCTTACCAGCTGGCCTTGCGCAGGCCCGGGACGTCGCCGCGCATCGTGGCCTCGCGCAGCTTCTGGCGGCCGAGGCCGAACTTTCGATAGACGCCACGGGACCGGCCCGTGATCGCGCAGCGATTGCGCATCCGCGAGGCCGACCCGTCGCGCGGCAGCGACTGCAGCTTGCGCGTCGCCTCCTCGCGCTCCGCGTCCGTGGACTTCGGGCTGCGGATCGTTTCCTTCAGCTTGGCGCGCTTCGGCGCCTGCTGCTTCACGAGCTTGGCGCGGCGCGTCTCGCGCTCGATCATGCTGGTCTTCGCCATTTGCCTGCCCTTACTTGCGGAACGGGAAGTTGAAGGACTCGAGCAGCGCCCGCCCTTCACGGTCGTCCCGCGCCGTCGTGGTGATCGTGATGTCCATGCCGCGGATCGCGTCGATCTTGTCGTATGCGATCTCGGGGAAGATGATCTGTTCCTTGACGCCGAAGCTGTAGTTGCCCTGGCCGTCGAACGAGCGGGCCGACACGCCGCGGAAGTCGCGGATGCGCGGCATCGCCACGTTGATCAGGCGGTCGAGGAACTCGTACATGCGCGCGCCGCGCAGCGTCACCTTCGCGCCCACCGGGATGCCGGCGCGCAGCTTGAACGACGCAATCGCCTTGCGCGACTTCGTGACGATCGGCTTCTGGCCCGTGAGCGCCGTCAGGTCGCCCACCGCGCCGTCCATCGCCTTCTTGTCGGCGACCGCCTCGCCAACGCCCATGTTGACCGTGATGCGCGTGATCTTCGGCACGCGCATCGGGTTCGTGACGCCGAGGCTCTTCATGAGCTCGGGTACGACCTTGTCCCGGTAATAAGTCTGCAGCCTAGCCATGCCAGCGAACCTCGCCCGATCAGGCGTCCACGACTTCGTCGTTGGACTTGAAGTAGCGCACGCGACGGCCGTCGGCCAGCGTGCGGATGCCCACGCGATCACCCTGCTTCGCAACCGGGTTCCAGAGCATGACGTTCGAGAGATGGAGGGAAGCCTCCTTCTCTACGACGCCGCCCTGGGTCCCGCGCTGCGGGTTGGGGCGCGTGTGGCGCTTGACCATGTTCACGTTCTCGACGAGCACGCGGTCGTTCTCGAGCACCTTGATCACGGTGCCCCGGCGGCCCTTGTCGCGGCCGGCGATCACGACTACCTCGTCGCCCTTGCGGATCTTTCTCATGCCTCGTTCCTCAGGTCTCGCTGCGGCCGGTGCTCAGAGCACTTCCGGCGCGAGCGAGATGATCTTCATGAACTGCGCCGTGCGCAGCTCGCGGGTCACCGGTCCGAAGATGCGCGTGCCGATGGGCTCGAGCTTGTTGGTCAGCAGCACGGCAGCGTTGCCGTCGAAGCGGATCAGCGAGCCGTCCGGGCGGCGCACGCCCTGGGCGGTGCGCACGACGACCGCGTCGTAGACCTCGCCCTTCTTCACCTTGCCGCGCGGGATCGCGTCCTTGACGCTCACCTTGATCACGTCGCCGACGGTGGCGTAGCGGCGCTTCGAGCCGCCGAGCACCTTGATGCACATGAGGCTCTTGGCACCGCTGTTGTCGGCGGCCTGCAGCATCGTTCGCATCTGGATCATGGTCGTTCTCCTGGTCCGGCGCTCAGACCTGGCCGGCGCGCTTCACGACGCGCACCAGGCGCCAGGCCTTGCGGCTCGACAGCCTGCGGCACTCGGCGATGTCGACGACGTCGCCCTCGCGACACTCGCCGTTCTCGTCGTGCGCGAGCAGCTTGGTGGTGCGGCGCACGTACTTGCCGTACTTCGCGTGCTTCACCAGACGCTCGACCGAAACGGCGATCGTCTTCTGCATCTTGCTGCTCACGACCGTGCCCGTCAGCGTGCGCTCTGCGCCCGCGGCGGTGGTCTCGACGGCCTGCTCGCTCATCACTTGGCACTCCTTCCGGCTGCCGTGCGGGCCAGCTCGCCCTGCACGGTCTTCACGCGCGCGATGTTGCGGCGCACCTTGCCGGCCTGGTCCGGCTTCGCCGTCTGGCCCGTCGCCGCGGCCATGCGCAGGTTGAACTGCTCACGGCGCAGCTTCAGCAGCTCCTCGCGGAGCTCGCCGGCGTTCTTCTGCCTCAGATCCTTCGTCTTCATCAGCGCACCTGCCGCTTGACGAACAACGTGTCGACCGAGAGCTTGCTCGCAGCCAGGCGGAACGCCTCGCGCGCGATCTCCTCGGTGACGCCTTCCATCTCGAAGAGCACCTTGCCGGGCTGCACGCGCGCGACGTAGTACTCGACGTTGCCCTTGCCCGAGCCCATGCGGACCTCGAGGGGCTTCTTCGTGATCGGCACGTCCGGGAACACGCGGATCCACACCTGCCCGCCACGCTTCACGTAACGGGTCATGGCGCGGCGCGCGGCCTCGATCTCGCGCGCGGTCATGCGCGCGCGGCTCGTGGCCTTGAGCCCGTAGTCACCGAAGGCGACGGAGCTGCCGCGCTGCGCGAGGCCCCCGTTCTTGCCCTTGTGCTGCTTGCGATACTTGGTTCGCTTCGGTTGCATCATGGTGGTATCTCCTTACGCTCGAGCTGCGCGGCCTCAGGCCGGCTGCTCCTGCGCGGGCGCCACGGCCTCGGCCACCTCGACCGGCGCCGTGGGCTGGTCGAACACCTCGCCCTTGAAGATCCACACCTTGACGCCGATCACGCCATAGGTGGTGCGCGACTCGGCGAGACCGTAGTCGATGTCGGCGCGGAACGTGTGCAGCGGCACGCGGCCCTCGCGGTACACCTCGGTGCGCGCGATCTCCGAGCCGTTCAGGCGGCCGGACACGCGGACCTTCACGCCGAGCGCGCCACTGCGCATCGTGTTCATCACGGCGCGCTTCATCGCGCGGCGGAACATCACGCGACGCTCGATCTGCTGCGCGATGCCGTCGGCGACGAGCTGCGCGTCGACCTCGGGCTTGCGGATCTCGGCGATGTTCAGGCGCACGTCGGCGAACGACATGCCCATCATCTTCGCGACCTCGCCGCGCAGGCGCTCGATGTCCTCGCCCTTCTTGCCGATCACCACGCCCGGGCGGGCCGTGTTGATCGTGATGTTGGCCTTGCGGGCCGCGCGCTCGATGTGGATGCGGCTGACCGAAGCCTCGGCGAGCTTCTTCTTCAGGAACTCGCGGACCTGCCAGTCCTGGTACAGGTAGGCAGGGAAATTGCGCGAGTTCGCGTACCACCTCGACGTCCAGTCGCGGGTGATGCCGAGGCGGATGCCGACCGGATTGACCTTCTGACCCATGGAGCCTGCTCTCCTCAGTCCTTGCGGCCGTCGCCGACGAGGATCGTGATGTGGCTGTTGCGCTTCACGATGCGGTTGCCGCGACCCTTGGCACGGGCGTGGAACCGCTTCAGCGTGGGCGCCTCGTTGACCTCGATGAGCGCGACCTTCAGCGCATCGATGTCCGCGTTGTGGTTGTTCTCGGCGTTGGCGATCGCCGACTCGAGCACCTTGAGCACGATGGCCGCGCCCTTCTTCGGCGTGAAGCGCAGCGTGGCGAGGGCCTGCCCGACGGGCTGGCCACGCACCATGTCCGCCACGAGGCGGCACTTCTGCGGCGAGATGCGCGCGTACTTGAGCTTTGCTGCGACCTGCATGGCTTACTCCGAGCTCGCCCGCTTGTCGCCCGAGTGACCGCGGAACGTGCGGGTCGGGGCGAACTCGCCGAGCTTGTGGCCGACCATGTTCTCGGACACGAGCACCGGCACGTGCTGCTTGCCGTTGTGGACGGCGATGGTGAGGCCGACCATGTCCGGCAGGATCATGGAGCGGCGCGACCACGTCTTGATCGGACGGCGGTCGTTCTTCTCGGACGCCACCTGGACCTTCTTCGCGAGGTGCAGGTCGACGAACGGGCCTTTCTTGACTGAACGGGGCACTTGCAGCTCCTCTTCAGGATCAGTTGCGACGCCGGACGATGAGGCCCGCCGTGCGCTTGTTGGTGCGGGTCTTCTTGCCCTTGGTCTTCCAGCCCCACGGCGACACCGGGTGCGGGTTGCCCTGGCCGGACTTGCCCTCGCCGCCACCGTGCGGGTGGTCGACCGGGTTCATCACGACGCCGCGGACCGTCGGGCGGATGCCGCGATGGCGCATGGCGCCGGCCTTGCCGTAGACGATCAGGTTGTGCTCGTCGTTGCCGACCTCGCCGATCGTGGCGCGGCAGTCGACGTGCACCTTGCGCATCTCGGTCG
>Ga0316625_100000211_pt1 | contig 10339 bp, 7 predicted proteins | sample OWC_Aug_T1_C1_D1_FD_207655 | JGI IMG/M metagenome (GOLD analysis project Ga0316625, IMG submission 207655) | Wetland soil microbial communities from Old Woman Creek delta, Ohio, United States - OWC_Aug_T1_C1_D1_A | ecosystem: Environmental > Terrestrial > Soil > Wetlands | place: USA: Ohio... | reverse complement strand
CCGTCAAGAAGCGCCGCACCTTCGCCATCATCTCCCACCCCGACGCGGGCAAGACCACGCTGACGGAAAAGCTGCTGCTGTTCGGCGGCGCGATCCAGATGGCGGGCACGGTCAAGGCACGCAAGAGCGGCAAGTTTGCCACCTCGGACTGGCTGGACATCGAGAAGCAGCGCGGCATCTCCGTCGCCAGTTCGGTGATGCAATTCAGCTACGACGACTGCGTCATCAACTTGCTCGACACTCCTGGTCACGCGGATTTTTCGGAAGACACCTACCGCGTGCTCACCGCCGTGGACGCCGCCGTCATGGTGATCGATGCGGCCAATGGCGTAGAAGCCCAGACCATCAAGCTGCTGGAGGTGTGCCGGTTGCGCAACACCCCCATCATCACCTTCGTCAACAAGATGGACCGCGAGGTGCGCGATCCCATCGAACTGCTGGACGAAATCGAGTCAGTGCTGAAAATCCACTGCGCACCTGTCACCTGGCCGATCGGCATGGGCAAGCGCTTTCAGGGCGTGTATCACCTGCTCAACGATGAAGTGCTGCGCTTTGCGCCGGGCGAAGGCAAAGCCGGGCAGGAGGTCGAAACCCTGCGCGGCGCTGAAATCGAAGGCCTGAACCAGACCTGCCAGATGGAAATGCGGCGCATGCGCGACGAGACCGAACTGGTCGCCGGCGCAGGCGCCACGTTTGACCTCGAAGCCTTTCTCGCAGGCATTCAGACGCCGGTGTTCTTCGGCTCCGGGATCAACAATTTCGGCGTGCGCGAAATCCTGCAGGCCCTGATCGATTGGGCGCCCCCGCCGGCGCCACGCGAGGCTGAAACCGCCAAGGGCGACACGCGCCTGGTGGCGCCGGATGAACCGGCCTTCACCGGCTTCGTGTTCAAGATCCAGGCCAATATGGACCCGAACCACCGCGACCGTATCGCCTTTTTCCGCGTTTGCTCCGGCCAGTACACGCCGGGCATGAAAGTCAAACATCGCCGCACCGGCAAGGAAATGAAACTGGCCAACGCCGTTACCTTCATGGCCAACGAGCGCGCGCGCATGGAAGAAGCCTACGCCGGCGACATTATCGGCATTCACAATCATGGAAATTTACAAATCGGCGACGTGCTTACCGAGGGTGAAGCGCTAACCTTCAAGGGTATCCCTTACTTCGCACCGGAACTGTTCAGCCGCGCGCGGCTGCGTGACCCGCTCAAGGCCAAGCAATTGCAGAAAGGTCTGCGCCAGCTGGGTGAAGAAGGCGCGGTGCAAGTGTTCGAACCGTTGGCGGATACCGCCGCATTGTTGGGCGCTGTCGGCCAGTTGCAGTTCGAGGTAGTGGAGCACCGCTTGAAATCCGAGTATGGCGTCGATGCGATCTTCGAGCGTGCCGGCATCCACACCGCACGCTGGGTCACCTGCACCGATAGTGCCCACCTGAATGAATTCGCAAGGTCGAATCAAGGGCGCCTGGCCAAGGACGTAGATGGCAACCTGGTGTACCTGGCCGACAACCACGTCAACCTGAGCCTGGCGATGGAACGCTGGCCGAAGGTGCAGTTCCACGCCACGCGCGAGCACGGGCAAAAGCTGGACTGACTCAGCCGTATCGTTCGACTAGCAAATCATGCCGTCACATGATTTGCTAGTCTGCATTGCTGCCCGGTATCGCCCACCTCGACCTGGATGGTCGCATGCTCGATGTCAAATCTGTCATGCAGCACTTGGTTGACTTCGACAAGGAACGCATCGCCCGGATGCCCATCCGGCATCACCAGATGCACCGTCATGGCGGTTTCCGACGCGCCGATCGCCCAGATGTGCAGGTCGTGCACCTCGGCCACGCCATTGAATCCAGCCAGACAGGTTTTGACCGCGTTCAGGTCCACGCTGGCCGGCACGCCGTCGAAGACCAGATGCAGCGACTGACTGAACAGGCTCCAGGTACCGAATACAACCAGCATCGCGATGATCAGGCTCATCACCGGATCCAGCCACATCCAGCCCGTCCACAGATAGACCGCACCCGCGATGACCACCCCCAGCGACACTAGGGCATCGCCCGCCATGTGCAGGAAGGCGCCGCGGATGTTGAGATCGCTGCGGCCACCTGAATGGAACAGCCAGGCCGTGGCGCCGTTGACCAGCACTCCGGCTGCGGCGACCAGTATCACGGTCTGCCCCTGAATCGGTGTTGGGCTGGCAAAGCGGTGAACCGCTTCCCACGCCATGCTGCCCATCGCCACCAGCAGGATCAGCGCGTTGACCAGCGCCGCCATGATGGAGGCGCGCTGCCAGCCATAGGTATGACGTTCGTCCGGACGGAACCGCGCCACCCACATCCCCGCCCAAGCCAGCACTAGCCCCAGCACATCACTCAGGTTGTGCCCGGCATCGGCCAGCAGCGCCAGCGAATGGGCGCGCCAGCCAAAATACACCTCAATCAGGACAAATCCTACATTGAGTGCAATGCCAACTCCAAACGCCCGGTTATAGGAGAGCGGCTGGTTGCCGTGCGTATGATGAAGACCGCTCAAGCGATATGCTCCTAAGGAAACCCTGAACAAGTGGCTGCGAAGGCGAATTGCTGCGTTGCGCGGTGCTCTCTCCCTCGTCTATCCATTTGATATGTCTCGGTCGCTGCGCTCCGTGCGCCTTGCACTTCATCCTGCTCGCTCACTTGTCAGGGCCTCCCTAAAAGACAGGCTCATGAATTGCCTGGAAGGATGCTATTCTGCCACATGTGATTCCTGCCTTTTAATGAAATCATGGCAACCCCCACGTTACGCAACAAACCGCTCGTTCGATCTTGGCGAGACTGGAAATCGTTCCTGCGCACCGCCACCCCGGTGAAAGATACCGCCGTGCTCGATCGCCGCCATATCTATATCCTGCCCACACGTCAGGGCTTATTGTTTGTGGTGGTGCTGATCTGCATGCTGATCGGCTCCATCAATTATGGCCTCAGCCTCGGTTTCGGGCTGACTTTCCTGCTTGGCGGATTGAGCGTGGTTGCCATGCTGCATACCTGGCGCAACCTAGCTCACCTGACCATCTCCAGCGGCAAGACCGCGCCGGTGTTCGCGGGAGCAGACGCCAACTTCGGCCTGATAGTCTCCGACCTCAACAGCCGGTGTCGCTATGCCATCGGCCTGCGCCTTGGCAAGTCTGAAGCTGTTTTTGCCGATATTCCGGCCGATGGCCACGCCGAGATGACCATGCCCGTCAGAAGTCTCCACCGTGGCTGGCTGACCCCTGGCAGGCTGACCGTGTTCACCGAATTCCCGCTCGGCCTGTTCCACGCATGGTCTTACGTCAACCTGAACCATCGCTGCCTGGTTTATCCCGCCCCCATCGCGGCAAGACAGCCACCCGTTTCCGGATCGGATGGAAAATCTGGCAAGGCCAGGACCGAAGCCGGCGACGATGACTTTTCCGGGCTGCGCGCCTATCAGCATGGCGACTCGCTGCGCCGCGTCGACTGGAAGGCGTCTGCGCGCGAACAGGGAATGTTCTCCAAGCAGTTTCATGCCGCGTCCGGCACGACGCTCTGGCTGGACTGGGCGCTTGCCCCGGCACACGACACGGAATCAAGAATCTCCCAGATGACCCGCTGGGTAATGGATGCGCATGCCGGTGGACAGGCTTACGGCCTGCGCCTGCCGGGCAGGGAAATCGCTCCGGCCACGGGCGAGGCGCAATATCGCAAGTGCATGGAAGCGCTTGCCCTGTTCGGGGCACCGCCATGATGCGTCATATCGCGCACGACCATCTGCGCTGGCTGCTGGCATCCATGGCGCTGGTGCTGGCGCCGCTGTTCTGGCACCTCCCGCTTTGGGTGCCTCTGTTCGCCCTGTTGCTGGGTGCCTGGCGCTACCACATCGCGCTGCGGCGCCTTGCGCTACCGCGATTGCGCATCCTGCTGCCGATGGCGCTGATTGGTGCGGCTGCCATTATCGCCAGTTACGGAGGGTCGTTTGGCCGCGACGCCAGCGTTGCCCTGCTGACCTTGATGATGTCCATGAAACTGCTCGAATCGAACAGCCGGCGCGAGGCCATGCTGCTGGTGTTTCTCTCCTGGTTTCTCGTCATTACCGTTTTTCTGTTCTCGCAATCACTGCTGCTCGGCACCTACATGGTGCTGCCGGTAGTGGCGCTCACCGCCACGTTGATCAGCATCAGCCACCCCGAAGGCACGCTGCCTGCCAAGTTCAAGCTGCTACTGGCCGGCCGCCTGCTGGGGCAGGCGCTGCCCGTCATGCTGGTGCTGTTTCTGCTTTTTCCGCGCCTGTCCGGCCCTTTATGGAGCGTCCCGCAAGATGCCGTCAGCGGGATGAGCGGGCTTTCCGAAGACATGTCGCCGGGCAGCATCAGCCAGTTGAGCCTGTCCGATGAAATTGCGTTTCGCGCGGAATTCAAGGACAAGCTGCCTGATCCTGCCCAGCGTTACTGGCGTGGGCCGGTGTTCTGGCACTTCGACGGGCGCACCTGGCGGCCGGGGTTTCAGACGCAGACCCTGCCGCAGGAAAAGCTAGAAGGCAAAAGTACCCCGGTCCGCTACACCGTCACGCTAGAGCCCCACAACCGGACGTGGCTGTTCACGCTCGACATGGCAGCAACCATTCCGCCTGAGAGTAAGCTCAGCCACGACTATCAACTGACTGCTCGCAATCCTGTTCAAACCCGTACGCGCTACCAGGCTTCCTCGTATCTGCAATACCAGCTGCAGGCGCAGGCTGAGCAAACCTCGCTCAAGCATGCGCTGCAACTGCCGTCCGAAAGGAATAATCCAAGAACACGCGCGCTAGGACGGGAATGGGCAGCTTCTGGCGCAGAACCGGCGAGCATCGTGCAGCGGGCGCTTACCATGTTTCGGGAGCAGCCTTATGTCTATACCCTTGCACCACCCCTGCTGGGAAGCGATGGCGTGGACGAATTCCTGTTCTCCACCCGGCGGGGGTTCTGCGAGCACTACGCCGGCAGTTTCGTTCTGCTGATGCGCGCCGCCGGCATTCCCGCCAGAGTGGTGACCGGATACCAGGGCGGCGAGGTCAATCCGCTCGGCAATTACATGATCGTGCGTCAGGCGGATGCCCATGCCTGGGCGGAAGTATGGTTTGCAGGGCGCGGCTGGGTGCGGGTAGACCCCACCGCCGCCGTGTCTCCCCGGAGAATCGAGTCCGGGATGGCAGCTGCGCTGCCCGAGGCGGAAATGCCTTTGCTTGGGCGTGGAGATCAAGCCTGGCTGCACAGAATCTATCTGGGATGGGATGCCATCAACAACGGCTGGAACCAATGGGTGCTGGGATACAACCAACAGCGCCAGATCGAGTTCTTGTCGCGCATTGCCGGCACCGGTATTTCGGCAAGAGAAATGGTGGCAGGGCTGGCTGTTTCGGTCACGTTGATCATGTGCGCCATCAGCTGGGCGATCCTGCGCGGCGGCAACCAGAGAAGAGACGAAATTCTGGCCGCCTATCTGAAGTTTGTACGCAAACTGGCGCGCGCCGGCATTGTTCGTGACCCGCATGACGGGCCGCTGGATTTCGGCTTGCGTGCCGCAAGCGCGCTACCGGACAGCGCGCACGACATTGCCGACATCTCATCCAGCTATGCCGACTTGCGCTATGGAGGCACACCCACGCTGGAGCAGATCGAAACGTTTAAACGGAAAATCAAAAAGTTCAGGGCCTGAGCCAAGCCTTGCGCGCCCGGCCAAGGACATCTATTTTTGATCAGGCTGTTGTGGATGGCCTGCTTCGTACGGCTCAAGTTTCACCCACGCCTCCAGCAGCATGTAGGCGACCGCCAGCGTCACCGGACCGATAAACAGTCCGATCAAGCCAAAAGCGAGAAGACCGCCCACCACGCCTGCGAAGATGAGCAAGAAGGGGAGATCCGCCCCTTTCTTGATAAGAATCGGGCGAATGACATTGTCTATACTGCCCACAAACACTGTCCATCCCAGTAGCGCCATCATCCAGCCGGTATCGCCTTTCGAGTACAACCAAAACAGTGCGCCAAGGAGCACGGGCACGGCACCGATCTGCGCCACTGCCAATAGAAACATCACAAATGTCAGGGCGGCCGCGAAAGGAACACCTGCCACGACGAGGCCGATACCGCCAAGCAGTGACTGAATCAACGCCGTTCCGACAACGCCCAGCATCACACCCCGAATTGCGCGGCCAGCGAGGATGACCGCCTGCTCGCCATCCATTCCTGAAAGCCGCCAGGCGAAGCGGCGTATGCCCATGGCTGCGACCTCTCCATAGAAAAAGAGAATTCCGGAAATCAGCACAATCAGCAGGAACTGTAGACCTATCATGCCGACGTCACCGATCATGGACAGAAGCCAGCGTGCAATATCGGCGCCATAGGGCGCAATTCTCTGCCTCCACTCTTCCACGCCGAGAACACTGAATTCCTGCCATCTCGCTGCAAGTCTCGAGCCGATCAGCGGCAGTTGCTCAATCCAGGCAGGGAGCGCGGGGAAATTCATTTCAGCAAGGGATTTAGCCAGTTCGGCAATTTTCGCGGCATTGGCGGCAAGCGCCCCAATCGCCCACGTCAACGGTAGCGCGAACACCAGCAACAGCGCCAGGCTCATCGCAACGGCAGCCGCCCAGCGGCGCCCCCACAACACCTGTTGCAACCGCAGCATGACCGGCCAGGTTGCCACGGTGATCATTGTGGCCCAGATGAACGCCGGCAGGAATGGGCGAAGAATCCACAACGAGGATGCGACTAGCACCCCGATGAACAGCACCGAAAACACCGTGCGGGCAAGATCACGCCTGACACTTGTCATCAAACCATTCCTCCGTTTTTGTAGTTCGCACGCGACACGGGGAAATAAATCACCGCAGTCCACGCGTGACTGAAGCCATCTAACTTGAACACTCCGAGCTAACCCGGATTGGTCGTAGCCAGTGCCTGCACATCCTGCGCGATATCGCGGCTGATGCGCCCCAGTGCGCGGCTGTGCGCCGCCACAAGCGCATCGTAGCCTTCCGTACCGGCGGATTCCTCTACCAGGACATGGCCGCTTTTTGTACCCCCGGCGGAGCGGCGCACCGTCCACGCCGCTTCAATGGCTACACCCTTACCCGGGATGGTATCGAAACGCTGGATATCTACCACCACCCGGTAGTCCGCATCGCCAGCGCCGCTCTGGGTGGAAGACAGCACCCTCGGAACGGCGAGCGCCTGCGCCATGTTCTCGGCAATGACACGCACCATATCCTGCTGGAGCGGGCCTGCCCAACGGTGGAATTCGTCGATCTCCACCCGGTTCGCATCTACCCGCACCACCAGCTGCGGCCGATCCAGCATCTCGGGCAGCGTCAACGGCCCCACCGCCACGCTATACAAGGTCTTGGCGTCGGCGGCCGCCGAAGGCGCGCCTTCGGTGCTCAGGTTATAGAAACTCGGCTTGGGTGAGCTGCTGCAGCCTGACAGCAAGGCAATCAGGATCAGTCCGGCAATCTTGGTTCCATTTTTCACGGTTAGTCCTCCTTCTTCTTGCCGCGGATCAGTGCCTCGGGATGGGTTTCCAGGTAATCGGTCAACACACGCATCGACTCGGCAGCGCGCGTCAGCTCCTGCAGCGCTGCGCGCATGTCTTCCTGCATCGGCGCATCCGCAGCCAACATCTTCTCCATGTTGTCTGCCGCATGCTTGGCCGAGGACATGGTGGCGACGGCCTCCGTGGCAACTTCGCTGTCCAGCCGCTGCGCCAGCTTGCCGAACTTGTTCAGTGTGTCGTCTAGCGTGGCCAGCGTCTTGCGCGCATCCTCGATGACTTCGCTGATCGGCATTTTTTCGATCTTGTCCAGAATCGTGTTGACCCGATCCCCAATCATCGCCAGTTGGCCCGGCACCGTCGGCAGCACGCCCACACCCTCGTTCCAGACTATCTTGGCGGGCGGCGCATCCGGGAAGAAATCCAGCTCGACAAAAAGCTGCCCGGTCAACAGGTTCCCGCTCTGCAACTGGGCACGCAAGCCATTTTTAACCAGCCCGTCCAGACCTGCGCGGAAAGCTTCCAGCGTCTGTATTGGCATTTTTGTTCCCTTGGCTGCCCTGGCGCGCAACTGCGTGGCATCAATGTCTATCGTCACCGGGAAGCGCAAAGTCCTCTTCTTTTGGTCATACTCGACATTGATTGCGCGCACCTTGCCTACATTGATGCCGCGGAAATCCAACGGCGCACCGGCAGAAAGCCCGCGCAGCGATTCCTTGAAATACAGCACCATTTCCCGCAACAGAACATCCTTCGCCGCCATCGCCTGCTCTCGATTTTGGAACAATTTGAACACTGACTTTGCAGGGACCACCGAGGTACTCGTGGAGTTATCCGGTGTCTCGAACGAAAGCCCACCAATCATCATGGACACCAGCGATTGCGTCTGCACCTGGATCCCGCTGGAATCCAGTTTGACATTAATGCCGCTGTCATTCCAGAAACGGGTATCCTCGGTAATCAGAAGATCGTGCGGCGCATCCACGAACACCCTGATAGAAACCCCCTTGCCATCCTTGTCGAGTTGGTGGCTCACCACATCCCCTACCTTGAACCCGCGATAATTGATGGGCGAACCTACCTCAAGCGAACCCAGCGTCGCTGCGTGCAGCACGAACTCCTTGCCATTGCGGTCAGCGACAATGTCGGGTGGACTTTCAAGGCCGATGAACTTGAGCTGTGACTTGGCGGACTTGGCGGACTTGCCGGGATCCATGCCAATGTAGGAGCCAGAAAGCAATGTACCGATCCCAGAAACCTGCCCGCCGGAAAAACGCGGGCGCACCACCCAGAACTTGGTGCCTTCCACCAAGAAAGGCTTCGCCTCCTTAACCAGTTGCGCGGTGACGACAAAATGACTGCGATCTTCCGACAGCACAACGTCCTTGACCACGCCGATATTGAAATCCTTGTACTTGATATTGGTCTTGCCCGCTTCCAGCCCGAACGCCTCCTCAAACTGGAGGGTAATGGTGGGCCCCTGCTCCATGATGGTCTTCACCACCAGCCAGCCGCCGATCAGCGCCGCCACGATGGGGATGATCCACACCAGCGACAGCGAGCGTTTGCCCACGGGGGTGGTTTTTACCTCGGGAATGTCGTATGCATCAGGGGTGGAGTCAGTCATGTTTATCCTCTTTTATACTTTATCGGGTCCCAGATAAGACGGGGATCAAACGACATCGCGGCGAGCATGGTCACTACCACCACACCGCCGAAGGCAATCGCGCCTGCGGCTGGTCGTATGGTGGCAAACCCACCAAATTGCACCAGCGTTACCAGCAGCGCGACCACGTAAATATCAATCATAGACCAGCGGCCGACGAACTCCGCCAGCCGGTATAACTGCGTGCGTTGCAATGGCATAAGTACCGAGCGACGCTGTACCGAGATGAGAAGGTAAGCCAATGCAAACAGCTTGGCAAGCGGCACCAAGATGCTGGCGAAAAAGATCAGCAGCGCGATCGGCGCCGAACCCGAATTCCATAGGTAGATCACGCCGCTGAGGATGGTGTCTTTCTGAGAGCCAAACATCGAGCCCGCTTCCATCACCGGTAGCAGGTTGGCTGGGATGTACAGGATAGTGGCGGTGAGGAGCAAAGCCCAGGTGCGTGTAATGCTATTGACCTTGCGCAGATGCAGGTGAGCGCCGCAGCGCGGGCACACGCCTGCCATATGCCCGCCCGCCGGCTTGATGAGCAGTCTGCAATCGTGGCAGGAAAGCAATCCCAATGAAGCGGCGGTGACAGCCGGTCTGTTCAAAGTGATGACTCCCTGGCGCCAGCTTCACCAGTGTGCCAGAAATCATGCGCGTCGAATGCGGAGACAGCAGCGGCCAGCACGAACACTAGCACCGCCAGCACCCACAACGACGGGCCGGGCTTGATGATGGCCAGATGGCCAAGCTTGACCAGCGCAGCCAGCACGCCAAGCAGATAAACCTCGACCATGCCCCAATGCTTGAGCTCATGCACTGCGCGCAGCACAAGCGGCATCATCGGCGGCCTTTTACCAAATTTATCGTGGACCAGCAGGTACAGCATTGCGGCAAAAAGCGCCGTGGGGACCAGTACGGTGGTGGCGAATACCAGCACTGCAACGCTGGTCATGCCCGCCTCGTGCAACGCCAACGCAGAACCTGGCAGGGTTGCCTTGGTAATAATGCCCTGGGCGTCAAGATCCACGATTGGGAACAAATTGACTAGAAAAAACAGGATGGCCGCGGCCAGCGTCAGTGCCAATGCGCGATTCAGACTGTCGACTGGATTGGCGTACAGTTCCGCCCCGCAGCGGGTACAACGCGCCACTCCGCCAGGCGGCA
>Ga0316625_100000209_pt1 | contig 10409 bp, 6 predicted proteins | sample OWC_Aug_T1_C1_D1_FD_207655 | JGI IMG/M metagenome (GOLD analysis project Ga0316625, IMG submission 207655) | Wetland soil microbial communities from Old Woman Creek delta, Ohio, United States - OWC_Aug_T1_C1_D1_A | ecosystem: Environmental > Terrestrial > Soil > Wetlands | place: USA: Ohio... | reverse complement strand
CTGGGCGGCTTCACGCCAAAGGAACAGGCGCTGCTAAAGAGCTTCGCCGACCAGGCGGTGATCGCGATCCAGAACGCGACGATGTTCCGCGAGACGAACGAGGCGCTGGAACGCCAGACCGCCAGTGCCGAGGTGCTGCAGGTCATCAGCGCTTCAGTCGCGGACACCGCACCGGTGTTCGACAAGATTCTCGACAGCTGCCAGCGCGTGATCGCATGCACCGACCTGGCCCTGCTGATGCTGGATGGCGACGGCAGGGTGCACATCGGCGCCGTGCGTGGCCCCGGCGGGCTGAAGACGGCCGCGGACTATGTCCCCCTGCCGCTGGAGCGAACAATCGTCGGCGAGGCGGTGCAGCGCAAACGGGTGATGCACTATCCGGACGCGCTGCAGGGCGCAGACGTGCCGCGGGCCGTGCGCCGCATGGCGAACGACATCGGCAACTACGCGGTGGTCGTCGCGCCAATGCTCGTGCAGGAGCGTGTGGTCGGGGCTTTCTTCATCGTGCGCACCTTTGGCGCGCGCCAATGGGCCCGGTTCACCGAGCAGGAGATCGCCTTGGTCGAATCCTTCGCGGGCCAGGCGGCGATCGCGATCCAGAACGCACGGATGTTCCGCGAGACGCAGGAGGCGCTTGAGCGTCAGACCGCCACCGCCGACATCCTGGCCGTGATCAGCGCCTCGCCCACCGACGTGCAGCCGGTGTTCCAGGCTATCGCCGAGCGCGCCCGCGTGCTGTGCAAGGCCGACATCGGCGCGACCACGCGGCTCGACGGCAACCTCGTCCACCTCGCCGGCGTGCGAGCGGCGTCGCCCGAAGCCGAAGCGGCTATGCGCGCGGTGTTCCCGATGGCGGTCGACGCATCGCCACCGAACATCCGGCGCGCGATCGTCGAGCAGCGGCCGATCCAGATCGCCGATGTCCGCGCCGATCCCGACTACCCCGTCGCCGAAGGGGCGGAGCGCATCGGCTTTCGCAGCATCCTGTCGGTGCCGCTACTGCGCGAGGGCCGCTCGATCGGCACCATCGGCGTGGCACGCCGCGAGCCTGGGCCTTTGGCCGACAGCGCCGTGGCGCTGCTGCAGACCTTCGCGCGCCAGGCGGTGATCGCGATCGAGAACGTGCGGCTGTTCCGCGAGACGCAGGAGGCGCTGGAGCAGCAGCGCGCCTCGGCCGACGTGCTGAGCGTGATCAGCAGTTCGGTGGCCGACACCGGGCCGGTGTTCGACAAGATCCTGCAATCCTGCGAGCAGCTGTTCCCGGCGATCGGCTTCAACCTGCATCTCGTCAATGAGGCCGGACTGCTCGAAGTCGTACGCATCCACGCCACGGCACCGGCAATCGCCCACTACGGCCAGCAGGCGCTGGAAAGCTTTCAGGCGGTGATTCGCTCGCTTTACCCGATGCCCCTGGAGGGCACCCACGCCGAGCTGGTCTTTCAGCGCGGCGACGTGCTAGAGATCAACGATGTGTTAAATGACCCGCATGCACCCCGGAACCTGCTGGCGAGCGCCAAGCTCATGGGCCAGTCTTTTTCTGCGCTGGCCGCACCCTTGATGTGGGAAGGCCGCGGCATCGGCGTGATCTTCGCCAGCAGGCCACCGGGGACCTTCCTGCCGAAGGAGCGCGCGCTGCTGAAAACCTTCGCCGACCAGGCGGTGATCGCGATCCAGAACGCGCGGATGTTCCGTGAGACGAACGAGGCGCTCGAGCGGCAGACGGCCACCGCCGAAGTGCTGCAGGTGATCGGCAAGTCGGTGGCCGACGCCCAGCCCGTCTTCGATCGCATCCTCGAAAGCTGCCGGCGCTTGTTCGAGCCGGTGTTCATCGGCATCAACCTGCTGCGCCCCGACGGTCTGATCGACCTGGCGGCCTTCTTCGGCCCGCACGAGGCCGAGTTCCGTTCGCTGTACCCGGTGCGCCTTGACGAGCACAGCGGCACCGCCTCGGTGATCCGCCGGCGCGACGCGGTGCACTTTGCCGATGCGCAGACCGACGTCGGCGTGCCCGATGCGGTCAGGCGCGGTTCCGAGCTCATGGGCAGCCGGTCGGTCGTCTTCGCACCGCTGATGTGGCAGGACCACGGCGTGGGCTCGATCTTCGTCGGCCGCAGCGAGGTGGCGCCGTTCTCGCCGCACGAGATCTCCTTGATCAAGACCTTCGCCGGCCAGGCGGTGATCGCGATCCAGAACGCGAAGATGTTCCGCGAAACGAACGAGGCGCTGCACAAGGTCGAGGAGCGCACCGGCGAGCTCACCGAGTCGTTGGAGTACCAGACGGCCATCAGTGACGTGCTGCGCGTGATAAGCGAGTCACCGGACGACGTGTTGCCGGTGTTCCGGGTGATCATGGACAGCGCGGCCCGGCTTTTTGGCACGACGATCGGCGCCGTGTTCCGATACGACGGCAGTCAGGTTCACCTGATGGCGTCGGCGGGATGGTCCGAGCAGGCGCTGGAAGACGGACGCCGCTTCTACCCGGGGCCGCCCAACCCGGCCATGATCAGCGGCCGGGTGCTGCTGTCCGGCCAGGTGCAGGTGATCGTCGACACCAGCACCGATCCTGATTACGACCCACAGACCAGCCGCACCGGCCGCTGGCGCCGGATGCTGGGCGCGCCGATGCTCAAGGAAGGCCAGCCGGTCGGCGCCCTGGTGGTCGCCTGGCCAGAGGCCGGAGAGATCGCGCAGCGGCAGATCGATCTGCTGAAGACCTTCGCCGACCAGGCGGTGATCGCGATCGAGAACGTGCGCCTGCTCCACGAGACGCGCGAATCGCTGGCCCACCAGACCGCGAGCGCGGACATCCTGAAGGTGATCGCCGGCTCGCCGGCCGACGTGCAGCCGGTGTTCGAGGCCATCGCCGGCAGCTCCAACCGCCTGATCGGCGGCTTCTCGACCGCGGTGTTCCGGATCTTCGACGACAAGCTGCACCTGGTGGCCTTCACGCCGACGAACCCGGCCGCGGACGAGGCGCTGCAGGCATCATTCCCCCGCCCGCTGGCCGACTTTCCGGCGTCGGCGCCGCTGCGTGCCGGCACCGTGGTGCTCGTCACCGACACCGAGGACGAGGCCCAGGTGCGCGAGCTGGCGCGCTTGCGCGGCTACCGCAGCATGCTGTTCTGTCCGCTGATGCTGAGCGGGCAACTGATCGGCATGATCAGCGTGACGCGGTGCGAGCCGGGGCCGTTTGCGCCGCGTCTGGTCGAGTTGCTGCAGACCTTCGCCGACCAGGCGGTGATCGCGATCCAGAACGCGCGGCTGTTCAACGAGACGAAGGAAGCGCTGGCCCGGCTGGAAGCTTCGGCCGACGTGCTGAAGGCCATCAGCCAATCGGTTTCCGATGCCCGACCGGTGTTTGCCGCGATCCTGGAGTGCGGCCTGCGCCTGGTGCCCGACATCGACGCCGTGCACATCGAGCTGCCCGACGGGCAGGGCCGGGTCGATCTGGCCGACATTCGCTTCGGCCACGTGCGCGGCGCCGAAGCCGGCGTCGAGGCGCAGGCGCAGCGCAAGGCCGAACTGACGCGCCGCGTGAAGGCGTTCTACCCCCACCCCATCGAGGTGTCGCAGATGCACGGGGTGATGCGCGCCGGCCGCTCGATCCAGTATGCGGATGTGCTCAATGACGCCGATGCGCCCGAGAGCCTGCGCGTCGTTGCCCGCCGCTTCGGCCACAGCTATTCACTGCTTTGCGTGCCGATGCTCTGGGAAGGTCGATGCATCGGGCTGATCGGTGTGTCGCGGCGACGCGTGGGCGGCTTCCTCGACAAGGAGCGCACGCTGTTCGAGAGCTTTGCCGACCAGGCGGTGATCGCGATCCAGAACGCGCGGCTGTTCAACGAGACGACGGCGGCGCTGGAGCGGCAGACGGCCACCAGCGAGATCCTGCAGGTGATCTCCGGCTCCCCCACCGACGTGCAGCCGGTGCTGCACGCCGTGGCCGAGCGCGCGGCGAAGATCTGCGAGGCGCAGTTCGTCGACATCATCCTGCGCGAGGGCGAGACGATCCGCGGCGTGGCCGTCTTCGGCGACCTGGGCGGCCCCACCGGCGAACCGATCACGCTGGACCGCAGTACCGTCATGGGCCGCTCGATCGTCGACCGCCAGCCCGTGCACGTGCACGACCTGCAGCAGGCACAGGCCGAGTACCCGCTTGGCAGCGAGCTGGCGCGCCGGCACGGCCACCACACCACTCTGGCCGTGCCGCTGCTGCGCGAGGGCCGCGCGCTGGGCGCGATCCTGGTGCGCCGCACCGAGGTGCAGCCTTTCGCCGACAAGCACATCGCGCTGTTGCGCACCTTTGCCGACCAGGCGGCGATCGCGATGGAGAACGTGCGGCTGTTCAACGAGACGCAGGAGGCGCTGGAGCAGCAGACGGCGACGAGCGAGGTGCTGAACGTCATTGCCGCGTCGGTGGACGACGCCCAGCCGGTGTTCGACAAGATCATCGACAGCGCCGCGCAGCTGTTCCCGAACGCCCTGGCGCTGATGATCCTGCAGGCAGATGCACAGGACATGTTGCATGTGGCCGGCATCCGTTTCGTCGGTGATGCGTCGGGGCCGTTCTCGCCGGAAGCGGCGCGGCAGCGCGAGCAGGCCATCGCGCAGGCCTTTCCGTCGCCGCTGGCAGGCACCGCGACCGAGCTGGCCATCCGCACCGGGCTGGCCGACATTCCCGACATGCAGAATGCGACCGACGTGCCGGGGCTGCAGCGCTTCGCGAAGATCATCGGCTTTAACTTCGCCGCACTGTTCGCACCGCTGATGTGGGAGGGCAAGGGCATCGGATCGATTGCGATGCTGAGCGCAAGACTCGGCCCCTTCGGCGACAAGCAGCGCGCGCTGCTCAAGACCTTCGCCGACCAGGCGGTGATCGCGATCCAGAACGCGAAGATGTTCAGGGACACGCAGGAGGCGCTGGAGCAACAGACCGCCAGCGCCGAGGTGCTGACGGTGATCGGCCAGTCGGTGTCCGACGCGGCGCCGGTGTTCGAGCGCATCCTGGACAGCGGGCGGCGCATCCTGAACACCAACTACGTCAACATCGGCCTGGTCGGTGACGACGGCCTGGTGTACATGGACGTGAACGAGACGCCGCAGTTTCCTTGCGATCCGATGTATCCGCGGGTCGTCGCCTGGCTGCGCGCAACTTACCCGGCGCCGGTACGCCAGACGATGCATGGCTACTGTGCCCACCAGCGCACCGTTCTGAACTATCCCGACGTGCAGCACGGGCCGGGCGTGCCGGACTCGGTGCGCGAGGAAACCGTGTGGATGGGTGAGATTTCGCTGCTGTATGTGCCGCTGATCTGGAAGGGCCAGGGCATCGGCGCCTTCGAGGTCGCGCGCATCCCGAAGAAGCCCTTCAGCGACAAGGAGATCGCGCTGATCAAGACCTTTGCCGACCAGGCGGTGATCGCGATCCAGAACGCGAAGATGTTCAAGGAGACGCAGGAGGCGCGTGCCCAGGCCGAAGCCGCCAACGAGGCCAAGAGTGCCTTCCTGGCGACGATGAGCCACGAGATCCGCACGCCGATGAACGCGGTGATCGGCATGAGCGGGCTGCTGCTGGATACGCCGCTGACCGAGGACCAGCGCGACTTCGCCACCACCATCCGTGACTCTAGCGATTCGCTGCTGACCATCATCAACGACATCCTCGACTTCTCGAAGATCGAGGCCGGGCGCATGGACATCGAGCGCCACCCCTTCGACCTGCGCGAGTGCGTGGAATCGGCGATGGACCTGATCGGCCCGCGCGCGGCCGAGAAGCATCTGGACATCGCCTATGTGTTCGACGGCGAGGTGCCGGCTGCGTTGGAGGGTGACGTCACCCGGCTGCGGCAGATCCTGCTCAACCTGCTGAGCAACTCGGTGAAGTTCACCGAGAAGGGCGAAGTGGTGCTGTCGGTTCGTGCCGAGGGCGACGAGCAGACCGGCGAAGGCAGCCTGCTGCACTTCACGGTGCGCGACACCGGCATCGGCTTGTCGGACGCGGGGCTGTCGCGCCTGTTCCAGAAGTTCAGCCAGGCGGATTCGGGCACCACGCGCAAGTACGGCGGCACGGGCCTCGGGCTGGCCATCAGCAAGCTGCTGGCCGAGCTGATGGGCGGCACGATGTGGGCCGAAAGCGCGGGCCCGGGCACGGGCTCGACCTTCCACTTCACGATGCGCTGCGTGCCGACCGAGCTGCCGCAGGGCCAGCGCCGCGACTTCCTGGGCACCCAGCCGCAGCTCGACGGCAAACGCATCCTTGTCGTGGACGACAACGCCACCAATCGGCGCATCCTGGCGCTGCAGACGGCCAAGTGGGGCATGGTGGTGCAGGACACCGAGTTCCCCGAGCAGGCGCTGCAGATGCTGAAGGCGCAGCCCTACGACCTGGCCATCGTGGACATGCACATGCCGGGCATGGACGGGGCGCAACTCGCGCAACAGATCCGCGCGGCCGGCCATTCGCTGCCGCTGGTGCTGTTCAGCTCGCACGGGCGCAAGGAAAGCACCGACAGCATCTTCAACGCCACTCTCGCCAAACCGCTTCGCCAGAGCCAGCTGTTCGACACGCTGATCAGCCTGCTGGCCCACGAAGCCGCTCCGAAGGCCGCGCCCACGGCGGCCAAGCCGCGCATGGACGCCGGCATGGCCGTGGCCCACCCGCTGCGCATCCTGCTGGCCGAGGACAACGTGGTCAACCAGAAGCTGGCGCTGCGCCTGCTGCAGCAGATGGGCTACCGCGCCGATGTCGCATCCAACGGCATCGAGGCCGTCGAATGCGTGGCGCGCCAGCCCTACGACGTGGTGCTGATGGACGTGCAGATGCCGGAGATGGACGGGCTGGAAGCCACACGCCGCATCGTCGCGCGCGGGCCCCCCCCCCGCCCGCCCCCGCGCATCGTGGCGATGACGGCTAACGCCATGCAGGGCGACCGCGAGGAGTGCCTGGCCGCCGGCATGGACGACTACGTGACCAAGCCGATCCGGGTGGAGGCGCTGGTGCAGGCTCTGCTGCAGGCGGTTGCGCGATGAGTGCGCGCGCCGTCAGCCCGCACCAGGCTGCGCCGGACTCAAGCGTCCATCAGCGCGCAGCGCGGAATGCGCGCCAGCGTCTCGCCCATCGCCTCGCGCGCCACGGCGGTGTCGTACGCCGCCTGCCCGCGCAGCCACCAGCCGTCGCTCAGGCCGAAGTAGCGGCAAAGGCGCAGGTCGGTATCGGCAGTGACGGCGCGTTTTCCCGCCACGATGTCGCCGATGCGCTGAGGCGGCACACCGATGTCCTTGGCCAGCCGGTACTTGGTCAGGCCCAGCGGCTTGAGGAACTCTTCTTCCAGCATCTCGCCGGGGGAGACAGGTGCCACGGTTCGCATGTCCAGCTTCCTTCAGTGATAGTCGACGATTTCAACGTCCACGGCGCCCTGCACCGTCCAGACGAAGCACACACGCCATTGCCCATTGATGCGGATGCTGTGCTGCCCTGCCCGACTGCCTTTGAGCGCCTCGAGATGGTTGCCCGGCGGCACTTTCAGATCGGTCAGCACCATCGACCAGTTCAACTGCTCCAGCTTGCGCAAAGCCGGGCGCTCGATATTGACCCAGCGCCGGATGCGCCGGCCTTCGAACAGCGCCTGTGTGTCCTTGCATCTGAAGCTGACGATAGCCACGGCGCCATATTAACGTCCAGCGTTAATATGGTCAATCGGATCACGGCGCCGATGGTGGCGGCACATGGTGCCGGCGCGGGCGCAGGAGAAGGCCGGTGAGCGCAGCGCTACAGGTGTTCCAGGTGGCGTTGCGCCGCGCCGTGCACCGTCGTGAGAGCCACCCCGTGGTCCAGCGTGACGAGGCAGCCACCGTGCGCCACGGCCAGCGCGAGCAGGTAGACGTCGGTGACCTGGTTGTGCCCCAACACCCGCGGCCAGTTCACGCGGCCGGCCTCGCGCAGCGACACGTCGCTGGGCCAGAACTGTTGGTCCAGGCCGGCGCAGATCTCGGCCAGCTTGGCCGCAACGGTCGCGAACCCGACCGGGCCCAGGCGGCTGTAGCCGGGCAGGTTGAGCACGCGCACGACCCCGTTTTCCACCAGCGCGCAGGTGGCGATCGTCAGGCGCCTGCGCTGGATGAAGGCCAGCGCCTGGGCATGGAACACATGGGCTTCGTCCAGCAACGCGACCCAGACGTTGACGTCCGGCAGGCAGCGCTGGGACATTCAGATGCCTTCGTGCTCCATCAACCGGCGCACGTGCTCAGAGGTGATGACCTCGGCTCGCGCAGGCAGCAGCGCGTATCGGGACTTCGGCTTCGCTGCGGGCGGCGGCGCCATCTGGCTGGCCTGGATGCCCTGCCGCGCCAGCCGCGACAGGGCTTCGCCGATGGAGATGCGCTCGCGCTGCGCGTGCGCACGCGCGTGGGCAAACACGTCGTCGTCGATGGTCAGCGTGGTACGCATGCGCAGACTCCAGCATCAAATCATCAATTCGGCATCAATTGACACACCATCGAAAACCCGCCTTGAGTGCACCGGCCCTCACCGTCCGGATGGCCACGCCTAGTCGCGATGACCGCCACCGCGAGGAGTGCCTGGCCGCCGACATGGACGACTGCGTGACCCAGCCGATCCGGGTGGAGACGCTGGTGCTGGCTTTGGTAAGCCCAGCGCCGCGCAGCGACGCATGAGCTTCATCGCCACCACGCAAGCGCGACACGGCACGCCGCCCGCGCGCAAGCCCTTGAGCAATGGGCCATCAACGTGCCAGTTCAGGCAGCCAGGGATCGATCACCTCGACGCCCGCGCCCTTGAAGTCGCGCACGTTGCGGGTGGCCAAGGCATACCCGTGCGCACTGGCAATGGCCGCGATGGCCGCGTCGGCAAAGCTGATCAGGTTGCCGGCTGTCTGCGCGCCGGCCTGCACTTGCGCAAAGGCATGGGCGGCCTGCATGTCGAAGGCCAGCACCCTGCCCTCGAACAACGGCAGCACCTGTTCGGTCATGGCCTGGACCGACTTGGTGCGCCGCCGCCCTGCCGGCAGCGCGGCCACGCAGGCCAGCAGTTCGGCCAGCGTGATGCTCGTCAGGTACAGCGTGGCCGGTGCCTGGGCATCCAGCCAGGCCAGCACCGCGGGCTCGGGCGCGGGCCGCAGCGGTTCGGAGACGACGTTCGTGTCGAGGATGATCACTTGAAGCCGGCCGGCACCACCGGTGTACGGTCGCGCTCGATCGTCAGCGCCACGCCGCCCACGCTGCGCCCCACCGCGGCAAGCGCCGACCCCAGGCCGTTGCCGGGCCGCACAGCGGTCTCGAGGATGTGCCGGATCTCGGCTTCGGTGCTGCGCCCATGCTGCGCGGCGCGCTGCTTCAGCGCCCGGTGCGTGGCCTCGGGCAGGTTTCTCACGGTGACGGACGACATGGATGTACCCTCCGATGGTTCATTTCGCATGATATCAATCGTGTCACTTGATGTCAGACAGCCGGCTGCCGCAGCGTGCAACCGATCGATCGACAGGGGCAACATGTGAGCATCAGCCGTACCGACACCGACCCGGGCCCGCAGCCGCTTTGGCAGCGGCTGAAGGATCGTTTCGTCCGCTACGCCGCCGAGCCTGACGAACCGCCCGAGCTGAAGCTGCGCAAGTCGATCGGGATCGGGCTGAGCCTGGCGGTGATGAGCACCTACTTGCTCTACGGCGCCTTCTACGAAGCGGTGGGAGCCAGGCTGGCAGCGCAGCTGTGCTTCGGCGGAGCGATGTGGAATGCGCTGGTGCTGCTTGCCTACACCAGATTCAGGCGTTACCGCGAGGTGTTGTGGCTGGCGACCGGGGGCGCCCAGCTCGTTCTCGTGGCCATTCACCTCGCGCTGGGCGGGTTCACCTCCTCGGCCTATGTACTGATCTACACCCTGACGCCGCTGCTGGTGTACGCCACCGTGGACGATCCACGCTACGGCAAGTACTGGATAGGGTCAAGCGTGCTCTCGGTGCTGATCGCAGCGGTCGCCGAAGCCTTCATCCCGCATGGCAATGCACTTTCGCCAGCCGTGCTGAGCGCATTGACGGCGATGAATCTGCTGGGCTTCGGCGCCTATGTGGTGTCGCCGAGCCTGATCTACGAGCATCGCATCCTCACCATCGAGCGGCAGATCGCCGCCGAGCGCGAGGCCCACCACGCGCATACACGCGAGGCGCTCGAGCGCGAGACCGCCACCGCCGAGGTGCTGAAGGTCATCGCCGCCTCGCCGTCCGACGTGCAGCCGGTGTTCGACGCCATCGTGCACAGCGCGGCGCGGCTGTTCGGCCGCAAGACGGCGCTGCGTACTGTCGAGGCCGACGGCCTGCGGCGACGCGCACGCAGCTACGAGGCCGCGGCCGACGAGTTCCACGGCCCCGAGCTGGTGCCGATCGACCGGCACAGCATTG
>Ga0316625_100000208_pt1 | contig 10419 bp, 9 predicted proteins | sample OWC_Aug_T1_C1_D1_FD_207655 | JGI IMG/M metagenome (GOLD analysis project Ga0316625, IMG submission 207655) | Wetland soil microbial communities from Old Woman Creek delta, Ohio, United States - OWC_Aug_T1_C1_D1_A | ecosystem: Environmental > Terrestrial > Soil > Wetlands | place: USA: Ohio... | reverse complement strand
ATAATTCAGATGTCATAGAGCAAGAGGCAGATGACATTTTAGATTTCACTGAAGTTAATCCTTTTGGAGAAGTTTAAATCATTAAATAGTATAGTTAGGAACTTTTTACAATGCTTGGCAATTATTTTTACCATAGGGGAATTAGAAAAACTGTAACTGCTTTTGGAACGTTATTCAATAATATTCAAATCAGACATTTTGATGATGCTGATGTAAATCCAGTTTCAGTATTAAAAGTTCCTTTGGCATATGGACCAATTCAAAAATTCTTGGCAAGGATTGAACAAAATGCATCTGGTGACAGAAAAACTGCATTAACTCTCCCCAGAATGTCATTTGAAATGACTTCTATTGATTATGATGCCCAAAGAAAATCATCAATAACTCAAACCTTTAAGGCATCAAAAATTGAAGATGGTAAATCAGTCAACAAAGTTTTTATGCCAGTTCCATATAATATTGGATTTGAATTGAATATTATGGGAAAATTGCAAGATGATGTGCATCAAATAGTAGAACAAATACTTCCATATTTTCAACCAGCTTTTAATATTTCAGTTACATTGATTCCAGAAATTAATGAGAAAAGAGATTTACCAATAACTCTCAATAGAATTGGATTTAGAGATGATTATGAAGATAACTTTAGTACTAGAAGATTGTTAATTTATACTTTAAATTTCACAGTTAAAACTTACTTCTTTAATGAAATCCCAGAAGATAGTCAAGGATACATTAAAAAAGTTCAAGTTGATTATGCAACAGATGCAATTCTCAATGCAAAAAGAGAAGTTAGATACACTGTTACACCAAAAGCACTTCAAGATTATAATAATGATAATATAATTGATTCAACTGATGATGCATTGATTGAATTTGGAGATGATTTTGGATTTAATGATGAGATAGTAGAATTCCAAGATTTTAAAACTTATAGTACTTCTCAGGGAATTGATGTGGACGTATGAAAATGAAAGAGAAGTATGATGGGATTGAACAAGCATTAGACATTGAAACTAAAATAGTGTCTTCAGATCCCGTAGAAGTTAAAAAGGTAGATAGTGTGGATGACCCACAAAAAGATTATGAATACAGTAGAGGGCAACTTTACAATCTAATAGATAAAGGTCAAGAAGCAATTAGTGGAATACTTGAACTTGCTCAGGAATCAGGACATCCTAGAGCATATGAAGTAGCAGGACAATTAATTAAATCTGTTGGTGATGTTACAGATAAATTAATTGATCTTCAAAAGAAAATGAAAGATCTTGATGCCCCACAGAAAAATGGACCAACAACAGTTAACAATGCACTATTTGTTGGATCTACTGCTGAACTATCTAAACTAATAAAGCAAGGACTTCTAAATAATATAGAAGAATAGTTTCAAATATGAAAGATCCTAAAGGTCCTGTAAAGCCATATAGATCTCCAGAGGAAATTGCTAAAAAGCATAAAGTACCTTTAGGTGATATTATGAAACAAGTTAAAATTGGAACTAAAGTGGAAGGTGAACATACCACAAGTAAAAGTGGCGCAAAAATAACAGCACTTCAACATGTAGATGAACTTCCAGATTATTATACAAAACTTAAAAAAGTAGAAAAGAAACCTACCATGAAAAAAGAAGAAGTTGATGTAGATCAGCAATATAAGGAAGATACTAAATATTGCCTTCTTTGTAGAAAGAATGAGAAGAGAATGGAATGTTCTTGGGGACCCAATATGTGGGATAAGTATAGTATTGCAAAAATTCATCCCACCAATGAATCAAAGATCCATGAGGATCATAAAGAAATTGATTCTGGTAAGAAGAAAGATGATGAAGGGTATATGGCAAGGATTGAATTTGATCAAATTGAAAGATCAATTAATATTCTTAGAAAACTTGTAAAAAAACCAGATCAACAACTTCCTGCTTGGGTACAATCAAAAATTACTAGAGCAGCAGACTTTATTGATACTGCAGCAGAGTACATGTCTAGTGATGAGGATGTTTCTGAGACAAAAACATATGATCAATTTATGATTGAAGTTGCTGCATGGCAAAGAAAGGAGGGTAAGAATCCATCAGGTGGTCTTAATGAAAAAGGAAGAAAATCTTATGAAGCAGAAAATCCTGGATCAGATTTGAAAGCCCCACAACCAGAAGGAGGTCCTCGTAAAAGATCTTTCTGTGCTCGTATGGGAGGAGTAAAGGGTCCAATGAAGGATGAAAAGGGAAGACCCACTAGAAAGGCATTAGCACTTAAAAAGTGGAAGTGTTAATAAATAATTCGAAAATAATTTATGAGTAATAATAACATTTACCTTGGAAATCCGCTTCTAAAAAAAGCGAATACTCCAATTGAATTTTCAGAAAGTCAAATTTTAGAATTTGTAAAGTGCAAAAATGATCCAGTATACTTTGCTAAAAACTATGTAAAGATTGTAACTCTAGATCATGGATTGCAACCATTTAAACCCTATAGTTTTCAAGAAAAATTAATCAATAATTTTCATAACAATAGATTTAACATTTGTAAAATGCCTAGGCAAACAGGCAAATCTACAACTGTTGTATCTTATCTACTTCATTATGCAATTTTCAATGACAATGTAAACATAGCAATTCTTGCAAACAAAGCATCTACTGCTAGAGATTTGTTGTCAAGATTGCAAACTGCATATGAAAATTTGCCAAAATGGTTACAACAAGGAATTTTGGCATGGAACAGAGGATCCATGGAACTGGAAAATGGATCTAGAATTCTTGCAGCATCAACCTCAGCATCTGCAGTTCGTGGTGGATCTTATAATATTATATTCTTGGACGAATTTGCATTCGTTCAAAATCATCTTGCAGATGATTTCTTTGCATCAGTATATCCAACTATTTCTTCTGGACAATCAACAAAGGTAATTATTGTTTCTACCCCACATGGTATGAATCATTTTTATCGCCTTTGGCATGATGCTGAAAGGGGTAAAAATGAATATGTTCCAACTGATGTTCATTGGACTGAAGTTCCAGGAAGAGATGAGAAGTGGAAAGCACAAACTATATCAAATACTTCAGAACAACAATTTAAAATTGAGTTTGAGTGCGAATTCTTAGGATCAGTTGATACTTTAATTGCACCAAGTAAACTTAAAAGTCTTGTGTATGATAATCCAATTAAAAAAAGTAAAGGATTGGATGTATATGAAGAATCAAAGGAATATAGAGATTATGTAGTCACAGTTGATGTTGCAAGGGGTGTTGGAAACGATTACTCTGCATTTGTTGTATTTGATATTACAACTTTCCCACACAAAATAGTAGCAAAATATAGGAACAATGAAATTAAACCTATGTTATTTCCCTCAATCATACATGAGGTTGCCAAAGCTTACAACAATGCTTTCATTTTATGTGAAGTAAATGATGTGGGAGATCAAGTGGCATCAATTATTCAATATGATCTTGAGTATCAAAATCTACTAATGTGTTCTATGAGAGGTAGAGCAGGTCAGATTGTTGGTCAGGGTTTTTCTGGAAAGAAGACTCAATTGGGATTGAAGATGTCCAAAACAGTTAAAAAGGTTGGATGTTTAAACCTTAAGACAATGATAGAAGAGGATAAATTATTATTCAATGATTATGAAATCATTAGTGAATTAACAACTTTTATTCAAAAACATAATTCATTTGAGGCAGAAGAGGGTTGTAATGATGACTTGGCAATGTGTCTTGTAATATATGCCTGGTTAGTATCTCAGGATTATTTTAAAGAACTTACTGAGCAAGATGTAAGAAAAAGATTATATGAAGAGCAAAAGAATCAAATTGAACAAGATATGGCACCATTTGGTTTTATGTTAAATGGATTAGAAAATATGGGAGTGGAGGTTGATGCTGATGGTGATGTATGGCATACAGATGAATATGGAGATAGGGCATTTATGTGGGAATATAGGTAAAAGGAGAAATTTATAAATACTTTTAGAGCAAAATGAAGCACTTAGAGGAGTTAAAATGGCTTTAAGCTTAGCATCTCCAGGGATTAAAGTAAGAGAAGTAGATTTAACTAGAGGAGGAATTAATAATACCACCTCTTTATCTGCTGGAATTGCTGCACCTTTTGAGAAAGGTCCAGTAAACCAAGTGGTTACGGTTCAAAATGAAAATGATTTAGTAAATCTTTTTGGCAAACCATCAAAAAATAATTATCAGTATGAGTACTGGTATTCAGCATCAAATTTCCTCTCCTATGGAGGAAGTCTGAAGGTAGTTAGATGTTCTGGAAGCAACCTTACCAATTCCAATGCTGGAGTTGGTGTTGCAGCAACAAATGGTTTACTGATTGAAAACTTTGAAGATTATCAATCTTCTTACTCAATTGGAGGAAACTTCTATTGGGCAGCAAAGAACCCAGGATATTGGGCAGAGAACCTTCAAGTTTGTGTAATTGATAACTTTGCTGATCAAGTTCTCTCTGGAATTAACACATCAGGTGTTAGTGTTGGATATGCAGCAACTCAAGCAATCACATCACAAATTCCTGGAGTTGGTGTAGTAGAATCTGCTTCAGGATACCTTAAAGCAATTGTTACTGGAGTTGGAGCATCTACAGTAAGTGTTAAAGTTGTTGGCACAGTAAGTGCTGCTGGAACAGAAACTGCAGTAGACTACACTGAAGATGGTGTTTACTCCTTCAACACAGAGAGTAATGTTTATTTCAATGGAACACTGCCAGTATCAGCAAATCCTTTAGTCACTGTAACTAGAGCTGGTTTCAGTACATATTCTGCTCAGAATATAGGATTAGGTACTGCATTTACTTTATTCAATAAGCAACTTTCCACATTAATAGATAATGCTGGAACTTCTCCTACAGATTCTTCAACCACAACAATTTATGTTTCAACTTCTGCAGGAATTACAACAGCATCATTCCTGTTAGTTGATTCTGAGATTATGGATGTAACTTCTGTGGTAGGAAATACCCTAGGAGTCACTAGAGCTTCTTATGGCACTACTGCAACATCCCATATTGATAGTTCAATTGTATCAGTATTTACTGTAATTCCAAACCATTCTACTGCAGTATCTGCAGCATCTTCAACTGCAACTAGTATTGAAATTTCAAGTACCACCAATTTAACTGCAGAAGATTTACTTCTGGTACAGGGTACTAATGAAATTATGTATGTGGAGTCAGTATCTACTTCATCTTCAAGCATACCATCAACTGTAGTTGATTGGTACAATACTCAAAATGTATTAGATACATCCAGAGGAGATTCTAGTACTATTGCTTGGAGAAGCATTGCACCAAGACCAAAGACAAACCAATATGTATTGGGTAGAGGTGGAAATAATGATGCACTGCATGTAGTGGTGATTGATAGTAAGAGATCCAACAACATTTCAGGATCATCACAAACTATCCTAGAGAAGTTTACAAATCTTTCTAAAGCACTTGATACTCAAATTTCACCATCACAGAAAGTTTACTATAAGAGTTACATTGCAGAAAATTCACAATACATTTATGCAGGTGCTTCATTTGGGGATAATGTAGATGACTATTGGAATATAACTCCAGTATCTTCAAAATTCTCTTCAGGAACAACACCACAACCAACATCTTCTGGTGTTTGGGGAACTGATGCAACTAATGTATCATATAATGTCATTGGAAACCAGCAGTTTGCATTGACAAATGGTAAAGACTATAGTGGAAATTCTAGTATTGGTGGATATGAGGTAACATTAAGTGACATTACAAATGCTTATGACAAGTTATCCAATGAAACTGAAATTGAGTTAAGTTTCCTCCTCCAAGGAAGTGCTTCATTAGGTAAGGAAATTGAGCAAGCAAAAGCTAATAAATTGATTAGCATTGCAGAAGCTAGAAAGGATTGTGTAGCATTTATTTCTCCATATAGAGATAGTGTGGTAAATGTATCAAGTTCTGCTGCTCAACTGAGAGAAGTTTTATCATTCTTCAGTCCATTAACATCCTCTTCTTATGCAGTATTTGATTCTGGATACCAATATGTCTATGATAGATTTAATCAGCAATTCATTTACATGCCATGTTCAGCAGATGTTGCTGGTCTATGTGTAAGAACTGATATCAATCAATTCCCATGGTATTCACCAGCAGGAAAGACTAGAGGAACTCTGAATTTCCCAATTAAACTTGCATATAATCCAAATCTTGATGATAGGGATAAATTATATGCCCAAAGAATTAATCCTGTTATCTCATCCCCAGGTTCTGGAATAATTCTATTTGGTGATAAAACTGCACTTTCTTACCAATCTGCATTTGATAGAATTAATGTTAGAAGATTGTTTATATCACTTGAGCAAGCAGTTAAGAGTGCAGCAGATGCTCAGTTGTTTGAATTTAATGATTCTACCACAAGAGCAAACTTCATCAACATTGTTGAGCCCTACTTGAGAGATGTTAGAGCAAAGAGAGGAATTACAGATTTCCTCTTAGTCTGTGATGAAACTAACAATACTGCAGATGTTATTGATAGAAATGAGTTCATTGCTGATATATATGTAAAACCAGCAAGATCAATCAACTTCATTGGATTAACATTTGTTGCCACCAGAACTGGTGTTTCATTTGAAACTATTGTAGGAACAGTTTAATTTAACCAGGAGAACGAATCATGGCTTTAACAGGACCAAATTTTAGCAGTAGAACTATTTCTAATTTCAAAGAAAGACTGGTAGGTGGTGGTGCTCGCAGTAATCTTTTTGAGGTTTCCTTTGGTGGAGAGAATAATTCAACTCTTTCAGGGGATTTATTTAATAAATTAGGATTCAATGGGCAACTTGATGAATCAGATCTAATGCTGATTAAGGCAGCAGGTCTTCCAGCATCAACAATTGCAGAAATTCCTGTCCCATTTAGAGGCAGAACTTTGAAAATTGCTGGTGATAGAACCTTTGATATTTGGACCATTACAGTTATTAATGATACTGATTTTAAATGGAGAAGACTATTTGAAAGGTGGATGAATTATATTGTTAAGGTATCTGATGGCAGTGGATCAATTGAACCAGCAAGTTACATGATAGATATGAATGTAACTCAACTCTCAAGATCTCCTGGAGTTGCTCCAAATGTGGCAAACAATCAGAAAATTGATGTTCTGAGAAAGTATGTTGTTAAAGATGTATTCCCAACTAATATTTCACAAATTGATCTTTCATATAATAATGAAAATGAGATTGAAGAGTTCACTGTAGACCTACAAGTTCAATGGTGGGAAGCATATAATGCAGATGGCACTGATGATATTATCTGATAAATAGATAATATACAGTTTACAATTACACTATGGCAAGGCTTTTTGGGTTTTCAATTGAAGACAATAATAAATTACCAAAAAATGCATCATCCCCCGTTCCTCAGAATAATGAGGACGGGGTTGATTACTATCTGACTAGTGGATTTTATGGTCAATATGTAGACATTGAAGGTGTTTTTAGAAATGAATATGATCTAATTAAAAGATATAGGGAGATGGCACTTCACCCAGAATGTGATGCTGCCATTGAAAATGTTGTAAATGAAGCTATTGTAAGTGATTTAAATGATTCTCCTGTTGAAATTGAACTGAGCAATTTGAATGCAAGTGATGGTTTGAAAAAGATCATCAGAGATGAATTTAAGTATATTAAAGATTTGATAGGGTTTGATAAAAAGGCACATGAAATTTTTAAGAATTGGTATATTGATGGAAGAATTTTATATCACAAAGTAGTTGATTTGAAGAATCCTTCAGAAGGAATTCAAGAAATTAGATTTATGGATGCCTTGAAGGTGAGGTTCATAAGAAAGGAAAAGAAAACTAATGGTGATAAGGTAAATCTTGGCGCAAATATTGTAAACAATTTAGATCCAAATCAACCAACTCAATTTAAAGATCCTGAAATTGAAGAGTATTTCATCTATTATCCACAAGGTCAAATACAAAAAGTAGGATCCACCAATAGGGGAATTACTATTGCAAAGGATTCTATTACCTATGTCACATCAGGACTTGTAGATAGAAATAGACAACTGACACTTTCATATCTCCATAAAGCAATTAAAGCACTCAATCAACTGAGAATGATTGAGGATGCCCTTGTTATCTACAGACTTTCAAGAGCACCTGAAAGAAGAATTTTCTACATTGATGTTGGCAACCTTCCTAAAGTAAAGGCAGAACAATATCTTAGAGATGTGATGAGTCGCTACAGGAATAAACTTGTTTATGATGCATCTACTGGAGAAATGCGTGATGACAAGAAGTTTATGAGTATGATGGAAGACTTCTGGTTACCTCGTAGAGAAGGTGGCAGGGGAACTGAAATCACAACTCTTCCTGGTGGACAAAACCTTGGAGAACTTACTGATGTTCAATATTTCCAGAAGAAACTATTCAGAGCATTAAATGTTCCAGAATCTAGAACTGCATCTGATGGTGGATTTAATCTGGGGAGATCATCTGAAATTCTAAGAGATGAACTGATGTTTGGTAAGTTTGTTGGAAGATTGAGAAAAAGATTTAGTAATGTTTTCCATGATCTATTAAAGACTCAACTCATTCTTAAAAATATTATAACCCCAGAGGATTGGGATAAGATGAGTGATCATATTCAATATGATTATCTTTATGATGGACATTTCTCAGAGCTTAAAGATACTGAGTTGATGAATGAAAGATTGAATCTGATGATTGCAATTGAACCATATATTGGTAGATACTATTCACAAGATTATGTAAGACGTAAGATTCTTCGTCAGACAGATCAGGAAATTGTGGATGAGGATAAGTTGATGAAGAAGGAAATTAAGGATGGAGTATATCCAGATCCAAAACTTATGCCTCCTGTTGGACCTGATGGAATGCCATTAGATCCAATGGCAGCAGGAAATCAACCAATGGGAGCAGTTCCAAAAGAACCACAAGTAAATGGGGCAGATAAAGCAACTTCAATAAATTCCAAGGCAGCAGAGATATAAATAGTGTATAATTTTTGAGATTATACATGGAATCTACAGTTGATCTAATGGACACTATCTTTTCTGGAGGATCACCAGAAGAAGTTAGTGATAAAATTAAAGAAATTCTGTTCAACAAATCTGCATCAAAGATTGAAAATATTACACCCTATGTTGCCAAAAGCATGTTTGGTGATAATCAATCTGAGGAATGATAAGTGGATAGGGAGTTAATAGACTTCTTTAAAACAGTAAAGTCTGCAAAGAAAGAAAAAAAAGAAGAGTTTCAAGAACTTCTTGGAGATTCTTTCTTTGAGGATTTTGTAAAGCCTTTAGCAAAACAGTATAAAGAGAAAGAACCTGAAGAAAATATATCAGAACCTTTAAATTTTAAAGAAGAAATTAAAATTGAGGAAGAATCTTTAATTGAAAAATCTTTGGGTCTTCTTGCTGAACCATCAAATACTAAACAACAACAAGATCCTCTTACTCCTCTAAATCAAAACTTTGCAACTCTTGATGATCTTCAAAAGCATTATAGTCTTTTCCTATCAAGAATTCAGCAACAACTTTCCACATTAGGTGGGGGTGGTGAAACTAATTTGGCATATATGGATATGCCTCTTAAGTATGTTACTACTTCATCTTACACAGTAACTCCACAAGATTATTATATTGGAGTGAACTATGCAGGAGCAGTAACTATAACTCTCCCCACTCCTAAAAAGAATGGTAAAACTTACATAGTAAAAGATGAACTTGGAGAAGCATCCAAGGGAGTAAATAGATATATTACAATTCTACCATCAGGTTCTGATACTATTGATAGTAGAGATAGAGCATTCATTGCTTATGATTATGGTTCACTTACTTTTGTTTATAGAAATGGTTGGAGAGTAGTTTAATGTCACATTTATATGATCCATGGAAGCCAGGAGATGATGCTTTTGGTAGATTAAGAACATCAAATCCTTACACTCTTGGAGATTACAAGCATCTTTATTCTATTGATCCAGATTTTACAGATGTAAAAGTTGGAACAGGAGCAACTATAACTTTCGATGCCAACCAAGCTGCTGCAATTTTACAGTCTGGTATCAGCACTAATGGATACACCATCCATCAGACAAAAAGATATCATCACTACATGCCTGGTAAATCTCAATTGATTTACTCTACATTTAATTTTGGTGCAGCACAGCAAAATGTCTATAAGAGAACTGGATACTTTGATGATAGAGATGGAATTTTCTTTGAACAGGCACCAGATGGAACTTTAAGTTTTGTAATAAGATCTTATGTAACTGGAATTGCTTCAGACAGAAGAGTTACTCAATCTCAATGGAATAAAGATAGATTGAATGGACAAGATCCTTCTGGATTTACATTAGATATTACTAAAACTCAATTATTCTTTACAGACTTTGAATGGTTAGGT
>Ga0316625_100000204_pt1 | contig 10457 bp, 6 predicted proteins | sample OWC_Aug_T1_C1_D1_FD_207655 | JGI IMG/M metagenome (GOLD analysis project Ga0316625, IMG submission 207655) | Wetland soil microbial communities from Old Woman Creek delta, Ohio, United States - OWC_Aug_T1_C1_D1_A | ecosystem: Environmental > Terrestrial > Soil > Wetlands | place: USA: Ohio... | reverse complement strand
TAATTCTTAATTCTTAACTCTTAAATTCATTATTATCTTCTTGTCAGCATCAGCTCCAGATCCTCCCTCAGTGCATCCAGATCCTCCTCATGCTCAACTTCCTGGGAGAGTATTCCAAGGATCATGTTGTATGAGACGGGGTCGCCTTCCCGGGTGAGTCCAAGAAGATTATTGTAGGTCTTGATAGCGCATTGCTCTCCCTGGATATTCTGTTCAAGCACTTTCCCGACATACGGATCTGTTGGCGCATCATAACCGCAGTTGGTTATTTTCATCCATTCTGCTGGTGAGAGCACCGGAGTGCCTCCCAGCTGAATTATACGCGTGGTAAGGAGCACGGCATGTGCCAGCTCCTCTGTTGCGTGAAGGTCAAGCTCGGCAATCACGGCATCCTTCATCGGGCCCTTGACCACCTTTGCACCTATCCAGTACTGATAATAGGCCAGCCACTCATCGGCCAGCGCCTTGTTCAGAAGGTTGATGAGGTCATCAACGTTCATCTTAACGATTTCTCTTCCTTTTTGTGCCATAGAAAATATTTTAATTGTAATTGTTTTGAATTATTTGGCCGGGTATTTTACACCCAGACCTTTTGCCACCAGGAGAGCAAGTTCCTTGTCAGCTTTGTGGAAATGATTTAGCTGACGCATGATTATCTCCTTCTTCTTCGGTCCCGTGACTCCCTTCAGTGCACCAACCAGGTTCGAGACGGTGTTTGCTCTTTCCTTTTCGGTCATTACTTTCCTGAACAGGGCGCCGGGCTGAGTGTAGTAGTCATTATCATTCTTGTTCCTGTCATAATAGTCAGCCATATTCGACTCCAGCGACATAGCTGCTTCTCTGTAATTTTTGTCCGCCTCAATGTTATCGAAGCTGTTTGGATAATAGTTTTCAGCCGGGCCGCTGTTACCGTCGACACTCATAAAACCGTCCCTCTCGTGATTATGTACGGGGACTATTGGTCTGTTGACCGGTATCTGCAGATAGTTTGCTCCAAGCCTGTACCTGTGTGCATCGGGATAAGCGAAGATTCGTCCTTGCAGCATCTTGTCAGGAGAAAGCCCGATGCCGTCAACCGTATGGGCAGGGGCAAAGGCTGCCTGCTCAACTTCTGCGAAATAATTATCGGGAATTTTATTAAGTTCCATCACTCCGGCTTCAATCAGCGGAAATTCTTTATGCGGCCACACTTTTGTCACGTCGAAGGGATTCCATTTGAACTTTTTAGCCTGTTCATCAGTCATCACCTGTATTTTCAGCGTCCACTTCGGGAAATCGCCTTTTCCTATTGCCTCTACAAGGTCTCTTTGTGAGTAATCAGGATCAGTCCCTCTTATAGCATCTGCCTGCGGACCTGTAAGGGTCTTGTTACCCTGCTGTGTTTTAAAATGGAACTTCACCCAGATCCTCTGGTCTTTTTTGTTGATCATTGAGAATGTATGGCTTCCGAATCCGTGCATGAAACGATACCCGTCCGGAGTTCCCCTGTCGCTGAAGAGGATCATCACCTGGTGGAGGCTCTCCGGATTCAGGCTCCAGAAATCCCACATCATTGTCGGACTCTTCAGATTGGTCTTCGGATCACGCTTCTGTGTGTGAATAAAATCGGGAAACTTCTTTGCATCCTTGATAAAGAATACAGGGGTGTTGTTTCCCACGAGATCCCAGTTTCCGTCTTCGGTATAGAACTTCACTGCGAAACCTCTCGGATCCCTTTCGGTGTCAGCGCTTCCTTTTTCTCCTCCTACGGTTGAGAAACGCACCAGCACACGGCATGAATTGCCGACCTTGCTGAAGAGCTTTGCACGGGTGTACCTGGTAATGTCTTTTGTAACTGTGAATTTTCCATATACACCGGTACCTTTCGCATGTACAACACGTTCAGGTATGCGTTCACGGTTAAAATGCGCCAGTTTTTCATGCAGATAGTAATCCTGCAGTAATACAGGGCCTCTCGGGCCAGCGGTCATGCTGTCCTCGTTCTCGACGTACGGCCTGCCTGCGGCGGTGGTGAGTTTTTTCTTAGCCATCTTTTTTGTTTTTAACGGTTATCTTTTATTTAGTGATTTTTTTTCTGAAGAAGTAATTGATCTTGAAAACAGTTCCGGTAATCCCTGCAAGAACAAGCAGTATTATTAGCCAGGTTTCATCAACAACAAACAGCGCCGTAATCGCTATCATGGCCCACATTATCACCAGGGCCGGGATGCCTGCTTTTCTTCCTGCCTCACGTGTAAGGTACCGGGAAGTAATCCTGCCGTTAATGATCTTATTGTAAAGAACCGGTGAGCTTCTGACATACATGCCAGCAGAAAGAAGTACAAAGGGTGTTGTGGGCAGCACCGGAATGAATATCCCGATCAGACCCAGCAGCAGTGAAATTGTTCCGCCTGATATCAGCAGTATTCTAATCATTTTTTCCTTTGGCCCGTTTCGTTTTGCCGGTAAATTTCCCCATTATCTGCAGTTTAATATCCTCTATCCTGAAATTAGGGATGCTCTTCTTCTTAAAATAACGGTTTATAATTCTAGTCAGGTCAGCATCATAGTAGTCTTCAATACGGTCTGATTGTGCACAGTAAAGATGGTGATGCGCCTCCCTCACAGCATCGTACCTGAGTATGCCCCGGTCAGTTTTGACCCTGATGATTATATCTTTGTCGACAAGCGTTTCAAGCGTTTTGTAGACTGTGCCGGTTGCAATACTGGGATACATTTTTCTGATGAAGGTGCCTACTTCCTCAGCCGTGGGATGATCATGCAGAACATCAACAGCCTCCAGGACTGCCAGACGCTGGGGTGTAACCTTAAGACCTCTTTCCTTGAGTTTTATTTTGTATTCGACGGATTTCATTAGATAAGAATAATTCCTAAATAGGAATAATCAAAGATAAGATATTTTTATTCAAGAGTCAAATATTTTTTCCCGCTGTTCTGGCAGATTGCCATACTAAGTTCCGCCTTACGGCAGCCTGTCCTTTTTTCCTCCCGCTTCGCGGGATTTCCTCTCCCGCTCTGCGGGATCGTCAACATGCCCGTGCCGCATGCCCTATGCAATCCGGTTATGCAACTTATCCTGCCAGCTTTTTCTTTTTCCGGTATTTCAGGTAAGGAATGATGTCTTCATTTTTCAACCCTGCTGTTCCGTCATATTCAATTGTGACAACCGGAATACCTGTGATCTCTTCAATTCTTGACTTCATCGCTTCTGTCACCAGGGAGGGACAACAGTAAGAGGGATTAGTCTGAACAAACAGGTCCAGGTCAGGATATTGCGTTACCAGGCTGTGTATCTTGAGAACATTCTCAAACGATTCTCCTTTATGTAAAATATTGATTCCGAAATTATTGAGCCATCCATCCATTTCACTGGCTGAGGCAACCTTCATCTCGCCGGTGTAGTCCGAAAAATACTGTTTGTACTTATCCTCCACCAGCGGGATCAGTGATTTCAGGAACTTAAACTTGACGTAGTCCATATAACGGCCTTCCTTGAAATTCCGTTCCGTGGCAGGTTCAACAATGATTTTCATATACTCGCTGTATGGAGTTGTAATAACCTCTCCGCCATTTTCCTCGATGGTTTTTATCAGATCCTGGTTCATAAGGTCATTGTCCCTGACATACAGGTCACCAAATATTGCCACCCTTGGACGGTGTTTTCTTTTTACCGGGATTGTTTTAAAGTCCCTGGCAATTTCTTCTATCGTTACTTCTTTTAACGTACCGTTCAGGAACGCATCATAGAGTTTTTTCAATGCCACCTGTATCATGGCATCTGTAGTTCCTTTCTTTATTTCATAAGGTCGGATGCTGCAGCCTGCCTTTCTGATGTAGCCACCCAGCATATAGGCTAAATAAGCATTTATTGCCGTCTGTAATGAAAAGTCGTAAAAGATAACATCTCCCACATAAACCGAAACATCCTCCATACCCTTACCATAGTCCTCAAGTATTTTTTTCATGTACCAGGGGAACATGCTGAGGTTGCATGAAAGTCTTGTTTTCATTATCCAGAGGGCAGTGTCTGACGGATTGAGTCCGTTCGATTCAATGTAGTCGATCGCATTCTGAACAATAATATTCAGAGGCAGGCACTGGCCGGTATTAAAGCTCAGGCTTCGCTGCATTGAATCATTACTGCTGTCCAGGAGTCGGGCATTTATACCGCTGTTTTGCAGAACTGCCTCCAGCAACGGCCCGACATAAGGATCCCATACCGGGAGCAGCAATGTCTTGCCAGCCAGGTTTTTTGGACCGGTAAAAACAGACCGGGATAAATCGTTGTTCCGGACTTCATTTTTTTGAATTTCCTGGCTTAAAAGCCTGAAGTCGATGGAATGAGCCTTAAGGATGCGGGAGGCATCACGGACAAGGGATCTTATATAATTTTGCCAGGCCCGGTTTGCAGGAATGTCTTTTCCTGAAGATTGAACAGATTTTATATTTGACTGTGACACGGGTTTCCGGTCAGTATCAGCAACCTGCCTTCCAAGGTGATTTCTGAATGCCCTGACAGCCGCTTCAATCCTTGTTTCATAGCCCACTGCCGAATCATGCTCATCAAGCTGCAGGATCAGATAAGGCTTCTGATATGCATCGAGGATCTCCTTGAAGTATTCAATGACGAAAGAATCCGGTGAACATTTGAAGGAAGTGATCAGCACCGGGTAGCACCTGTCGGTTATTGCTGCCACTTCCGCAGCGGAGAGGATCCTGGAGGCAAATTTCCATTTGACTGTCCTGATCAGCTCTTCAGCCTTCAGGACCTCAGATGGTTTAGCTGGCAGCATATCCATGAAAAAGGTCATGATCCCCATCTTTTCGATGATCTCCGGGATTGCATTATTCATTGCCGGTGATAATATCGTATAGGGGCGGCCTAACAGCATAATATGTATATCATCAACCCCCTTTATTCCATTCTTATAAAGGTTGCTCCATTCTTCACGGAGCGAATGAACATATTTCCTCGCTTTTTCATAAGCCAGGCTGATGTCGATAAATCCGATGTTGTTAAAACCGATTGACCTGAACATTCTGTAAAGTTCCATGCGTGTAAACACTTCACCCTGGGCGGACTTCAGTACCGGGGTCAGCAGTTTCTTCCCGGAATTCAAATCCTTGTGTATGGATATTATTGATGACACAAACTGCGTATAATAGCAGTATTGTTTGTTCATCTTTGCCTCCTGGGCTTCCTCAATGTAAACAGGCAGAAATACATAATCGGCTTTGTCCATCAGGTAATCTACATGTCCATGCATGGCCGCCATGGGAGCGCAAAACTCTGCACCGCATAAGTTCTTTCCGTCTTTTGCAGGGGTCAGATACTCCTCGCTTGTTACAGTGCTGAATGAAAGAAGATCAAAGAATTTTCTCCAGAAAGGTACTTCTTCAAAAAGATGAAGCCCCGCAGGAATGCCAATGGTTCTGGTTTCCTTTTTTATGGAAGGGGTAAACCCGAACAGTTCCTTTCTTTTGCGGATCAGATGAAAATTGAGGGACTTGTTCCTGACGTATTTATGGATGTCATAGTCTCTGCCGCACAGGAATCCGTAGGCTACAGTATGATCGTCAACTTCAGCAACCTTGAGTTTACAGTGATTAGTGCACAATTCACAGACTTCAGACCTGACAGGGATTGATTTCTTGTACAAATCGAGTCCCCTGAATTCTGAGACTGTGATATTCTGGTCAGATAATTCAAGCGCCACACCTATAGCGCCTGTCAGGTGACAGTACTTTGAAACCATTACCGGCTTCCTGAGTTTTTGCTCCAGCGCAGCAACGAGCGCCTTGTTCTTTGCCGTTGCCCCCTGAAAAAATATTTTGTTCCCTATATGGACCTTCGGAGCGACCCTGGCGAAGTAGTTTTCACATGTTGAGTGCAGGACCGCTGCGAGTATTTCATCTGTTGTATAGCCGGCCATGAGGTAATGATTCAGATCGCGCTCCATAAAAACTGTACATCGGTCGCTTGCCATAGGGGAGCGGGCTTTTTCGGCCCTGTCAGAATAATCAGCCAGGGAACAGCCCAGTCTTTTAGCCTGTTCTTCAATAAAACTGCCGGTACCGGCAGCACACACATTATTCATTACTGAAAAAGTAACCATGCCATTTCGCATGGTTGTGAATTTGGAATCCTGCCCGCCAATCTCTATGATCGTATCCGTCTCATTATTTAACTCATATGCAGCCCTGGCATGAGCTGTTATCTCATCAAGAATGATGTCAGCACCGATAATCTTCCCGGTAAATTTCCTTCCGGAACCTGTTGTGCCGACACCTGAAATTGTAAGCCTGACATTCCGTTTTTCAATAAAGTCCCCGATAGCTTCAAAGATGACCTGCACAGCCTGCAAAGGCTGACCTGAAGTGCGCGTATAGAATCCTGCTTTGACTTCCTTATTTATGTCGAGAAGGGCGGCTTTGGTGCTGGTTGATCCGATGTCAATGCCAAGGAAGATCTGTCCTGCATCACTGTTTTCGGTGAATGAGTACTGATCCACTTCAACTGCCTTCATTGCAGGAAACAGGGCTGATCGGAATTCGTATGTTTCGTGGTTTCCGAAATCGGGATAATCTGACAATTTCAATTGCAGTGGAGGGTAGTAATATTTCTTTTCCGGTTTCTCTGAAATGATAATATCCTCAAAACACACGGGCGGATTTTGGGGTTCCGTCTCCTCTTCACTGCAGGTCAGAGCAGCTCCGATGGCACCATAGACATGAGCATATTCGTCGACTGTAATCCTGAGCTGAGTAAGCTTCTGAATATGGGCAATTACAGATTTATTTAATGCAACACCGCCGGCCGCAACAACATTTGAGAGGGAATTACTTTTAAAAACCGTATCAACTATATTTTTGGCAAGGCCATAGGATAACCCGTCACATATTTCCCCGAGGGAATATCCCTCCTGCTGTGCATGGATAAGATCGGTTTTGGCAAAGACGGCACATCGCGAGGCTATTAAAGGGAAGTTGCCTTTGTTCTCATATGCTATTTTACTGAATTCCTGTATATCCTTCAGGTTCAGTCGTTCTGCCTGCTGATCGAGGAAATTGCCGGTTCCTGCTGCACATGAGCTGTTTGATTTGTAGTTGCTGTATTCCCCGTTATCATCGAATGTGACCAGTCCGTATTTCTCCGCGCCGATTATCAGCAAAGACCGGACTTCAGGGTGAAAATGCCTGGTTGCCGTTATATATGCAATCCTTGAGTCAACAGATATTCCCTTCCTGACAATTGAATGGGAGGAAGATGTGTATCCGAAAGCTTTTATTGTTTTAATATCAATCTCCCGGAGCAGGCTTAACAAGGTACCGGCGATTTGTCCCTGGTGGAATGCATAGCCGGTATGGTACACCCGGTTATGCTCATCAGTCAGCGCGATAGAGACCGCAACTGAGCCGATATCTATCCCCAGGCTATTCATCCTTATAATCTTTAACCGTCATATTTTGTCAGCAGTTCAGGCAGTAGCTATCAAAGGTAGGTCAAACGATCGGTCAAACCAAGCATACTGATTGCATTGTCCGCTCAGAAATTACTTTTAATCACTATTTTTGTCCTCATTAATTTGCAACTATGGTCCGGAAACTCACCATCACCGTCACATACCTGTTCCTGTTCCCACTGCTGATGCTTCAGGGTCAGGTACTGGAACCTGTCACATGGAGCTTCGGCGCCGAAAAGACAGGAGATGACAAATTCGATCTGGTTATGACAGCTGACATTGACAACGGCTGGCATCTCTATGCAATGGATATAGCTGAAGGAGGCCCCATAGCCACCAGCTTTACATTTGAGGAACCTGCAGGCTATTCTCTGGAGGGAAAGCCTGTAGCTACTGACAAGCCTGAGGTCAAATTCGACAACAGCTTCGGCATGGACATCGGAATGCACAGCGTCAGGGCCGGGTTCAGGCAGAAAATCACTGTAAATCAATATCCTGCAACGATTAAAGGATTTGTGACTTTTATGTCATGTGATGACAAACAATGCCTACCTCCAAGGGATGTCGAGTTTTCAGTGGTGATCAGCGGTGTTGGAGCAGCATCTGCCTCCGGTGAACAGATTAAGACTGTTGAAACTGTAACTGACAAGCCTCTTCAGACGGCCGGTGATGACACTGCAAAACAACCCGGGAAAGGTTTTCTTAAGTTTTTTCTGCTGTCAATGCTCGCAGGATTTGCAGGGGTGCTTACACCCTGCGTCTTTCCGATGATACCAATGACCGTAGCGTTCTTCAGCCAGGGATCAGAAAAGAAGGGATCGGCTGTCGTTAAAGCGTTAATATTCGGAATTTCAATAATTCTCCTTTATTCTTCCCTCGGAATAATTGTATCACTGACAAGTGCAGGTGCAGGTTTTGCCAATACCCTGAGCACACACTGGATACCCAACCTGCTTTTCTTCATTCTCTTCCTTGTGTTCGCAGCATCATTTTTCGGTGCATTTGAGATAGTCATGCCAACTAGCTGGGTCAGCTCATCGGATTCCAAGGTCGACAGGGGAGGGGCATTTGCAGCTTTTTTCCTCGGGATAACAACAGTTCTTGTATCATTCTCATGCACAGGTCCCATTGTGGGCGCCCTGCTTGTAGAAGCAGCATCGGGTGACGTCCTGCGTCCAACGATAGGGATGTTCGGCTTCGGCCTGGCGTTTGCACTGCCATTCACAATGTTTGCTCTCTTCCCGTCAATGATGAAGAAGATGCCCAGGTCAGGCGGCTGGCTCAACTCGGTCAAGGTAGTGCTTGGCTTCATTATGCTGGCCTTCAGCCTTAAGTTTGCATCGGTGGTAGATACGGTTTACTCTCTGGGGATCCTTTCACGCGACATTTACCTGGCAATATGGATAGTACTCTTCTTCCTTTTAGGTCTCTATCTCATGGGCAAGATAAAATTCCCGCATGACAGCGATGTTCCTCATATCGGGGTTTTCAGGCTTCTGCTGATCATAGCTTCATTTTCATTTTCCGTTTACCTGATACCAGGTCTTTTCGGAGCGCCACTGACTCGTGTAGCTGCCCTGTTGCCTCCCCGTGAGACATCTGGTTTCAATCTCCTGAAAGCGATCGGCCAAAACAGCGGGGGAAATCCCTCTGTGGTAACTGTTTCAGCCGTTTGCGAGACACCAAAATACTCGGATTTTCTGCACTTTGAGTACGGCCTGGAAGGCTACTTTGATCTTGACCAGGGACTTGCATGTGCACAGAAGCTTAACAAGCCGGTGCTAATCGATTTCAAGGGCCACGCCTGCGCCAACTGTAAGCAGATGGATGCCCGTGTCTGGTCTGACCAGGAAGTACAAAGACGCATCAGGGAAAATTTTGTGCTGGTTGCGTTGTACGTTGATGACCGCACTAAATTACCTGATAATGAGATTTTTGTTTCAAAGATTGACGGCAGGGAGAAAAGGACGATGGGCAAAAAGAATGAAGACATCGAGATCTCCATGTTCAATTCCAATACTCTCCCTCTTTATGCTATCGTCGATCCATTCGGAAAGCCCCTTATTGAAACCCGGGGCACCGACTTTGACATTCAGGCGTATATCAACTGGCTTGACAGGGGAGCCGGAGCCTACAACAGATAATAAGCTGATCAGCGGCTTACGCCAGGTAATAAGCTGAACCGGCCCAGGGGATCAGAATTTAACGCCAAAGGTCACTGCAAATCTCAAACCTCCCCATGGACCGTCAAAGAGCATTTTGACTTCGTTGGCTGTGGCATCTACAGTCTGGTCAATCAGTGATGATTCAACCTTTAAAAACTCCTCCTCAATGTCTGCCTGATCCTGTGAAGAGAGGGGAGATGAAGGCAACCCAAGGAAATCACCTGAGCTGACCCCGAAGTGAGGCCCGAACATCTGCCAGTCGAGGCACATATGTTTTCCCAGGGCCCACTGATAGCCGAGCAGGAACCCGCCGGTATGGGATTTTATATCACCTTCAGTGTCGATAGTAATATCTTCATCAAGGTCATTTGTATAGGGAATAGGCAGGTTACTTACTGAATAGCTTCCGTATCTGTAGAACAGTGAAATATAAAATCCTGTGCTGTATCTCTTCTTCCCAAGGTAGAATCTGACTTCCGGAGTAATTGTATAGCTGCTGATCAGAAGGCTTCTGATGATATCTTCTGTTTCAGCGTCAATTCCGTCCGTTGAATTATTCTCAACCTGCGTGATAAGCTGATCAGCAATATAGGTCGGTAAATTTGTTTCAGGCATGTATGAGAATGATATTGCCCCGGAGACGCTTCTTGACAGAACTCTTTCATACTGCAGCGACAGGTTCAATACTGCCAGTGAAGTAAGATTGAGCTTTACAAAGTTCTTAGAGATGTCAGAGGTCTCAGACTCGTATTTTTCCATATCAGCGACCGGTAAGGCATCAGGTGTGGTTTGAACGGTTTCATCTGAGACCTTAAGTGAATCAGCCGGC
>Ga0316625_100000201_pt1 | contig 10506 bp, 11 predicted proteins | sample OWC_Aug_T1_C1_D1_FD_207655 | JGI IMG/M metagenome (GOLD analysis project Ga0316625, IMG submission 207655) | Wetland soil microbial communities from Old Woman Creek delta, Ohio, United States - OWC_Aug_T1_C1_D1_A | ecosystem: Environmental > Terrestrial > Soil > Wetlands | place: USA: Ohio... | reverse complement strand
CTCGGCCAGGCGCTTCTCCAGCGCGGGCAGGAGGTTCTTCACGAGGCGCGTGAGCTCACTCAGGCGCTCGGCGCCCATGCGGCGCGGTTGCTTGAAGTCGCGCGCGGCCACGGCTCCGGCGGGCTTCGCGCGGCCGAGCACGGCCTGGACGACTTTCGCGGCGTCGCTCACGGGATCACTGCGTGAGGAAGGTGTTGAAGTAGACGTTGCGCACGCGCCCGAAGGTGCCGACGCGCACCTTGCCGGCGAACTCGGGCTTGATCTCGGTCACGTCGACGTACACGCCCTTGCCACGCGCGTCGGCCACGAACAGGTCCGTCTCCTCGCCCTGGTAGATGACCTCCTCGCCGTCGTCGAGGCGGATCGCCTTGCGCGTCGCATCGATCGAGAAGGTCTTGTCGTAGAAGAGGCCGCGCATCGTCGAGCGCGGGATCGAGCGCCCGGGACGCAGGCCGCTGATCGGATCGGAGCCCTCGGCGCTCTTGTCGTTGCCGACGTGCACGGGGAACAGCACGGGATCGAGGGCCACGCGCAGCTCGTCGCGGAAGACCTCGCGTCCGACCGCGCTGTCGAGCTCGCCCTTCGTCTTCTGCGAGGCCGTGCGCAGGACCGCGTCGGTCAGCTTGGCCTGGTGCAGCGGGTCCTTCGTGCGCGCGGTCGCGTAGGCTTCCTCGTAGGCGTCGACCTCGACGTTGAGCTTGAGCGAGAGGTAGTGCTTGCCGCCGTCGCCCGAGAGGTTCACCTGGAACCCGGCCGAGGGCGAGATGTCGGCCATGAACGGGCCGGCGACGTGGTGCTCTTCCTCGTGGTGCACCTGCGGTCCGGCGGGCACGGCCACGAGCGAGAGGACCCAGGCCAGCGCGATCAGGCTGACCAGACCTCCGCCGAGGATCAGGCTCTTCTTCTTGCCGGCCTTGCCCGCGGGAGCGGGGGCGGCAGCGGCAGGCGCGGCGCCCTCCGCGGGCGGCGCGGCGTCGGCGGGCTTCTTCTCGTCGGACATGGGGGCGTGGGGAGGCGGGGGAGGTCGTGCCCTTATCGGCGCGAAGTCCGCAGCCCTTGACCGCCGTCACGCCCTTCCGGAAGGAATTTCCGGGGCGTCACCGCGGGCCTGGGACTGCGCTCACTCCTCGCCGGTCTCGGTCACCACGACGAGCTGCACGCGGCGGTTCACCTCGCGCGAGGCCTCGTCGACGTTCTCGGTCAGGGGCTTCGTGTCGGCGAAGCCGATCGCGGCGAGGCGCGCGCCGTCGAAGCCGGCCTCCTCGACCAGATAGCGCACGACGCGCGCGGCGCGCGCGGCCGAGAGCTCCCAGTTCGAGGTGAAGAGCGTCGAGGTCGCCGGCAGGTCGTCGGTGTGGCCCTCGACCAGGATCTGGCCCGGCTGGCTGGCGAGCGCGCTGGCGACCTTCGCGAGGGCCTCGAGCGACTCGGGCTTCAGGTTGGCCGAGCCGGGGCGGAAGTAGAGGCTCTCGGGCAGCGAGACGACGACGCCGCGCTCGTCGTAGCGCAGTCCGATCATCGAGCCGAGCCCGGCCTGGTCGACCTCTTCCTCGAGCGACTCGCGCACGGCCTGGGCGCGCGGAGAGGAAGCCGTGTAGCGGAAGAGCGAGGGCCGGTCCGAGACGATCGAGGGGATCAGGGCCGAGCCGGCGTTGCCGCCGCGCTCGAGGGGCGAGCCCGAGTTCGGGGCGAACAGGCCGCGCGTCTGGAAGGCCACGTTGACCGACTCGGTGAAGCGCCCGAGCTTCTTCGAGTCCACCTGCGAGACGGCGAACATGACGACGAAGAAGGCGAACAGGAGCGTGATGAAGTCGGCGTACGACACGAGCCAGCGCTCGTGGTTGACGTGCTCCGGATGCTTGTGCTTCTTGGCCAAGCGTCAGGCCGCCTTCTTGGCCTCGGCGTGGCCCTTCTTGCCGTGCCCGCCGCTGCCGTGGGCGAAGACGGCCAGCTTCTGCTCGATCAGCTTCGGGTTCTCGCCCTGCTGGATCGCGATCGCGCCGAGCATGATCATCTCGTAGAGCTGCATCTCGGCCTTGTTCTTCATCTTGACCTTGTTGGCAGCCGGCAGGCACACGATGTTGGCCGCACCGACCCCGTAGATCGTGGCGACGAAGGCCACGGCAATACCGCTACCGACCGCGTTGATGTCCGACAGGTTGGACATGACGTGGATCAGGCCGAGAACGGCGCCCAGAATCCCGACCGTCGGGCAATAGCCGCCGGCCGCCTCGAAGACCTTGGCCGGGATCTCGCCCTTCTCCTCGGCGTGGTGGATCTCGAGCTCGAGCGTCTGCTCGATGGTCTTCGAGTCGATCCCGTCGACGACCATCAGGAAGGCCTTCTTGAAGAAGGGGTCCTGGGCCTTCTGCACGTGCTCCTCCAGCGCGATGATGCCCTCGCGCCGCGCGATCTGCGCGTAGCGCACGATCTCCTCCAGCACCTTGGCCGGGTCCTGGGCCTTGGTGAAGAAGAAGAGCGAGACGGTCTTCAGCGCGCGCACGAACTCGTCGAGCGGGAAGCCGACCATCGTGGCTCCCAGCGTGCCGCCGAACACGATCAGCGCGGCCGTGGGCTGGATGACCGAGCTCAGGTGGCCACCTTCGAGGTGGTTACCGATCAGGATCAGACCGAAGGCCAGGATCAGGCCGACGATGGTGCCGAGGTCGGGCTTCTTCACGCGGGGATCTCCAGGAAGCGCTCGTAGGCGCTCTTGCGGCGGCTCGGGCCGCACTCGTCACACTCTTCGCACCCGTCCTCGTCGTCCGTGGACACCGGAGCCAGCACCGCCGGCGCCAGGGTGCCCGTCAGCGAGCCCTCGAGGCCCGCTCCGCGCAGCACGCCGGAGCGCCAGGTGCCGATGCGCTCGAGCACCTCGGCCAGCGACTCGCGCACGACGAAGATCTTGCCGGTCACGAGGCGAATGGTCGTGTCGGGCATGGCCTCGACGATCTCGATCAGGTCGCAGTTGAGCGCGACCTCCTGCTTGTTGAGGCGCGTGACGACGATCATTGGACCAGGAACTCCGTGAAGAAGACGTCGATCACGCGGGCCGGCGCCGGGTCGACGGCCGCGTCGTACAGGGGCTCCTCGGCGAACAGCGTGGTGACCGCAGCGCCCAGCTCCTCGCGCAGCGCTTCCTTGCCCTCGACCGTGACGAGATCGCTGGCGCGCTTCTTGGAGAGGATCTCGAGCACGAGGTCGACCAGCTTGACCTGGCCGAGGCCCGTGTCGGCGCGCTTCGCGATCACCTTCTGGTCCAGCACGAGCTGCACGTTGAGGCGGAAGTAGCGGTCACCGGCGGGATCCGCCAGGCGCACCACGAACGGCTCCAGGTCGACCGCGCCCGGATCGACGACCACGGCGGGCTTCACGGGCTCGGCTTCGGCCGCATGCTCGGCCGCCTTGCTGCGCGCGTACTGCGTGTAGCCGACGACGCCGCCGCCGGCGAGCAGCAGGCCCACGGCCGCGACGATCACGACCTTCTTCGAGCCCTTCTCGGGGGGCGCCGGGGGCGGCGCCTCTTTGGCGGCGGAGGACATGCGGGGAGGACCGCGCCCGGGGGAGGGGTGCGGACCTCCGCCCTATCGTCCGCGCGCGCCCCCGCTTCTGAAGCCGAGGCGCGAATGCGGGCCGGCTCGCGCGCGTGCCACGCGCGGGAAGCGCGGCTACCTCTTCTTGCCGGCGCGGGCCTTCTCGAAGGTGTAGGCGTCGACGTAGCTCTTCCAGAGCTTCGGGTCGACCTGGTTCAGGATCTCGCTCGCGCGCGTATCGTCGCCCACGGCGCGCAGGATCTTGGCCGCGTCCTCGGCCGGGAACTCCTGCAGCTTCTTGGCGGCGGCGGCCGGATCCTCGATGCCGGCGATGACGAGCGCGACCTGGCCCCAGCGCGCGTCCTTGCCGGCCTCCAGCGAGGAGGCCTGGCGCTCGAGCTCCTGCTCCTTGTCGGACAGCTCGCGCTGCAGGGCCTCGAGGTGCGTGCGCAGCTCCTCGAGCGTCTTCAGGCGCTCTTCGAGCTCGTGTTCGTCCTCACTCACGGCGCGCTCGCGCCGGCCGAGGGCGAGCTCGCGTTCCTCGAGCTCGGTGTGCTTGCGCTTGATCTCCTCGGAGAGCACGCGCAGCTCGCTGGTCGAGTAGGGCGAGGGCAGGGTCCAGGCCGAGAGCACGCCCAGGCTGGCCTCGATCACGGCCGAGTCCGAGAGCGACTCGACGTGCTCGCCCTCGGCGTGCTCCTCGCCGGTCCCGGGCTCCGCGCCGTGCTCGCCCGCCGGGTCGGCGTGCTCGCCTTCCGCGGCCGGAGACGGGAACAGCTTGCCGATCACGGCGACCTTGCTGACGTCGCGCCCGGAGAGCGAGGCGAAGCCCACGAAGGCGACGAGGAAGAGCGACAGGCCGCCCACGGCCATCGCGATGATCTCGATGATCTTGTTCATGGGGAGTGCGGGGCTGCGTGGGGTGGTGGGTCTCAGTAGATCCCGCGGTAGGCCTCGGCCGCGGCTTCGTACAGGCCTTCCTCTTCGAGCAGGCCGGCCGCGGTGACGTCGACGAGCTGCTGCGCGTCCGGCTCCTCGAGCCCGGCGCGCGAGCGTGAGAGCAGCTCGAGCGCGGCTTCGAGGCCCGAGCGCGTGCGTACGACGCGTGCCCAGCCGGCCAGCACGCGCGCCTGCTCGGCCACGGGTAGCGCGCCGCGCGCGAGGTACAGGCCCTCGAACAGCTCACCGGCCGCGCGCGTCTCGCCGCGCGCGAGACGCTCCTCGGCCAGCTCGAGCCGCTCGTGGATCGTGGTCGGGACCTCGGACTCGTCCAGGCCGAGGCGCTGCCGCGCGGTGCGCTGGTACTCGCCCAGGCCCTCGTCGGCGCCGTGGCGCGCGGCCTCGCGCACCACGAACAGCGCGCCGAGCTCGTCGCCGGCCTCGAGCGAGAGCTCGGCGGCCTTCTCGAAGGAGTGCGCGCGCAGCTCCTCGTCGTGCGTCTCGCGTGCGTGGATCAGCCAGGCGCGCGCGGCCTCGACGTGGAAGCCCAGGCCCTCGAAGGCCACGGCGCGGATCTCGATCGCGCGCGCCTCGGCCTCGGGCGCGGAGACGACCTCGCCCTCCTCGAGCGTGCGCAGGGCCTCGACGTAATCGTGCGTGGCGTTCTGGGCGCGGGCGCGCACCAGGCGACGCTCGGCGCGTTCGACCGGGTCGGAGGTCGCGAAGTTGCCCTCCAGGAAGTTGAGCAGGTGCAGCGCGCTCTTCGCGTCGCCGAGCTCGATCGAGACGCGCGCCAGCTCGAGGCGGGCGCGGGCGTGGAAGGGTTTGGCCTCGTCCAGGCTCGCCAGCGTGCGGAAATGCTGGGCGGCTTCGGCCCAGTGGCCGAGCTTCTCGAGGATGCGTCCGGCGCGGTACAGCGCCTCGGCGCCGTCGAGCGAGAGCTCCTCCTCGGCCAGCGCGGCGTAGAGCTTGTAGGCGCCCTCCAGGTCGCCGCGCACCTCGGCCAGGTTGCCCTGCGCGAGGCGTGCACGCACGGCGGCGCGCTCGTCACCCTCGGCCTCGACCCGGCGCCAGGCCTCCTGAGCCTGGCGCAGGAGCTCGGCCGCGTCCTGCTCGGGCGGATGGATCACGAGCGAGCCGCGCGCGAGCTCGAAGCCGAGCCCCTGGCTGCCCAGGACGAACTCGAGCAGCTCCTCGACGGGACGGCGGCGCACGTCGACGCTGATGCGCGCGTCGCGCGGCAGGAGCTCGCTGCCCTCGAGCGCGAGGCTCGCCTTGCGCGCGAAGGTGCGCAGCACCTCCTCGAGCGGCACTTCCTCGCAGAACAGCGACCAGCGCGGCCCCTCGCGCGTGTCCTGACGCGAGACCGAGACGAGATGCTCGCGCGCGCCGCCCGCCTCGCTGCGCGCGGGCGCGGCGTGCTCGGTACCGTGCTCCTGGGCGGTCGCCGAGCCCGTCCCCGCCGCGAGGGCGAGGACGAGGGCGAACGCGCGGAGGGGGAGCGGCGTGGGCCTCATGGACGGGGAGCGGAAGGGGAGTCGGGGGCGAGATCGGTCGCCGGCGCGGGCGCGCTGGAATCGCCTTCCGCTTTCCCACGCGTGGCACTGGCACGGCGCAGGGCGATCTCGTCCATCTGGGCCTGCTCGTCCTGCGCGAGCAGGGCGAGGTGTTCCAGGCGGGCGCGCTGGCGCAGTTCGTCGAGCGCGCGCGCGGCGACCTTGCGCGTGCGGTGCTCCTCGGCGGCGCGCACGGCAGCGGCGCGCGCGACGCGGGCGGCCTCGGCTCGCTGGGCGAGCAGCGCTCCGGTCGTGTCCAGCGTGCGGCGGGCCGCGGAGAGCGGCGCGAGCTCCGATTCCGCGAGGCGCGTGGCCACCCAGGCGCGGCCCTCGGTGAGCTGCGTGCGCACGACCTCGGCCTTGACCTCGGCCGCGCGCGCCTCGCCCTCGGCGCGCGCGCGCTCGGCGCGGGCCACGTGCTCCTCGAGCGCGCGCACGCGCCGCAGGCGCTCGAGCCGGAACTCGAAGCGGCGCTTCATCGGCGCGCAGCCGGCTTCGCGGCCGGCTTGTCGGTGCCGAGCAGGGTCTCGAGCTTCGCGAGCGTCTCCTCGAGCGTGTTCTTCTCGCCGACACCCTGGCGCAGGAAGGCGTCGATGCCCGGAACGAGTGCGAGGGCGCGGTCGAGGCGCGGGTTCGTGCCGGCCTTGTAGGCGCCGATCTCGACCAGGTCGCGGCCCTCTTTCCACTGCGCCATGGCCTCGCGCAGGGCGGTGGCGAGCGCGCGCTGGCGCGGGCTCGCGATCGAGTTCATCAGACGCGAGAGGCTGGCCAGCACGTCGATGGCCGGGAAATGGCCGCGCTGGGCCAGCTCGCGCGAGAGGTACAGGTGCCCGTCGAGCAGGCCGCGCAGGGTGTCGGCCACGGGCTCGTTCGGGTCGTCGGCGTCGAGCAGCACGGTCAGGAGGCCGGTGATGCTGCCGCGGGCCGCGCGGCCGAGGCGCTCGACGAGCTTCGGCACGGTCGCGAAGAAGCTGGGCGGGTAGCCGCGCACGGTGGGCGGCTCGCCGGCCGCGAGGCCGATCTCGCGCGCGGCCGCGGCGAAGCGCGTGACCGAGTCCATCACGAGCAGCACGTCGGCGCCCTGGTCGCGGAAGGACTCCGCCACCGTCACGGCCACGAAGGGCGCGAGGTAGCGCTCGATCGGCGCGCGGTCGGAGGTCGAGACCACCATGACCGACTTCTTGCGCGCACGCTCGTCGAGCACCTCGTCCAGGAAGCCGCGCACCTCGCGCCCGCGCTCGCCGACCAGCGCGACCACGACCACGTCGGCCTCGGTGCCGCGCGTGATCTGCCCGAGCAGGGTCGACTTGCCGACGCCCGAGCCGCTGAAGATCCCGAGGCGCTGGCCGCGGCCGAGCAGGCAGGTCGAGTCGAGCGCGCGCACGCCGGTGACGAGCGGCTGGGCGATGGGCGTGCGGTCGAGCGGCGCGGGGGCGTCGTTGCGCACGCGCGAGCGCACCATGCGGCTCGAGAGCGGCCGTCCGCCGTCGATCGGCGCGCCGTAGCCGTCGAGCACGCGCCCGAGCAGCTCGACGCCCGTGCGCACCGCGAACGGGCGTCCGAGGGCCACGACCGACTGGCGCGGCGCGATGCCGTCCAGGTTGCCGTGCGGCATCAGGAGCGTCGTCGAGCCGCGGAAGCCGACGACCTCGGCCTCGATCGCGCCGTGGCGCCCGCGCTCGATGCGGCACAGCTCGCCCATGGCCGCCGGCACGCCGACGGCCTCGACGATCAGGCCGTTGACCTGGTCGACGCGGCCGCGCCAGACGGGGCGCGCGGCCTCGGCGATGCCCGTGCGGGCGCGCTCGGGGTCGAGCAGCGGGGCGTAGCTCACGCGAGGTCCTCCTTCAGGCGGCGCGCGACGGCCTCGAGCGCGTCGTCGAGGTCGCGCACGAGCACGCCGAGCGAGGTCTCGACGTGCACGTCGCCCTTGGAGACGCCCGGATCGGGCTCGATGCGCGTGCCCGAGCGGAACTTCGTCTGCGCCAGGCGCGCGTGGTCGGAGGGATGCACGTGCACGACACACGGGGCGCGCCCGGTGGCAGCCTCGGCCAGCGTGTTGCGCACGATGCGCTCGATGTCGTGGCGGTCGCGCTGGATCTCGCCGCGCAACAGGGTGCGCGCGATCTCGACACCGAGCTCGACCGCGCCGGTGGCGAGGGCCGCGCGGGCCTCTTCTTCGGCTGCGACCAGGCGCGCGACGGCCGCGTCGAGCGCGACACCGGCCTCGGCCCGTCCGCGGCGCTCGCCCTCGGCGCGCGCGTGGGCCAGGCGCGCCTCGTCGACCGGGCCGGCACCGCTGGCCAGCACGCGCACGGCTCCGACCTCGCCCGCGAGCTCGAGCGTGATGCGTTCAGGAGACAAGCTCTTCGCCTCCACGGCTGGGGCGGAACTCGCCGGACTCGATCAGGGCGCGGATGTTCTTCAGGATCTCGTTGCGCGCGACCTTGACGTCCGCCAGGGTCATCGCGCCGGCCAGCTCGCGTTCTTCCATGACCATGTCGCGCACGCGCGACGAGAGGTTGGCGAGGATGTTCTGCTCGACCTGCGGCGTGCAGCCCTTGAGCGCGACGGAGAGCGTCTTCGTGTCGACCGTGCCGAGGATCTTGGTCATCGCGCGCCGGTTGAGACCACCGATGTCCTCCCAGGTGAAGAGCTTCTCGCGCAGTTCGTTGGCGATCTTCTCGTCGGCCTGGGCCAGGGTCTCGATGACCTTCTTCTCCATCTCGGGCGCGGAGCTGTTCAGGATCGCGGCCACGGACTTCAGGCGGCGTTCGGGGTCGGCCGTGGCCGAGGGCAGCGGCGCCGTGGCAATGCGCTGGGCGAGATCGGCGGCCACCGTGCGCACCAGCGCCGCGGCGGGGGCCTCGAGCTGCACCATGCGACGCACGATGTCGAGCGCGGCTTCCTGCTCGAAGAACTTCAGTACCTGGGCCGACTGGGCCGGCTCGAGGTGCGCCAGGGCCAGGGCCGCGACCGCGTTCGACTCCTGCTTCAGGACGCGCGCGACCGCCTCGGGCGCGTGGCGCTCGAGCTCGAGGAAGGGGCGCGACGAGAGGCGCCGCTCTTGCATGCCGCGCACGAGCTCGTCGGCCTGCTTGCCGAAGGCGTCCGAGAGCAGCTTCTTGAGCTGGTCGGGCTCGCAGGCCTGGACCTGGCGCGGGCCGTTCAGGCCACGCGCGAGCTCGCGCACGAGCTCGTCGAGCACGCCCTGCTTCTGCAGACGCGGGTCGAGGTCGACCATGGCCTGCGCGACGCGCGTCACGACGTCGGGCGGCATGCCCTTCAGGATCGCGGTGGCCTGGGCCGGCTCGAGCGAGAGCAGGAAGGCCGCCACGCGCTGCACGCCCTGGATGGTGGAGAGCGCGCTCATCCGCGGCTAGCGACCGGTTCCTCGCGCGCCCAGCGCGACAGGATCTCGCCCACCTTGGCGGGATCGGACTTCAGGAGCTCGTCGATCTGCGCGCGCGCCAGGAGCTCGGGATCTACCTTGGATCCGCTCTCGGCGGCGACCGCCTCGGCGGCGGCCGCAGCGGCCTGCTTCTTCGAGCCCTTGAGGGTCTTCAGCAGCAGCACGAGGAAGACGACCGCGCTGACGATCTCGATGCCGCGCTGCAGCAGGAGCTCGAGCATCGGGTTCGGGGCGGCCGGCACTTCCGTGGGCGTCTCGCCCTCGGCGGGCTCCACGGGCGCGCTGGTGGCGAAGGGCAGCACGACCGAGCTGAAGGCGTCGCTACGGTCCTCGCTGAAGCCGACCGCGGTCTTGACGGCCTCCTCGAGGCGCGTCGGATCCTGTACGGCCTGGTCGACGAACAGCGCCACGGACAGGCGCTTCAACTCGGGCACCACGCGCACGCGCTGCTCGCGTTTCGTGCTGGGGGCGTAGGACTTCTTCTCCTCGCTGGTCTTCTCGACCAGGGGCGCGCCCGAACTCGTGCCGGCGGTCGGCGCGCCGGGCGCGTCCGGGTCGAGCGTGTTCGACGACAGGCCGGCGGTGGTCGAGCCCGAGCTGCCGAGCGGCTTCTCGCTCGAGGTCTTCGTCTCCTGCACGACCGCGCCCTTCTCGCTCGACTCGGTCGAGCTCGTCGTCTGGGCGAAGTCCCACTCGGAGCTGATCGTCACGCGCGCCTTGTTCTCGCCCAGGATCGCGGCCAGGACCTCGTTGGCCTCGCGCGCCATGCGCCGGTCGTACTCGGCCTGGTGCGCGAGCAGGTCCTTGATCGCGCGCTCGTCGCCGGTGTCGGCCGCGCCGTCGTACAGCGAGCGCCCGGCCTGATCGGAGATGACGAGCTCCTCGGGCTTCACGCCGAGGCCGCGGCTGACGAGGTTCGCGACGGTGCGCGCCTGGTCGGTGGTGAGCTCGGCGCCGCCCACCACGGTGAGCGTGACCGAGGCGGTGGGCGTGGGGGCGTCGCCGCCGAACAGTGAGGAGGCCGAGACGGCCGACGTGCGCACGCTGGCGCCGGCCACGAAGTCGA
>Ga0316625_100000200_pt1 | contig 10538 bp, 18 predicted proteins | sample OWC_Aug_T1_C1_D1_FD_207655 | JGI IMG/M metagenome (GOLD analysis project Ga0316625, IMG submission 207655) | Wetland soil microbial communities from Old Woman Creek delta, Ohio, United States - OWC_Aug_T1_C1_D1_A | ecosystem: Environmental > Terrestrial > Soil > Wetlands | place: USA: Ohio... | reverse complement strand
TACAGGAAGCCTCTAACGATGGCTTCCACGAGAATCGGTTTATACTTGCGGACGATTTGGCATGCCTTGCAGGCATTGGGACGTTCCTCCATATCAGGAAGAACTTGGTCGAGAGTGATTTGAGAGCGGCTGATGTGATTAGGAATGATCCATTTGGTCTTATCGCACCAGTATCGAGTGGCGGTAGTCAGAAGCTCGCCTCTACCGGGGATCGTCGTGGGAAGAATGGAGTCGAATACGGAGAGTCTGTCGGAGGTGTAGATCAGAAGATGCTTGTCATCGACTTCCCACATATCCCTATTCTTACCTCTTTTTAGCAACTTCAAGGATGGAAATTCTGTCATTTCACTCATAGTATACCTCATTATTTGATAAGCACAGTTGACCCGATTGGTAACGACGAAAACAGATATCGGGCGTCTTTTGCTGGTACACGGACGCAGCCATGCGATGCGGGATACCCAGGAACCACTCCCTGATGAATAGCATAAAGCGACCCTTTAAAGAGCATGGTGTACTTCATTATCACTTTATACTTTGCCGATCGCACTTTCGTATATTTAGCGTGGATTGAAAAGCGTCCTGCTGGAGTACGATACCCCAGCTTGCCGGTGCTCGCTTGCCCGGCTCTAATCACCTTACCGTTATCTATGACGGTGTAGGACTGATTGGATCGATTAACGACGATCTCCGGCAGCGCCATAGCCGTAGATGCGAAAAGACAAAGAGACAGACCGACCACTTTCGCTTTCATATTGACTCCATCGTTGTTTTTTACTGTACAGTAAATTTGAATTGGACAACGAATCTGTTGTACAACGAATCTGTTGTTAATCGGCTTCCCAGGGGAAGTGAACCCACTCTTCCGAATCGAGGACATGCACCGAAAGAACCGGCATATCTAAACGACATGCAGTCCTCTTCACGATAACACCATAGTAGACTTTGATGGGGAAGCAAGCGAATCGAGCATTGATAAAGCCCACTTGCTCGTGAATGGCATTGAGAGTCTTTCCGGAGTCGGCAATCTCATCTATAACCAGAAGGGATTCATCGGACGGGCAGTCAAGAAGGATTCGAATGAGACCATCAACATCGGCAGCCTGCCCCTGGTCTCGGGTTTGCCACTCGAGAGTTTTCAGCGGAAGATTAAGAAGATGGCTGAGCATCACCGCCGGGACCAAGCCCCCGCGATGAATGCCGATTATGGCACTGATTTTCCTATCGGAACGAGATAACTCGCCCTTGATTTTGTCGGCTAAGATTCGGATGTCCGCTTCAATGTCTGTCCACTCGTATCTAATCATTCTATTAACTCATTGTCAGAAGGTAGGGATAGTCGTCAATCAAGTCCAGCAGCATCGATCTCGCGCACTCCTCTTGATTTTCGTTCTTAAAGGTAAACAACCACGACACCGTTTCTTTAGTAGGAGCGCCATCGGTGGTAAAACTGGATTCCTGTCGGCATCCAGTGATGTCGCAAATTGCATCAATATTCGAAGCAACTTCATCAATAAGATATTCATCATCACTATGACGAAGTGATAAACTAATAGAACTCATCTCACTTGTCCTCAATAATGCTAAACTTAACCCACCAGTGACTACCCTGCTTCAAGGTGTCGCCGCCACGAAATGCTTTCCACTGCTCGCCGCTGTCGATGATGCGGTACTCGATACCCGCCTTCTTCAGAGCGGCTTCGAGGTTTTCACGGATCTTGTGATGATCCTTGCCGTGAGTATAGAAGAACCCAACTCGGTAAGTATAGACGCCGCGGTACTTGGTAAGGGCTTCATGGTTATAGATACCCAGCACTTCGCACAGTTCGTTCAGTTTCATCATACTCTCCGAGTTTACAGTTGCGGACGGTTTGAAAAGCGGGCGTCGAGCATGTTACGGAAATCGGCCCAGAAACAATCTTCTCGGGTCTCATCCTTAAAAGTCACCGCTATTGCTGACTTGTTGCCGTTGTTACCCGGTACAATCTTACCGCCATGCCGTTCGGTTAGTTCTTCGATAACTTCGGCGTGGTCGATGAAATACTCTTCAGTGAAGATGATCATTTAAGATTCCTCAAACACCAATGGCTTTGAATTCGGCGCGGGCGACATCGGAAGAAATGCCGAGCTTAACACGGCAGCCGAGCAGCGCCTTCTTGAGCTCATCCTTCGGAATCCAGAACTGACCAGTGGTATCCTGGATAGCGAATTCCGACTGAGCGACTAACGGCTTAGACTGTACGGTCATAAACCGGTGGACATAGTTGACAGTGAAATGGTCCTTTTTCATTTCCCAACCTTCCGGGCTCATGTTGTCCTTGAGATCGGCCCAGCGCCGAAGAACCTGCTTGACTTCGACCGGAGCGTAGACGACCGGCTTCTTGCCCTTGCCGAACAGGCGGGCGAAGCAAGTGTAGCCGTAGGGCTGACCATCCTTAAACGACGGCATAGTGACATCTTCACCGCAGCACGCACATTTGAGGATTCGCATTTTTGGCTCCTGGGTTGGTTTACTTACTGTGCCTATAGTATAGCACATCAGATCCAAAAGTCAAGCCTTTCAGGAAAAATAGTTCCACAAAAATGCGACGCCTATGAAAAGAAGGATGTTACACTATTTTTTGATTTTTTGGTTCCTTTCAGGACTTTTTTCATGGGGTCGAGTGTAACATCGGATGACGCGCCTTCGACCCTCAGTCTTGCCAGTTCAGCATAATGGTTCGAAATTTCGAAACCCAGCCAATGTCGCCCGGTTATCTTCGCGGCTACGGCAGTCGTACCCGATCCCATGAATGGGTCGAGAACGGTATCGCCCTTATAAGTCAGTATCTCTATTGCAAGTTTTGGGAGTTCGAGAGGAAAACACACTTTCGTGATAGAATCTTTCTCAGGTATGATTTTCCAGATCCCCGATACGGCATGAATGAAGTCTTCTCTGGAACAAGTAGATTCGCCTTGAGACTGTTTTTTAGCGAATTCGTTATAACCGATCAAGATCACTTCAGAAGGATTGTATATGTAAGGTGCGGAAGCGCTCTGCCAAGAACCCCAGGCTGTTAGAGTAGATTTTGTTGGATCGACCCACAACGGCATAGCCATCATATTCAACCCTTCTTCTTGAAGAATTTTATAGAACTCAACCTGAGGACTCACTCGTTTTTTGTTGTTATCGATCCCCATCTCAACCAGAACATTGATAGCGAAACGCCCGTCTGGTTTGAGCACTCGTCTGATCTCTCGAATCCAGAGGCGGCACCAATCGAGATATTCTTGCCAAGGTAGACTATCATTCCATGAATCATATTCGATCCCGATGTTATACGGAGGTGATGTGATGACGAGATCTATCGAAGAGTTTTCGACTCGATCGAACCCCACCATCACATCACAAGTTATGATCTCATCTGTTCTCAATTTCGGTTTCGTCTTCTCTAATGAAGATGTCAAGTTTATCCCCTCTCTTTGCGTATGTTACCAATATACAACCGGTCTTTACCTTATTGAAGAATAATGAAGGGCTGTAACCTCCTTTTTCAGGTTTAATCTGAATCAATCGATTTCCAAGAAGTATGTCGATGCCATCCTTTTCTCCCTTCGCATCAGATAGAGATACCTTTTCGCCCGTCAAATCGGCAAGGGCTTTCGCAACCCGCATCTCTGCAATCATACCAGTGTAGGTTTTCTCAAAAACAAGTTGTTCGACCCAACGAGCGATGTCGCTTTGAAGCGAAGGCGATTCTTCACACTGAAGGCAAACGGAACTAATCATGTTTCGAGTCATCACATAAATCTTTCTAATCGCTGCATCAATGCAGTGTTTACCCTTTTTATCGTAATAAAACTCTTTCCATGAATCAGGAGAAAGATCTGTTCCGGTTTGACTCCATTCGCAGAACAAATCTTTCATTGATCCGATATGTTTAGGCCGAGTAGCCTGGGAATTTTGACAAGCGATGTTAATAATCTGCGTTAGATACGCAGGATACTCTTGCCAGGTAAAACTGAATTTTGGTAAATCGACAGTTATGGTTTTCATCATTTCACCCGAGTTGTTTGTTTACTGTTTGGAATGATTGAAATATCCGATCAAAGTTCATTTCTCTTTTCCTTCTTACGAAATTTTCAGATCAGTATCGTAGACACAATCTACGATCCCGACCGCGTTCACAGGATCTTGCCGATTTAGACAGCCATATTGATCGGTATACGGGTGCAGTTTAATCAACATTTTGACATCATCCCACCGTCCATCATTGGGGTTCATCAGTTTCACATCTACGTCCCCATAGGACTTTTTTGCAGTCTGCAGAACTTTGATCAGTTTACTGAGTTTCACTGGGCTTCCCCTGTTTGCACTGGTGTACTTGATGTGGTTTAGAGCGCCATTTCGTTAATGGCTTGGATAAGGTCGGTATGCTTCATCGTGGGGACCTGGTACAGCTCGCCGCGTATCCATTTCGGCATGGTAAAGATCACGCGGCGCCGCGCCAGCTCGCAGAAATGGTCGGACTTAAAATGCACGGTAAAGAGCTCGTCTTCGATGCTGTCGATAATCGTTACATCCATCTCTCTTACCCCTTTTTTGGCTGACTTGATGTGCATAGTATAGCAGCCGCAGGCAGGAAAGTCAAGCCGTTCAGGAAAACTTTTCCACGAAGATGTTACAATGGCAGCATCGGTGTTTATTCGTTTAGAAGATCTACCAACTCTTTTACACTCATTTTCCTTAGGTCTTCGATACGAACCCAGGTCGCATCCATGACTTGCTGATACGCTCGCTGTCTGGCGCCATCGAGAGCATCGAGCCAAATCTTTTGGTCTGATCTAATGGCTCCTCGCATGGCTCGATGACTCGAAATGAGGGTATCGACATTGAGGTTATCTACGCCGAATTCACTACCGTATTCAGCAATCTTTTTGTAAACGCTCATAACCAGCCTCATTTAGCGGAAATAAAACAGTTTGGAGGAGAAGTGAGGAATCGAACCTCATACCTTGGCGCCCTGCGAGCTTACCGGGTACCCTATCCAGAGCTCTCCAGTGTCGGTTTATTCGAGTTAAAGTATACCTTCCTCGACTCCATGCTTCTGGGCAGCAGTTTGAACGACCAGCACGATAGAATCAGGTAAGTCCATCCTTTCGAGAAGCGGGAACAGATCTTTCGTCGGCGACAACCCACCGTTACCGCAACCGAGCATCGGCATGAACACGGTTTTCAGAGAATTTTCCTCGATGAAAGAGACGAGTCGATTAAGAGACGACTCGATCAGTTTGATGTCCGCCATGCAATAGAACCCGGGTACGGTTTCACCGATACCATAGAGGCTTCTTACTTTGGGCAAGAGCTTCTTCTTCTGGTTCAGGTTCTCGATCTTTTGAAACGATGGCTTGACGGGAATGGCGATAATCTGGTGCGGCTCTTGGCGTAACCAGCCTACCACATTACCTTCTCTTCGAATGAGAAGACCGAGATCGAACACGATTCCCGGGTATCGATTCTTCGCGTCCCATGCCAAGCCGGCACCCATCACTCCGGCTCCGTTGCGAGAAACGAACCCGTTGGTCGGTATTCCGATGACACCTTGGTCGACGAGAGTCCAGATATCGGTATTTTCGAGAATTAACATGGTGGCTTCTTCCAGTTATTTGAATTTGGGGTCTTTATTGCGGTCGTAGGATCTGATACTCTTGGTGTCTATATTCAGAATCGAAAGAGTCGTATCCGCCTCATCGCCGTCCGGTGTTACTACGGTGATTTGGTCACCGAGATACTTTTTTCGCGAAGAGAATCTTGTTAGCGAGATCTCCACTCTTATCGGTAGTTCTGAATACCATACCCGTTTTCAGTGTGGTTTCGACTACGAATTGTGAAAACTTTTTCATATCTTATCGTCCCTTGGTATGAAGTTTGATAAAATCGGCGGCATCCTGGAAACCGAGTTTGTTGGCGACAAAGATGAGATCCATGAGCTGATCGTTCAGAGAATCCTGACGAGGCGGGAAGATCGGGGCTTTATCAATCAGATTGCGCCAGCTACCTTTAGCGGCTTCTTCCTGTAAGAACTGAGAAAAATTCCTGGTTTTCATAAACGACTCCTGTATGTTGTTTACCGTTATTTATGATTACCTTAGGATAAAGGTGGGCATCCCTGCCCGGCTCGTGCTTAGAGGTCGAGAAGCGTGCCGCGAGCCAGAGTGTCCCACTTCTTCGGGAAAGCCGCGCGGAGTTCGGCGAGCTTGACGATAGTGCGGATGCTGAGTTCGCGGAAGCGAGTGTGGTGCTCCTCGACGAAATCGATCACTTCCTGGTGGTAAGCGGGATCCAGGAACTGGTGCAGCATCGTGGTTGTGGTTACGATGTGACGGATGCGCATGATTTTCTCGCGGTCCGTCTCCAACACCGCATTGATGTAGTGAGCACGGCTCATGATAGCGTCGTAATGCGTTTGGCGCTGCTTGCGAGCCTCTTCGAGATTGGTGTTAGTGAGGATAACCACGCAACCTTCGAACTCGAACTCCTGCGGAATACCCTCGGCTTCCAGAGCCATCGAGAGCTTGCGGTAGCTGATAGAGCGGGTTTTGGAGGACTCGGTCGCCGCCTTGAGCAACTGCAGGCTTTCGGGATCGGTGAACGCTTCGTCCGCATCATCCAGCACCAGAACACCGTGGCGGGCGCGGTAAAGCTCGATGTAGAGGGCGATGGGCGAGATAGTACCCTTGACTTGGTGGAAGTAGAAGTTGCGGTTTTCGCGAGACTTAGCCTTCATCGCCTTGATGACTTCGAACGTCTTGCCCGTACCCGGAGAACCGGACACGATCATCGAGCGAATCTTGAGGTCCGCCGAAGCTTCAGAGAGCAGAGTAAGAGAGTCGAACGTGTCTTGGATGCGCTTGAACAGCTCTTCGTCCGTCAACTCTTCCAGTTCGGCAATGCGCTTCTGGCGCTTCGTAGGAACATGAGACACCGGCTCGCGGGTTTCTAAGCCACCGAAACCGGCTGAGCGCATCTTTTCCATGATGCTCGCTTCGTTGAGCGCCAACTGGGCACTATCGCCGACGAAGATCGTACGGTTTCCGACTTTGGTGAAAGCATCCGGAACCGCTTGGCGCAGCGCGCGGAAGAACTGATACTGCTTCGAGTTGGCAGGGCTGGGAACGGGCTGGTTCGTGGCAAGCTGGGAAACGAGCTGGCTGAACATTCTGTGCTACTCCTGGGTTGTTGGCTTACTTGATGTGCGTAGTATAACAGCCGCGAAGCCCGATGTCAAGCCGTTCAGGAAAAATATTTCCACAAAAATGCGACACCGCAAGGATGTCGCATTTTCGTTGCCAAAATTTTACGATAAATCTTTGATGCTCGTTCCGCTGTCGATCCTCAGAATGGCTTCGGCGAGCAAGTCCGCAACGGACAGCTGACGAAAGCATCTATGAAGAGGAGGATCGATATCGAATGGAATAGTATCGGTAACAACCAATTCCGTTATACTCGAATTCGAGAAATTCGAAACCGCGTTCCCGGACATGATAGAATGGGTACAGTAGGCTCTTACCGACTTGGCGCCTCTTTCGAAGATAGCATCGACCGCTTTAATCATCGTCCCGCCGGTATCTACGATGTCATCCACGATGACGCAGTTCTTACCATTGACGTCACCGATGATATTCATCACTTCCGACTCATTCGCTTTAGGACGTCGTTTGTCGATGATGACCAGTTCAACATCACCCACTTGCTTGGCTAAACTTCGGGCTCTTAAAACTCCCCCCACATCGGGCGAAACGATAACCAGGTTATCTAATCCGAGTGAATTGATATCGTCGGCAAAGTGCTTCGTAGAGTAGACATTGTCGACAGGTATCTTGAAGAATCCTTGTATCTGGTCGGCGTGAAGTTCCACGGTAAGAATTCTTTCTATTCCCGCCACCTGCATCAAATCGGCGACTATTCTTGCCGAGATCGGTACTCGAGCGGAACGCGGTCTTCGGTCTTGTCGGGCATAACCGAAGTAGGGAATGACCGCAGCGATCGAACGGGCGGATGCTCGTTTGAGGGCATCCGCCATTAGTAGCAACTCCATCAGCGTATCGTTAGCAGGAGCACAGGTCGATTGAATGATAAACACATCCTGTCCTCTTACGTTTTCCAAAATTTCTACAGAAGCCTCGCCATCACTGAACTTATCGATCTTTGCATGACCTAAAACCATCAAATCCCCGATCTTTCTTGACAACTGGGTGACGATTCTCTGAGATAACTGTTGATTGGAATTTCCGCTGAAGAGTTGCATAGGTAGTCCTCTTTTAGTATTCGCTACGGATAGAAACGCTTCGAGCCGGAGCTATCAACTGAGCCCATCCTGCATTGGGGTCGTTGAAAACTGCCGAATTATTCAGGAAGGGTATCTGGTCTTCCGCCTGAACGCCTACTTGAGTGTCCAAGATAGGATTACCGAAATGAACCACGTTGACTTTATGGCACAGTTTGAAGTTGCCCCAGCCCGCCGGTCCTGGTTCGGTCACATCATACGTCTGGAAACTGACGCCGTCACGATTAGAGACCAGATATTCGAATTCGGCGCATTTACCGTAACCGGGCGAGGTCTTGAGGTTGACTACCCAGTCCGTCGAACGACCGCCATTCTTCGTCCATGCAGTGCGAACAGGATCCTGCAATGCCGGCAGCTCGCGATAGTCGTTCAACAAGGTGCCCTTCTCGGTCCAAAGAGTGTACTCATAGCTGAGTTGCTTGACATCGGTGAGCTCGTAGTCATTTCCGCAGAAACCGCCCGGTCCGAACGTGGTGAAATCTTCCGAAGTGATTGTCAGGTAGCCTTCATCGATGTCGAATTCGCTGTTAGAGTAGAACTGGCAGCTCTTCTCGTTTTCGGGAACATACCAGAAAGAAGTACCGGCTTTAGACCCCTTACCGATACTGGAAACGATCATGTCATTAGGACCCAAGACATAGTGGTTGTAAGCACGAACGTATCCGTCGACATCGACCGCTCTAACCGTAACGGCGACCTTCTTATCGGTAGGATTGGTGATGGAATAGCGAGCGCTCCAGCTATTACGAGTATTGAAGTAAGGAACCACGACAGTTTCATCGGGGTCGGTCACGCACCCCTCTGCCCATGGGCCAAACCCCGGTGGCGGACAAGTTTGAACGGCTAAAGCTGGTCCTACCAATCCAAAACAAAGTGCTAAAGAACAAAGAATTTTATTCATACTGAACTCCTCAATCATGTGGTTATCTATAATGGCCCTGCCTTATTCTCCCCGAGTATCATACAGAATGATGAAACGGGGGATTACGAATATCGTCAACTGTCAAATCATGAAGGGTGAGTGGCTCTTCGATCGGTTTTCTTTTAAACCAAATCACTTCGCCGTCGGTACCTATTCTGTTGATAGCGATATTCTGTAATACCTCAGGATAAAGAAGATTTTCTTGTTGTAAAACTCTTGCGGCAAGACCATCCTCGTTATCCTTGTTGAAAATCGGTACCCTGGCTTGCGCGATAATCGGACCCGCGTCCAGCTCAGGTGTAACAAAATGAATAGAACATCCGTGTTCCTTATCATCGGATTCCAAAACTCTTCTGTGGGTGTGCAACCCCTTATACTTCGGAAGCAAAGAGGGGTGAATGTTGATACATCGAGTCTTCCATCTCATGCAAAAGAGAGTGGGCAGTATCCTCATGAATCCTGCCAGTGCTACGAACCTCACACCGTAATAATTCAGAGCATCATAGGTGTGCCATTCCCAGTTCTTCTTCCCTACCACGACGCAAGGCTTACTGAAATCGTGAGCTATCTGAATACCCGGTGCTACGGGATTATCGGTGACCACTACCTTCACGCTATATCGAGAGTCCTCTTTCAGAGAACGCTCGATGATAGCTTTCATGTTAGACCCCCTACCCGAAAACAGAACAGCAATATCCATCAGCAAAGACCTCCTGCATAGTTCGGTGCGTTCTTGGTAATCGATACGTCGTGCGGATGACTTTCCTTCATACCCGCTGCGGTAACCTGAACATAGTGCCCGCGATTATAGATGTCGGATAAGGTCGCGGCTCCGATGTAGCCCATTCCCGACATCAGTCCGCCGACCAATTGGTGGATGACTTTATTCACCGATCCGCGATAAGGCACTCGACCTTCGATACCCTCGGGGACGAGCTTATCGGAAGAAACGTGGCTTTGAGAATAACGATCTTTCGAGGAGAAAGTACCGCTCATCGCCCCCAGAGAGCCCATACCGCGATAGTGCTTGTAAGCTCTGCCTTCGAACAGCTCGACTTCTCCCGGAGATTCGTCGGTTCCAGCCAGAAGCCCTCCCAACATCACCGCATCGGCTCCTGCAACGAACGCCTTTAAGATATCTCCCGAGTATCTGATACCACCGTCGGAGATTATCGTCAAATCCGGGTATCGTGAGAAGCAATTCTGGAGAGCAGTGAACTGCGGTACACCTACTCCGGAGACCACTCGTGTCGTGCAAATGGATCCAGGACCGATACCGACCTTCACGC
>Ga0316625_100000199_pt1 | contig 10555 bp, 10 predicted proteins | sample OWC_Aug_T1_C1_D1_FD_207655 | JGI IMG/M metagenome (GOLD analysis project Ga0316625, IMG submission 207655) | Wetland soil microbial communities from Old Woman Creek delta, Ohio, United States - OWC_Aug_T1_C1_D1_A | ecosystem: Environmental > Terrestrial > Soil > Wetlands | place: USA: Ohio... | reverse complement strand
CCATCCCTGGGCGGCAGGCACGCATGGCGCGGGCGTGGCCGGCGCTGGCGATGTCAGCCGAGCGTCGCTGAATGCCGGCTTCAGCGCTGTCCTTGACCAGCCGCATGCTATCGAGTTCGGCGCGCAGGTCGTGGATGGCGCGCGGCGCCCGCTTGCCGGCGCGGGTCTGGGCGCGGACATCATTCAGGGCCTTGGCGATCCGGGTGTCCCATGCGGCGTCGTGGCCGATGGCGTGCCACAGCGTGTCGCGGTCGACGAGGAATTCCGGCAGTTTTTTGGCGAGCTGTTCGATCGGGTAGGCGGCGTCGAAGCCGAAGGCGGCTTTGGCGGCTTTCGGTCCGTAGCGGTAGCCGTCCCAGATTTCGCGCTCTTCGTGCTTTTCGCGGCAGAAGAGGATCGATTTGGGCTTCTTGCCGCCGATCAGCACGACCACCGCTTCCGGCTCCGGGAAGCCGGTCAGGTACCAGAAGTAGCTGTCGAAGCGGTAGAGGTGGTGGGCGTCGCGGTTGCGGATGACTTCCGGCGCCGTCGGCACGATGGCGACGCCATCGCCGATGTGTTTCAGCAGGCGCTTGCGGCGGGCGATGAAGTGGGCGTGGCTCATGCGGTTTTAGTGACCTTTCAGTTCCTGATCCAGTTTGGCCAGGCGTTGTGGTGTTCCTACGTCGACCCAGCGGCCGGCGTGGTGTTCCCCCGTCAGGGTGCCGGCAGCGATGGCGGCGTCGAGCAGCGGGCGCAGCTTCATGACGGTGCCCGGTTCAACGTCGGCGAAGAAGGCGGGCGAAAACACGCCGACACCGGCGTAGGTGAGTGTTTGCTCACCCTTGGCGTAGATTACCCGCTGGCCGTCCAGGCTGAAGTCGCCCCCCGCGTGGTGCGCCGGGTTGGCGACCATGACCAGATGGGCGCCTGCTGCCCCAGAAGGCAGCTTCGTGCCGGCTGCGACCATAGAAACAACGGCTGGCCCTAGGGTCGACCCTGAAAAATGGCCAAAATCGATATCGCACCAGATGTCGCCATTGACCACCAGAAACGCCTCGCTACCGAGCAGCGGCAAGGCGTTGGCGATGCCGCCGGCGGTTTCCAGCGCGCCCGGGGGCTCCGCTGAATACCGGATGTGCAGGCCCCACTGCGAGCCATCACCGAGCGCTGCCTCGATCTGCTCGCCAAGGTGGGCGTGATTGATGACGACGTCGCGAAACCCGGCAGCCGCCAGCCGCTCCAGATGCCAGACGATCAGCGGCTTGCCGCCGGCCAGCAGCAGCGGCTTCGGCGTGTGGTCGGTCAGCGGGCGCATGCGTTCGCCGCGCCCGGCGGCGAGGATGAAGGCTTTCATCAGAAGGTGTAGCCGACCTCGTCGCGCTTGCCTTCGAGGGCGTCGAACAGGGCGAGCAACGGTTTGAGCGCGACATAGCGGCTGGCGGTCTTGCGCGCGTAGCCGATGAAGCGCGGCAGGTCCTCGCTGTATTTGTCCTTGCCGTCGCGGTATTTCAGGCGGCAGAAGATGCCGAGCACCTTGAGGTGGCGCTGCAGGCCCATCAACTCGTAGTCGCGCCAGAAATCGCCGAAGTCGGGGCGCAACGGCAGGCCGGCGGCGCGGGCTTTTTCCCAGTAGCGGACGACCCAGTCGATTTCCTGCTCTTCGTCCCAGGAAATGAAGGCGTCGCGGAACAGCGAGACGACATCGTAGGCGATTGGCCCCATCACAGCATCCTGAAAATCGATGATGCCCGGGGTCAGGGTTTCAGCACTTTCGACGACCATCAGGTTGCGCGGCATGAAGTCGCGATGGGTGAACACCTTGGGCTGGGCCAGCGCACTGTTGATCAGGAACTTGAAGGTCCGGTCGAGCATGGCGGATTCCTCGGCGCTGAGCCGATAACCGAGGTGGCGCCCGACGAACCATTCGGGAAAGAGATCGAGTTCGCGGCGCAGCAGCGTCGCGTCATAGGGCGGCAGGGTGCTCGCCCGGGTCGACAGCTGCCACGCGATCAACACGTCGAGGACCGGGCGCATCAGCGTGTCGGCCAGGCCGAGGTCGGCGTTTAGCGCGTCGAGGTAGCCGATGCGGCCGAGGTCGGTGAGCAGCAGAAAGCCGTTCTCAAGATCCTGGTCGAGCACGCGCGGCGCAGCAAGGCCGGCCTTGGCGAGCAGGGCGGCGACATGGATGAAGGGCTTGCAGTCTTCCTTTTCAGGTGGCGCGTCCATCAGGATGCGCGTGCCGCCATCCGGCCAGGTCAGGCGAAAATAGCGGCGAAAGCTGGCGTCGGCCGAGGCCGGCGTGATGCCGACGGATTGGTCGGGAAAGCGGCCGGCCACCCAGTCGGTAACAAGTTGATCGCGCGTCGTGGCTTCCATAAGCGGGCAGGGTTCGGTTCGTTGTAAAATGGCTCGATTTTAACACTCGGGCATCGGCCGTTCCGGCCACGGCCCTTTCCAGATTGCCTTGATGACTGGTTTTGCCCGTCGCCCGCTTGCTGTTTTCATTTGTTGCATGTTCGCCGCCGTGCCGGCTGCCCATGCCGCGGAGGATGCAGATGGCCTGATTCTGGCCGCATCGGGGGTGCGGATGAGCGCGCCGCGTCAGGGTGGGGTGGCAGAAGGCAGCGGCCTGGTGGACGACGAGATCCCGCTGCGTCTGCGCAGCGAACGCCGGTTCAATGTGCTGGGCCGCAAAAAAGCGCCGCTCGTCGCCGAAATCGGGATTCCCTATCCGGTCGATCTGAAGAAGGGCGATGCCTATCCGCTGTTCCTCGTCGCCGATCAGGTCGACGGGCGAACCGACGAGGTGGCCGTGGCGACCGGGGAAGTCGAGTTACGCAAGATCGATTCCCGCGTCTATGGCGACAAGATGACATACTGGCCGCTGGACGATGAAATCGACGCGACCGGCAATGTGCGCATGTTGCAGGACGGTATGGAGGTCAATGCGCCACGGGTGCGCATGAAGATGTCCGAGCAGATCGGCTTCGCCGAACAGCCCGACTATGTCTTTGTCAAGGAAGTCGCCAGCAAGTTCTACCGGCCAACGGTGATTCCGGTCACCGCGGCGACTTCGAATGTCACGACCTCCGGGGCGCCGATGATGGTCAATGTGCCCAACAGCTACGGCCTCCCGACCACCGCGCCACCGACCCGGCCGTCCATCGCCAGTGGCACGGCGGAACGGGCCGAGTTTGAGGGCGAGAACCAGGTCACGCTGTTCGATACCACCTACTCGACTTGCAAGCCGGGCGACCGGGACTGGTACGTCCGCGCGACGGAAATGCACCTCGACTATGATCGAAATGTCGGCGACGCGAAGAATGCCAGCCTGTGGTTCAAGGATGTCCCGCTCTTCTATTCGCCGGTCGCCACTTTTCCGCTGAACAACAAGCCGCGATCGGGTTTCCTGCATCCCTTTTTCGCAACTTCCACGCGCGACGGGGTGGACATCACCACGCCCTATTACTGGAACATCGCTCCGAACTACGATGCCACCTTCTACCCACGCTACATGAGCAAGCGCGGCCTGCAACTCGGCGCTGAGGCGCGCTACCTCGATTTCAACTATTCCGGCAGGTCGCTGGCGGAGTACATACCCTACGACCAGTTGGCGGACCGCGAGCGTTATGCCTATATCGTCCAGCACCAGCAGAACCTCGGGCAGGGGTTCTCGGCAACGGTAAACTACAACCGTGTCTCGGACCCCCTGTATTGGCAGGATACGTCGTCACGCTTGTTGCAGACCTCGCAGGTGCAGTTGCCACAACAGTTCGTGCTCGGCTACATACCGCTTCCCGGGCTACAGACCAACCTGCAGGTCCAGCGCTTCCAGACCCTGCAGACCGATCCGCAGAACCCGGTGGCGGTGCCATATTTTCTGGAACCGCAGATCAATCTCGTCGGCTTCAAGCCTGATCTTCTGGCCACCGACCTGACCGTGATCGGCCAGTATTCGCGCTTCAGTCATGCGACGCGGGTTCAGGGCGACCGCATGGTGCTCTACCCGCAGCTTTCGCTGCCCATCGTGCACCCGGCCTTCTTCCTGATCCCCAAGGTCGGCGTCAGCGCGACCCAGTACGGGCTGTCGAACCTGACCGTTCCTGGGCAGGATTCAAGTATCTCGCGCGTTCTTCCCACCTTCTCGATCGACTCCAGCCTGATCTTCGAACGCGAGACCAGCCTGCTCGACAAGGCCTTCATCCAGACCCTGGAGCCGCGCCTGTACTATGTCAAGATTCCCTACAAGGATCAGAGCAATATCCCGCTCTTCGATTCGGCCTCGGCGGACTTCAACTTTGCCCAGATATTTTCCGAGAATCGCTTCAGCGGCTACGACCGCATCAACGACGCCAATCAGTTGACCGCGGCCGTCACTACGCGCTTTCTCGATGGCGCTACCGGAACCGAGCGCTTCAAGGCCATGGTCGGGCAGCGTTATTACTTCAGCCAGAGCCGGGTGGGCCTCAACTACACGCCGCTCGGCTCGCCCATCGTGCCGGTCGGCGAACAGCCCCAGGGCTACTCCAACCTGCTGGCGGCCGCCACCGGTCTGATCCTGCCCAAGACCTATGCCGACGTCGCCTGGGACTACAATTACCGCGATGGCTACAGCGACCGGATCGCCGCCGGCGTCCGTTATCAGCCAGAGCTGGCCAAGGTGATCAGCGCCGGCTACCGCTACACGCGTGACCCGAACTTCGATGTCGCTCAAGTCAATCAGATCGACATCACCGGGCAGTGGCCGCTGACCAGTCGCCTCTACGCGGTCGGCCGCTACAACTGGTCCTTCCTCGGCAAACAGACGGTCAGCGATCCATCCCCCGGCGGCCAGTTGCTCGAAGCCATCGCCGGCTTCGAATACAATGCCGGTTGCTGGGCGACCCGGGTGGTCGCCCAGCGCCTGGCGGCGCTTTCGGGGTCGCCGAATACCACGCTTTTCCTGCAACTCGAGCTGACCGATTTCGGCAGCGTCGGCTCGAATCCGATCAGTCTCCTGCGCCGCTCCATCCCCGGCTACGGCAAGACCAACGAGTTGAACACTTCCAGCAGCCTGCTCACGACACAATGACCGCCATGCACCCATATCTCCGCAGCCTTACCGTTCTTGTCTTCATTTTGGCCAGTTTTTTCGGGGCGCCAGCCGGCGCGGCACCAGCCGATCCGGTCGAGGCAGACCGCATCCTTGCGGTCGTCGGCGACGAAGTCATTACGCAATACGACTTGCGGCAGCGTCTCGCAACCGCGCTCAAGCAGTTGCAGAAGCAGAACACGACCCTGCCGCCGCAGGACGTGCTCGAGCGCCAGTTGCTGGAGCGGATGATCATGGATCGCGTCCAGATGCAATTTGCCCGCGAGACGGGCCTCAAGGTGGATGATGCACAGCTTGATCAGGCGATCACCAAGGTTGCCGCCAACAACAAGATGACGCCGCAGCAGTTCAAGGCGGCGCTGGAGAAGGACGGCGTCAACTACGCGGCGTTCCGCGAGGAAATTCGCGGCGAATTGACGATGGTCCGCCTGCGCGAGCGTGAGGTGGATAGCAAGATCATCATCTCGGACGGCGAGATCGACATGTACCTGGCCAATCAGGCAAGTACCGGCAGTGGCGAGGAAATTCACCTGGCCCACATCCTGTTGCGGGCGCCGGAATCGGCAAGTCCGGAAGCCTTGCAGAAACTGCGTCTGCGGGGTGAGCAGGCGCTCCAGCGGGCGCGCGAAGGGACGAGCTTCGCCGAACTGGCGGCCAGCTTCTCGGATGCGCCGGATGCGTTGCAGGGTGGCGATCTTGGCTGGCGCCCGATGGACCGCCTGCCGCAACTGTATGCGGAAACCGCGGCGCGCATGCGGCCAGGTGACGTCAGCGATCTGCTGCGTTCTTCGGCCGGCTTCCACATCCTGAAACTTGTTGCCAAACGGGGTGGCGGCGGCCCGGTCTCGGTGCAGCAGACGCATGCCCGGCACATCCTGATCCGCGTCAATGAGGTGGTCTCCGAAACCGAAGCGCGGCGCAAGATGGAAAACCTGCGCGAACGCCTGGTAAACGGCGGCGATTTTGCGGAGCTGGCACGGCTCTATTCGCAGGATGGGTCAGCCGGAAAGGGCGGCGATCTGGGCTGGGTCAGCCCGGGGGATACAGTGCCCGAATTCGAGCGCGCGATGGATGCGCTGAAGGACAACGAAATCAGTCCGGTGGTCCAGACGCCGTTCGGCATGCACCTGATCCAGGTTGTCGAACGCCGCTCACGTGACGTTTCGGAAGATCGCAAGCGTGCGGTTGCCCGCCAGGCCCTGCGCGAACGCAAGCTCGAAGAGGCCTATCAGGACTGGTTGCGCCAGATACGCGACCGCGCCTACGTCGAGAACCGTCTCGACGAAAAATGATGCCGCCCCGCATCGCCGTTACCAGTGGCGAGCCGGCCGGCATCGGGCCGGAACTCTGCCTGCGCCTGGCCGCTTACGATGGGCCGGCGCAGCCGGTCATCCTTGGCGACCGCGACCTGCTTGCCGAGCGTGCGCAGCTTATCGGCCTGAATGTCGCCTTCCGTGATTTTCGGCCGGATAACCCGGTCGACCGCGGCAAGTTGGATGTATTGCACATGCCACTCACTGCGGCTGCGAAGGCGGGTGAACTGAATCCGGCCAACAGCCCCTATGTTCTGGCGCTGCTCGACCGCGCGCTGGCTGGCTGCCGATCCGGCGAGTTCGCGGCGATGGTTACGGCGCCGGTGCACAAAGGAGTGATCAACGAAGCCGGCGTCCATTTCACCGGCCATACCGAATACCTTGCCGAGAAGACCGGCACGCCGCTCGTCGTCATGATGCTGGCCGGCAGTACCGAGCGCGGCCCGCTGCGCGTTGCGCTGGCGACTACGCATCTGCCCCTGAAGGACGTGCCGGCGGCGATTACGCGGGATATGCTGACGCGGACGCTGCGCATCCTGCACGCCGATCTGCGCGAAAAATACGGGTTGGCCGAACCGCGCATCCTGGTTGCCGGCCTCAACCCGCATGCCGGCGAGGGAGGCTATCTGGGCATGGAGGAAATCGAGGTCATCTCCCCGGTACTGGAAAAGTTGCGCGCCGAAGGCATGCAGCTTTCCGGGCCGCATCCGGCCGACACCATGTTCACGCCGCCGATGCTCGCGCGCGGCGACGCGGTGCTGGCCATGTACCACGATCAGGGCCTGACCGCGCTCAAGTACGCGACTTTCGGCCATGGCATCAACGTTACGCTGGGCCTGCCGATCATCCGCACCTCGGTGGATCACGGTACGGCGCTCGAACTGGCTGGAAGCGGGCGCGCCGATCCGGGCAGCCTGTTCGAGGCAATGGCCGAAGCGGCGCGCATGGCGCCCAGAAAAGTTCACGCCGCATGAAGGGCCACGTCGCCCGCAAGCGCTTCGGCCAGAATTTTCTCGTCGATAGCGGCATCATCAATGCCATCGTTTCGGCCATCGATCCCCAACGCGGCGACACGGTCGTCGAAATCGGCCCTGGCCTGGGGGCGATTACCGAGCCGCTACTGGCGCGCCTGGATCATCTACACGTTGTCGAAATCGACCGCGACCTGATCGCTCGCCTGAAAAAACAGTACTCGCCGACGCGCATGACGATCCACGAAGGCGACGCGCTGGCCTTCGATTTCGCCAGCATCGGAACGGGTCTGCGCCTGGTCGGCAACCTGCCTTACAACATTTCGACGCCGCTGCTGTTCCATCTGGCCGACTACGTCGGCATCGTCCGCGACATGCACTTCATGCTGCAAAAGGAAGTCGTCGAGCGCATGGTCGCGCTGCCCGCCGAAAGCGATTTCAGCCGTATCTCGGTCATGCTGCAATACCGCTTCCACCTCGAATGGCTGATCGACGTGCCACCGGAAAGCTTCGAGCCGCCGCCCAAGGTCCAGTCGGCAGTGGTCCGCCTGATTCCCAAGGAAGCTTCCGAACTGAATGCCAGGAGCCTGGACAAGCTGTCGCAAGTGGTCCAGATCGCCTTCTCGCAACGCCGGAAGATGCTGCGCAACACGCTGAAGGGTACCCTGAGCGACGCCGGATTTGCAGAACTCGGCATCGACCCGACCCGCCGGGCCGAGGATCTGATGGTCGCGGATTACGTCCGCATCGCCAACTTTCTGACTTAACCGAAAGGGGCGCCTTCACCGTCGCTGCTGGCGACATGAAAAAACCCACCACGGCGGGTTTTGGGTTCAGGCAGGCTGAATTACTTCTTGGTCGGGCAGGTGTTCATGCCGAGCAGCGGGTAGACCGGACACCAGCCGATCAGGCCGGTTGCCAGAAAAACAACGCCGACCCATGCCCACACCGGACCACCCATCAGCGCCCAGGCGACTAGCGCGAGACCAGCGACGATACGCAGGATTTTGTCGATTCCGCCGACATTGCTTTTCATGATCGATTCTCCGTCAGGTTGTAGTTGAGCGCTCATTCTAGTTGTGCCTCGGGAGACTGTATGTAACCTGAGTCACACAGCGGCAATTTCCTGCAGGCGGGCGCGGTCGGTGATGGTCAATTGCTCGCGCCCGAGCGAAACCAGCCCCTGAGCGGCGAAGCCCTTGAGAAGGCGGCTGACGATTTCGCGCACGCTGCCCAGTTCGTCTGCCAACTGCTGGTGGGTGATGTTCAGGGTCACGTCGTTGCGCGCCACCAGCAGCTTGGCGAGGCGCTGGTCGAGGCGGGCAAAGGCGACCTCCTCGACCAGCTGCATCAGTTCGCCGATGCGCTCGGCGAAAAGGTGAAAGACGAAATCGCGAAACGGCGCGTGGTTGAGCATCAATTGCGCGAATACAGGCGCGGGCATCAGCAGCAGGCTGAGCGGCGATTCGGCGATGCCGCGCGCGTTATAGTCGCTGTGTCCGAGCAGGCAGCTCGATGTGATGATGCAGGAGCCGCCGGGTGCGACGCGGTAAAGCATCAGTTCGCGCCCGCTGGCAGCCTGCTTGACGACCTTGATGCTGCCTTCGAGCAGGAGCGGAAAGCCTTGGCAAGGCTGGTGCTCGGCGAAAATCATGGTGCCGGCCGGCACCCGCATTACGGCCTGCGGCCGTAGCAGCGCGTTTAGCTGGTCGCCGGGCAGGCTGGCCAGCGGTGGGTACAAATCGAGGATTTTTTCCGGGTCGACCGCAGGGCCAGCCGTTGTTGCCGTGGTCGCAACAGTCATCATCTCAGGCCAGCGTCGCCCAGACCGGGGCGTGGTCCGAGGGACGCTCGCGTTTGCGCGGCACGCGGTCGATGCCGGCCGCTGTGCAGCGTCTGGCCAGCGGCGATGAGAGCAGCACATGGTCGATGCGCAGACCGAGATTTTTCTGGAAGCCCAGCATCCGGTAGTCCCACCACGAAAAAGTCTTTTCCGGCTGCTCGAAGAGGCGGAAGCTGTCTTCGAAGCCGAGGCCCAACAGGCGCTGGAAGGCGCTGCGCTCGGGTTCGGAACAGAGGATCTGGCCGGCCCAGGCCTTGGGGTCGTGCACGTCGCGATCATCGGGGGCGATATTGTAATCGCCGCAGAGGGCCAGGTTCGGATGGGCGGCTACTTCTTCTGCGAGCCAGTCGGCCAGTGCGTCAAGCCAGCGCAGCTTGTAGTCGTATTTGTCGCTGCCGACCGCCTGGCCGTTCGGCATGTAGGCGCAGACGACGCGGGTGTCGCCGATGGTGCCGGCGATCAACCGTTTCTGCTCATCGGGGAAATGCGGGTTGCCGCAGACAACGTCGCCAATCGGCTGGCGGGCGAGCAGCGCAACGCCGTTGTAGGTCTTCTGGCCGGAGAAGGCGACCTGATATCCCGCCGCCTCGATCTCGGCACGCGGGAAATTGTGGTCCTCAAGTTTGGTTTCCTGCAGGCACAGCGCATCGGGTTGCTGTTCGGCCAGCCAGTCCAGCAGGTGCGGCAGGCGCACCTTGAGCGAATTGACGTTCCAGCTGGCGATCTTCACTTGGCTAGACCGCCGGACGGCTTGCTGCCGTAAGCTGCGCTTTTCGGGTAGCCGGCGAGATCCAGCAGGTTGTTGTAGGCGACCGGTTCGAAACCGCGGAAGCTTTGCTTGCCAACCTTGAGCGCCGGAACGAAAGCATCGCCGACGAGTTTCTTCAACTCGTCTACATCTTCCTGCTTCTGCAACATCTTCTCGGTGAATGGCACGCCGCGCGCATTCAGGAAATCACGCGCCTGCTTGCATTCGCTGGCGCAGTCAGCCGAGGTGTACAGCGTGACCGGGAAATTTTCGGCCGCCCGGCGCACTTCATAGGGCAAGCCATCGCTCGTTTCGCTGGCGGAACCGGCTCTGGAAACGTCCCTGGCCCGGCCCGGCGGCGGGGTGTCCGAAATGACCACGCGGCCCTGCGTGTCGACCCAGCGATAGGCCTCGGCGGAAGCGCAGGTACTGGCCAGCGCCAGGCACAGGATGATCAGGTAACGCATCTTCATTCTCCCGGGATAATGGATTACGCTTCAATCATACCGCTATGGCGCAGCAATGCATCGACGCTCGGCTCGCGGCCACGGAATGCCTTGAAGGATTCGATCGCCGGGCGCGAGCCCCCGACCGAGAGGATTTCGT
>Ga0316625_100000198_pt1 | contig 10563 bp, 8 predicted proteins | sample OWC_Aug_T1_C1_D1_FD_207655 | JGI IMG/M metagenome (GOLD analysis project Ga0316625, IMG submission 207655) | Wetland soil microbial communities from Old Woman Creek delta, Ohio, United States - OWC_Aug_T1_C1_D1_A | ecosystem: Environmental > Terrestrial > Soil > Wetlands | place: USA: Ohio... | reverse complement strand
GACGCCTCGCGCAACGGGTTCGTGCTCGGCGAAGGCGCCGGGTTCCTCGTCCTCGAAGAATGGAGCGCGGCGCGCCGACGGGGTGCACGCATCTATGCCGAGCTTGCCGGCGACGGCAACTCGCTGTCGAGCTACCGGATCACCGACTCGCACCCATCGGGCGACGGCCCGATCCAGGCGATGCGGCAGGCGATTGCCGACGCCGGCGCCGCGCTCGGCGAAGTCGATTACCTGAACGCGCACGGCACGTCGACGCCGATGAACGACCGCAGCGAGTGCGCCGCCGTCAAGGCCGTGTTCGGGCCGGACTGGCGCAAGGTCGCGGTGAGCTCGACCAAGAGCGTCATGGGGCACCTGATCGCCGCCGCCGGCGCAGTCGAGGCCGCGGTATGCGCGCTGGCCATCCATCATGGCAGCCTGCCGGTCAACGCCAACCTGACGGAACTCGATCCGGAGTGCGACGTCGACGTGGTGCGCGGCGCACCGCGGGCACGCCGGATCCGCGTGGCGCTGTCGAACTCGCTCGGTTTCGGCGGCTCGAACAGCTGCCTCGCGTTCCGTCACCCCGACGACGCGGCAGCGCTCGTCGACGCCCGCGGTTGAATCGGGATACCGGCGATGGCGACTTCGCGCATCTACATCACCGGAACCGGGGCCATCTGCGGCAGCGGCCGGTCGGCCGAGGAAGTGCTGGCGGAGATCCTTGCCGGCCGGTCCTCGATCCGTCCGATCGCCCAGTGGGACGCGAGCGGCTGGCCGGTCGGCGTTGCCGCGGAGGTCGCCGACTACAACGCCGGCGCACTGACCGGCGACCGCAAGCTGCTCAAGTTCATCCGGCGTACCGACGTGTTCGGTCTTTACGCGGCCGATCGCGCGATCGAGCAGTCCGGCTTCCCGGCCTGGCGCGCGACGCTCGACGAGGGCGCGGCGACGCGGTGCGCCGACGCAACCGGCGTGTTCGTCGGCTCCGGCGGCGGGGTGTTTTCCAACCAGTACGACTACCTGCCGCTGATCGCGGCCGCAGGCGGCCGCCTCGACGCTTTCGGCCGCGAACTATCGGCGAACGTCAACCCGATGTGGCTGCTGCGCTCGCTGCCGAACAACGTGCTCGGTCACGTCGGCATCCGCCATGGCCTGAAGGGACCGAATGCCTGCATCACCAACCACAGCGTCAGCGGCCTGCTGGCGCTCGCCGAGGCGGCCGAGGCGTTGCGCGGCGGCGAGTGCACGCGCGCTGTCGCCGCCGCGCACGATGCCGCGATCGAACCGCAGTCGCTGCTTTATTACTTCCAGGCCGGACTGCTGTCGCCGCAACCCTTGCGGCCCTTCGATACCCGGCACGACGGCAGCTCGATGGGAGAAGGCGCCGCGGCCCTGATGCTGGAGACCGAGCCGGCCGCCGGGGAACGCGGTGCCGCCGTGCTCGGCGAAGTCCTCGGTGCCGGCAGCGCCAGCGACGGGCTTGGACTCATGCCGCTGCGCGACGACGGCGACGGGCTGGCGCGCGCCATCGAGGCGGCACTGGCTGCATCGGGCGTCGCGCCGGCCGCGATCGGCATGATCGTCGCGCATGGCAACGGCACGCCGAATTCCGACACCTCCGAGGCGCGGGCCCTGGCGCGCGTGTTCGGGGCCGACATGCCGCCGGTCACCGGGTTCAAGTGGGCGTTCGGCCACCTGCTCGCCGCCTCCGGGCTGATCGAAACCGTTGTCGCGATCGCCGCGCTGCGGGCTGGCGTGGTTCCCGGCATCGCCACGCTCGACGAAGTCGATCCGGCGCTCGGCCAGCTCAATGTCTCGCGGGAGCACCGCAAACCGCGCGGCGAACTGGCGCTCGTCGTCTCGCGCGGGTTCGGCGGCATCAACGTCGCCTGCGTGATCCGCGCCGCCGCGCCGTGAGCGGACGGCCGGTCGCGCCCGCCGCGATCGAAGGGTCCAGCCGCTGCGGCGTCGATACCGTGGAGATCGCCCGCATCGAGCGGCTGATCCTCGAAACGCCCGCCGCCGACCTCGGCAAACTGTTCTCGGCACAGGAACTGCGCGATGCCGGCGACGGCGCCGGTCGCGCCGCGAGCCTCGCCGCGCGATTCGCGGCAAAGGAGGCATGCGTCAAGCTGTTCCCGCGCGAAGCCGCGCTCGGCGCGGTCGGGCCGACCGACTTCTCGGTCGCCCGTGACGGCTACGGTGCGCCAGTCATCGAACTGAGCCTCGCGGCGCAGACGGCGCTGGGCCGCAACCGGCTTCGCGCGATCAGCATTTCGCTGAGCCACGACCGGACCCAGGCGACCGCGATCGCCCTGGCACAAGCCGAGCGTGCGTCGCCGTCTCGCGCCGCCCGATGGTTGTACCGGGCCCTGCCGCTGCGCCGGGATGTCGTCCTCGACAACCTGCGGCGCGTCTACGGCGACGTCGTCGACGCTGCCGAGATCGAGCGCCTGGCGCAGGCGCACTACGGCCACCTCGGCCGCCTGTTCTGGGAGTTCCTCTCCTTCCCGTGGCGGTCGCGGTCTCGGCGGTTGGCGATGGCGCGGGTCGAGAACCTCGATGCGCTGCTGGCGGCACTCGCCAAGGGCCGGGGCGTTCTCGTCCTCACCGGCCACTTCGGCAACTTCGAGGTCGCCACCGCGGCCGGCATGGCCCAGTTCCCGCAGGCGCGCGGCCGCTTCCACTTCGTGCGCCGGCCGATCCGGCCGGCCTGGCTCGACGCGCTCGTGACGCGGCGTTTCCGCAAGGCGGGCTTCGGCGTGCTGCCGAAGCGCGGTGGCCTCGACGCGATCCTGGACCGGCTGGCCGCCGGCGACATCGTCGTCTTTCCCTTCGACCAGCACGCGGGCCGCAGGGACGGCGTGCTCGCGGAGTTCTTCGGCCATCCCGCCGGTACGTTCCGCAGCCTGGCCGTGATCGCGCTGACCACCGGCGCGCCGGTGGTGCCCGCCTCCAGCTGGCGCGAGGCCACCGGCCAGCACGTGCTGCGCTTCGAAGACGAGCTGGCGCCGCTCGAACACCCCGATGCCAACGAGGCCATCCTGCGCAACACCCGGACCTTCAACCGCTGCCTGGAGCGAATGATCGTCCGGCATCCCGAACAGTGGTGGTGGGTACATCGCCGATGGAAAGCATGGCCGTCCCGTCGTTGAGGTGTCCACCGTGACGGCGGCTCGCGCGAGGCTGGATAGAATGAATCGCTCCGGCTCGAACAAGAAGACAGCGTGCGGCACTGACATGAGTGCGAGAGCAGCCGAGATGTGCAAGGCCCCGGGGAGCCGTGCAGTGGCTCACGGCCTGAGCGCGACGTCTTCGGGCGCCGCGACCTGGCGCAAGCTGGGGCGTCTCCTGGCGCGGGCCGCACCGATCCTGGTCGGCCTGGCGCTGATGCACGCGGCACCGGCGCCGGGCCACGAGTCGGAGCAGTACACCCTGCCCGCAGGGCGCGAGTTCGCCGACCTCGGCCCGTACTTTTCGCGCATCGTTCACGACGCCGTCGTCGGCGCCGTCGACAGGACCAATGCCGATATTGCCGAAGCCGTCGCCGGCAGCGAGTCGCGATTGCCGCTCGGTGAACTGCAGTCGTCGGCGTACATCGCCGGCAGGGTGTGGGAGCAGCTGTTCCTGGCGATACCGGCGAACGAACTGCTCGATCTGCAGCTGGCCTCGGACGCGGTGGTCTCGCAGTTTCCCGGCCTCGTGACCGTGTACCTGCCGCTGCGCTCGATCTACAACGATCCGCTGCTGTTGATCGACCTGACCAAGTTCGTGCGCACGTTCTTTCGCGCCGGGTCGGTCAATGTCGGGGGAACGGTTATCGGCACCGACAAGTTGATCCACTTCCTCAACGTGGGCCGGATCTATCACGCGAAGTACGAAACACGGCGCCAACGCGGCCTGCCGGTGGCCGATGCGACGCGGTCGGCGATCGCTTCGACCTCGCGTAATCCGCTGTTTTCCGAGGATGGGGTGCTCGGCATGTGGACGACCGGCATCCGCTCCAACGCTGACCTGGCCGCGGACTACGCGGGGCTGCAGTTCTATCGCAATCTGACCGAAGAGGTGCGCATCGGCCGGCGGAGCCTGCCGCCGATGCTCGTTCGCGACGGCGAGTTCTGGCGCGTCCGGATCGAGCCGGATTCGGACTTCTTCACCGCGTTCGTCACGCCGCACTGGAACGAGGCGCTTAACCCCAATCGGTACGTCGGCTACACGCGAGGCCGGATCCGCAGCCTCGTGCAGGAACGCTGCGCAGATGCGCTGGAGTGGTATCGCGACGAGCGCGGCCATCGGATGGAGCGCGCCCGGTTCGAGGCGATCGAACGCGAACTCGCCACCTACTTCGGCGAGGACTACGAACACGAGAGCGACCGGGATCCGGTCAGCATCGCCATCGTCTGCTTTGCGGCGTCGATCGCGGCGCCGTCGACGGCTCCGGCCCCGGCGGATGCCACGGCAGCGGGCGGTCGCCCCGAGGCGGACACCCTGGGACGGACCGAACTGTGGTGGGCTGCCCGCGGCGGCGATGTCGAGCGCCTGCTGGCCATGCTGCCGCAGGCCGCCGCGATCGACACGCCGGATCTCGATGGCGAGACGCCACTTCATGCGGCCGTCCGGGCTGGCAGCGCCGAGGTCGTCGTTGCGCTGCTGTCGCGTGGCGCCGACGCGAACCGCGCCGCGGCCTATGGCGTCACGCCGCTGATGCTGGCCTGTTCCCGAGGAACGACGGCCATGGCCGCTGCTCTGCTGCGGGCCGGCGCGAATCCCAACCAGCGCGACCTGTTCGGCAAGACGGCGCTGTTCGATGCCGCGTTGCGTGGCCATGCCGCGCTGACCGCCCTATTGCTCGACCACGGCGCCGATGCCCGCCTGACGGACGACGCCGGCAACACGGCGCTGCACTTTGCGGCGCGCAGCGGCAGCGCGGCGGTCATCGACGCCCTCCTCGCGCACGGTGCCGATGCGCGCGTCGTGAACGCGATCGGCGCGAGCCCAGAAGCCGACGCGCGACGGCGCGGCCACTCGACCGTGGCACAGCGCCTGCGGCCGCAGGATGCCGGACCGTCCGAACGCGCCCCGGCCTCAGCGCGGGACGAGCACTCGGTCGCGTATGGCGCCGCGGCGCCAGCGGAACCGGGCCCCCGGGTCCAGGAACCGGGCCCTCGCGTCCAATGAGTCAGCGATTCACCCGGACAACGCGCCGCGCGCAGGCGTTCTCGCTGCGTCGTGGATCATGGCGCGCCCTGGCAGGCCTCGGCCTGCAGCTGACAGTCGCCGCCCTGCTGGCCGGCTGCGCGATGCCGACGCATCGCCCGGGTGCTGCTCGCGAGGGCGGCCCGCCCCTGCCGACCGGCTCGTTGCCGATCACGCAGTGGCAGCAGCAGCTCGGCGATCACGTCATGCAGATGGGCGGCGACCCCGCGGTACTGTCGCAGCTGCCCGCGCTTCGCGCTCCGACCACCCTGCGGCCCGGGCGGATCGTGTTTGCGGCCACCGACATCGATTCGGTGGTGCCGGAGCGCGACGGCTTCGACGTCTTCGGCCTGCTCGTCGACAAGCGCACGACACCGTCCCAGGGGACCTGGTACGTGTTCATCGTCGGCACGATCGAGCGGCGCGACTTCCGGCCGGCAGCCGTCGCCGGGATCCGCATCGCCGCGATGGCCGTCCGTGATGCCGGCGTCGCGTGGGAGACGGGGCCGGAGGACCCGGTCGCGCTTGCCCGCTACCGGTCGCGTACCGACGTCGGAACCACCCTGCGTTTCCCGGCGAACCACGACGAGTTCCGGGCCTTCCCGTGCGGGTCCGGGATTTGCGTCGAAGAGTCTCGATCCGGTGCGCGGTGGTCGATCGACCTGGCCTCCGGCTCGCCCGCCGCGACCGCACCGCCCGAGCCAGTGCGCGCGGGGCAGGCCGCCGGTACCTAGCCGGCTGCGCGGCCGCCGCCGGACCGCCGCAGCGGGCGTCCTCGCCGGGCGGGCCGAAGTGGATCAACCGGCCCCGGCCGGGGCCAGGCCGAGGGACAGGAAAGGCGCAAGGAGACGCCTCACGACGCCGGCACCGACTCGAGCACGCTCTCGGTGACCCGTCCGAGCCGGTCGCTGAAGCGCAACCGCACCGGCAGCCAGTTCAGCGACGGCGCGAGCCAGACGTCGATCCGCGCCTCGCCATCGCGCGCCACGATCCGCTCGAGCCGCACCGCCTCCAGTGCGCCGACGCCGGTGCTCGTCGTTTCGCGGCCGGCCGAACGGAAGCGGTACTCGGCGACGTCGTCGCGGCCGGCCATCCACATCACCAGTTGCGCGCCGGAGCGGAACAGTCGCGGCTGCGCCTGGCCGAGCAGCATCAGCTGGATCTGGAATGACACCCGGTCCTGCATGCCCTCCGGCAGGGCGCGTTCGTGCGCGCGGGCGCTGAACGTGATGCGACGTCGTTCCCAGTCGAAGCTCGCCGACTCGGGCGCGCGCCGGGCACGCGTCTCGGTGTAGCGATCCGGCGCCAGGCCGAAGTCGCGCAGCCGCCCCTGCGACAGGAGCTCGAGGACGTTCATGCCGACCGCCCGTGTCGCCAGGCGCAACTCGTATCGTCCATCGTCGCCGAGCGTCCACTCGACGACCGTGGTGCCGGTGGCGATGCGGATCTCGGAGTTGGTCGTGCGATAGACATAGCGAGCCGCCGCCGGCATGGCCGTGCGCATCGCGGGAAGATTCGCCAGCGCAAACTGCAGCAGCTCGCCCGTGGCCTCGAAGATCGGCGGCTCCTCCGTTTCAGGCTCGATCGGACGTTCGGCGTTCATGGGCGCATCGGGCAGGGCAACCGCTTCTGACTCGTCCGGCTCGGCCGGCGCGCTGACCGGCGCCTCGGCGACTGCGGGCGGGGGCGCCGGCGGCGGCTCGGCCGCGGCGACGACAGGCGCCGGCGGCGGGAGCTGGCGATCCGGCCGGGGAACCTGCTTCCGCGCCCGGGCCGGGGCCGACGGCGGCGCCGGCGCGGTGACGGGCAGCGGCGCGGGAGGCGGCAACAGGCGGACCGCCACCGACGGGAGCGTCGCAGCCGCCTCCGACTCGGTCGCCGCCAGCATCCGGTCGACGCGATCGAGCACGAGCGCATGTGCCAGCAGGGTCGCGAGCAGCACCAGTGCCGCTCTCGGCCGGCGCCGGTGCGCAGGTCGGTCGGTGCAGGGCGTGCACATGTTCAGCTCGGACGCACTCGAAGGCGCGGACGCGTCACGCGCCGACGGGGCGAGGTCGATCGGCAACGACGGTCTCGCCGCTAAGATACCTGCGATCCCTGAGGCGAACGGTGCGATGAAGCTTGCGACCCTGCGTGACGGTTCCCGCGACGGCCTGCTGATGGTGGTCTCGCGCGACCTGGCAACGGCGCACCTGGCCAGCGGCATCGCCGGCCGGATGCAGCAGGTGCTGGACGACTGGACGTTCATCGCGCCGCAGCTGAACGACCTGTACCAGACGCTGAACGAGGGCCGTGCGCGCCACGCGTTCGCCTTCGAGCCGCGCGATTGCATGGCACCGTTGCCGCGCGCGTACCAGTGGGCCGATGGGTCGGCCTACGTCAACCATGTCGAACTGGTGCGCAAGGCACGCGGCGCCGAGATGCCCGAGTCGTTCTGGACCGATCCATTGATGTACCAGGGCGGTTCCGACGATCTGCTCGGCCCCTGCGACGACATCGTCTGTCCGAGCGAGGACCACGGCATCGACTTCGAGGCCGAGGTGGCGGTGATCACCGACGACGTGACGATGGGCACGACGGCCGAGGCAGCCGCCAGCCACGTCCGCCTGCTGATGCTCGTCAACGACGTCTCGCTGCGCAACCTGATCCCCGCCGAACTCGCGAAGGGTTTCGGTTTCCTGCAGAGCAAGCCCGCCACCGCGTTCTCGCCAGTGGCCGTCACACCGGACGAGCTCGGCGCGGCGTGGGATGGCCGGCGGGTGCACGGCCCGTTGCTCGTGCACTGGAACGGTGTGCAGGTGGGCGCTGCGGATGCCGGCAGCGACATGGTGTTCGATTTTCCGCAGCTGATCGCGCACCTCGTCCGGACCCGCAACGCGCGAGCCGGCAGCATCATCGGCTCGGGCACCGTCAGCAACAAGGATGCGGCCAGGGGCTACTCGTGCATCGCCGAGAAACGCGCGCTGGAGATGATCGCCGGAGGCAAACCCGCGACGGGCTTCATGAAGTACGGCGACTCGATCCGCATCGAAATGCTCGACGCGCTTGGCGCATCGATCTTCGGCGCCATCGAGCAGAAGGTCGCGAAGGCGCCGAAGCGCCGCGATTGACCGCCGGTGCGATACTGCAGCGCGCCTGCGAACTGACGGGGGAGACAAAACGATGGCCGACAAGAGCAAAGCTGCAACGCTGCCCTTCCTGGGTGTCAGCGAGGGCCTGGACCTGGTGAAAAAGGTCTGGGGCGTCACCGGCCTGCCGACGCTGCCGACGCCGTCCAGCATGGCCCAGTTCGCCACGCGCCTGCCGCAAACGCTGCCGTCGATGATTGCGCCGACGCTCGACGTCGAGGAACTCGACAAGCGCATCACCGATCTGCGGGCCGTCGAGCAGTGGCTGAACCTGAACCTGAGCATGCTGCGCACGACGGTGCAGAGCCTGGAGGTCCAGCGCAATACGATCGCCACGCTGAAGTCGTTCGGCGGCGCGATGCTCGCCACGGGCGCGGCACACGCTGCCTCAACGCCTGCCGCGATGCCGAACTGGCCCTATCCGGAGGCGCCAGCCCGGCCCGGGATGAGCGCGGGCGCGCCGGCCGGCGCCCTGGCGCCGTCCGTTCCTGCGCCGCGCAGAAGGCGTGGCGCCCGCGCGACTGCCGCGGCGGCGGCCGCCGCCCTGCCGCTGAATCCGGTCGCCTGGTGGAACACGCTGCAGGATCAGTTCACCAAGATTGCCGCGGCGGCCGCCGCGGAAGCCGAGGCCGCGGCCAAGGCGGCCAAACCGGCCGAGAAGCCCAAGGGCGACGACGGGAAATCCTCGGCCGTAGCGAAGGCGCCCGCCAAGAAGCCCGGCACGCGCAAGAAGGACGAGCGCCGGCGCAGACGCCCGCCTCCGGCCAGCTGATCGCGGATGCGGTTCCGCTACGCGCACGCGTCGCATCCGGACGGGGGCATCGCCGCCGAGCTTTGCCTGGCGCAGCTCGCCGCGCAGGCGGCCACGAGCTCGACCCAGCGTGGCGCAAATCTGGGTTTCGTCTACCTGACCGAAGCCCTGCAGGCGCAGGCAGCCCAGGTGCTGGCGCTGCTGAAGCTGCGCACGGGCGTGCCGAACTGGGTCGGCGCGAGCGCAGCGGCCATCTGCGCCACGGGAGTCGAATACATCGACGAGCCGGCTCTGGCGGTCATGCTCGGTCGCTTCGCGCCCGGCAGCTTCAACGTCTTCTCCGGCGCGCAACGACCACCGGCACGCGGCACGCGCACCGATCGCTCGACCAGCGCCGCCCATGTGGCGCTGGTGCACGCCGACCCGGCGGCGCCGGGCCTGCCCGGGCTGATCGAGGACATGGCGTGCAAAGTCGACAGCGGTCACCTGTTCGGCGGGCTGGCCAGCGGCCGCAATCCGCCGCTGGCGATTGCCGATCGCATTCTGCGCGGCGGCCTGTCCGGTGTCGTGTTTGCCGCCGACGTTCCCCTGGTGTCGCGGGTGACGCAGGGCTGCCATCCGCTGCCAGGCAGCCGCCGGCGCCGAGTCACCGCCGCCGTCGATCACCTGATTTCCCGGCTCGACGAGGATCGCGCTTTCGATGCGCTGCTGCAGGATGCCGGCGTCGTCGAGCGCGTCACGGCGCAGGACTCGGGCCAGCGCGCGCGTGAAGCGCTGGCACAGCTCAAGGCGCTCGGCGGGCGGGGATCGCTGTTCGTCGGCATCGAAGCGGAACAGGGCGAGACGCGCCGCGCCCGCGGCGACGACTACCTCGTCCGGCCCGTCGTCGGCGTCGACCCGGCGCGCGGCGTCGTCGCCGTCGGCATGCCGATCGAACCCGGCCGGACTGTGCGCTTCTGCGTCCGCGACGAAGTGGCGGCGCGCAAGGACCTGACCCGCGTCTGCGCGGAGATCCGGGACCATCTGCACGAGGAGTCCGAGCGCCGCCACCGGCCGGTCAGCGCCAAGGGCGCGATCTACGTCTCCTGTGTGGGCCGCGGCACGCATCTGTTCGGCGGCCCGGGCGAGGAGTTGCGCCTCATTGCGCAGCAGCTCGGCGACGTGCCCCTGGTCGGCTTCTATGCCAATGGCGAGATCAGCGGCCGCAGCCTGTACGGCTACACCGGTGTGCTGACCGTGTTTCATTGACGCCGCGAACGGCGACTTGCAGCGTACGACGCCAGCGGACGCTCGGGGCAAGTCGCCCTTGGATGCCACTCATTGATTGACGACCAATCGTCGTCGTCGGATCAAACGACGTAGTTCAGTGCCAGCCGGCCTCCGTCCGGATACAGCGTGGTTCCGGTGAGATACGTCGCGTCGTCGCTGGCGAGAAAGACGGCGACCCGCGCGATCTCCGCCGGTTCGCCGAGGCGGCGCATCGGCGTGCGGGAAAGGATCCGCGCC
>Ga0316625_100000197_pt1 | contig 10568 bp, 10 predicted proteins | sample OWC_Aug_T1_C1_D1_FD_207655 | JGI IMG/M metagenome (GOLD analysis project Ga0316625, IMG submission 207655) | Wetland soil microbial communities from Old Woman Creek delta, Ohio, United States - OWC_Aug_T1_C1_D1_A | ecosystem: Environmental > Terrestrial > Soil > Wetlands | place: USA: Ohio... | reverse complement strand
GTTGAGAGGTCCAGCAGTACGCGCGCGAGCTGTCTGTCGTGCGAGGCGAGGTTGATGCCGCCCACTAGGTCCGCTTCGTTCTCGCGCCGCGCCATCCACGCCGCGGCGCTGCTCGATGCGCCATTCTCCGAGAGTGCGAACACCGAGGAGCCGCGCGCATCCGGCCGGATCCAGGCATCGGCGTGGATCGAGACCATCAGGTCCGCGCGCACGGCGCGGGCCTTCGCAACGCGTGTGCGCAGCGGCACGAAGTAGTCGCCGTCGCGCGTCAATGCGACGCGCATGCCGCTGTCGGCCATGATCAGTTCGCGCAGCCGCCGCGCGATCGAGAGCGTCACGGTCTTCTCGTAGGTCCCGCCCTTGCCGACCGCGCCGGGATCCTCGCCGCCATGGCCGGGGTCGATGGCGACCGTGACGATGCGCTGCACGTCTGCTTCGTTGCGGCGCGTGGGGGGCGCGGACGGCGCACGGGCCAGCGTTCGGTCTGCTTCCGGCGGTCGCTGAGAGGCTGCGAAGTCCGAGTCGCGCGGCGTCGCCTGCTCGCGCAGCAGCGCCATCAGCGGATCGGGCGGGTTCACCGGATACAGGTCCATGACCAGCCGGTGCTGGTAGGGGCCTACAGGCTCGAGCGAGAACACCTGCGGCTTGATGTCTTCCTTCAGTTCGATGACGAGCCGGACTACCTTCGGCCGGTTCTGGCCGACGCGGATCACGCCGATGTACGGGTCGTTCGGTTCGACCTTGGAAACGAGTTCCTTGAAACCCGGTGTCAGATCGATGCCTTCGACATCGACAACCATGCGCAGCGGCGGCGTGTCGCGAATGACGAAGTGACTGAACTTCAGTGGCTCGTCGTGCTCCAGCGCAACGCGGGTGTAGTCGCGGGCCGGCCAGACACGCACGCCGAGGAGCGTGGCACCGCGGGCGATATGGACGGAAGTCAGCGCTAGAACGAGCGTGCCACCGGCGGCCTTGATCAGTCCGCGGCGGTCGAGTCGAACTCCTTCAGTGCGCTTTCCAGACATGCGTGCCCCAGTGTGCTGGCCGCTTCCAGTGTCGCGGTGCGGCCGTCGCCTTGCACTTGCAGCGTGATCGTGAGATCGGCGCGCGGTAGTCGATCGCCTGCTTTCTCCGGCCACTCGATCGCGCAGATGCGACCCGGACCAAACTGCTCGCGAAACCCCGCCGACGAGAATTCGGCGGGATCGGCAAATCGATAAAAATCAAAGTGATAGAAGTCTAAACTCGAAATCGGCTGAGCTTCAAGCCCGTCGCGACCGGCGGCGGGCGGTTGATGCAACGTCACGACATACGGCTCCAGCACGGCAAACGTCGGGCTGCGGATCGGTCCGCTCACGCCGAAGGCGCGCAGCGATCCGCGCACCAGTGCGGTCTTGCCAACGCCGAGGTCACCGCACAGGTTGACTTGAAGCCCGTGCTCGGTGACCGCACTCGCGTACTCACGGCAGGCGTGCGCCAGTGCGCGTCCGAGTCGTTCCGTGTCGGCGGCGGTCGGCAGGGTGCGCGTGAACTGTGCAGTCGGCGTGTCGTGCGCCACCTAGAATCCCGGCATGAGTGCGGATCGCGGCGAGGATACCCGCGCGCTCGTCGTGGACGGCGCAGCGCTGGTCGAACGCATTCGCGCGTGGGGTGCCGCACTGGGATTTTCCCGGATCGGCATCAGCGACATTGATGTGTCCGACGCCTCGCAACGGCTTTACGCGTGGCTGGAGGAGGGGCGCCACGGGACCATGGACTACATGGCACGGCATGCCGGATTGAGAGCCAACCCCTCGCGCCTGCTGCCGGGCGTGTTGCGCGTCATCAACGCGCGCATGGATTACCTGCCGTCGACGACGCGCGACGACTGGGCCGAGCACGAACTCGGACGCGTTGCCGAGCCGAGCGCCGCGGTCGTATCGCTCTATGCGCGCGGACGCGACTATCACAAGGTGCTGCGGAGCCGGCTGCAGTCGCTGGCGGAACGCATCGAAGGCGCCGTCGGAACGTTCGGCTACCGCGTCACGACCGATTCGGCGCCGGTGTTCGAGGTCGAACTCGCACGCAAGGCCGGGCTGGGCTGGCGCGGCAAGCACACGTTGTTGCTGTCACAGGATGCCGGCTCGATGTTCTTCCTCGGCGAGATTCTCACCGACCTGCCGCTGCCGGTCGACGCGCCGACGAGCGAGCATTGCGGCACCTGCAGCCGCTGCATCGAGGCCTGTCCGACCGGCGCGATCACCGGCCCGTATCAGCTCGATGCGCGCCGCTGCATCTCCTACCTGACGATCGAGCATGTTGGGTCGATTCCCGACGACCTCCGACCCCTGATCGGCAACCGCATCTACGGCTGCGACGACTGCCAGCTGGTGTGCCCATGGAACAAGTTTGCACGGCGCAACGCGCTGGCGGACTTCGACGTCCGCAATGGATTCGACGAAGCACAACTGATCGCTCTTTTTGCGTGGAGCGAGGACGAGTTCAATGACCGCACCGCTGGCTCGGCGATACGCCGCATCGGCCACGAGCGCTGGTTGCGCAATGTTGCGGTCGCACTCGGCAATGCGCTGACATCCAGTGCAGTTATTACTGCCCTGCAAACCCGCCGCGGCGATCCGAGTGCACTGGTACGCGAGCACGTCGAATGGGCGCTTGCGCGCCACGGCGTTGCCGACGCGCTCAGCGCGGCGACAGGCTGATCGCCAGCGGCAAGGTCAGCATCGCCAGCAGCGTCTGCACGGTGATGGCGTATGCCACCGGCGCAGCGTGCCCGCCCATGCGCGCGGCGAGAATGTAGGCACTCGAAGCAGTCGGCAGCGCAGCGAACAGCAGCACGATCAGCGCCGGCACACCGTTCAATCCGAGCACGTGGACCAGGGCCACTCCGACGGCCGGCATGACCAGCAACTTCACCGCGACGAAGTACGCCATCGTCGGCCGCTCCTCATGCACCGAGGCGAAAGTCAGTCCGGCGCCAATGCACAGCAGCCCGAGTGCCAGGCTTGCGGTGCCAAGTCGCGAAAGGAATGTTCCCAGCAGCGTCGGCAGCTCGACGCCGAGCACGTTGGCCAGCAGGCCCGAGACGGTTGCCAGGATCAGTGGATTTACGGCCATCTCGCGCAGCACACCGGTCTGGCGGTGGCGCGCCAGTGCATACACGGCAAACATGTTTGCCAGCGGTACGCAGATCGCGATGATCAGCGCCATCAGCGCCACGCCGCGCGGACCCGCGAGCGACTGAGCGAGGGCGAGTCCGACGTACGAGTTGTAGCGGAACGCCGTCTGCACGCAGCTGGCAAAGAACGCGGGCGTGGGCTTGAAGATCCAACGCGCCGCGAAGCCGAGCGCGACTGCCGCCAGAAACGCCACGACCGCGGCGGCCAGCATCGGGCCTTCGCTCGCCAGCGTGAACTTCGCGTTGACGACTGACATGAAGAGCAGCGGAGGAAAGAGCGCGTAGTACACCAGACGCTCGGCGCCGTCCCAGAAGTTGCGCGCGAAACCGAGGCGGCGTGCCAGCACCGCGCCCATCAAAATCAGCGCGAAATCCGGCAGCATCAGCAAGGCGTTGTTCATGTTCCGGCCACCGCCTGCGACTTTGCCGGCGCCGGTGGCGCCCCGTATAATCCCGCGCTTGCTTCAGCGCTGCTGTAGCTCAGTTGGTAGAGCAACTGATTCGTAATCAGTAGGTCGGTGGTTCGAGTCCACTCAGCAGCACCAACGCGCATCGGCATCGAGCGCGTCACGCCGACGGCCCTCCGGGGCCGTTTGCATTTTCGGCACGCAGCGTCACAAGTGCGTCGGCGACCGTCGGGTACAAGAAGCGCACGCCCAGCTCGCGCTTGAGCCGACGGTTGGACAGCTGGCGCGATTCCGTCATGAACGAATACATCATCGGCGACACCGCGGCCTTCAGCTGCTCGCGTGGCAGGCGCGGCGGACGCGGCAGTCCGGCGGCGTCGGCAACCTCATCGAAGTACTGCCCCATCTTGAGGCGACTGTCATCGACCGTGTTGTAGACGCGCCTCGCCGAGCCGCGGGCCAACGTCGCGATCGCGATGCGCGCGAGATCTTCGGCATGGATGTGATTCGAGTACACGTCGTCTGCCTCGGCGAGCGCGGGCAGCTTCTGCCGCAGGCGATCGAGCGGCAACCGATCATGCGCATAGATGCCGGGCACGCGCAGCACCGCTGCATGGAGAATTCGCCGCATCGTGCGTTCCGCGTCAATGCGGCGGAACGCACGCTCGTTGGCGGGCCGCAATCGCGCCGTCTCGTCGATCGCACGACCGCCGTGGTCTCCGTACACGCCGGTCGTGCTGATGTACACGGCATGCTCGACGGTTCCTGCGAGTGCGCAGCAGAGCCGGCGTGTTCTTTCGTCGGACGCCCCCACATTGCCGGGTGGTGCGAGATGGATTGCCCGTGATGCGAGCCCGCGCAGTCGGGCAAGTGACTCGCGTTGGTCGAGATCTCCGATGATCGGCAAGACGCCCGCCGCTCGCAGCAGCGAGGTGCGCGCCGGTGTGGAGGTCAGCGCGATCAGGCGAAAACGTGCCGCGAGGCGTGAGACAATCCGCAGCCCGATATCGCCGCAGCCGATGATCAGCAGGCGCGGTCGACCCAGTTTTCGTCTTCCGCGGTTCGCGAGCGAAGATGGCGCGGGCCGGTTGATTTCCATCACGCGATTCTATGAGCTTCAAGGTCACGGTCCGCCCGAGCGGGCGATCCTTCACCGTCGAAGGCGATGAAACTGTGCTCGCCGCAGCGTTGCGGCAGGGCGTCGGCATCGCCTACGGGTGCAAGAACGGCGCCTGTGGCACCTGCCGTGGCAAGCTGATCGAAGGCCAACTGACGCACGGCGCGCATGCTGCCTCGGCGCTGTCGGCCGAGGACGAAGCAAAAGGCCTAGCCCTTTTCTGCTGCTCGCGCCCACAAACCGACGTGACGATCGAGGCCCGCGAACTCACCGGCTTCGGCGACATTCCGATCAAGAAGATGCCGGCGCGCATCGCACGCATCGAGCGCGTGGCATCTGACGTGGCGATTATTTCGCTGCAGTTGCCGGCGACCGAGCGGCTGCAGTACCTGGCCGGGCAGTACCTCGACTTCATCCTTCGGGATGGCACGCGTCGCCAGTATTCGATTGCCACCCCGCCGCACGCCGACGAGCAACTGCAGTTTCACATCCGTCACATGGCGGGTGGTGTGTTTACCGACAATCTGTTCGGCACGGGCCCGCAGCCGATGAAAGAGCGCGACATCCTGCGCGTCGAAGGGCCGATGGGCACGTTCTTCCTGCGCGAGGACAATCCGCGGCCGATCATCCTGCTCGCCAGCGGGACCGGATTCGCGCCGATCAAGGCCGTCGCCGAGCACATCTTTGCGGAGGGCATCAACCGCGAGGATTCGGGCAAGGTGTTCCGCCCGGTAGCGCTCTACTGGGGCGCCCGGTCACGGCAGGATCTCTACCTCGATGAGTTGCCGTCCCGCTGGGCAACCGATGAGCCCAATTTCCGTTACGTGCCGGTCCTCTCGGAAGCGCGGCCGGAAGATGGCTGGACCGGCCGCTCGGGACTGGTGCACCGTGCGGTCATGGAGGACTTTCCCGATCTCTCCGCGCACCAGGTCTATGCCTGTGGCGCTCCGGTAATGATTGACGCGGCGCGCCGCGACTTCAACGCACTCTGCGGTCTGCCCGAGGATCAGTTCTTCGCCGATGCCTTCACATCGAAGGCCGACCTGGTACAGCCCTGAAACATTGCCGCTGGCATTCTGAAACAACGCTGGGTTAGACTGACCGCCATGATGAAGTCAAACCTGTCCCGACGCGAGCGACGTGATGCGGATCTCCGCAGGGGAGCGCGTGCGCTGGGCTGACGACCGGACCACCGGAGTACCCACGAAAGGCCGCGGACCCCGCGGCCTTTTTTTTAAGCCAGGAGTAAACGATGAAGATCGATCACATGGCGGGCCCGCTCGAAGAACTGCTGGAGGCGCGGTCATGAGCACGCTGGCGATTTCCTTCGATCCCCTGCGGGTGGACCGAGCGCGCGTCCATGGCTGGCTCAGCCAGGAGGCCTACTGGTCGATCGGCCTCGGCCGCACCGTCTTCGAGCGCGCCGTGGACCACTCGTTGGTGGCCTCGGCCTACCTGGACGACGAGCAGGTCGGCTTCGCGCGCGTCGTGACGGATCGCGCGACCTTTGCCTGGTTGTGCGACGTCTTCGTTGCGCCGTCCAAGCGCGGGCAGGGCATCGGAACCCGGCTGATAGCGGAGGTCGTCGCGCACCCGGACCTGCAGGGACTGCGCCGCTGGGGCCTGCGGACGCGGGATGCGCACGCGCTCTACGAGCGTTTCGGCTTCACGGCGCTGGCCGAACCGCAGCGCGCGATGGAGAGGCACAATCCACACGTTTACACGCCATCGGCCAGTGAAACGGCTGCGGACAGGAGTACACCATGACGACACCGACCGTCTTCATCGATGGCGAGCACGGCACGACCGGGCTGCAGATTCGTGCCCGGCTAGAGTCCCGCCGCGACGTGGAACTGCTGAGTCTGCCTCCGGAGGCGCGCAAGGATGTCGGGGCCAAGCGCGAGATCGTCAACCGCGCCGACTGCGTGATCCTGTGCCTGCCGGATAGCGCGGCGCGCGAAACCGTCGCGTTGATCACGAACGACCGCACGCGGGTAATCGACGCCAGCACCGCGCACCGCACGGCGCCGGGCTGGGTGTACGGCTTTCCTGAACTGACCCGCACGCAGCGCAGCGCGATCGCTGCCGCGCGGCGCGTTTCCAATCCGGGTTGCTATCCCACCGGCTTCCTGGCGCTGGTGCGACCGCTGCGCGAGCGCGGGCTGATCCCCGAGGATTTTCCCGTCACCGCGCACGCGGTTTCCGGTTACTCGGGCGGCGGCCGCAAGATGATCGAGTCGTATGAGCAGCCCGCCGGCGGCGCGCGGCCGCAAGTCTATGGCGACTATGGCCTGACGTTGAAACACAAGCACGTCGACGAGATGCAGCGGCATGGACTGCTCGCACGGGCGCCGCTGTTTTCGCCGTCGGTGGGGTACTTCCGGCAGGGCATGCTGGTGCACGTGCCGCTGCAGATTGCAGCGCTGCCACACGCCCTCAACGGCGCGGAACTGCATGCGGTCTACAGCGAGCATTTCGCCGGCGAGGTATTCGTGACCGTGCGGCCGTTGAACGACACAGCGGCGCTGCGCGATGGTGCATTCCTCGAGCCGGAGGTGCTCAGTGACACCAACCGCCTCGAGGTGTTTGTCTTCGCCAACGATTTAACGCGGCAGGCGCTGCTGGTGGCGCGGCTCGACAACCTCGGCAAGGGCGCGAGCGGGGCGGCGGTGCAGAACCTCAACCTGATGCTCGGCCTGCCTGAGGCAACCGGCCTGACGTGATGCTGTACACGCCGACGCACTTCGCCGTTGAGCAGCGCACTGCGGCAGCCGCGCTGATACGTGCCAATCCGTTCGCAACCCTGATCACGCAGGGCGCAGACGAGCCGATCGTCTCGCATGTTCCGCTGCTGCTGGTCGAAGCGGGAAGCGAGTGGCGGTTACTCGGTCATCTGGCGCGCACCAACCCGCACTGGGAAGCATGGCGCGAGCGCCGCCGCGCCGTCGCGATCTTCCATGGCGGTGATGCCTACATCTCGCCGACGCTCTATTCGACTCGCAAGGCAGTACCGACCTGGAACTACGCGGTCGTCCACGCGCACGGAATGGTCGAACCTTCACACGACAGCGAAGCCAAGGAACAGGTACTCAAGGCGCTGATCGATCAATATGACCCGGACTACCGCCGCCAGTGGGATGAACTGGACAACGCCTACCGTGAGGGGATGAAGACCGGCATCGTCGCGTTCACGTTTGCCGTTGATCGCATCGATGCCAAATTCAAGCTGAGTCAGAACCGACCCGAAACGGACCGGGCGAATGTGCTGCAGGCGATGCAGTCCGGCAACGACAAGGAGCGAATGCTTGCCGCATGGGCGCTCCAACTCGCGAAGCAGGGCCCATGAGTGGCGCACGCGCGCTGGAGGTGCGGCACACGACCAGTTATCGCTATGCGCGACCCGTGCGCTTTGGCCAGCATCGCGTGATGTTCCGGCCCCGTTCCGGTCACGACATTCGAGTCTTGGACGCTGGTGTGGACGTCAACGTGCCTGCTCAGGTCGACTGGATTCAGGACACGCAGTCCAACTGGGTCACGCTGGTGACGCCGCAGGCCGCTTCTGACGAGCTGCGCATCGATTGCCGCGTTCGCCTCTCGCATCGGGGCGTACGCGGCATCAACGAACTGGCACTAGCGCCGCATGCGCAACGCTGGCCGTTCGATTACGCGCCGGACGAACGACGCGATCTCGGCGCGTTGCTCGAGCGCCACTATCCGGATCCGGAGGGCCGCCTTTTCGAGTGGTGCCGTCCGTTCCTGGCGCCGAGCGTGAGGCCCGACACGCGCGAACTTCTGACCTCGATCGCGTCGGCGATCAAGACGGATTTCCGTTACGAGACGCGTGCTGACGAAGTCACGCAATCCCCGGACGCGACCCTCAGGCGCGGTGCCGGCACCTGCCGCGACTTCGCGCTGCTGATGATGGAGGTGGTGCGCCGCCTCGGCATGGCGGCGCGTTTCGTTTCCGGCTACCTGTACGACGCGTCGGTCGACTTGGGAGATGGGGAGGCGGTGACCGGTGCCGGCGCCACGCATGCCTGGCTGCATGTCTACCTGCCAGGCGCCGGGTGGGTCCCTTTCGACCCGACCAATGCCCTGTTCGGCGGATCCAGCCTGATCCGTGTCGCCTACGCGCGCGAACCAGATCTCGCTGCACCGGTCTCCGGCCGCTGGTTCGGCGACCCTGACGATTTTCGCGGAATGGAAGTGAACGTAACGGTCAGCAGTCAGCGGGGTAGCTGAGCATTGCGGCCAAATCGCTCGTCGACATGGCGTTCAAGTCAGACTGGTGGACCGTGACTTTGGTGCGAACGTCGGCGGGAAGTTTGGCCCCTCAGCGATGACGGGTCGACGAGGATCAGCAATGCGATGTGCATCCATAAACTGGCCCACTTAGCCCTATTCCTGGCCAATTGGACGAGGTCTTCCCTTCGCCGCAAACGATTTCTCGCCTTCCTGGGGCCCAAATAGTGGCTTCCGCAGAGGGCCGTGCCAGGTAGTTAGCCGCCAACCCCAAGCTCGCGACGCGCGTCACGAAGAAGTCTTGAGAGACGGTGCACCAGGCGACGACTGCATTCGGACGGCAACGAAGGGCATGCCAATTTTGTGTGCGTGCCGGTGCGGTTCGAGCCGACTGCGGACGATGCGTGGACCAGCCGCATCGGCCTCGTTCACGAGGCGATCCTTGACGACTCTCCCGATCTCGCCGGCTGCGCGATCTATGCCTGTGGCTCGGTTCAGATGATTCAGGCCGCCAAGCCCGCATTGAACGCGCAGGGCCTGCCGGAGGACTTCTGCTTCTCCGACGCGTTCGCGCCGCAGAGCGGACCGAAGCAGGCTTAGTGCGCGTACGCTGCTTTAGCCATGGCATCGGAAATCAAGTCCACCTCGACGACACCCCCACGCCGCATACCGATCTCGGTGCAGGGCCAGGCCGAAGCACCAGTCAACGGCGTCTCTCTGCGCTGGCTGCTGGTGATGCCACACCGGCTGTTCTTCTTCCTCGGCATGCTGGGACTCATCTGTGCGTCGCTGTGGTGGCTGGCGCAAATGCTGGCGCGGCCATTCGGGCTGACGCTGCCGATCGCGGTGCCGCCTGCATGGATCCACGGCTGGTCGATGGCCAATGGGTTCCTGCCGCTCTTCATGTTCGGATTCCTGTTCACGGCGGGACCGAAGTGGCTGCACGTCGAGGGGCCGCCCGCGCGGGCGCTGCTGGTGCCAGGGCTGCTGGCCTTCGGCGGTGTGTTAGTTGTGTTGATCTGCGCACAGGTCGACCCGCTTCTCGCTGCAGCGGGCGCGCTGCTGGTCGCGAGCGGCTGGGGGGCGCTGCTGCTGCGTTTCCTGCGACTGTACCGGGCGAGCCGCTTCCCGGACCGCGTGCATGCGAGGCTGATCCTCGTGTTCTTCGGCTTCGGCTGGCTCGCGCACCTCGCATTCGCAATCGGCCTCGTGCAGACCTCGGTGGTGTGGGTTCACAGCGCCGAGATGCTGTCGATCTGGCTGTTCATCGCGCCGGTGTACGTGACGGTCGCGCATCGGCTGATTCCATTCTTTACCGCGGGTGTCGTACCGTTGCTCGATGCCTGGCGGCCGCTGTGGCTGCTGGTTGTCGTCAACGGCGTAGTGATCGCGCACGGCCTCCTGCCGGTACTCGGCCTGCTGCTGCCTGGCAGCGCCATCGTGTGGCTACGCTTCGCGGTCGATGCGACCGGTGCCGTGCTGCTTTTCTTCGTCGCCTGGCGCTGGGGCGTGGTGCAGAGTCTGCGCAACCGACTGCTGGCGATGCTGCACCTGGGGTTCCTGTGGCTCGGCATCGCGCTGGCGCTGTACGCGTGGAGCCAGGCCGCACTGCTGCTCGGCCTGCCGC
>Ga0316625_100000194_pt1 | contig 10623 bp, 12 predicted proteins | sample OWC_Aug_T1_C1_D1_FD_207655 | JGI IMG/M metagenome (GOLD analysis project Ga0316625, IMG submission 207655) | Wetland soil microbial communities from Old Woman Creek delta, Ohio, United States - OWC_Aug_T1_C1_D1_A | ecosystem: Environmental > Terrestrial > Soil > Wetlands | place: USA: Ohio... | reverse complement strand
GACCGCGCCGCCGAGACGGCCATCAACGCCCGCTCGGAGGTGCGCGAGGCCTACGGCGCCTACCGCTCGGCCTGGGACATCGCGCGCCATCAGCGCGATGAGATCGTGCCGCTGCGCTCGCGCATCGCCGAGGAGAACCTGCTTCGCTACAACGGCATGCTGATCGGCGTGTTCGAACTGCTGGCCGATGCGCGCGCGCAGATCGCCAGCGTCAACGGCGCGATCGGCGCGCTGCGCGACTTCTGGATCGCCCAGGCCGACCTGGACATGGCGCTGGTGGGCAAGCCCAACCTCACGGCCCGCGCCGCTCCAGCGATGGCGGCCGCCGAACCCGCCGGCGCCGGCCACTGAAGGCCGCGCATCGAACCCAAGGACCACCCACCATGCAGTCCCGAAGACATTTTCTCGGCGGCGCCGGCCTGGCTGCGGCCGCCGTCACCGCCAGCGCCGTCAGCAAGGTGGCGATGGCCGCGCTGCCCGAGCCGGTCATCCAGACCCGGCCCGACACGATGCCGCCGCTGCTGCCGAACACCGGCCGGCCCTACAACCCGGTGGTTACCCTCAACGGCTGGACGCTGCCCTGGCGCATGAACCGGGGCGTCAAGGAATTCCACCTGGTGGCCGAGCCCGTGGTGCGCGAGATGGCGCCCGGCTTCAAGGCCCACCTGTGGGGCTACAACGGTCAGAGCCCCGGCCCGACCATCGAGGTGGTGGAGGGCGACCGCGTGCGCCTGTTCGTCACCAACAAGCTGGGCGAGCTGCACAGCGTGCACTGGCACGGCCAGCGCCTGCCCAACGGCATGGACGGCGTCACCGGCCTGACTCAGCCCGGCATCCCGCCCGGCAAGACCTTCGTCTACGAATTCGTCGCACGCCGGCCCGGCACCTTCATGTACCACCCGCATGCCGACGAGATGGTGCAGATGGCGATGGGGATGATGGGCTTCTGGGTCACCCACCCCAAGGGCCGCCACCCGCTGATCGACGAGGTGGACCGCGACTTCTGCTTCCTGCTCAACGCCTACGACATCGACCCCGGCAGCTACACGCCGAAGGTCATGACCATGCTGGACTTCAACCTGTGGAGCTGGAACAGCCGCATCTTTCCGGGCATCGACCCGCTGGTGGTGCGCCACATGGACAAGGTGCGCATCCGCATCGGCAACCTGACGATGACCAACCACCCGATCCACCTGCACGGCCACGAATTCCTGATCACCGGCACCGACGGCGGCCCCACGCCGAAGAGCGCGCGCCAGTACGAGATCACCACCGATATCGCGGTGGGCCAGATGCGGCAGATCGACTTCGTCGCCGACGAAGAGGGCGACTGGGCCTTCCACTGCCACAAGAGCCATCACACGATGAACGCGATGGGCCACGGCGTGCCGACCATGATCGGCGTCGACCACCGCGGCGTGGCCGGCCAGATCTCCCGCCTGATCCCCGACTACATGGTGATGGGCGAGCGCGGCATGAAGGACATGACCGAGATGGAGATGCCGCTGCCCGACAACACCGCGCCGATGATGGCGGGCGAAGGGCCGTTCGGCGCGGTCGGCATGGGCGGCATGTTCAGCGTCGTCAAGGTCCGCAAGGGCCAGAAGCCCGGCGACTACAGCGACCCCGGCTGGTACGCGCACCCGCCGGGCACCGTGGCCTACGAGTTCACCGGCAGCCTGCCCGACCCGGCGCGCTTCAAGGCCGAGGGCCCGGGCTCCATGCCGGCGGTCTCACGGCCCACCCAGGACATCGAGGTCAAGGTTCGCAAGCCCTCCGGCGGACATGGCAGCCATTGATCACCGCGCCACCGCCCGCACTCCCAACCCGCCCGTTGACAAGGCCCCGCTCATGCCAACCCGCAAACGTCACCTCTTGATCTGCGTCTCGGCGCTGGGACTCGGCCTCGCCGGCCTCGCCCGCGCCCACGGCAACGAAGACCACCCGAAGAAGACCGGTCCGCTCCGCAAGGAGCAGAAGGACTGGGGCATTGCCGGCGATGCCACGGCCGCCAAGCGCAGCATCGAGGTCCGCATGGGCGACAACATGCGCTTCACGCCCGAGCGCATCGATGTACGGCTGGGCGAGACGCTGCGCTTGCGCGTGCACAACAACGGCAAGGTGATGCACGAGTTCGTCATCGGCACCAAGGCCGAAAACGCCAAGCATGCCGAGTTGATGGTGAAGTTCCCGGACATGGAGCACGACGAGCCCTACATGGCCCATGTGTCGCCCGGCAGGACCGGCGAGATCGTCTGGACCTTCAACCGCGTGGGCAGTTTCGAGTTCGCCTGCCTGATCGCGGGTCACTACCAGGCCGGCATGGTCGGCACCATCAATGTCAGTGCAGCCTGAGCGCTGCAAGGCGAGGGTGTCTCTTCCCTTCTCGACGCACCTTGATCATGAATTCCTCATGACGCCCTTTGCCACTGCGCTTCTTCTTTCCGCCTTGCTGACCGGCCCCGCCGTGGCCCAGCCGAAGCCGGACGATCACGCCGCTCCTCACAGCGCCAGCACGACCACGCCCGGCACGACAGCGCCCGACATGGCCGACGGTGAAGTCCGCAAGGTCGACAAGGACGCGCGCAAACTCACCCTCAAGCACGGCGAGATCAAGCACCTGGACATGCCGCCGATGACGATGGTCTTCCAGGTCAAGGAGCCGGCCTTGCTGGACAAGGTGAAGACTGGCGACAAGGTGAAGTTCCGGGCCGACAAGACTGCCAGCGGCTACGTGGTGACGGCCATCGAAGCGGCCAAGCCCTGAGCGATGCCTGCCAGGAGCAAACCCTGGGCCGTGGCCCTTGCCGCGACAGTGGCGGTCGTAGCGGCGCTCGCGGCCTACGGCGTCTGGCGCGCCAGCGGCGCTGTCGAGCCGGCCTACCGCCTGCGACCGGACGATGCCTCCCTCACCGCCGCGGGCCAGCGGGTCTACATGGCGCAGTGCGCGGCCTGCCACGGGGCGGCGCTGGAAGGGCAACCGAACTGGCGCGAACGCGGCCCGGACGGCAGACTGCCCGCCCCGCCGCACGACGGCAGCGGGCACACCTGGCATCACCCGGACGAGCTGCTGTTCCGCATCACCAAGCACGGCGTGGCCAAGGCGGCCGGGATCGACGGCTACGTGTCGGCGATGCCGGCCTACGAAAGCGTGCTCAGCGACCAGGAGATCGTGGCCGTGCTGTCGTGGATCAAGTCGCAGTGGCCGGGGCCGATCCGCTCGCGCCACGACGAGCTCAACCGCTTGGCCGAGCGCGAGAAGCGGTGAACGCGCCGCTAAAGTGGCGCCATGTGCAACCGTTACGTCAGCCCCGCCGGTGGCGACATCGAGCGCTTCTGGCATGTCGGGGCCCGCACGCCTTGGCGCGGCGGGCCGGTGTTTCCGCGAGCGCAGGGCGCCTTCATCCGGGCCGCCCGCGACGTGGCCGAGCCGCAGCGCGAGCTGGTGGTGGGCCAGTGGGGGCTGGTGCCCTGGTTCGCCACGAGTCCCAAGCTGCCCTACAGCACCAACAACGCGCGCTTCGAGGAGCTGGCCAGCAAGGCCAGCTACCGCGATCCGTGGAAGTACGGCAAGCGCTGCCTCATCCCCGCGCTGAACTTCGACGAGCCCTGCTGGGAGACCGGCAAGAACGTCTGGTGGACCTTCCAGCGCAGCGACGGCGAGCCCTGGGGTCTGGCCGGCCTGTGGAACACCTGGACCGACCGCGCCACCGGCGAAGTGGTGGAGAGCTACACCATGCTGACGCTCAACGCCGACGCCCACCCGCTGATGAGCCGCATGCACAAGCCCGACCCCAGGCTCGGCCCCGACCAGCAGGACAAGCGCTCGGTGGTGCCCATCGAGCTGGAAGACGCCGACCTGTGGCTGCACGGTACGCCGCAGCAGGCGGCCGGGCTGGTGCGGTTGGCGGCGGTGGAGCTGTTCGACGCCGGGCACGGCTGAGCGCGAGCTCAAGGCCCGCGCACCTGGCCATCGGCAGGGGCCGCAGCGCCGCCGCCGCGGCAGAATGTCCCTGAGACAGAGGCTGCGATGGCCGACATCTTTCTCAGCTACCGCCGCGACGACAGCCGCAGCGCCACCGGTCGTCTGGCCGACCGGCTGGCGCTGCTGTTCGGGCACGAGCACGTGTTTCGCGACATCGACTCGATCGCCGCCGGGCTGGATTTCGAGGCCGCGCTGTCGCGCGCCATCGGCGGCGCACGCGTCGTGCTGGCGGTGATCGGGCCGCGCTGGGCCGAGCTGCGCGACGCGCAGGGGCGCCGCCGCCTGGACGATCCGCAGGACACCGTGCGGCGCGAGATCGAGGCCGCGCTGCAGTCCGGCCTGCCGGTGATTCCGGTGCTGGTCGAAGGCGCGCGCATGCCCTTGGCGCAGGCGCTGCCGGCCTCGCTTGCCGCCTTTGCACGTTGCCAGGCTGTCGTGCTGGACGATGCTGGCTGGCACGACGGTGTGGCCCGGCTCGCTGCGCAACTGCAGCAGCGGCATGGCGTCGACCCGTCGGGCGCCGCGGCGCCGACGCAGCAGGCCGGCAACGCGCTGCTCGAACTGGTGGACCTGCTGGCGCAGCCGCGCCGGGTGATCCTGCGGCGTGCCGGGCCCGGCGGGCGCGATGCGCTGGTGCGCGCGGTCGTGCTGCTGCTGGCCAGTTTGCTGCTCGGCAACCTGCTGATCGGCCTGCCGCTGGAACTGGGCTTGGGTCTTGTCGGCTGGGTGCTCAACGGCACGCTGCTCGGCCTGCTGGCCGCGGCCGGCGCTGCGGCACTGCTCACCGCCGGCTGGCGAGCGGTGGGTGTGCGCTGTGGCTGGCAGCGCGTAGCCATCGGTGCGGCCCTGGTGTGGGCGGGGGCTTGGCTCTATCTCGCGGCCGGTCTGATGGTCTTCGTGCTGGCCTGGGTGATCGGCGAGCCGGGCGTGGTCAGCGGGCTGCTGTCGCGCTGGCGCAGCCACCCACAGGGCGGTCCGGGCGAATGGGCGGCTCTGGCCGATGCCGGTGTGGGGGCAACGGCGTTGGCGGGCGTGGTGCTGGCTTCGGCCTTCTGGCTGGCGGGGCTGGCCTGGACGCTGGCCGCCTGGAATGCGCTTTGCCTTGCCTTCGGCAGCTCCAGGCTGCGGGCCGCAGGGGCGGTCACCGTGGCCAGCCTGGCCCTGGCCGGCTTGCTGTACGCCACGCTGTGGGCAGCGGGTGCATGAGGCAGTGGCCGCGGCCGCAGAATCCACGCCGATGAAGGTGCTCTACTCTGCATCGCAGCAGGCCCATGCGCCGGCCTTCGAGTTCTACCGCGGCGAGCGCGTGCCCTGCTTCGAAACGCCGCAGCGCGCCGAGTTCGTGCTGCAGGCGCTGCGCTCGCGCGGCCACGACATCGGCCCGCCGCAGCACGACAGCAGCGCCGTTCTGCCGCAGGTGCACGCGCCGCGCTACCTGGCCTTCCTGCGGTCGGCCTGGGACCAGTGGCTGGCGCTCGACCCGGGCCACGTCAGCCTGCAGCCCTTTCCGTCGGTGTGGCCGGTGCGTACCCTTCGCAGCGACGTGGAACCCGACAACTTCATCGCGCGGCTGGGCCTGTACTCGATGGACAGCGGCAGCCCCTTGAGCGCCGGCACCTGGGTGGCGGCCAAGGCCGGCGCCGACGCGGCGGTCAGTGCGGCCGCGCTGCTGTCGCAGGGCGAGCGCAGCGTCTTCTGCCTGACGCGGCCGCCCGGCCACCATGCGGGCACCGACTTCATGGGCGGCTACTGCTTCGTCAACAACGCCGCCGTGGCGGCCCAGGCGCTGCTGGGCCAGGGCTGCCAGCGCGTGGCCGTGCTCGATGTCGACTACCACCACGGCAACGGCACGCAGAGCATCTTCTACGAGCGCGCCGAGGTGCTGGTGGTGAGCCTGCATGGCGACCCGCGCACCGAATACCCGTTCTACCTGGGCCATGCGGACGAACACGGCGCGGCGGCCGGGCTGGGCTTCAACCTGAACCTGCCGCTGCCCGCGGGTACGTCAGTGGCGCAGTGGTTCGATGCGCTGCAGACGGCCTGCGCGCGGGTGCAGCGGCATGCGCCCGATGCGCTGGTCGTCTCGCTCGGCCTGGACACCTATGCCGGCGACCCGATCTCGCGATTCAATCTGCAGACGGTGGACTTCCTGCGGTTGGGCGCGCAGCTGAAGCAGCTGAACTGCCCGACACTGTTCGTGCTGGAAGGCGGCTACGCGGCCCGTGAACTGGGCACCAACACCGCCCAGGTGCTCGAAGGCTTCGAGCAGGGCTGACGCGAGCCTATTCGTCAGTCACTGCGCGGGCGACGCGGTCGACCACGTGCTGCACCACCTGATCCAGCGGGTCGACCTGCAGATCGAGCTTGCACAGGCAGTTGCCATTCATCACGCCCACCAGGCCGTGCATGGCCGACCACACGAACATGGCATCGAGGTCGACGCGCGCGCGTTGTCTCGCTCCATCGCCGTGGATGCGCCGCAGTACCTGGCGCAGGATGTCGAAGGCATGGGTGGACTTTTGCATCTGCTCGCACTCTTGCACCGCGGCGGGCCACGGCGTGCCGAACATCAGCCGGTATTCCAGCGGGTGCTGCTGGGCGTAGCCCAGGTACTGGCGGCACAGCGAGTGCAGGTCCTGGGCCGGGTCGTCGAAGTGCCGGCGTGCATCCAGCGCCTGGGCAAACTGCTGAAAGCTGCAGCGCATGACCTCGGCCAGCAGATGGTCGCGACTGGGGTAGTGCTTGTAGGGCGCTTGGTGCGACACGCCGAGGCTGCGCGCGACGTCGCGCAGGCTCAAGTTCTCGATGCCGTGCTGCGCGATGGCCTCGCGGGCCGCGGCGATGCAGGCCTCGCGCAACTCAGGCGCCGGCGCGGCGCTGCGCTTGCGGGCAGGCGCGCGCGACGCGTCGGCAGCGGCGGTCTTCATGGGCGTCAGCGCGACCCCGCATCGCAGGGGCGCTGCCGGTGCCAGCCGCAGGGCGTCGGCGGCCGGGCCGCCAGCGTCCGCCGTGCCGAATGCAGGCCGAGCCGGACCAGGTCGATGCCGAAGCCCAGGACGATGCCCACGCTGCCGCCTTCCAGTACGGACCACGGGCCCAAAACAGGGCCATCGGCCGCGGTTGCCAAAGTCGAATCGTTGTGCATGAACAAGCCCCTGGCGGAAAGGTCGCAGGCCTTCTGCGGGCCCCGCATGAGTTGACAGTGTCAACATCATAGGACGATCGGTAGACAGCGTCAACCAAAGGGTTTTGTCGTCCCTGGCCGTCCACCGGTTCGGCGTGCGCCTGCGCCGGACCGCAGCCGCGGCTCAGGCTTCGGGAGGATCGCGCCGAGCCAGCCAGCCGAAGATCAGCACGCCTGCCAGCAGCGCCAGCGCGGCGATCAGCAGCGCGCGGTCGAACCCGCGGTCGACCGAGGCACTGCGCTGCAGCAGCCAGGCGGCCAGCGGTGGCCCGGCGATCTGGCCCAACCCGTAGGCGGCGGTCAGCATGCCGATCAGCGCCGAGGTGTCGTGCGGCTGAAGCCGCCGCGCTTCCTGGATCGCAAACAACGTGATGGCGGTGAAGGGCAGGCCGAGCAGCAGGCTGCCCAGGGCAAAGCCCAGGATCGAGGGCAGCCACACGCTCATTGCCACGCCCAGTGCCTGCATGGCATAGGCGGCCATCAACAGCGTGCGGCGGTCCCAGCGCATCGGCAGGCGCAGCGTCAGCAGCGCCCCGGCGGCCACGCTGAGGCCGAACAGGGGCCAGAACAGATCCAGCCACACCGAGCCGGGCAGGGCCTGGCGCGCGATCACCGGCAGGAAGGTGGCGGTGATGATGTAGCCGAAGCCGGCCAGCCCGTAGGCCAGCACGAAGAGCGACAGCGCGCCACGCGGCCCTTGGGCCGCCACCGCCGCGTCGGCCGGCGCCGCGGCGACGCGGCCCTGCAGCCTCGGCCAGGCCGATGCGCTGAGCAGCAGCGCCAGCAGACCGAAGGCCAGCCAGCCGGCCGCGGCGCTCCAGCCTGCCGCCACCATGGCACTGGCCGCCAGCCCGCTGGCTGCAATGCCCAAGCCCGGGCCGACGAACATGATGCCGCCCAGCGCCGGCTTGCCCAGCGCTGTCAGTTGCGCCAGGCACCAGCCGGAACCATAGACGAAGACCAGCGCGCTGGCCACGCCGGCAAGCAGCCGCGCCAACGGCCACAGGCCCGGCCACTGCAGGGCCATGGTCAGCGTCAGCAGCACGGTGGCCACGAGGCCCAGGCGCACCACCCGGGCAGGGGCCAGCAGCCGGGTGATGCCCCAGCGCGTCCACAGGCGCGGCTGCAGCGCGCAGGCCACGGCGCCCAGCCAGTAGCCGATGTAGTTGGCCGTGGCCAGGCCACTGGCGCCTTGCAGGTCGAGCACGCCGTCGTGCAGCATCATCGGCAGCAGCGGCGTGAAGGCAAAGCGGCCGATACCCATGGCTACGGCCAGCGCCAGCAGGCCGGCAAGGGCGACGGCCCAGGGCCTTTGCGCCATCGGCACGGAAGGCGCCGTCATCGCCGGGCGCTGCAGCCGCCGCTCAAGCCGGGCCCGCCGGCCGCTCCAGCACCGCCACCTGCACGTCGCTGCGGTGCACGAAGCCCAGCGACTCGTACAGCCGGATGGCGGCCAAGTTGCTCTTCCAGGCATGCAGGAAGGGCTGCTCGCCACGCTGCTGGATGCGCTGCGCCACCACCGCCGACAGGCCGCGCGCCAAGCCGCGGCCGCGGCAATCGGGATGGGTGCACACGCCGCTGATCTCGGTGTAGCCGCTGAAGCGCAGACGTTCGCCGGCCATGCCCGCCAGCCGCCCCGCGTCGCGCACGCCGACGAAGCCGCCCATGCGGTGCGTGCGCGGCAGGAAGGGGCCGGGCTCGGTCAGTTGGGCCAGCTGCAGCATGTAGGCGGCGTCGGCCTCGCCCAGGTCGTGCAGGCCCGCCGGCGGCGGCGCGTCGCGCAGCGGGCGTGTCGCCACCATCTGCACGCCCAGCGCACGGTGCGTGGCCGCCAGCCCCTCGGGTACCACGATCTCCGGCACCTGCAGCACGAAGATCCGTTCGCCGGGAGCGACCAGCCGCGCCAGCGCCGACAGCGCCTGCGCGCCGTCGTCCCGCGCCGAGGCGAACACGTTGACGGCCGGATCGAAGCGCCGCGCCTGGTCGTCGCCCAGCGACAAGTGCCGGTGGAACTGGCTCAGGCTGGCCCAGACGGGCCGGTCGAGAGGGTGCATCGGCCGATTGTCTCGCCAGGCGGCGCCTCAAGTGCGGGCCAAGGCCGCGGCCTGGCCCTCGACGCGGCGCAGATGCCAGTCCACCGAGCCAAGTTGAGCTTCGATCATCGTCGCGCGGCGGAAGTAGTGGCCCACCGCCAACTCTTCGGTCATGCCCATGCCGCCGTGGATCTGCACCGCACCCTGGCCCACCGTGCGGCAGGCGCGCGAGGCCATCACCTTGGCCGCGGACACCGTGCGTTCGCGCTGCGCGGGCGGGGCCTGCAGCTGCTCCAGCGCAGCCCAGGTCAGCGCCTGGGCCTGCAACCAGGCGATGTGCATGTCGGCGATGCGGTGCTGCAGCGCCTGGAAGGCGGCAATCGGCTGGCCGAACTGCTTGCGCTGGCGTGCGTAGTCGAGGGTCGCGTCGAGCAGGCGCTGCATGACGCCGAGCGATTCGGCGCACAGCGCCAGCGTGGCCTCGTCGAGCGTGTGCGCCAGCACCTCGCGCGTGGTCTCGCCGGGCGTGCCGAGCAGCGCCTCGGCCGGCAGGTCGATGGCGTCGAAGCCCAGTTCCGAGGCCCAGCTGCCGTCCAGCGTGTGGTAGTCGCGGCGGCCCAGGCCCGCCGTCTCGGCCGGCAGCCAGACCAGCGCCAGCCCTTCCTCGGCCCGGGCGCTGACGATGAAATGCGTGGCCCCAGGGGCGCCCAGCACCAGCGACTTGCGCCCCTGCAGCCGCCAGCCGCGGCCCTGGCGCGCGAGCGTGCTGTGCACGACGTCACGCTCGTGGCGAGCCGCCAGCTCGTGGCCCGCCCAGGCCGGCCGCACGCGGCCGTCGATCAGCGCGGCCAGTCGCTCGTCGGCTCCGCTGCGCGCCAGCAGGCCCCCGCAGATCACGGCGCTGCCGAGATAGGGCTCGCCGGCCAGCGCGCCGCCGAGGGTCTGCATCAGCAGCAGGTGCTCGGCCGCGCCGCCGCCGGTGCCGCCCAGGTGCTCGGCGTAGGCCGAGCCGAGCAGGCCCAGGTCCTGGCCCAGGCCGCGCCACAGCGTCTGCAGGCCGCCGGGCGTGGCCAGCAGCTTCAGGCGCTGGTCGAAGCCGAAGTGGTCGTCCAGCCAGCGCTGCAGGCTGTCGCGCAGCAGGTTCTGCGTCTCATCGAAGTCGTAGGGTGTGTTCATGCAGGCGCTCTTCGTCAACCGCGCAGGCCCAGCAACTGGGCGGCGATCAGGTTGCGCTGGATTTCGCTGGTGCCGGCGTAGATCGAGGCCGCGCGGTCGTTCAGATAGGCGGTCATGCCGAACACGGCCTGCTCCGGCAGCGGCAGCGCACCCGCGCCGGCTTCGGCCAGGCCCACGCGCGCGGCGGCGGCCAGGCCGGCGATCTCGATGTCCAGCTCGGTCAGGCGCTGCTTGGTCTCGGTGCC
>Ga0316625_100000193_pt1 | contig 10649 bp, 21 predicted proteins | sample OWC_Aug_T1_C1_D1_FD_207655 | JGI IMG/M metagenome (GOLD analysis project Ga0316625, IMG submission 207655) | Wetland soil microbial communities from Old Woman Creek delta, Ohio, United States - OWC_Aug_T1_C1_D1_A | ecosystem: Environmental > Terrestrial > Soil > Wetlands | place: USA: Ohio... | reverse complement strand
GGGCTCGGGCTACAAGTTGGTGAACGCCAACGACGACTGGCGCGTCATGGCGACGACGATCCAGCGTGTCGCCGACGAGGCCCGTGCCCGGTCGAAGTGCGCCGTGGTGATCGAGACGCACGCCGGTCACGGGTTCAAGGGCGACCGCAACGGGTGGCGGCCGGACGGCTCCTCGTACTGGCTGCGGTGGCCGGAGTTCGGGATCGGCCTCGCTCCGAGGACGGACGTGGATCGTCGCATCGTCGAGTTGGTGAAGTGGCGCGGCGACCGCGTGGTGGGCAGGCAGTGGCCTGCGGCGTTCGTGGGCGGTGGCGCTCTGCCGTGGACGGGGATCTCGGCGGACGAGTACGAGACGCGCTGGCCGAAGCAGCCCCCTGGCCGGCCTTGACAGGCATGAGATACTAGAAGTAGTAAACAGCCCGGTGCCGAGTGGTACCGGGTACCACCGACAAGGAGATCGTGATGGACGACGACGCGCTGCTCTCCCTCGTGAAGCAGGTGCTCGACCAGCACTTCGGCATCCACTACGGAAGCCAGGGCGTCACGCTCTGCGCCACCTGCGACAAGGTGTCGTGGCCGTGCCCGCCCGCGCGGCTCGCCGAGGCGACACGGGAGCAGGTGCTGTCGCGCTGATGGGCCCGCACTTCTACGTCCCCGTGGACGACTGCCTGCGTTGTGGTTATTGCGAGGCGCTCATCGGCTCCCGCGAGCCGTGCAACGCGAACGACGAGGACGGCCCCGAGCCCCCCGACGAGGAGGGCGACTGATGCCGTACGACGACCTGCCGGGCCGTGGATGGGGGAAGGCCCCGATCTACTGGCCCGGCGCTCTGTTCTGGGGCGGCGTCATCGTCGGCTCCATCATCTTCTGGACGGGCATGGCCGTCCTCGCATGGAAGTGGGTGACCTCATGAACCTCCGCGACACCCTCGTCGAGGAGATCGACACGGTGCTGAACGGCACCGTCCTGGCCGATCGCGAGTTGGCGGAGTGCCTCGCCGACCGGGTGCTGGCCGTCCTGCCGGAGCGGGACTTCCGCAAGGCGCGTGCGACCGACCCGCAGACCGCCGTGGATGCGGCGCAGGTCATCAAGGCGCGGGCGACCACGCACCGGGTGCGTCTGCTGGAGGCGTTCGGGCGGGCGGAGCCGTGGGGAACGATCTCGGACGAGCAGGCGGCGGAGGAGGCGGGCATCGACCTGCGCTCCGAGTACGCGACGCGCTGCTCCGAGTTGCGTTCGGCGCGGCTCATCGAGGCGACCGAGCACACCGTGGTCGGCTCGTCCGGTCAGGCTCGGATCACGTCGCGGATCACCGATCTCGGCCGGGACGTGCTCCTGAGCCGTCGGCTCCGGGAGGCGTCGTGAGCCGCCGACCCCGGTATCCGTCAGGCCCGTCCCAGCACATCGAGATCACCTACACCCGGAAGGGGACGTGGCGGATCGAGGGCCCCTGCGGATGGTGGCAGGACTTCGGTCCCGGCCTCGACCTGGAGGTGGCGAAGTCCCTCGCCTACTACCACCGTCAGAGGTGCCAGGGAGGATGCCGGAAGGCGATGGTCGGGCACGAGACGTACGGGCTGGAGGTGGCGTCGTGAAGCGCGGGTCATGGTTCGACATGGGCTGGGCCCTGGCCGTCGCCGTCGTCGTCGTGATGGCTGCTGGCTGGGTCTGGGCCGTCGTGGACACGATCGACTCCCGGTCCGAGGTGGTACCCGGTACCACTCCGACGGCCACGCGCCTCGTTCCCGGCCCCACGGTGACCGTGACGGTCACAGCGCCCGCCCCCACGCCCTCTCGGGCCTCCCGGTCCCGCACGGCCTCCCAGGGGGCTCCCAGCGGCTTCGCCGAGTGGATGCAGTCGCCTACCAGGAAGCGCATCATCTGGCGGGAGTCGCACGGCATCTGCGACATCACCAACCCGACCGGCAAGTACCAGGGCCGCTACCAGATGGATGACAACTTCTGGCGGGCCTACGGCGGTCTGAAGTACGCCCCCAACCCGCATCAGGCGACCTGCCACGAGCAGGATCTCGTCGCCTACCGGGGCTGGCTCGCTCGGGGGTGGCAGCCGTGGGGGGAGTGACCCTGGTCCTCGGCTGGGCCTGCCTCGACTGCGACGAGAAGGGCGAGGGCGAGGGGTCCGACAAGGCCGCCGAGAAGCACACGAAGGCCGCCATGCACGGCACCCGCTCGTGGGGGAGGCCCGCGTGAGCCGACCGACGTGCCCGGAGCGCACCCGGCTCCTGGTCCTGCGCCGCGCCGGTCACCGCTGCGAGCGGTGCGGCATCGTGAAGAAGCCCCTCGACATGAGCCACCGCAAGGCGAAGGGCATGGGAGGGACGCGGCTCGACCAGTCGAACCCGGCCCTGTTCAACGCCCTGTGCCGGTACTGCCACCAGTGGGTCGAGCGCAACCCGTTCGAGGCCCGGCGCTACGGCTTCAAGGTCGCGATCGGCGGGGCGCTGGAGACGACCCCGGTCCGCAGGTGGAACGGGTGGTTCACCCTCGACTCCAGCGGTTCCGCCGCCACGTATGAGTGTTCAGATGACGGAGGTCCATGACGTTGACGGGCGGGGCCCACTCCCGGTCCTTCCACAGGCCGGGCACCGGGATGTTCTGCTGCCAGCACCAGCGGTACACCCGGTGCCTGATCGTGTGGTGGCTCAGGAGGAGCCGCTCCGCGATCCCCTCGTACGGGATGCCGGTCTCCGCCCGGAGGCGGTACGTCTCGTAGTCCACGAGGTCGGTCCCGGCCCCCTTGGCGCTGTCGCGGAGAGCCTCTGCGGCCATGACGCGCTCCCAGGGGTCGGGCATGGAGTCGATCTCCTCGATCGCGAGGTTGAGGAGCCGCTCCCACTCAGGAGTTGACATGAGTAATATCCTATTCGTAGAAAGTCCACCGAGGAAGGAACCATCGTGACCAGTTATCTCACGCAGGAGCAGATCGACCGGCTCCTCGCACCCGTCAACCCGGCCCGCGTCGAGACGCTGCCCGGCAAGTCCCTGTCGTACCTCGCGCAGCACGACGTGCGTGCCCACATGAACCGGATCTTCGGGTTCGCCCGCTGGTCGACCAACGTCGTCCAGACCGAGTTCCTCTGGGAGGAGAAGAACGAGCAGGGCCGCTGGAACGCCTGCTACCGCGCCACCGTGCGCGTCGAGGTGTGCTCGCCCGACGGCCAGCCCCTCGCGCACTACGAGGACGCGCACGTCTCCGGCAACGCGCCCCAGCCCGACCGTGCCGAGGCCCACGCCCTCGCGCTCACGTCCGCCGTGTCCACGGCGTTCAAGCGGGCCTGCACCAACCTGGGCGACCAGTTCGGCCTCTCCCTCTACGAGAAGGGCCAGCGCACCGCGCTCGTGAAGGGCACCCTCGTCCACGCCGCCATCCAGGAGTCGCTCGACAAGACTGCCGACGACGCCGACGTGGTACCGGGTACCACCGACGGCCCATCCGACGAGGCGATGGCCGTCCTCGACGAGTTCCTCGCGCTCGCCGCGCAGGGCCTCGACCCCGGTGACCGCATCCTCGCCGTCGCCGGTCTGAAGACGAAGCACGACCACCTGCTCACGGCCCTCGTGCCCGTGGGCGACTCCACGCTCACCCTCGGCACGGTCGCCGACCGCGTCGCAGCCGGGAAGGACTTCTCGTGACGATCCCCAGCGGCCCTGACATCGCCGCCCTCGTGTCCACCGCGCTGAAGGCGCACTCCGACAGCCGCCCCCGGTCGATCCAGTCGGCCGAGGGGCGGCTCGGCCCGTCCGACATCGGCTGGTGCCGGAACAAGGCCGCGCTCATGACGAAGGGCGTCGAGAAGACCGACTCGCGCACGACCGCCGCCGCCGACATCGGCACGGCGATCCACGAGTACGTCTTCACGGCGCTCCGCCCGATCTTCCCGAAGTGGATCGTCGAGGACGTGCGCGTCACCGCGACCCTGCCGTGCGGGGCCGCGATCTCCGGCAGCCCCGACATCGTGATCCCCGAGTGGAACATGATCCTCGACCTGAAGACGGTCGACGGGTTCGAGAAGGTCCACCGCTTCGGCGTCTCGCAGAACCACCGCTTCCAGCGGCACCTCTACGCGCTGGGCGCGATCGAGGCGGGCCTGCTCGACGACACGAAGACCGTCTACGTCGGCAACATCTACGTCGACCGCTCCGGTCAGGAGTCCGAGCCGCTCGTCCTCGTGGACGAGATGGACCCGCTCCTCACCGAGGAGATCGACCGCTGGGTGTCCGACGTGATCTACGCCGTCCAGCACGACGAGGACGCCTCGCGCGACATCGCCGCCCCGGTGTGCGAGTCGATCTGCGAGTTCTACTCGGTGTGCCGTGGCGACCTCCCCGTGTCGGAGAACGACTTCATCGACACGCCCGACATCCGCGACGCCGTCACCATGTACGTCGAGGGTCGCGACATGGAGGCGAGGGCGAAGAAGATGAAGGACCAGTCGAAGGCGGTCCTCACCGGCCTGAACGGCATCGCCGCCGGGTTCCAGATCCGCACGACCGAGATCCCCGAGTCCGAGGTGCCCGGCTTCACCCGCCGCGCGTCGAAGCGGCTCGACGTGAGGGAGGTGCGGGCGAAGTGACCGGCACCGTCTACGACACCTCGGAACTGATGGAGCAGGCGGGCATCAGTCGCGCCCAGGTCTCGTACTGGATGCTGCACGGCTGGATCGAGCCGGTCGGCGGCATCGGCCAGGGCCAGGGCGTCCCCCTGTTCTGGTCGCACGCCAACGTGCGGCACGCCTGCCAGATGGCGAAGGTCGTGCGAGCGGGCGTCGCCCCGCAGATCGCGTCCGTCGTCGCCGCCAGGGGCCGCTACGCGGACGGCGACGTGACCATCACGCTGAAGCGGTGAGCCGCATCGAGGGCTCAGAGTGGCGCTGCCGCCACCCGTCGCGCTCCTCCGACACGGGGGAGTGCGACGTGGTGGTGCTCCAGCAGGACATGGAGGCGCACCTCGGGACCGACCACCGCATGAAGTCGCCCACCATCGAGCAGGTGTGGGCGATGTTCGTGCTCGTGCGCGGCGCACCGTCGCGCGGACGGCCGCCCGGCCTCGGCAAGACCGAAGACCAGACCATGACCCTCTTTGATCGGAGCGACTTCAGATGAGCATGATCGTGTTCACCTACGACGACGGCGAGAAGATCGCCACCGTCTCCTACACCCCCGAGTACGGCTTCATCGCCGCAGGCGACCACGAGATCCTCGACCGCATGTCGTACGAGGAGCGCCAGCCGCGCGTCCCGGAGCCTCCGGCACGGGTCATCGACGACAGCGATGACGACGAGCCCAGCCTGGACCTCTGCGCGTCGTGCGGCTACCCGGAGGACCGGCACGCGGAGAACCCGCACGGGTGCCGCTCGTTCGCTTGATAAGTTAGGGTGCTTACATGACGAACGAGGAGAGGTTCTGGGCCAAGGTCGACCGCAGCGGCGACTGCTGGCTGTGGACGGCTGGTCGCACGCCAACGGGGTACGGCCAGTTCCGTCCCGGAGGGCTGGCGAACAGCCGCCATGCTCATGCGGTCTCCTGGGAGATGGCGAACGGCAGGCGTGTAGCCGCAGGGCTCCAGATCAACCACACCTGTCACGTCAGGGCGTGCGTCCGCCCCGAGCACCTGTACGAAGGCACTCAGCAGCAGAACATGATCGACAAGGCTGAGAGCGGCTGGAGGCCGTGGAACGCCGACAAGACCCACTGTAAGCGGGGGCACGAGTTCACCGAGGAGAACACGTACCACTTCGTCCAGGTGAGGAACGGTCGCGAACAGCACAGCCGCCAATGCCGTGAGTGCCGTCGCGTGAGTTCGTTCGCGTAGCGGCGTACGATCGGCGCGTCTTGGGAGCGCCTGATCCGGACGAATCCTTTCCGGATGAACGACTACCTGCCGAGCGGTTGCACTCTGTGTGGGTGGATCTGTCACGATCCCGCGAAGGTGGCTCTGGCCCCGAGACAGATGAAGGCCCCGCCCCACGTTCCAGGGGGGCGGGGCCTTCGTCGTTGTGGTACCCGGTACCACCTAGGGGTTCGGCGTGATCGCCGCCGAGGCCGCCGACTGGGCACCGAGCCCGGCGGCGTTGTACGCCTTCATGCGGAAGGTGTACGCCGTGCCCTGGACGAACGTCCCGGTGACGACGATGGGCGAGGTCACGTCGGCGAGGTCATGCGTGAGCACGACGCTCGGGGTCGAGGTGATCTCGTACGCCGTGATCTCCGCGCCGCCGTCGCTGGCCGGGGCGACGAAGGCGATGCTCGCCGTGGTGGTGGACCCGACGGTCGCGACGACGCCCGTGGGGGCACCGGGCGGGACGGCAGGCTCGGGGGCCTCGGACTCCGCGACGGCGAAGTGCTGGGCGAACTCGGCCTTGGACCCGGTGAAGGCCGCGACCGCAGCCTCATCGAGACCGAGGCGCTGCGCGGTGTCTGCTGCGGTCATGACTTGTCCTCCTCGGACTTCCCGTTCTTCTGGTGGTGGAGCCACTCGCGGTGACGAGCGCCTTCCGCGTACAGGAAGGCCCCGAACGCGGTCGAACCCAGGATGAGGCAGATCGTGGCGTACGGCTGCGTGCTCTCCTGCGTGAGGTCGAGCGCCAGCCCGGCCGAGATGAGGGCGACGGCAGCAAGGAGCAGGGGCCACCGCTCGAACAGGTGGACCTTGCTGCCGTCGTCGGCCATCAGCCGTTCACCCACACGAGGCCGAGACGGTCCACGGTCTGCGGACCCGCGATGCCGTCAGCGCCCGACCCCGTCCAGCCCTGCTTGCGCTGGAAGGCGGCGCAGGCGTCCACGACCTTCTGGGTGTAGTCGTCGATGGGCGTGCCGTCGTAGAAGCCCTTCGAGCGCAGCGCGACGCAGAGGTTCCACACGGAGTCGGAGTTCGACTGGCCCTTCTTCATCTTCGACGAGTAGACCTTCTTGCTCTGGCGGTACGAGTACGTCGTCGAGGACGAGCCGCCCGACGACGGGGGCTTGCCGTCGTCGACCCACACGCCGCCGAGGCGCTTCACCGTCTCGGGACCGGCGATGCCGTCCGCGCCGGAGCCGGACCAGCCCTGCTGGCGCTGGAACTTCGCCACCGCGTCCACGACGGCCTGCGTGTAGTCGTCGGTCTTCGTGATCGCGATGCCCTTGGCGTTGAGGCCGACCGTCAGGTTCCACACGGAGTCGCTGTCGGACAGGCCCTTCTTCATCTTCGAGGAGTAGACCTTCTTGCCCTGACGCCACGAGTCGGACGGCGGGGTCGAGCCGCCGCCACCGGACGGCGGGGGCGTGGTGCCCGTGAGGTACGCCTTCGTGTTCTCGCGCAGGAAGGCCGTGTCGTAGCGGGTGTCGACCTTGCGGCCCTTCGTCGGCAGCGGGTAGCCGCCGACACCGTTGGTGCCGTCCGTCCAGTCGCGGTGGTTGATCTCGTTCGCGGCGGGGACGCCGAGGGAGACGAGGGCCGCGTTCTGGCGGCCGAGCGACTCCAACTGCGCCGCCGTGAAGTCCTTCGACTGGCCGAGCGACTCGACCTCCGTGGACCACCCGACGAGGTGCAGCGAGTCCTTCGACGCGACACCGGACCAGGGCCCGCCGTCGCCCGTGCCCCAGCACGACTTCGTGGAGAGGATGTGGACGAGGCCGTCCTTGTCGATGAGCGAGTTCACGAACGGGTAGGTGCCGCCCGAGTTCTTCAGGTAGCCGAGCGAGTTCGTCCCCGCCGTGTGGTGGTCGATGAGGGCGCGGAGGCCCGAGGACCACGAGCGGCCCTCGCTGCTGGCCGTGACCGACTCGACCTTGTAGCGGAGCCCGTACTTGTCGAACGCCGCGAGGATCTGGCTCTTGGTCGGGTTCGGGTACGTCGTCACGATGCGGTCTCGCTCTCGCTGTCGTACTCCGACGGGACCGGGGTGCCGTCCTCGGTGGTGCCCTCGATCATGTCGTCGGCGTACTCGGGGTGGTCGGTGTCGTCGGCGACGGGGTCGTCTCCGGCGTCGACCATCTCCGGCTGCTCGCTCATGGCGTCATCCTCCTGCGTAGATGAGGTAGGTCAGGGACAGAACGGGGTGGAACGATGACGACGACTGTACCGAGGGAGTGCCTGCGCTCACCGAACTGACGTTGTGCGCGGCCGTCGTGTGGGAGTGGGAGTCGGACGCCGAGGTGGTCGCGGGAGGGTTGACGGAGTGCGTGTGCGAGCCGCCCGAGCCGATGGAGTGGGAGTGGCCCGACTGGGCGACCCGCAGGTACTCGTCGGTCTGCAACTCCAGCGGGGTCGTGGACGAGGCGCTGCCCGAGGAGTGGGAGTGCGACCCGGCGCTGCCCGAGGTGAACGACGCGATGTCGACCGAGTGCGAGTGGCTGTCGCTGGACGTGGACGTGGCCGGGTCGGAGTGGGTGTGCGCTGCCAGCGCGTTGCCGGTGTGGCCGTGCGTCGCCGCCCCAGCCGCGTCGCCCCGGTTCGGCGCGGTCGACCCACCCGTGCCGAGGACCGAGCGCCCGCGCAGGTCGGGCAGCGTGCCAGCGGCACCGTAGGTGGTCCCCAGCAGGGCGAACAGGTCAGGATGCGCGGCCTCGCTCACCACCGAGCCGTCGCACACCAGCCACCCGGCGGGCGCGACCGGGCCCGCGAAGGCGATCACCTCGCCGACGACGCGGCCCGTGTTGGGGTGCGAGTGGGCGGGCCACGGCACGTCCTTCCACTGCCCGTCGGCGGGATCGCGGTAGCGCATGACCGTCATGCCACCCTCCTCATCTGGAAAGCCGACCAGGACGACCCGGAGACCGTGTTGATCGCGTTGCCCGCGTTCTGGCGGACCCACACCTCGACATGCTGACCGGCGGTCAGGGTGAACTCCTTCGTGATGGTCGGCACGACAGCGATGGCGGTGGTCATGGTCTGCACGCGGACGCGACCGATGTCGGAGGCGTCGCGGCGCAGGAGGATCTCCCGGTAGCCGGTGGCGTTGGCGGCGAAGCCGACCTGGACGTTGATCTGGTACACGCCGTCCTCGGGCGCGGTGAGCCGCGTCGGGAACGCCGGGTCGAACATCGAGCCGGTGTCGTAGGCGACGGTGTTCCACTCCACCGGGGTCGAGACATCGTTGGGAAGCGACTGCGCCCCCGTCTGGTACACCCAGGCGCGGGGATACGTGGGCAGCGGCGGCGCGGCGAGGAACAACTCCCACGCCGGGTCCACGCCGGGGACAGCGCCCACGTCGGGGTCGCCCGTCGCGATCCACACCGCGCTCTGGTACTCGACCAGGGAGCCGATGACGTAGTCCTCCAGGGGATCCCAGGTGCCGCCCCACAGGGCGTCGATGGGGGCACCGGGGTCGCCCTTCTCGCCCTGGGCACCCTGCGGCCCCTCCGGTCCCTGTGGACCTTCCGCGCCGTCCGTGCCCGGTGTTCCCTGGTCGCCCTGCGGACCGGGCGGGCCGACCGGACCGGGCGGTCCCTGCGGGCCGACGATGAAGCCAGCGTCGGCCTGGGTGGCGTCGGTGTCCACCCACAGTTCCAGGGTGTCGGCAGGCTGCGCCGGGCCGATGAACACCTCGTCGAGCCCCGTGCCGCCGCCTCCGGACGAGTTCAGGTCGCCGTACAGGCGCAGCATCGTCTCGACCGGAGGGGGGTTCTGGGAGCCTGCCGTGTCCGTCCGGTTCGCGGGCATCTCCCACCACAGCCCCCGGTCGATCGGGGCCCCCGTGATCGAGTAGCGGGCGAAGCCGGTCGTCGGCGGCGCGGCGGGGTCGTCGGTGAGGACGATGAAGTCGCCGATCTGGAGGACCGCGAGGAAGTTCGTGCGGTCCACGCCGTCCGCGTCGATCTGCGAGATGACCAGCACACGCGGGCTGTTGCCGGAGCCGTTGACCCGGATGTACCCGGCACCAGGGTCGGCGACGACCGTTCCTCCGTACTTCCACCGGGCGTACCCGCGACTGGCAGAGGTGATCGTGACCGTGCCGTCCGGGTTCTGCGTGACCGTGATCCCAGGACCGGCGAGCACCTCGTCCGGCTCCAGGAAGTCGCCGCCCGGGGTCTCGCCAGCCGCCTGCGCCGGGGCAGCCGTCGACCGCACGGGGGTCCAGGAGCCGTCAGGCTGCTCGACCCACCGCGCGGTCGGGGTGAACTCCTCGGTCACGTCCCTCCTAGCGGGCGCGGATGATGTAGTTCAGCACGAGGTACGGGTCCAGCGTCTCCAGCGGGACCGACGTGCCGGGGCCGTTGCCCGAGTCGCCCGTGAGCGCCGGGATGTCGACCGTGTGGGTGTGGGAGTCGGACGCCGTCGTCACCGTGGACGACGTTCCGCCGGACACCTCCTGGGCGCGACCCGCCGTCGAGCCGGTCGAGCCCGTGTAGGTGCTGAGGTTGTGGCTGTGCGTGTCGGACGAGGTGGTCGGGTTCGGGTGGTCGTGGTTGATCGTGTGGACGTGCGGGGGAAGGTTCGTCGCCCCGATGACGTGGGTGTCCGCGCCGCCCGTGCCAGCGAGCGGCTTCGCCGCCCCGCCGCCGATGATGTCCCGACCGCGCAGGTCGGGCACCTGGAAGTTCGGCAGGCCGTCGCCGCCGAAGGTCGTCCCGATGACCGCGAACAGCGCCGGGTAGGTGTCCTTCGAGACGGAGCGGCCGTCGCACAGGATCCACCCCGCCGGGGC
>Ga0316625_100000192_pt1 | contig 10693 bp, 11 predicted proteins | sample OWC_Aug_T1_C1_D1_FD_207655 | JGI IMG/M metagenome (GOLD analysis project Ga0316625, IMG submission 207655) | Wetland soil microbial communities from Old Woman Creek delta, Ohio, United States - OWC_Aug_T1_C1_D1_A | ecosystem: Environmental > Terrestrial > Soil > Wetlands | place: USA: Ohio... | reverse complement strand
CTGATGAACGACGTCGAATCCTACTCGCTGCACTCCGGCAAGCAGCGCATCATCGGCTACCTGCTGCGTGAACTGGCAGAGGAAGACCAGAACGGCACCAACGTCGCCGTCACCCTGCCGACCAACAAGGGCGTCATTGCCTCGCGCCTCAACCTGACTCAGGAACACTTCTCGCGCATCCTCCACGAACTGACCGAGCTCGGGCTGATCGTCGTCGAGGGGCGCAAGATTCATATTCCGAGCGTGGCGAACCTGAGGAAGCACGAGGGCTGATTTCGGTCGGCTTCTGGAAATTATAACGGGGCGAAAATTGCCCCGTTTTTCCTGTTGACCGTGGCGGTCAGGTTTCGATGATCAACATGTCCTTGGTCACGAGTTCTTGAATGATTTGCTGGTCGCTGTTGGATCCACCGACATAGCCGGCGTTGGTCAGCGTGATCTTCTGGTCTTCCTGACCGGTGGTGTAGCTGTCTTTCGCTTTTGCGTAGGGGTGTTGAAACGCCAATGAAATATCTGACGACCCACGAGGGATATCGTTCAGGGCCATGCCACCGTCACCGGCGGGGCCAGTGAAACAAAAAAAGGCGGCCGTAGCCGCCTTTTCAGGAACCCCAGCGGATCATGCCACCAGCGGTACGATCAGCAAAGCAACAATATTGATGATCTTGATCAGCGGGTTCACTGCTGGGCCTGCCGTGTCCTTGTAGGGATCGCCCACGGTGTCGCCGGTGACGGCCGCCTTGTGCGCCTCCGAACCCTTGCCGCCGAAGTTGCCTTCCTCGATGTACTTCTTGGCATTGTCCCAAGCGCCACCACCCGTCGTCATCGAGATCGCGACGAAGAGACCGGTGACGATGGTGCCCATCAGCACGCCGCCCAGGGCACGGACGCCGGCGCCCGGACCCATGAGGATATTCATCACCACGGCGGTTAATACCGGCACCAACACCGGCAACAGCGAAGGGATCATCATTTCCTTGATCGCCGCCTTGGTCAGCATGTCGACACAGGTTCCGTATTCCGGCTTGGCCGTACCTTCCATGATGCCCTTGATTTCCCTGAACTGGCGGCGCACCTCGACAACGACGGAACCGGCGGCGCGACCGACCGCTTCCATGGCCATGGCGGCAAAGAGATAGGGCACCATGCCGCCGACGAACAGGCCGATGATGACGGCCGGATCGGACAGGTCAAACATGAAACGGAAGCCCGGTCTTGCGGCCTCGAGACCATGCGTGAAGTCGGCGAACAGCACCAGCGCGGCAAGACCCGCCGAACCGATCGCGTAGCCCTTGGTCACCGCCTTGGTGGTGTTACCGACGGCATCGAGCGGGTCGGTCACGGCACGCACGGATTCCGGCAATTCGGCCATTTCGGCAATGCCGCCGGCGTTGTCGGTGATCGGGCCGTAGGCATCGAGCGCGACAATGATGCCGGCCATCGACAGCATCGAGGTCGCGGCGATGGCGATTCCGTAAAGGCCGCCCAGCATGTAGGACGACCAGATGGCGACGCAGACAGACAAAACCGGCCAGGCAGTGGCGCGCATCGAGACACCGAGACCGGCAATGACGTTGGTGCCGTGACCGGTAGTCGATGCCTCTGCGATGTGACGTACCGGTGAGTACTCGGTCGCCGTGTAGTACTCGGTAATGACAACCATCAGGCCGGTAAGCACCAGACCGATGATGGCGGAGCCATACAGCCGCATGTGCGCGCCGCCGTTGATGCCGAGCAAGGCGTCGAGCGCGTGGTCGTCGATGAAGTTCACGGTGATCGGGTAGAAGGCTATCAGCGCCAGCACGCCGGCGGCGATCAGTCCCTTGTACAGCGCCGTCATGATCTTCTGACCGGGCGTGTACTTCACGAACATGACGCCGATGATCGAGGCGATGATCGAGAAACCACCCAGCACCAGCGGATAGGTCACTGCCTGCTCGGCAAAGTTCCTGAGCAACAAGGCGCCCAGCAGCATGGTGGCGATCATCGTCACGGCATATGTCTCGAACAGGTCGGCCGCCATGCCGGCACAGTCGCCGACGTTGTCGCCGACGTTGTCGGCGATAACCGCCGGATTGCGCGGATCGTCCTCCGGAATACCGGCTTCGACCTTGCCCACCAGATCGGCGCCGACGTCAGCGCCCTTGGTGAAGATGCCGCCACCGAGACGGGCAAAGATGGAAATCAGCGAGGAACCGAAGCCAAGACCGACCAGCGGATGCAGGATATCCTCCATCTTGGCGTTACCGCCGGTTGCCTTGAGTACTGCGTAGTACCCGGCAACGCCAAGCAGGCCAAGGCCGACGACCAGCAAGCCGGTAATTGCGCCGCCCTTGAAAGCGACGTTGAGCGCGGGTCTGATGCCGTTGCTGGCCGCCTGGGCGGTACGCACATTGGCATTCACCGAAACGTTCATGCCGATAAAACCTGCGGCCCCCGAAAGTACTGCGCCAATAATGAAGCCAACCGCGGTCGGCACCCCCAAAAAGATGCCGATCAGGACTGCCAAAACAATACCGACCCACGCGATGGTGGTGTACTGGCGCTTGAGGTAAGCCTGCGCGCCTTCCTGCACGGCACTGGCAATCTCGCGCATCCGGTCGTTGCCGGTTGGCAGCGACATGATCCATTTGCTTGAGTGGATGCCATAGGCTAGCGCGGCAAGCGCACACCCAATGGCGAACAACAGACCTGACGACATAAAGCCTCCTTTTGTGATCATCACCGGCTGGCCGGCATTTTCTCTCTGTTTCGGGCGGAATGCGGCTTGTAGCGCATCGCCCGCGCCGACTTGCAGTCAGCGCGGGCGATGGGTTCCTGGTCTTGCGGTACTACAGATCGAACTTTTCCAGCTTTTTCTCTACCGCAACGTTCTTCAACGTCACGTACTTGGGCAGCCCATCGGTGCCGTAGGGCGGGTAATCCTCGCCCTTCATCAATGGCGCCAGGTATTCACGGCACTTCTCGGTGATACCGAAGCCGTCCTTGGTGATGAAGTTCTTCGGCATCATCTTCTCGACGTTCGCCACCTTGGAAAGCGGCGCCATGCCGACCTTCCACTTGTAGGGCTTGCTCGATGTGCGCTCAACCGTCGGCATCACCGAGTTATGACCTTGCAGCGCAAACTCGACCGCTGACTTGCCCATGGCGTAGGCCTGATCGACGTCCGTCTTGGAAGCAATGTGACGCGCGGCGCGCTGCATGTAATCGGCAACACCCCAATGGAACTTGTGGCCGAGGGCATCCTTGATCATGTTGGCGACAACCGGTGCCGCACCGCCCAGTTGGGCGTGACCGAAGGCGTCACGCGTGCCCTGCTCGGCAAGGAATTTTCCGTCCGGATAGTGGCATCCCTCGGAAACGACCACGGTGCAGTAACCGAACTTCTTCACCAAGCCATCAACCTTGGCGAGGAATTTCTTCTGGTCGAAAAGCACTTCGGGGAACAGCACGACGATCGGCAACTCGGTGCCTTCGGTCGACGCCATGGCGCCCGCAGCGGCAATCCAGCCGGCATGGCGGCCCATGACTTCGATCACGAACACCTTGGTCGACGTCGCGCACATTGAGCGCACGTCGAAGGTGGCTTCAAGCGTCGACACGGCAATGTACTTGGCAACGGAGCCGAAGCCCGGACAGTTGTCGGTGATCGGCAGATCGTTGTCGACCGTCTTCGGCACATGGATCGCCTGTAGCGGATAACCCATGGCCTTGCCCAATTGCGACACTTTCAGGCAGGTATCAGCGGAGTCGCCGCCGCCATTGTAGAAAAAGTAGCCGATGTTGTGCGCCTTGAACACCTCGATCAGGCGGTCATACTCGCGCTTGTTGGCTTCCAGGCTCTTCATCTTGTAGCGGCATGAACCGAAGCCGCCGGACGGCGTGTGACGCAACGCGGCGATCGCGCCGGCGGACTCCTTGGAGGTGTCGATCAGGTCTTCGGTCAGCGCGCCGATGATGCCGTTGCGGCCGGCATACACCTTGCCCATCTTGTCCTTGTGCTGACGTGCGGTCTCGATCACGCCACACGCGGAGGCGTTGATCACCGCGGTGACGCCACCCGATTGCGCATAGAACGCATTCATTTTCTTTGCTGCCATGTTTCGCTCCTTTATTATTTCAGCGCGGCGAAGGCGCTGTCACGAACATCCTCGACCTTGCCCAAGCCGCTGACCTTGCGGTACTTGGGCGCGCCGGCAGCGCCACTTTCGGCCCACTTGCCGTAATAGCCAACCAATGCCTCGGTCTGCTGGTGATAGACATCAAGGCGCTTCAACACGGTTTCCTCGCGGTCATCGTCGCGCTGGATCAGCGGCTCGCCGGTCACGTCATCCTTGCCCTCGACCTTGGGCGGATTGAATTTGACGTGATAGGTGCGGCCGGAAGCGACGTGCACGCGACGACCGCTCATGCGGCCGACGATTTCACTGTCCGGAACATCGATTTCCAGGACAAAATCGATCGCGACACCGGCCTCCTTCATGGCGTCCGCCTGCGGAATCGTGCGCGGGAAGCCGTCGAACATGTAACCACTCTGGCAGTCGGCCTCCTTCAGGCGTTCCTTGACCAGACCGATGATCAGGTCGTCGCGGACGAGGCCGCCGGCATCCATGATTTTCTTGGCTTCGATACCGAGCGGTGTGCCCGCCTTGACTGCGGCGCGCAACATGTCCCCGGTGGAAATCTGGGGAATGCCGAATTTCTTGGAAATAAAAGTGGCCTGCGTGCCTTTGCCGGCACCAGGTGCCCCCAACAGAATCAACTTCATGAACAGTCTCCCTTGTATGTAAAGCAAAAATTCTTGTTTTTGTTCTTGTTCTTATTGACGACAGCAGCCCGATAGCATGGGCGGCGAATCCGTAAAGACGAAAAATTACTCGCTATTTGCAACCCGGTCAAACAGTTTGCGCATCCGTTCCGCATCTTCCGGCGTGTCTACCCCCGGCGCCGGCGCTGCATCGATCAGCGTCACGCTGATCCGGTAGCCATGCCACAGCGCGCGCAACTGCTCGAGCGCCTCGAACTGCTCGGTGGGTGCCGCGGTCAACCCGGCATAAGACTTCAAAAAGCTCGCCCGGTAGGCATAGAGCCCGACATGGCGATAGGCCGGGAAACCGCCGGGCAGGGTTTCGCCGCCCTGCTCCTGCGCGAAGTGATCGCGCGCATAGGGGATCGGCGCCCGGGAAAAATAGGCGGCGTCGCCATCGGCCCGGCAAACGACCTTGACCACGTTCGGATTGAAGAAATCGGCCGCATCGACAATCGGGTGCGCGACCGTGGCGATATCTGCACCGCTCGCCGCGAGTTGTCTTGCCGTCTGGAGGATGACCTCCGGTTCGATCAGCGGTTCGTCGCCCTGAACATTGACGACGATCGTCTCGCCATGCCAGCCGAGCCGCTCGACGACCTCGGCCAGCCGGTCGGTGCCGGTCGCATGGTCGCTGCGCGTCATCAGCGCGGCAATTTCATTGGCCTCCACCGCGTCCCGGACTTCGAGATGATCGGTCGCCACCCAGATTTCCTCTGCACCAGAACGGCGTGCGCGTTCGGCGACCCGCACGACCATCGGCTTGCCGCCGAGATCGAGCAATGGCTTGGCCGGCAGGCGCGTCGACGCGTAACGCGCCGGAATGACGACCTTGAAGGCCAGGGCGGACATCAGTTGTCGTCGGCCGCCAGTTGGCGTGCCTCGTCCTCGAGCATGATGGGAATGTCGTCACGGATTGGAAACGCCAGCTTGCACGGCTTGCAGACTAGTTCCTGTTCGGCCTTGCGGTATTCGAGGTTGCCCTTGCAAATCGGGCAGACGAGGATATCAAGGAGCCTGGCGTCCACGGAGTTTCTCCAGAATTAGATCAATAAGGGCCGGCGAGAGCTCGGCATCAACAGGCAAAACCCAAGTTTCGCCGACGGTCAGTCCAGCACATTTTACTGCATCCTTCTCCGTCATCAGCAGCACACCATTGACGGCGAATGCGAGATCGTCAGGCGCGTATGCGTGATGATCGGGAAACGGGTGCCGGCTGAAACTCAGGCCGAGTTCCTCGAGAGTCCGGAAAAAGCGCTCCGGTTCGCCGATGCCAGCCAGCGCGTGCAATTTTCGCCCTGCCAGGTCTGCAGCGCCGGCTTGCCGTTGCGGGTCGTCGAGATTGTAGAAACGCCCGGCCTGCAGCCGCATGTCGAATCGAGGCAAGGTTGGCGGCAGCCGCTGGTCCGACACACCGTTGCAGACTACCGCATCGACATCCCGCAGGCGTTCCAGCGATTCACGCAGCGGCCCGGCCGGCAGGCGCCAGCCGTTCCCGGCGCCACGGCTATCGAAGACCGCCAGTTCGACGTCGCGGGCCAGCCGGTAGTGCTGCAAGCCGTCATCGCAAAGAATGAGGTTAACGTCGGGATGCGCCGCCAGCAACGAGCGCCCGGCGGCCACCCGGTCGCGCCCAACCCAGACCGGCGCGCCGCTGCGCCGGCCGAGAAGCACCGGCTCGTCGCCGACTTCGGCCGGCGACGAGGATGGTGTCACCGGGCGCGGCATGGCGTTGTCGCCACCGTAGCCGCGGCTGACGATGCCCGGTCGCCAGCCGCGCTCGCGGAACTGCCTGGCCAGCCACAACGTGAGCGGCGTCTTGCCCGCGCCGCCGACCGTGATGTTGCCGACGACGATCACCGGCACCGGCAAGCGCTCGGCTTTCGCCAGCTGCCTTCTGCGCCCGGCAATGACTGAATACAGGCCGGCCAGCGGAGCCAGAAGCCACAACGCCGGCGTTAGCCGGCGTTGATCGAACCACTGACGCTGCAACCAGCGGGAAAACATCAGCGCGGCGCTTGGGTCGCGAACGAGATATGCGGATAACCGGCCGCCTGCGCCCCCTGCATCACGTCGATGACGCTCTGGTGCGTCGCCTTGGCGTCGGCATTGATGACGATGATCGGATCCTCGCGCGTGCCGGCCGCGCGGCGCAGCGCATCGGAGATACTCTTGACGTCTGTTGCGGTCAACGGCGATTTATTAATCAGAATCTGGCCGCTGGCCGTCACCGCGACGTCGATCTCGTTCGGCTGTTCGGCCTGCTTGCTGGCATCCGCCGTCGGCAGGTTGATCTCGAGGCCGGAAAATTTTGAATACGTCGTCGTCAGCATCAGGAAGATGATGATGACCAGCAGCACGTCAATCATCGGGATCAGGTTGATTTCCGGCTCTTCCTGGCTGCGCCCGCGCTGAAAATTCATGGCTTACTTCCGTTCGCCGTGCATGTATTCGACCAGGCGAACCGCCTGCTGCTCCATCTCGACGACGAAGCCATCGACCAGGGCACGGAAATGTCGCCAGAAAATCAGGCTGGGAATAGCGATGAAGATGCCGAACCCGGTGTTGTAGAGTGAAACGGAAATCCCGTGCGCCAGTTGCATCGGGTTGGCGCCGGTCGGCGATTGCGAACCGAAAATCTCGATCATGCCGACCACGGTACCGAACAGGCCCATCAGCGGACTGATCGAGGCAATCGTGCCGAGTGTGGTCAGGTAACGATTCAATTCGTGGGAAACCGCCGAACCGGCCTCCTCAATGGACTCCTTCATCACCTCGCGGGACGCACCGACGTTGCGCAAGCCGGCAGCCAGCACCCGACCCAGCGGCGAGTGCCGTTCAAGCTCCTCGAGCATGCGGTCGTTGTTGGCGCCGCGCTTGAACTCGCCGACCGCCCGCTGCAGCAGGCCGGACGGCACGACCTTGCCCCGCCGCAAGGCAACCAGGCGCTCGATGATTAGCGCCACCGAAATGACGGAGGCCAGCAACAGAGGCCAGATCGGCCAACCCGCAGCCTGAATGATTGAAAACACGGCGAACCCTCACTTGTTCAATAGCCTGCCATTCTGCCTCTCACCCCGTTCGCGGGCAAGTCCCGCAAATATCAAGCGAAAATGGCTTATCCCCAAAAACTGTGGATAAGTCTGTGAATGAGTTGTCGCGAAATGCCTCCGACCCGCGCCGGTAATGGCTTCGGCTTGCGTTGCCAAAAAACGAGGCATATTCTTAATTTGTATAGAAATCAACAAGTTAATTACACACGGACGATCCAGCACCGGCCTTTCTTCAGCGGCACGGGTTACAATCCCCGGCATGCCCGAACACAATTCGTCCGCACCCGCCAACCCGGTCATCAGCGTCTCCAGCCTCAATCGCCTGGTGCGCGATTGCCTGGAATCGGCATTCCCGCTGACTTGGGTCGGCGGCGAAATTTCCAACCTTACTTACGCGGCGTCGGGCCATGTCTATTTTTCGCTCAAGGATACCGGCGCCCAGGTGCGCTGCGTCATGTGGCGGAATCGCGCCCAACTGCTGGGCTGGCGGCTGGAGAACGGCCACCGCATCGAGGCGCGGGTGCTGGTGTCCTTCTATGAGCCGCGCGGCGAGTTCCAGCTTAACGTCGAGACGGTACGCCGCGCCGGCCAAGGCGATCTCTTCGAGCGCTTCATCCGCCTCAAGGCGCAACTGGAAGCCGAAGGACTGTTCGCCGCCGGGATCAAGCGCCCGTTGCCCGAACACCCGCAAGCGCTGGCCATCGTCACCAGCCTGCAGGCCGCCGCGTTGCGCGACGTGCTGACCACGTTGCAGCGCCGGGCGCCGCATATCCGGATCGATCTTTACCCGACGCCGGTGCAGGGCGAGGGCGCTGCCGACAGGATCGCCGCCGCATTGCAACTGGCCGCCACCGGCGACTGTGACGCCATCATCCTGTGCCGTGGCGGCGGCAGCATCGAGGACCTCTGGTCATTCAACGAGGAAGTCGTGGCGCGCGCCATACGCACCAGCCACCTTCCCGTGGTTGCCGGCATCGGTCATGAATCCGATTTCACCATTGCCGACTTCGCGGCCGACCTGCGCGCGCCGACGCCGACCGCCGCCGCCGAGATTCTCAGTCCGGACCGCGATGCCCTGCTGGTCCAGCTGCAACAGCTCCAGCGCCGGATCAGCCGCCAGTTCGAACGGGACCTGGCGGAACGCGGCCAGCAACTGGATTCGCTGGCCGCCCGCCTGACCCACCCGGCCCAGCGATTGCGTCAGCGTCGCGAAACCGTCCTGCAGTCGGCTGCGCGACTCAGACGGGCATTAGACAGCCGGCTCGTCGCCGGGTGGCACGATCTTGAAACGCTGGCCCAGCGTCTTAACAGCGCACGGATCCGGCCCGAAAGGGCGCGCGACAACCTGAAGCATCTCAGCTACCGGCTAGAAAACTCGGCCTTTCAGAAAATTTCGCGCTGCGAGGCGAAACTAAATTCGCTGGCGGCAAGTCTGAGTCAACTTGACCCGCATGCAGTCCTCAATCGCGGTTATGCTCTGGCGGTTGGCCCGGATGGGCGGCCGGTACGGGACGCCACCAGCCTGCGGGCGGGTGACGCGGTCGGATTGACCTTTGCCAGGGGTTCGGCGGTGGCCACTGTCGACAAGGTTGTCGCTGTACCGAAACCCCAATAGAATTTTTACTTCAACCCTTTCATTTACAACGGAGAAAACAATGGAACATCAACTGCCCCAACTGCCCTACGCCAAGGATGCCCTCGCGCCGCACATGTCGGCCGAGACCTTCGACTACCACTACGCCAAGCACCATCAGGCCTACGTCACAAACCTGAACAACCTGATCAAGGGCACCGAGTACGAAAACCTGGACCTTGAAGCCATCATCAAGAAGGCGCCGGCCGGCGGCATTTACAACAATTCCGCCCAGGTCTGGAACCATACCTTCTTCTGGAACTGCATGAAGCCGAACGGCGGCGGCTCCCCGGGCGGCGCCCTGGCTGCGGCCATCAATGCCAAGTGGGGTTCGCTGGATGCCTTCAAGACCGCCTTCCAGACCTCCGCCGTCGGCAACTTCGGTTCCGGCTGGACCTGGCTGGTCAAGAAGGCCGATGGCTCGGTCGACATCGTCAACATGGGCGCCGCCGGCACCCCGCTGACCACCGGCGATAAGGCGCTGCTCTGCATCGACGTCTGGGAACACGCCTATTACATCGACTACCGCAACCTGCGTCCGAAGTTCGTCGAGACTTTCCTGAACAATCTGGTCAACTGGTCCTTCGCCGAAGCCAACTTCGCCTGATTTCCACCCAACGCTTCGTTGGAATGGATTTCGAGAATAAGGGGAGCCTTGAAACTCCCCTTTTTTTCTGCCTATTTCATTTATCGCGCCACTCCCGGGCGATTGATATTCCCCGGCGACCCGACCGGCTGATCAATCCGGATTTGATCGCAAGTGCCCCAGCTTCCGATTATCGCCAAACTTCATCTCATTCAAATTCTCCATGAATAACGCTGATCAGGAATTATTAGTGCGGCAGGCAATCAAGGAACATCAAGCCGGGCGGTTCGACGAAGCTGCAAGCAAGTATCGATCGATATTGAAAGTTGCTCCGAATAATTTTCGGATCCTGTGCCTGCTTGGCTTGACCTTGGAAGACGCCGGCAACCATAGAGATGCAGTTCAAACACTTCTGAGAGCCAGCGCAATTGATTCAAGGCAGGCACTGATTCATTTCCACCTCGGAATCTCGTACAGCAGACTGGAGGACTCTGAGCGGGCGATATCAAGTTATAAAAAGGCGCTGGAATTGAATCCTGGTTATGTTGAGGCATTGTGCAATCTGGGCAACGTTTTAAGTCGTTCAGGGAGCGTCAGCGATGCAATATCAAATT
>Ga0316625_100000190_pt1 | contig 10750 bp, 3 predicted proteins | sample OWC_Aug_T1_C1_D1_FD_207655 | JGI IMG/M metagenome (GOLD analysis project Ga0316625, IMG submission 207655) | Wetland soil microbial communities from Old Woman Creek delta, Ohio, United States - OWC_Aug_T1_C1_D1_A | ecosystem: Environmental > Terrestrial > Soil > Wetlands | place: USA: Ohio... | reverse complement strand
CGGCAGCTTGCCCTTGGCTTCCAGTGTCTGCGCCCAGCCCAGCAGGTCGTGGGCGACGCGCACTTGCTGCTGCAGCGCCTCGCGTCGAGCCTGCACGACCTGTTCCGACTGGTTGTGCAGCGTCCAAACCAGCAGGCCCAGCATCGGCAGCATGAAGGCCAGCGAGATGATCACCGCCTTCGCATTGAAACCCAGCCGGCGGAACAGGCGCACGCCGGGCGCCCAGAGGCCGTGGTGGCTGAAGAAGCCGCCACGGCGCGCCAGGTTCGGCGCCGGCAGCTCGGGCAGGCTGCCCGAGCCGTGCATCAAGGCTGACATCGACTGGCCCTCGTCGTCATGAAGAACTCCCCGCATGGAGGCGGGTGTGCCTGCCATTTCGGCCGCCGTACGGTGCGACTTGAGCCGCGGCCCGGGTGCGTGCCCGCGCAAGGGGGGAGCGTCAGGCCAATGCCGGCAGCTTGAACTGCGAGACCTCGACCGCCAGCGCCCTGGCTTGCTGCTGCAGCGACTGCGCGGCGGCGGCCGTCTCCTCCACCAGCGCGGCGTTCTGCTGCGTCACGTGGTCCAGGTCCTGCACCGCCTGCGTGGTCTGGGCCACGCCGCGCGACTGCTCCTCGGCGCTGGTGGCGATCTCGGCCAGCAGCCGGTTCACCTGCTGGCTGGTCTCGACGATCTCGCGGATCGTGCTGCCGGCCAGTTGCACCACCTCGGTCCCCGAAGCCACCTGGTCGACGCTGGTAGTGATCAACTCCTTGATCTCGCGCGCCGCAGACGCGGTGCGCTGCGACAGCGCGCGCACCTCGGACGCCACTACCGCAAAGCCGCGCCCGGCATCACCGGCGCGCGCCGCCTCGACCGCGGCATTCAAGGCCAGGATGTTGGTCTGGAAGGCGATGCTGTCGATGGTGCCGATGATGTCGCCGATGCGGCTCGACGAGCCGTGGATGCCTTGCATAGTCTGCACCATGGTGGCGATGATCTCGCCGCCGCGGCTGGCCACGTCGGAGTTGGCGCTGGCGATGGCCGACGCGTCCTGCGCGCTGCCGGCGGTCTGGCGCACGGTGGTGGAGATCTGCTCCATGGCCGCGGCCGACTGCTGCAGGTTGGCGGCCGAGCGTTCGGTGCGTGCCGACAGGTCGTTGGCGCCGCTGCTGATCTGCGTGCTCGACACCACGATGTGATCCGACGCGCCGCGCACCTGCACCACGATGCGGCGCAGCGACTGCTGCATGTCGACCAGCGTGTTCATCAGCCCGGCCACCTCGTCGCGGCCCCAGGCGCGCGGGTGCGTGGTCAGGTCGCCGTTGCGCATCGAATCGATGTGGAAGGCCACTTCGCGCAGGCCGCCGTCCAGCACCTTGCGGAACGCGACGAACAGGTAAACCGCCGCCAGCAGGCTGAAGGCCAGCACCCCGATGGTCATGTTGCGCGAGGCCTGCAGCCGGCCCACGCGCTCGGCGATCAGGCGGTCGAGTTCGTTATTGCTGCGCCGGGCCAATTCGAACATCGCCTCCATGGCCTTCTGGCGCGTGGCCAGGTCGGGCTTGCCGCGCCCGGCCAGCAGGTTGTCGACCTGCGCCCTGTAAGCGTCGATGGCGACCAGGCTGGCGTCGGCCTGCAGCGTCGGCTCGATCGCCGGGTTGTAGCGCACCGCCTTGTCCAGCCCGGTGGCCAGCGCCGCGTGGTGGCTCTTCAGCATCTCGGCATGCGCGGCCACATGGCGCACTGCCGCGGCATCGAGCCTGCCGCCCGCCGCCGGCGCAGCCGCCGGGCCCGACAACTGGCCTAGCCCCTCGGCCATCGACGGCAGGCGCGCCACGGTGGCATCCATCAGGTAGTAGGTGTCCAGGTCGGGGTCCAGTGTCAGGTTCGAGCCGTCGGCCACCGCGCCGAACAGGTTGACCAGGGCGTCGATCTGCGGCGTGCGCGCAGCAAAGCGCACGGCCGGGTCGGTGGCCGTCGCCGCGGTCTTGCCTGCGTCGATCAGCTTGTCGTAGGCCGCGGCCGAACCCAGCGCCTCGGCGCGCAGTTTGTGGGCGGCTTCCAGGCGTGACCATTGTTGCGCCAGCGCGGGCGCCAGCGCCGGGTCCTCTGCGGCCAACTGCGCGTCGACCAGGCGCTGCCGCTGCAGCAGCTGCAGCAGCGGCAGCGCCTCGCGCAGCACCGCCACGCCGTCGCGCTCCTTGGCCGAGAAGCCAATGGCATCGGCCTTGTCGCTCATGTACTGCCAGGCCAGCACCGCGATCGGCAGCACGAAAGTCAGCCCAATGATCGTTGCCTTGGCCCGAAAGCCGATGGCGCGGAACAGCCGCACGCCGGGCGCCCACAGCCCGTGGTAACGAAAGAACTCAGAGACCCGGCTGCCCGAGCCGGCGGCGCGGGGAATGGAAGAAAGGGCTTCCGACATTGTTGCTGTTGCTCCGCGGCGGCGGCCGTGCGGGCCAGAGAGATGTCTGCCCACGATGCGCCGGCGCCCGAGTTCCGCAATCGGCCAGGGGGTCTGGCGCTTGAGAGTGCCAAGCCCTGTTACGGGAAGTTTCGTGACTTTGCCCGCTCTTCAGCGCGCCTCGCGCAGCCGTGCGCGCAGCCCCGACTGGCGTTCGCTGCGCGTGGCCACGGCCGCGGCCAGCACGTCCGCGCCGGCGGCCAGCGTCACCTGCTGGCGCGCGCGGGTCAGCGCGGTGTAGAGCAGCTCGCGCGTCAGCACGCGGCCGGGCTGCGACGGCAACAGCACCAGCAGATCGTCGAACTCCGAGCCCTGGGCCTTGTGCACCGTCATCGCAAAGGCGGTCTCGTGCGCCGGCAGGCGCAGCGCCGGCACGGCGCGCAAGCCGCCGTCGGCCGAGGCAAAGTGCACCAGCGGCTCGCCCTGCGCACTTGGCAGTGTGATGCCAATGTCGCCGTTGAACAGCTTGAGCAGCGGGTCGTTGCGCAGCACCATCACCGGGCGGCCGGGATACCAGGGCGAGGCCGTGGCCGTGCCCGACGCGCGGCGCGCGTGGTCCGACAGCCACTGGTTCAAGGCGACCACGCCGCGCGGGCCGTCGCGCAGCGCGCAGAGCACCCGAAAGCGGTCGAAGGCCTGGCTGAGGGCCGCCACGTCGCCAGGCTCGCGGCGCAAGGCCTCGAAGTAGGGCTCGAAGCCCTCGCGCAGCCTCTGCCGCGTACGCTCCAGGGGCTGATTGCCGCCGTCGTCGATCCATTGCAGCGAGGCCTCGTCGGCCCGCCTGAGCTGGTCCAGCAGCGCGTCGGCATGGCCGTCGCGGATGTGCGCGGCCGCGCGAGCGATGGCCGAGTCCGCCCCGAAGCGGAAGTTGCGCGACAGCCAGACCACGCTGTCGCGCAGCGCGCCCGCAGCGCCGGCCTCAGCCGGCTCGAGGGCCGCCGCCGGCACCCCGCACAGCTCGGACAGCCAGTCGATGCATGCGGGGCTGAGCCCGCTGTCGGCGCTGATCTCGGCGAACACCGCGCCAGACTCCACGGCGGCCAGCTGGTCCTTGTCGCCCAGCAGCACCAGGCGCGCCGGCTCGGGCACAGCCTGCAGCAGCCTGGTTGCCAGGGCCAGGTCGAGCATGGAGGCCTCGTCCACCACCAGCAGGTCCACGGCCAGCGGACGCGCGGCATCGTGGCGGAAGCCGCCGGGGCCTGCGCCGAGCAGCCGGTGCACGGTGCAGGCCTCTGCAGGCAGCCGCTCGCGCAGCGCGGGTGGCAGGTGAGCGGCGCGCTGGCGCAGCGCCTCGCTCATGCGCGCCGCCGCCTTGCCGGTGGGCGCGGCCAGCGCGATTCGCGCCTCGGGCTCCTGCGCCAGCACGCAGGCCAGCAGGTTGACCACGGTGGTGGTCTTGCCGGTGCCCGGCCCGCCGCTGATCACCACCAGCCGGCGGCGCAGGGCCAGCGCCACCGCCAGCTTCTGCCAGTCGACGCCGTCGCCAACGGCTGCGAACAACGCATTCAGCTGCTGCCGCGCGGCGGGCCCGACCTCGGCCGGCGGCGCCGCGGCGGCCTGCAGCAGCCGGCGGGCCAGCCGCCGTTCGTAGTCGAAATGGCGCTGCAGGTACAGCCGGCCGTCGTCGTCCAGCACCAGCGGCTGCGGCCTTGGGGCCGCAGCGCTGCCGACCACGCCGCTGGCACGCAGCAGCGCCGCCGAAGGCGCATCGGGCAGCTGGGACAGGTGCAGGCACACATGGCCTTCGGCCAGCGCCAGGCACAGCGCGCGAGCCGCCGCCTGGGCCTGCGCCGCGGTGGCGGCATCGGCCCCGCTTTGGCGCGCCCAGCGCTCGATCTGCCGGGCAAAGCCTTCGGCCAGCGCCAGCTCGGCGGGGTCGAGCTCGGCCGGTGGGGCTGCGTTCATCGGCCGGCTCCTTCGCCATCGAGCAAGGCCGACAGCTGCTGCAGCAGCGCCCCCGAGGGCCGCATCGCATGCACGCCGGCAGGAAGGCCGTCGGTCTGGACCCAGCCCGGGCGCACGCCGCGCACGAACAGGTACAGCACGCCGCCGAAATGTTGATCGTGGCCGTAGTCGGGCAGCCGGCGCCGCAGGTGGCGCTGCAGCGCGAGCGCGTACAGCACCGCCTGCAGGTTGTAGCCCTGCTGTGCCATCGCCTGCTGCAGCGCCTCAGCCGCATAGTCGGCGGGGCGGTCGCCCAGGTGGTTCGACTTCCAGTCCAGCAGGTAGTAGCGGCCACCTTGCTCGAACACCAGGTCGATGAAGCCGCGCAGGTAGCCGTCGAGCTGGCCGAAGTGCAGCGCGGGAACCTGCAGGCCGTGCGCCTGCAGCAGGCGCTGCAGCGCGTCGGCCCGCAACTGGCGCGCGGGCAGGTGGAACTCCAGCTCCACCAGGCGGCGCTGGCGCGGCAGCTCGGCCAAGCAGCCGCCCGTGGGTAGCGGCGTGTGCAGCACGTCGTGCAGCATGTTCAGCAGCATGCGCGGGCGCAGTGCCGCGTCGTCCGACGACGGCAGGGCCGGCCCGTAGCGGCGCAGCGCCGCGTCCACCGCGCCAGGCCAGGTCGCGGCGTCGCCGAAGTCGGCCTGCTCGAACACTGCATGCAGGCATTCGCCAGCCACCGCGCCGCGGTCGAAGCGCAGCACGTCGTCGGGTGAGAGGTCGGCGGCGCTGGCGCGGTCGCGGTCGCGCGCACGCAGGTCGTGGTCCACGGCGGCGGCCTCGTGGCGCACGCCATGGGCCAGACTGCTGTAGCTGCCGATCCACCAGGCCTGCGGAACGGGCCGCGGCGGGTCCAGCGCGGCCAGCGCCGCGCCCGGTGTCGCGGCCGGCGGCAGCGGCAGGCCGGGCTCCAGCGGCAGCGCTTGCAGCGACACCTGTGGCACATGGCCTGCGGCCCATTCGGCCCAGGCGGTGGTGATGCGTTCGACCGGATCGGCCTTGGCTTTCAGCCAGGCCGCGTCGTTGTCCAGCCACTGCTGCGGTGTCAGCCCCTCGCCGGCCACCAGCCAGTTCAGCCGGGCGCGGCAGCTCTGCTTGATCGATACGCCGTGGCGGGTGCGCGTCGCATAAGGCCCCAGCACCAGATAGCAGCGATGGATGGCGCGCGTCAGAGCCACGTAGATCAGGCGCAGGGTCTCGGCCGCGCGTTCTGCGGCGGCGCGGGTCTTCAACGTCGCGAGCGCCGGTTTGTCGAGCAGGCGGAAGTCGAAGACCGAGCCGCCGTCTTCGTCGTGGTACTCCAGGCCTTCGCCGCCGGGGCTGCGCTCGGGGCTGCCGTCGTACAGCAGCGGGCAGAACACGAGCGCGTACTCCAGGCCCTTGCTCTTGTGCACCGTCACCACCTGCACCAGATTGCGGTCCGATTCGAGCCGCAGCTGCGCGGCGTCGTCCTGCCGCGGATCGGCGCGCTGCGCCTGCAGCCAGCGCAGCAGCGCGTCGGGCGTGGGGTGCTCGGCGGCGGCCTCGTGCAGCAGCTCGGCCAGGTGGCGCAGGTTGGTCATCCGGCGCTCGCCCTCGGGCCGAGACAGCAGCCGCTCGGCCACCCTCTCGGTGCGCATCCACTCGCGCAGCATGCGGCCCACGCCGCGCTGCAGCCAAGTGTCCTGGTAGCCGGCAAAGCGCATCACCAGCGCCAACAGCGCCGCTTCGTCGCCGGCCAGCGCATCGATGTCCGCGGCCGTGCGCCCCATGGCCTCGGTGGCCAGCGCGGCGCGCAGCAGCGGCTCGCGCTGCGGCTCCAGCACCGCGGCCAGCAGACGTTCCAGGTCGGCGGCGTCGGGGCTGTCGAAGACGCTGGCCTGCGACAGCTCGACGCTGGCCACGCCCAGCGCGGCCAGAGCGCGACGCATCGCCGCGCCGTGGGCATGGCTGCGCACCAGCACCGCGATGTCGCCACCGCGCAGCGGCCGCTCGCCGATGCGCAGGCTACCGGCCTGGCCCGCGGCCAGCAGCCGCGCGATCTCCGCCGCGCAAGCCTGCAGCGCCAGGCGCCGGGCCTCGGCCGCCAGCAGCGGCTGTCCCTGCGCATCGCGCGGCAGCTGCCACAGTTGCAGCGCCGCGCGCGGTGCCGTGCCGTCCTCGTGCAGCGGCGGCTTGGGCTTCACGCCTTCGCGCACCGGCCGGTAGGCCAGCGCCTCGATCATGAAGGCATTGGGCTGCGCGCCGAACAGCGCGTTCAATGCGTCGATCAACGCGCCGCTGGAGCGCTGGTTGTCTTCGAGCGAGTACTCGGCGCGAGCATCGCGGCGCGCCTCCAGGTAAGTGGGCAGGTCGGCGCCGCGGAAGCTGTAGATGGCCTGCTTGGGGTCGCCCACCAGCATCAACGGCGCGTCGCTGCCGTGGAACAGGCGGCGGAAGATGGCGTACTGAAGCGGGTCGGTGTCCTGGAACTCGTCGATCAGCGCCGCAGCAAAGCGCCCGCGCAGCCGCGCCGCCAGCGCATCGCCGCCTTCGCCCTGCAGCCGCTCGTGCAGGTTCAGCAGCATGTCGTCGAAGCCCAGCACGCGCTGCGTGCGCTTGGCCGCCCGCAGCGCGGGCGGGCCCTTTTCGAGCAGCGTGCGCAACAGCGCCAGCCGTTCGAGTTCGACGGCCTGCTGCCAAGCGGTCTCGGCCTCGAGCAGCCGCTGCGCCAAGTCATAGAAGGGATGAGGTGCCGGCGGTGCCAGGCCCTTCTTCGGCTGCAGCATGCCGACCGAAAACAGCCTCAGCCTGCCAAAGGCCTCGAGCGACTGCGGCAGCTCAGCCTGCGCGCACAGCCGGTGCCACGAGGCCTGTGCCTCGTCCAGGGTCTCGGGCTTGTAGTACGTGCCGTTGAGCCGGCCCAGCGCTTCGCGCACCGCGGCATCGATGGCCGCATGCTCGCACAACCAGCAGTCACGCGCCTCGGCGAAGGCCTGCTGGCGCAGGCTCGCATCGATGGACGCCTGCGTCGCAGCCGGCCACAGGCAGCGCGCCAGCGGCTTGGCCAACCGCCGCTTGAGCAGCTCATCCAGCCGCTGCGGCGTGTCGCCCCGCTGCAGCAGCAGCGCCGACAGGGCCGCCGGGAGATCGGCCGCGGCAATGTGCTCGCGCCAGAAGTCGTTGACCGCCTGCTGGCGCAGCAGGCTGTCGTCGGTGAGTGCGCTCAGCTGAAGCGGCATGCCGGTACTGAATGGCGCCTCGGCCAGCGCGCGCTGGCAGAAGCCGTGGATCGTCAGGATCGCGGCTTCGTCGAAGCCTTGCAGCGCCTGCTCCAGCTTGTCGCGCGCCGTCTCGTCGGACCAGCCCGGGCGCAGCCGCAGCCGCCTCAGCAGCTCGGGCACGAAGGGGTCGCGGCCGTCGGCGCTGTGGCCGCGCAGCCGCTCCAGCGTCTCGGCGATGCGGCTGCGGATGCGCTCGCGCAGCTCGGCCACCGCGGCGTTGGTGAAGGTGACGACCAGGATCTGCGACACCGGCAGTGCGCGTTCCAGCAGCAGCCGCAGGTACAGGCCGCTCAGGCTCCAGGTCTTGCCGGTACCGGCCGAGGCCTCGATCAGCCGCGTGCCCTCGAGCTCGCAGGTGTAGACGTCGAAGCGCGTGCCGTTCACGCCTTCTGCTCCGTGTAGTGCTCCAGCAGCGGGCCATAGACCCTATGCGCCAGCATCTGGAAGTCGGCGTCGAGCGGGTTGTCCACGCCGCGCAGCGCCAGCTGGTAGGCCGGATCGTCGCCTTCGGCAAAGGCCTGCTTCGCATCGGACCGCCAGGCCGAACGCGCTGCCGCGGGGCTGCCGGTCAGGAGCTGCCAGGCGGCCCGAGGGAAGAAGTGCAGCGGGGCGCGCAGCCCTTGGCGGTACAGCGTGACCAGATCCTGCAGCAGCGCGAGCGGCTCGGCCACCGGGTCCAGCGTGAAGCCGCCGTCTTCGGCCAGCCACTGCGTGCGGCACAGCACGCCCACGGGCGCGGCGGCGCAGAGCACCAGGTGGCGCAACCAGGCCTCCAGCGGGCGCAGGCGCTGCAGCAGCCGGAACTCACCGCCCACCAGACCGGCCGGGCGCAGCGTCTCGAGCGTGGCCTTCAGCAGCCAGGCCTCGCCCTCGATCTGCAGCAGCCACTGTTGGCTCAGCGGCGGCAAAGGCGGCCCGCCGGCCGCCGCATCCAGGCGTTGGTGGAAGGCGCGCAGCTGCGGCAGCAGCACCTGCAACTGCACGTCGCCCAGCGTGCCGTCCGGCAGCTCGGTGCCGGCCAGGGCCTGGTCGCGCAGCGCCGCATCGTCGTCGCCTGCTGCCAGGTTGGGCAGCAGGCGCTGTGCCAGGCTGAGCCGCAGCCGGCCGTCGACCGTGAAGGGCTCGTCGTCGAGCAGCTCTTCGGCCTGCCACGGCAGCTCGATGCGCAGGCGACGGCGCAGCAGGGCGCGGCAAGGGTTGCGGAAGAACTCGGCCAAAGTGTCCAGTGACAACTGCCGCCACTCGGGCCCGGGCGGCGGCAGCGGCCCGTGGACGAAGGGCCAGCGCGGCCCGGACGCGGCGCGTTCGCCCTTGCCTTCGTCTTCGTCGTCGCCATCCTCGGTCTCGCTCTCCGCTGGCAGCGGCGTGGGTGGCGAGCGCGCGGCCTCGGCCTGCAGCCGCGCGCGCAGCGCCTGCGCCAGCTCGCGGTCGTGGCTGCGCAGCCGCAGGTCGGCCTGCGGCTCGAAGCCCTGCGGTGCAAAGGCCTGCAGCGGATGCTCGACTACCAGCTGCTCGCGCGCGCGGGCTTCGGCGGCGGCGTCGCCAGGCGGCACGGTGAGGGCTGGCAGCAGGATGTCGAGCAGCTCAGACACCAGCACCGAAGGCGGCAGTCTGGCGTTGTCGCGTACGCTGCGGCCGGTGTGGCTCAGGTACAGGCTGCGGCGCGCGGCCAGCAGCAGGTCGAGCATCAGGCCGCGGTCGTCGTCGCGGCGTTGCCGGTCGCCAAGCCGTGGCAGCGCGGCGATCAGGTCGAACTCGTCGGCGCGCGGCAGCGATGGAAAGGCGCCGTCGTTCAGGCCGAGCAGGCACACCACCTGGAAGGGCAGCAGGCGCAAGCCGCTCATCGAAGCGAAGCAGATGCTGCCGCCGGCGGCAGCGCCGCGCGCCGGGTCCTCCAGCCGGGCCTGCAGCGCGGCGCGCAGCACGGCCAGCGGCAGTGGCTCGGCGACACCGCCGTCGTGCATGTTCTGCACCATCTGGGCGATGCTGGCACGCAGCCCCAGCAGGTCGTCCTGCTCGCTTTCGTCGGCCGCGACGAAGCGGTCGAGCAGGCCGTTGAGCAGCAGCGCCCAGTCGGCCGGCAGACGCGGCATGCGCAGGGCGGCCAGTGTGTCCTGCAGCGCACGGGCAAAGCGCCACAGCGCGCCCAGGGCCAGCGCAGCTTGGCCTTCGGCCCCGCCGGCACCCAGGCGGCCGACGAAGGGCGGCGCGCCGCCTTCGGCTTGCGCAAAGCCGAGGAACAGCCGCTGCAGCGCGTCGTCCAGCGTGAAGCGCTCGCTGCCCGGCAGGCCCTGTGTGCGGCGCTGCTCGCCGTCCAGTGCCCAGTGGAAGCCGGCCTCGCGCAGCGCCTGGTGCACCTCGGCCAACGCTTCATCGTCCAGGCCGAAGCGGCGCGCCACCGGCGGCTGTTGCAGCAGGCCGAAGATCTCGCTGGCGGTGCAGCGCGAAGCCGGCAGCGCCAGCAAGGCCAGCAGGCAGCGCGCCGGCAGGTCGACGCGGCTGCCCCGGCCGCCGCAGATCGCATAGGGCAGAGCGCGCTCCTTGGGCTGGGTGCCGAAGACGGCATCGATCAGCGGCGCGGCGGCATCCAGGTCGGGCAGCGCCACCAGCACGTCGCCGGGGCGCAGCTGCGAGTCCTGCGCGAACAGCGTCAGCAGGTGGTCGTGCAGCACCTCCAGCTCGCGCGTCAGCGAATGGCACACATGCAGCTCGATGCTGCGGTCGGCCGTGTCCACGCGCACCGAGCCCGGCTGCAGCGGCTGCAGCGTGAGCAGAGCGTTCTGCAGCCGGGCCAGCAGCTGCGTACCGGCCGCGGGCTCGAAGTCGGCATCGTCCTCCACGCCGTCGCCGGCCAAGCCGACCAGCGCCTCCACATGGCTTTGCGTCTGCCGGCCCCACGAGGTGAGCAGGCGCTGGCCTTCCTCGAAGCCGTGGTCGCGACCGCGCGCGGCCAGGGCGCGCAGCCGGCGCGCATCGACCAGGTCGAACCAGTATTCCCGGCACGGATTCAGCACGTACAGGTGCAGCTCGATGCACTGCGCCAGCGGCTGCAGCAGCTGCAGGTGCAGCGGCGCGATGCCGGGCAGGGCAAACAGGTGGGCCACTGCCGGCAGGCCGGCCGCGC
>Ga0316625_100000188_pt1 | contig 10815 bp, 12 predicted proteins | sample OWC_Aug_T1_C1_D1_FD_207655 | JGI IMG/M metagenome (GOLD analysis project Ga0316625, IMG submission 207655) | Wetland soil microbial communities from Old Woman Creek delta, Ohio, United States - OWC_Aug_T1_C1_D1_A | ecosystem: Environmental > Terrestrial > Soil > Wetlands | place: USA: Ohio... | reverse complement strand
CCGAGGACGTCATCAAGCAGATCGAGTCCGACCTGACGGTGGCGTATGACGAGGCGCGGAACCAACTGACGCTCAAGATCGCGCAATACACGGCCGAGGCGCAGAAGCAGGACACGACGCCGAAGGAGCGTGAGGTTCTGGCGACCCGGCTTGCGGCCGTGCAGGCTGACCTCAAGGAATTCGGCGAGCGCCGCGAGCGGACGCTGTCGGCGCTGCGCGCCTACAGCATCGGTCACGGCGGGCTGATCCGCTACAACGACGTCGAGTCGTTCGCTACGGTCACAGGCTACACCGTTGCCAAACCGAGCGCGAAGGCGGGGAATCCGTTCTCGCCGTCGAATTTCCGCATTCAATTCCTGCGGAACATCCCGAATGGCGCCCTTTCGCTGCAACTCTCGAAGATCGAGCGGAACGCGAATTTCAGAGGGGCGGCATGGGGCCGTCACCCCGATTTCGATTGGGAATACCGCGACCGCAACCTGACTGGCGGCCGCGAGGAAAAATACATCATCACGGGGAACATCCCGCAGGCGCTATCGCAGACGCAGGGCGTCGGCGAGATTATGACGTTCACGATCCGCAATCGCGCCGAGGCGGAGACGGGCCTGTTGATGCCGCGCGGGTTCCAACCGGGCGACCTTGCCGCGCAAGACTACGCGATGCGCGACCCCCGGCAGATCACCGACTTCCTGTCGGCGGTCGGTCACGCGATCATCAAGCGCAACGCCAAGTCCTACGACTGGTGGCAGCAGAAGCTCAAGGAGTGGAACGACATCCGGGGCGAGAATGCCCCGCTTGCCGCGATCGGCACGGAGGAACCCTACACCTTCGCCGTGTTCTCTAAGAACCGGGTCATCGCGCTGCAACCGGACACCTACGGCGACATCGACCTCATCATCCGTCGCTCGGAGGGGTCGCGGTGGATCAAGAACAAGACGATCGTCGGCATCGTTGGCGACCTCTCTGGTCGGCGCGGCGGGTCGATGATGCGAGCTACGGTGCCGAAGGACAAGCTCGGTCAACTGGTCAAGTTCCTGCGCAACCAGATGCCGATGTATGTCTCGAACAGCATCGGGGATCTGGCGAAGCAATACATTCCGCCCGCGCCCTCCGCCAAGGCGTCCATTGGCGAGGCCGGGGCCGGCTCGACGACGGCGCAAGTGTTGGGGTGGATCGACCCGATCCGCGCGACGTGGAAGAACGCGCCGCCGATCCGGGTGGTCGACTCGATTGCCGACATCCCCGGCTACCAGAACAGCCCGACGTTGAGCAAGGCGCTCGAAGGCGGCCGGCGCGTCCGGGGCCTGTTCTCGAACAAGGGCGAGGTCTACCTCATCGCCTCGGGTCTGCGGGATGCCGCCGAGGCGCAGTTCACCCTCCTCCATGAAGTCGCGGGTCACTACGGGCTCAAGGGCCTGCTTGGCGACCAACTCGACCGCATCATGGAGAAGATCTACGTCGACAACCCGGCGGTCCGGGCAATGGCGGACGAGAAGATGCGGTCGCGCGGCTACAGCCGGGCGCTCGCTACCGAGGAAGCCCTCGCCGACATGGCGGGGCAGGGCGAGAAGCTCCGCTCCCTGAACGGGTTCCAGATGCTCGTCGCCGCCATCCGGCGCGGGATCCGCGCGCTCGGGTTCGATCTGCGCATGTCGGACAACGACGTTCTGGCACTTTTGGCAGCCGCGCGGCAAGTGGTCGAGACGACCGGCGCGATGACGATCCCCTCTGCCGGCGACAAGTTCAGTTCGGTCGGGCTGACCGAGAAGGCAACGCAATGGGTGACGGACACCTTCCTGCGGACGCCGAACACCTTCAACCCGATCCTCAAGCCGTTCCAGACGCAGTATCACAAGGCGCAGCAGAACACCTACTTCCGCCGGGTGTTCATGGCGGCGCAGGCTTACATCCGGGACGTCGCGGCCTTCGCCAATGACGCGGCGGATCTGGCCGGCGAGGAGATGCTGCCCCGGCTCGGGAACATCGCCGACGCCTTCCGCAACATCACGCCGAGCCGGATCAAGTCGATCCGGGACGACACGGCGGCGGCGGCCAATGCCATGATGCTTGGGACGCTCGCGGACACGCGCCTGACCGACGATCAGCTTCGCAACGGCGCGACGATCCCGACGCAGACGCACGGGATCATCCGGACTCCGGTCCTGACCGAGTCGCAGATCGACCTTTTCCACAAGGCGCGCGCAGCGATCGACCTGTCGCTGCGGCAGATGGTCACGTCGGAGATGGCGAAGCTCGTCAAGGGCGACCACATCGACGATGCCGTTGCGGCCGCCAAGGCGGACCCGATGCGCAGCACGGCGATCCTCCTCGACGAACTGAACACGGCGCGCACCGAGGCCGAGGAAGCCGAGAACCTCGAAGCGGTCGGCCGCTACGACGAGCGCATCGACCAGATCGAGAAGCTCGAAAAGGGCTACCAGAAGCTCTACGAGCAGGGCTACGCCCCGCTGATGCGGTTCGGGAAATACAGCGTCCGCGTGGCGCGCACGGTGAACAACCAGACCGAGGAGTTGTTCTTCGGGCTCTACGAGTCGAAGGCGGCCATGTATCAGGCCGAGCGCGATCTCCGTGAGGATCCCGAGTTCCAGTCGCCGGAGGTCCGCATCGTCACCGGCACGATGGACGAGGATCAATGGAAGCTCTACCGGGGCCTGTCGCTCGACTCGCTCGCGGCGTTCGCCAACGCCACGGGGCTATCGGAGGATGCGGCGTTCCAAGACTTCTACAAGCTCGCCCTGTCGTCCCGGTCGGCCATGAAGCGGCTGATCCACCGGAAGGGTGTTGCCGGCTACAGCGAAGATCTGCCCCGGATCCTCGCCGGGTTCATCACGTCCAACGCCCGGCTCACGTCCCGGAACTACCACTTCGGGGAAATGACGGCGGCAGCGAGCGAAATCCCCAAGGAATTGGGGCAATTGCGGACTGAGGCGGCGCGACTGGTCAGTTACGTCCAGAACCCGTTGGAGGAAGCTCACGCCGCGCGCGGTTTGCTGTTCGTGCATTTCATCGGCGGCTCGCTCGCCTCGGCGCTCGTCAACCTGACGCAGCCGTTTATGATGACGACGCCCTACCTGTCGTCATTCACCAACCCGGCGGCTGCCGGGATGGCGCTCGCGCGCGCGGCGAAGGCAATGGCGAAGGGCGAGTTCACCCCCGAGGCGCAGGCCGCGCTCAAGCGGGCCGGCGCGGAAGGGATCACCGATCCGCAGGAACTCCACCAGTTGTATGCCGAGTCGATTCGCGGGCTCGGGTCGAACATCTGGCTGCGCAAGGGCCTGCGGCTGTGGGGCGCGCCGTTCAGCCTTGCCGAGACGTTCAACCGGCGGATCACGTTCCTCGCTGCCTTCGACATCGCGTCGGAGGAGGGCGCGCTCGCCCGGATCAACGCCAAGAGGGAGGCCGAGGGCAGGCCGACGTTCGAGGATGCCTTCGACTTCGCGGAGCGCGCGGTCGAGGATACGCAGGGCATTTACAACCGGGCGAACCGGCCGAATGCCTCGCGCGGCGCGGTCGGCGCTCTGGTGTTCACCTTCAAGCAATACACGATCGCCTACCTCGAATTCCTGTCGCGCCTGCCGCGCCGGGAGAAGATCATGGCCGGCGCGCTCCTGCTTGCGGCCGCCGGGGTGCAAGGCGCGCCGGGCGCGGACAACCTCGAAGATCTGATCGACACGATCGGGCAATGGCTTGGCTACAACACCAACTCGAAGCGTTGGCTCCGGCAGACCGCCATCAACTACCTCGGCCAAGTCGCCGGGCCGATGTTCCTGCATGGGTTCTCCGGGATCCCCGGAGTGCCGATCGACGTCTCCGGCCGGCTCGGGATCAACAACCTGATCCCCGGCACGAACATCTTCAAGCAATCGGACGCCGACAAGTCGCAGGCGGTCGCCGAATTCGCCGGGCCGGTGGGCGGGCTTTACAGCCAGATCTCGCGCGGTGTGTCGGCGGCGCAGGCCGGCAACATCAAGGGCATGGTGACGTCAGCCTCGCCGGTCGCCGTCTCGAATGCCATGAAGGGGCTCGATATGTGGCAGACGGGCATGGCGCGCGACTCGCAGGGCCGGAAGATCATCGACGTCACCAAGTTCGATGCGGCGGTGAAGTCGATCGGGATTCAGCCCAAGGACGTCGCGCTCGCGTCAGAGCAGGCGCAGGCCGTGCGGCAGGACGTCTCGATGGTCCGCATCGTCGAGTCGCAGATCGCGGACAAGTGGGCGCGCGGGATCATCGACCGGGATCCGGATGCCGTGAAGGCCGCCGTCTTGGAGATGTTCAACTGGAACCGGGCGAACCCGGACTGGATCATCCGCATCGACCAACGCCAGATCCGGCAGCGGATCGAGTCGGCGATGATGGAACGGGGCCGCCGCATGGTCAAGACGGCCCCGGCCGAGGTCAGGGCTGTTGTAGCGAGGGAACTGCGCGGGGAATGAGGGACGGCTTGCGCTGCATAATCACGGCAGCGTGAGTCCGGTTCTTCGCTCCGAGTCGCATAAAGACGTTGCGAAGGTGCGATCGGACGGTTGACGGGCTGATTCCGAGCTTCTTGCCGATCTCGAAGTTCGATAGGCCGCCGGCAAGCAATTGCGCGCACTCCCTCTCGCGCGGGGTCAGTTCGTCATGGCGCATCATTCTTCTCCATTGGACTCGTCGTCCTTTTCGGGTTCCGGGTCCGGCGTCTCCGGGCAGCCGGCTAGGTGGCCGCCCATCGTCCGGCATACCGGGCACCACTTATTGCGGGCCTTCCGTTCGCCTTCCTGCTCGCGGTAGTCCCAATAGTGATCGTCGTCGCACGGGTCCATTCATCCTCCTCCTAGTTCATCGGTCCCAATTCTTGCGGTTTGTAGTAGTCGGCGTCGATGCGCCCCATTGGCCGGTTCCAGAAGTCGGTTTCGGCGTTGTAGTAGCACGGGACGACCATCTCATCGTTGTGCTGATCGACGCAGCCGAGGTCGGAATGCCAACAGCAAGTGAAGAAGTGGCGAACACCGTGCTGATCGACGTGCCCGCCTTGGCAAGCCATCGGCGCGGGCTCGCCGGCCGCCGCCTTCGCGGCCATCATCGGGCAGGCGCGCGGCCATGCATACCACATGGGCGGGTTGCTCTTGGTGTCGACATCGACTTCGCGGAAGGTGACTTGTCGCAGCATCAATACTCCCTTCGGTTGCGCTTCAATCCGATCGCGCGATCGAGCGGATGAGTCGGGTTATGGTAGGGGTGGAACTTGCGCTTGTCGTGGCGAACCCGCTTGCGGCAGTAGTGCAGCAGAGCCGCTACCGTGTTCGGCGCGGTCCCGCGCATGTCCTCCGGCTTGACGTCGGTGGCGGTGTAGCGGATCGAGTTGGTCGCTCCGGTCACGGTGACGCATCCCTTCTTCCGAAGCCGCCGCAGGGCCGTCCCGGCGGCGAGTCGGGAGATCTCGAACTCGATGCTGACGGCCTGCGGGTTCATCGGCCCCTTCTTCCGCAGAAGGGACCACACCCGTTGCTCTAGGCTACGGCCCCCTCTGCGCCGGTTCTGACGGAGCGTCATTCTGCCGGCTTGAACTCGGCCACCTTGGCCGTGTAGACCTTCCACAACTCGGCTTGCACGGCCTCGGGGAAGGCGCGGATCGAGTCGGCGGCGAGGTCGGCCTCATCCTTGTTGGCGGACCGCTCGATCATGGCGGCAACCGTCTCCGCCGAGATCGGCGGTTCGGCGGCCGGCGCGGCGGACGGCGCGGCATCGGTCGCCGTCGCGGCCGTGAGGCGGTTCTTCGCCCGGTGGTGCGCGTCGATTGCCTTCTGGCGGTGTTCCCCGTCAGGCAGGCGCTTCGCGGCCTCGGTGGCGGCCTTGAAGTCCTCCGGCGTGACGGCCCGATCGAACATCGCGCAGATCTGGTCGGCGCGCCTGCGGAGCGCCAGTTCGAGGGCGGCGTCCTGCGGCGAGGCGGCCGGAGCCGGCGGCGCGCCGGGCGTGACGTCCTTCTCGGGCGGGTTGTAGTCCATGACCTCCTCGGCGATCGGCATCCCGCGCATGACGTCGGTAAAGACGTCGCGCAGCGCCCACGACCGCGCGCGCATCTGGAGCATCCGCTGCGGGTATTGCTTCCAGATCGGCTTGTTCGACAGGTCAGCCTTGACCGCATCGGCCATCGAGAAGGTCCGCGCGACCGGCGGCGAACCGCGCCGCTTGACCGTGCAGGTTGCGGTCTTGGTTGACTCGTCGTAGACCTCGTCGATGCCTTCGAGGATCTTTGCCCCGGTGGCGTCCGTCGCGGAGCGCACGATCGCCAGAACGGCATCGCCCCACAGCGACGGGCGGCCGTTGATGACGGCGATGTTCTGCATCGCCTGCATCGGCTTGAGCCCGACTTCCGCGCCCATCTGGATAGCGACGAGGACGTTGCCCGGCTTGTCGATGTAGTCCTTCGGGACGATGGTCGACGTCGCCATCATCTTCGCCAGTTCCATCGCCTCGGTGAGCGACTTCGGCGAAAAGTCGAAGGCGGCCATTGCGGTTCCCGGCTTCGATTCCGGTTCGGTGGTGGTAACAGCGGTTGCTTGTTCGTTCATGGTTTCCTCGTAATGGGGTGGGCCGCCGCACGGTTCACAGGAGCTTCCCGCGCTATTTAACGTCGCGCGGCCGACGTCGAACTGGCGGCAGCCCGTGGAATTACTCGTCCTTCGCTTTCTTGAATCGCAGTTCCATGTATTCGGACGCCGGAACGACGTATTCCTTCTTCTTGACCAACTTCCGGGTGAAGGCCGAGCCGTCCTCGAATTGCAGGATGGCGGCGCTCCCCATCTCCATCAGCATCCGGGCATCGCAACCATCGACGACCTTTTCGTATTTCAGGATGGTTGCCTTGGCCTCGGCGCGGACGTCGCGCCACGCCGCGAGCGACGACGGCGCAACGATCGTTGTCCCATCGGTGCCGGGGTAGACCCGCTTCAATGCGGCGACGGCGCGCTCGGTGTCGGGGTTGATGTCGGGCGGGATCCCCTTGCCGACATTCTCGAACCAGAAGTCATGCGTCGAGTCGATGATGAGTTGGTCCCACTCCTTGCTGCGCGCGATGTCGTAGAGTCGCATCTCACCGCCGCCAAGGTAGGCCGCCACAGTCCACACGGGGTAGTCCTTGACGAGCATGTAGGTGTGAACCTGCGGCGCGTAATACTGCGGAATCTGCTCGGTTTCCTCCGGGCCCCACTTCGCGGCCGCGCGCCACCCGACGTTCTTCAACTCGACGCCGCGATCCTCGCCGACCACGTCGCGGTCGATGTGAATCGTCAGCCAGTCATACTTGGGGTGGACGATCGTCAGGTTCGAGCGGCGCAGCTTGATCGGGCGACCGTCGCGCCGCGAGATCCGGCGCTCGGCGAGCGCGGCGATGCCATCTTCGAGGACGTTGCCGGCCTCGACCGCCTCGTTCTCGGACAGGTCCGCCGGCTCGATGAACCCCATCTTTTCATGGAACAGTTCGAGCGCCGTCTTGAACGGGTTCAACCCGAGAATCGTCGCCACGTCCGAGCCCCCGACCTTGCGCATCGACAGTTGCTTTTCGGTTAGTGCCATAGCCCTCCCTCTCCTTCGCATGTCGCCAGAATTGCCCTGCGGACCGGCGGTTGCCGTTCGCTTTCGCGTCGGCAATGCAGCGCAGGACTTTGCTCATCACGCGGCGCTGCGCGGCCGCGATTTCCTCATCCAGTCGATCGAGGATGCTCACCACTTCCTCCGCATGTTCCGCCATGCGTCGAGCAAGGCGAGAACGACGAACACGATCCCGCCGAACGTGATTGCCCCGATCACTAGATAACCAACGTCTGTGAGGAATTCGATCATTGCTTCACCCCCTCTATTGGCGGAGTGAACGGCTCGAAGTAGGTGCAGGCCAAGCCGCCGTCCGCCTTCCGATTGACCATGAGGGTCCACCCGCGCATCGGCTCGCCGCAGCGGATCCCGACATCAGCGGTGGGGGCCTTGCGCGCCTCCCGTTCCGTGACATATTTCTCGGTGACGGTCACGCATACAAGGCAAATCATCAACGTAAACAACGCGAACCAGAAGGCTTCCCACACTCTCACGGCATCCCCCATTCGGACGAGACTCAATCATAGCACCTAGAAAACTTTGTGTGAAAGAAATTTTTGTTGTAGACTCGCGGCATGACTCCACTCAAAGCACTCGAAACGGCGGTGCGCCTGCTTGACGGGCAATCCGGATTGGCGCGAGCCTGCGGTGGCAACATCAAGCAGGGTCACGTCTGGTATTGGCTAAAGGTCGGGCGCATCCCGGCGGAGCATTGCATCGCGGTCGAGAAGGCGACGAAGCGCAAGATCACCCGGTTCGACTTGCGCCCGGACGTCTTTGGACGGCCTCGGCAGCGGCATGAGTAAGGGGCTGCGCATGACCGAGGAGCAGTTGGCGGCGATCACCCGCAAGAGTGCCGCCTTGGCGAAGGGCCCGGCTCCGGCCCCTGCCCCCAAGAAGAAGCCTGCGAAGTATCGGAACGAACCCATCGTCGTCGATGGCAAGCGGTTCGACTCGAAGGGCGAAGCGGAACGGTTCTTGCAGTTGCACTACCGGGCAATGGCGGGCGAGATCTCCGGCCTTCGCCGGCAAGTCGCGTTCTCCCTGTCCGTCAACGGCATGGCGATCGGCACCTACGTCGCCGACTTTGTCTACTACGAAACCCGCTCGAAGAAGCTCGTCGTCGAGGACTGGAAAAGCCCGGCGTCCAAGACGGACCTCTACGAGTGGAAGAAGAAGCACTTGCTCGCTGAACACGGCATTGCGATCGTCGAAACAGGCAAGATCTGATCGCGGCTTTCTGATAACCTTCGGGGTGCCGGGACAACGGGAGGGCCTTCCCGCGTTCCGCCACTACGGGACTTACCGGCACCCTTTTTTCTGCTTGCCCTAGTGGGGGTATCTGCTTTGCCGAATCGCATCCTCCGGTCGTCCCTGCTGCAATCGCAGCGGTGGCTCGATCTCGCTGACAATACAGCGCGCCTCGCCTTCATCGCCTGCATCCTGCAAGCCGACGACCTCGGGAACTTCGAGGGGGGCGATCGGCACCTTGCCCGCCTGTGGCGAGATCTCGGGGTCGACACCCCACGGAAGGCCGAGCGCATCCGGATCGCTCTGGTGGAGGCCGATCTGCTCCGGCCCTACCAGATCGGCGGCAAGACCTACATGCACATTCCCCGTTTTCGGCAGCGAGTTCGCTATGTCAACAGCCCAAACCCAAGACCGCCAGAAACGATAGAATGTAACGAAATCAAGGAGATGCACGGAAGAAAGTCAGACTCAAGTCAGACTCAAGTCAGACCTAAGTCAGACTCAAGTCAGACTCAAGACGGTCCTAAGACCGCCGAAGTGAAGTTAAGAGAAGTGAAGCGAAGTGAAGATTCTCCTTCGGAGAATAAAACCAAGGCGCGCGCTGCGCGCGCTGCGCCGGCAGGGAACGGCGTCGAATTACCCGACTGGCTTCCTCGGGAATCGTGGGATGCCTTCAAGCAACATCGAGTTCGGCTTCGGGCTCCGATGACTCCCCATGCCGAGAATCTGGCGATCAAGGAACTGGCGAAGATCGTCGATGGTGGGGGTAACGCGGTCGCGGTGATCGACCAGTCGATCGTGAAGGGGTGGAAGGGGCTGTTCACCGTGAAGGCCGACTTCCAGTCGTATCGCCCGCAGGGCGGGAACGGCGGCAGCATGGCGGAGCGCCGGGCGGCGCAGGCGCGCGAGATCTGGTCGACAAGCGAAGGAGGGAATGATGAGCAACCACCCAACGACATCACGGGCGAGGCACATCGCGTCGAGTAACGACTTGCCCGGCAGGCCGATCGACAAGCTGTTCGCGGTCCTGCTGACGATGTATGGCCGGCATTGGCTCGACCTGTGGACCGATTCCCCGATGAACCGGGTGAAGGAGACGTGGCAGGCCGGGCTCGTCGGGATCTCGGACGAGGCAATCCGGTCCGCGATCGACTACCTGAACAAGAACAACAAGTTCCCTCCGACACTTCCGGAATTCATCACGATCTGCCGCCAGTTCCGGCCGGAGGATCGGGTGAAGCTCCCGCCGCCGCGCGAGGCGCACGGGGAGATTCCGGCGAGCATCAGCGCGGTGCTTGCGAAGCGCCCGGTTGGCGCGAAGCGCGGACCCGATTGGGCGCACCGGATCATGGCGGACCCGGCGTCCTACCCGCACATCTCGGTCGCTTACGCGAGGGAGGCCCTTGGACTCACAGGAACAGTTGGAGCAGATGCGGGACCGGATTTCCCGCCTATCGACGAAGCAGAGGACGGATACGGCCGAGAAAACCCGCACGAACCGGGAGAAGTGTCCGGAACTGACGGCTTGGATTGACGACTTCAAGGCCGTGTTCGGGCCGGGGGTGAAGGTGAAGTGGGTTCGGTGGCCGGACGGCACCGAACAGGGGAGGCGGGGGAATCCGGGTGTCCCGGTGTCGATCCCCCACACGGAAGGAGGGAAGAAGTGAACGAGCTTCCGACGATCAAGGCAGAGTTGATGCTGCTGAACTGGCAAGTAACCGCCACGGGTGGCGCGAAGATCATCTTCGCCATCGACGAAACGGAACTCGAACCGTTCAAATTGCTGACGCGGCGCGAGGGCAAGCGTCCGGGGCAGCGGTTGATGGCGGTGTTCGTTCCCATCGGCGACGACGAGCAACCGAAGCCCGCGCAGCCGGCGCATCCGCCGGGCAAGGTGGGGCCGCTCTGCCTGTTGGCGGCGCTATGGTGCAAGGACGTGAAGTTTCAGGCGTTCCTCGCCGCCCGGTG
>Ga0316625_100000187_pt1 | contig 10817 bp, 11 predicted proteins | sample OWC_Aug_T1_C1_D1_FD_207655 | JGI IMG/M metagenome (GOLD analysis project Ga0316625, IMG submission 207655) | Wetland soil microbial communities from Old Woman Creek delta, Ohio, United States - OWC_Aug_T1_C1_D1_A | ecosystem: Environmental > Terrestrial > Soil > Wetlands | place: USA: Ohio... | reverse complement strand
TAGTCAATCTTCATACGCATGCCGCCATGGTGCTTATGCGCGGATTGGCGGACGATGTGCCGCTGATGGCGTGGCTAAATGAGCGCATCTGGCCGGCTGAATCGCATGTGGTTTCGGATCGCTTTGTCCATGACGGGACGCTGCTGGCCTGTGCGGAAATGTTGCGTGGTGGCGTGACCTGTTTCAACGATATGTATTTTTTCCCGCAAGCCGCTGCCGAAGCCATTGACCGCATAGGTATGCGCGCCTGCCTCGGCTTGGCTGTGCTGGAGTTCCCCTCTCCCTACGCAGCGGACGCGGATAATTACCTTAACAAGGGGCTGGCAGTGCGTGATGTTTTGCGCGACCACGAGCGCATCACGACCTGCCTGGCGCCGCATGCGCCCTATACTGTCAGCGACCGCACTTTTAGCCGGCTGGTGACTTATGCTGACCAGCTTGGATTGGGTCTTCACCTGCATCTGCATGAAACTCGTGATGAGATTGCCCGGAGCGAGGTGCAGTATGGCTTGCGCCCCTTGCAACGGCTTGCCGGCCTTGGGCTGTTGGGGCCTAATCTGCTGGCAGCGCATTGCGTGCATCTGACCTCAGGCGAGATCGAAACCTTGGCAGCCCAGCGCTGCCATGTAGCACACTGTCCGAGCTCCAATTTGAAGTTGGGCAGCGGAATTGCCCCGGTTGCGTCCTTGCTGGCGGCTGGAGTTAATGTCGGCCTGGGTACGGATGGCGCAGCCAGCAACAATCGTTTGGACATGTTTTCCGAGATGCGTATGGCAGCGTTGCTGGCCAAGTCGGCTGGTGATGCATCCTGCCTGCCGGCGGCTCAAGCGCTGGAGATGGCGACGCTTAATGGCGCGCGTGCGTTGGGGCTGGAAGACCGCATTGGTTCCATCGAACCGGGTAAAATAGCAGACTTGGTGGCGGTTGATTTTTCGGCAACCGAGATGATGCCGTGCTTCGATCCTATATCGCATCTGGTTTATGTTGCTGGTCGCGAGCATGTCAGCCACACTTGGGTGGCTGGAGAACTTCGTTGCGAACATGGCGTCCATGTCGGAGTGGAACAAATGGAATTGAAGGAGATCGCTAGGCTATGGCAGGGAAGGCTGAAACAGTTTCATCGTTGAACGTTGATGCAGCGGAACTGCAGAAATTTGCGTCGCTGGCGCATCGCTGGTGGGATCCGAGCAGCGAATTCAAGCCGTTGCATGACATCAATCCGCTGCGTCTGGACTATATCGACCGCATTGCCGGGCTCTCGGGAAAACGCGTCCTGGATGTAGGCTGCGGAGGCGGTATCCTGTCTGAATCGATGGCCGGGCGTGGTGCCGAGGTAACGGGGATCGATCTCGGCGAGAAGGCGCTTAAGGTCGCACAGTTGCATAAGCTGGAAAGCGGCGCTGACGTCAGCTACCAGCTTGTTTCGGTTGAGGCGATGGCTGAACAGCAGCCTGAGAGTTTCGATATGGTGACCTGCATGGAAATGCTGGAGCATGTGCCTGATCCTGCCGCAATTGTTCGTGCATGCGCAAAATTGGTCAAGCCGGGCGGGAGAGTGTTTTTTTCCACCCTGAACCGCAACCCGAAGTCCTATCTTTACGCCGTGATTGGCGCGGAATATGTGTTGAACATGCTGCCAAAAGGCACACATGAGTATGGGAAATTTATCAAGCCATCCGAACTCTCTGCCTGGTGCCGTCAGGCCGGACTGGATGTCATGGGTATGGCCGGCATGAGTTATAGCCCCTTGAGCAAACGCTATTCTCTGAATGCGGATGTTTCCGTTAACTATCTAATTCACGTAGCGAAATGAGTTTGCGCACGATATTGTTTGATCTCGATGGCACTTTGGTCGATACCGCTCCTGATCTTGGTCTTGCACTCAACTTGCAGCGGGAGCGCCATGGCTTGCCTCCACTGGCACAGGAACTGATCCGTCCTCATGCATCTCATGGCTCACGCGGTTTGCTTGGGGTCGGATTTGGCCTGGCGCCTGAGCATCGTGACTTTGGCGTCATGCGCGAAGAGTATCTTGATTTGTATGATCAGGTTTTTACCCGCTCCCCGATGCTTTTTGGGGGCGTGGCAGAGTTGCTGGCTGCTTTGGAATCCCAAGGATTCGGCTGGGGCGTTGTCACCAACAAGCCGCGACGTTTTACCGTGCCATTGATGCAGGCGCTGGGTTTGGAAGACCGGGCAGCCTGTGTGGTCAGTGGTGACGATGCCCCGCTAGCCAAGCCTCATCCTGGGACTCTGTTTGTGGCTTGCCGGATTGCTGAAACTGTTCCGGCGGAATGTATCTACGTGGGCGATGCCGAGCGGGATATCCAGGCCGGACATGCGGCAGGCATGCAAACCGTGGTGGCACGCTATGGGTATCTGGGTGAACACGATAGGCCAGAAACATGGGGTGCAGAGACCATGATCGATGCGCCTCTGGATTTGCTGGCCTGGGTCGGGATGAAAGGTCTGCCAGTTACCTGATTGTCCGGCGCTCCAGCATCGCCTGCGCCAATGTTCCGCTGTCCACATGCTCGATCTCGCCGCCCATCGGCAAGCCGCGCGCGATGCGGCTGACCTCGATGCCGCGTGCTTTCAGCAGTTCGCTTACATAGTGTGCGGTCGCCTCACCTTCGACGGTGTAGTTCGTTGCCAGAATGACCTCTTCAACCATGCCATCCTGCGCGCGCTTAAGCAGGCGATCCAGATGAATTTCTCTTGGTCCGATGCCGTCCAGCGGCGAGAGCCTCCCCATCAGCACGAAATACATGCCTTTATAGCTATGGGTCTGCTCCAGCATGAGCAGGTCGGTAGGCATTTCTACTACGCACAGTAATCGAGAGTCGCGTTTCCCGGTAGCACATAAACCGCATAGCGGTTCTTCGCTAAAATTGTTGCAGGAACTGCAATGGCCAATCTTCTGCAGCGCATTTTGCAGTGCCTGTGCCAGGATGTCGGCGCCTGTGCGGTTGTGCTGCAGCAAGTAGTAGGCCATGCGCAGCGCTGATTTTGGGCCGACGCCAGGCAGGCAGCGCAGTGACTCGACCAGATGATCCAGAGCGGTAGGACTTTTCATGGAGCACTGCTAACAGGGAGTCGGGCGTGTGTTTTCACTCGCACTGGTTTTAAGCCCATCTAGAATGGCAGCTTCATTCCTGGCGGCATTGGCATGCCGGACATTACGCCCCCCATTTTTTCCTGCGAGGTCGCTTCGACCTTGCGCACGGCGTCGTTCAAGGCAGCCGCTACCAAGTCTTCCAGTATCTCCTTGTCGTCGGCCAGCAGGCTGTCATCGATCTTGACGCGCTTGACTTCGTGGCGGCAGGTCATGACGACCTTAACCAGCCCGGAACCGGACTGTCCTTCGACCTCGATCCTGCCCAGTTCTTCCTGCGTTCGTTTCATATTTTCCTGCATTTGCTGGGCCTGCTTCATCAGGTTGCCCAATCCGCCTTTCATCATGTTTTTGCTCCTATTGAATGGGTTTGATGCTGGATGGCACAATAGTCGCGCCAAAACTGTCCATCAGGTCGCGTACGAACCGATCGTTCTGGATAGAGTCCTCGGCCTGCGCCTGAAGCGCTGCTTTTTCCTGGCCGATCTGCCGGGCCGGGGTATTGGCATCAATGCCGCCAATATCGATCTGGATTTGCAACTGTTTGCCGAAGCGCTCCTTCAGCACGGCGCGCAGTTTTTCCTGGGTGGTGTTATCCAGCAGGTGTTTCTGGTTCTGCGGCACGACCAAGCGCATGCGCTGCCCGTCGAATTCCGCCAGTTCGCAGTTTTGCGCCAGCATGCGTGCCATGCCGCCCAGTTTGAGGCTACCCACCAGGCCGCGCCAGTTGCCGTCGAAGGTTGGTGTTGCGGTCTCAGCAGGACGGGTTTCGGCAACGGCCTGCTGGATTGCATGCAATTTTTCGGCGAGGCTTTCCGGCGGCTTGGCAGTGGGCGCGGGAGGTTCTGCCATCGGCTGCGTTGGCGTCAACGGCGTCTTGAGAGCAGCTGCTGGCGGCGCTGCCGGCTTGCCCTGTGTCTCACTTGGGGCAAATGCCAGCATGCGCAGCAAACACATGGTAAAGCCAGCGAATTCGTCAGGTGCCAGGCTGAGATCGCGGCGGCCGAGCAGGGCGATCTGGTAATACAACTGGGAGTCTTCCGCGCTGAACTGTGCCGCCAGATCCGCCAATTGCGGACGCTCTGGCAAATCGGCAGGGATCGCGTCCGGGATAGATTGCATCAGGGCGATTTGGTGCAGCAACAATGCCAGTTCGCCCAGCGCGGCATCGAAGGACAGGCTGCGTTCTTCCATATTCTGTGCCACGGCCAGCAGGGCCGGGCCATCACGCCGGGCGAGTGCATTCAACAGGGTGAACAAATAGCTCTGGTCGATGGCGCCCAGCATGGCGCGCACTTCGGCTTCGTGCACTGCGCCGCCGCCGTAGGCGATGGCCTGGTCCAGCAGCGACAGGGCGTCGCGCATGCTGCCCGAGGCGGCACGCGCCAGCAGTTGCAGGGCGACGTTTTCCGCCCGGATGTTTTCCTTGTCCAGCACGGCGTGCAGGTGCTGTGTGATGGAGGCTACCGGCATCTGGCGCAGGTTGAATTGCAGGCAGCGCGATAGCACCGTCACCGGCATCTTCTGCGGGTCGGTCGTGGCGAGGATGAACTTGACGTGTGCCGGCGGCTCTTCCAGCGTCTTCAGCATGGCGTTGAAGGAGGAGGTGGAGAGCATGTGCACTTCGTCGATGATGAACACCTTGAAGCGGGCGACCGTGGGAGCGTACTGGGCATTTTCCAGCAGGTCGCGCATCTGGTCGACCTTGGTATTGGAGGCGGCATCCACTTCCAGAAGATCGACGAAACGACCTTTGTCGATTTCGGTACAGGCCGAGCAGACGCCGCACGGGTTGGCGGTGATCCCAGTTTCGCAGTTGAGCGCTTTGGCAAGGATGCGGGCCAGTGTGGTCTTGCCGACGCCGCGCGTGCCGGTGAACAGGTAGGCGTGATGCAGCCGCTGCTGCTCCAGCGCGTTGGAAAGCGCCCGCACCACATGCTCCTGGCCAACCAGTTCCTGGAATGTCTTGGGGCGCCATTTGCGCGCCAGAACCTGATAGCTCATGGAGTTTTTCGACGGTTTGATGAAGCCAGAACTTTAGCTTAAAACGAGAGATGGGGCGAGCCTAACCCCCGGCACTTGCTTCAATAGTTGTGGCTGCTTCCTTCCGGACCTGACCAGGTTGGCTACCTTGCAATGCGGGGAGGCCCGCCGATAAGTATTTTACTCCAATTCCGATCGCACATGGGTTTTGCCTGATGCTTGCGTTATATATGACCATATAAGACGATGATTTTTAAATAAAAAATATTGACTATGGGTGTGGAAAGGCCTACTGTTTTTTTTAAGTGCTGAGTAATTTCAACTTCGTCCGCAAAGTAACTCGAAGAGGAGAACCTCCAATGCTGAAGTCCCTGTCTATCGATCCCACCAAGTGCACGGGGTGCTTGCAATGCGAAATGGCATGCTCCTACGAACATGAGGGCGTGTTCAACACCGCCAAGTCGCGTATCAAGGTGTTTGACTTTCACCATGAAGGCCGCAAGGTGCCCTACACCTGTACCCAGTGCGCGGAGGCTTGGTGCCTGCATGCCTGCCCGGTCGAGGCGATCAAGGTAGATGCCGGAACCGGTGCCAAAATGGTGTTCGACAATATCTGCGTCGGCTGCAAGGTGTGCACCATTTCGTGCCCGTTCGGCACGGTCAACTACAACAGCGATACTGGCAAGGTAATGAAGTGCGACCTGTGCGGTGGAGACCCGCAATGTGCCGAAGCCTGCCCGACCGGCGCGATTACCTATGTGGATGCCGACTGGACCGGCTTGGAAAAAATGCGCAAGTGGGCAGCGGCCACTGATACCGCACCGCGCGCTTAATGGATTGGGAGGAGAGACAACATGGCATGGCATCGTAAATTACTGCGCGTCAACCTAACCAACGGCACCTGCACCCCGGAGCCGCTCAACATGGAGTGGGTTAACGACTATCTTGGCCAGCGTGGGTTGGCGACCAAGTATTTCTGTGAAGAGGTCGATGCAAAAGTTGATCCGCTTTCCCCGGAAAACAAACTGATCTACACCACCGGCCCATTGACCGGCACCATGGCCTCCACCGGCGGACGTTATTCCGTCGTCACCAAGGGCCCGCTGACGGGCGCTATCGCCTGTTCCAATTCGGGCGGCTATTTCGGTGCGGAGTTGCGTTTTGCCGGATGGGACATGATTATCCTTGAAGGCAAGTCGCCCAGGCCGGTCTACCTGCATATCGAGAATGACAAGGCCGAACTGCTGCTGGCGGAGGATTTTATCTGGGGCAAGAGTGTTTGGGATACCGAGGGACTGATCAAGAAGCGCCACCAGGATCCTTTGATGCGTGTTTCCTGCATTGGGCGTGCGGGTGAGATCGGTGTTCTGTATGCTGCAATCGTGAATGACCTGCATCGAGCCGCCGGTCGTTCCGGCGTTGGAACGGTGATGGGCTCCAAGAACCTCAAGGCCGTGGCCGTGCGTGGCACCAAGGGGGTGGGGGGCATTGCCGATCCTAAGGCGTTCATGGCGGCGACAAAGGCTGGCAAAAAGGTGCTGCATGACAATCCCGTGACTGGCCAAGGGCTGCCCAAGTATGGCACTCAGGTGCTGATGAACGTGATCAACGAAATCGGCGCTTCACCCACCCGAAACAGTCAGGATGTGCAGTTCGAGGGTGCAGCCAAGATTTCAGGCGAGGCCATGCACGAGAAACGCCCGACAGATGGTAAGCCCCATCTGATAACTAATCAGGCCTGTTTCGGCTGCACCATCGCCTGCGGGCGCATCTCCCAGATCGACGAAACCCATTTCACCGTCAAAACCCGCCCGGAATACTGGGGTGCGAATGGCGGCCTGGAATACGAAGCTGCGTGGGCGTTCGGCAATGCCAACGGGGTTGATGACCTGGAAGCCCTACAATTCTGCAATATTCTCTGCAACGAAGAGGGGCTAGACCCCATCACCCTGGGATCCACGATCGGCGCGGTGATGGAACTGTACGAAATGGGCGTAATCACCAAGGAGGAAATTGGCTTCGAGGCACCATTCGGCTCCGCCGAGGCGGTGACCAGGCTGGCTGAGATGACTGCGCGCGGCGAGGGCTTTGGCAAAGTGATCGGCCTCGGTTCCAAGCGTTTGTGCGAGAAATATGGTCATCCGGAGCTTTCCATGTCGGTCAAGGGGCAAGAGTTTCCGGCCTATGACGGACGCGCCCTGCAGGGCATGGGCTTGGCATATGCTACATCCAATCGCGGGGCCTGCCATCTGCGCGGTTACATGGTGTCGACCGAAGTGCTTGGCATCCCATTCAAGACTGAACCCCAGGCGACTGAGGGCAAGCCAGAATTGCTCAAGGCCTTTCAGGATGCCACTGCTGTTGTGGATTCGGCAGGCATTTGCGTGTTCACCACGTTTGCGTGGGGATTGCCTGACATTCAGCCGCAAATCCAGGCCGCCTGCGAAGGCGATTGGTCGCTGGAGAAATTGAATGTGATGGGCGAGCGCATCTGGAATATGGAGCGCGAATTCAACCTCAAGGCCGGATTCACCGCCAAGGATGACACCTTGCCGCCACGCTTACTTAAGGAAGGCTGCAAGACTGGGCCACAGAAGGGCGCAGTGACAAGGCTGGACATCATGATGCCGAAGTACTACGAGGTGCGCGGCTGGGATACAGAAGGTGTGCCGACTGCGGAAACCAAAGTGCGGCTGGGGTTGTAACGGATGAATTACGTCATTATCGGCAACGGTCCAGCCGGGGTCATCGCCGCGGAAACCCTGCGCAAAACTGACCCCGGTGGCAAGATTGTGCTTATCGGTGACGAGCCGGAGCCGCCGTATTCCCGCATGGCCATCCCTTATCTGCTGGTAGGTGACATCCGGGAGGATGGCACCTACCTGCGCAAGACTCATGGGCACTTCGAGCAGCTTGGCATCGAGTTGGTTTGTGACCATGTGACGCGAGTGGATAGCGCTGAAAAGACAGTCACCCTGAAGAATGGAACGAGGTTGCCGTACGACCGTATGTTGGTGGCTACGGGCGCGCGCCCTGTTGCGCCGCCGATTCCTGGCATGGACTTGCCCGGAGTTTATCCCTGCTGGACGCTGGAAAACGCCCGTTCGATTGCGAACCTGCTTAAGCCTGGCGCCCGCGTGTTGCAGATGGGGGCAGGCTTCGTCGGCTGCATCGTTATGGAAGCGCTGGCGCACAGCGGAGTCGAACTGACGGTGGTGGAAATGGGTAACCGTATGGTACCGCGTATGATGACTGAAGGCGCCGGCACCATGATCAAGAACTGGGTCGAGAAGCAGGGTGTGCGCGTTTTTACCTCCACCAGAGTCGAAGCCATCGAGAAGGAGGAGAGTGATATGCTCCGCGTCACATTGGGCAATGAGCAGGAACTCATTGTTGATCTGGTGATTTCTGCCACCGGCGTGCGTTCGAATATTGCCTTCCTGGAAGGCAGTGGTGTGGCAATGGACGTCGGCGTCCTGGTAGATGATCAGATGCGAACCAATATACCGGAAATCTTTGCCGCCGGAGATGTAGCGCAAGCGCGTGACTTTTCCACGGGCAGCATGATGGTTAATGCCATCCAGCCTAATGCTGCCGACCAAGCGCGTATCGCAGCGCTGAATATGGCTGGTAAGGTGGCGCGCTCACAAGGCAGCCTGGCAATGAACGTTCTCAGTACGCTGGGGCTGATTGCTTCTTCCTTTGGGCAATGGTGGGGCGCCGAAGGGGGCGAGCATGTGGAATTGATGGATCAGGAAAACTTCCGGTACCTGCGGCTGGAATTCAAGGGCGATGTGCTGATTGGTTCGACCAGTCTCGGGCTCACCCAGCATGTTGGAGTGCTACGTGGCTTGATTCAGACAAAGACGCATCTAGGCGAGTGGAAAGACAAACTGCTACAGGATCCTACTCGCATCATGGAAGCCTATCTCGCCAAGGGGCAGGCTGCGTTGATTTGAAAATCCAGCTCAAGTTGTTCGCCAATCTGGGCACCTGTTTGCCTGCTGATGCCGTTCATAACCAAATCGAACTGGATGTGCCGGAGGGAACTACTCCCGCCCATCTCATACAACAGTTCAACATTCCCCCTCGGCTTGCCCATCTCGTTCTGGTCAACGGGGTGTACCTTTACCCGGAGCAACGCGGCCAGCAACAACTCGTTGAGGGCGATGTGCTGGCAATCTGGCCACCCATTGCCGGGGGATGAGGGTACCCGAAATTCGGTCGATGTCTTTGACCGAGTCCGATTTCTTCAGGATTCTGCCCTATGCCTTGGAGGGCCGAGAGTTCAGCATTTGTCAGGATGGAGTGGAAATCTGCATTGACGCAGAAATCATCAGAATCTCGATGATCCCGCAGTCGCCGCGCACCATCGCCGGTCTGTCCATGCCCGTATTAAAAGTCAGTATCGATTTTGGAAAATTGCCGGATACCTCGGCCCGGCAGTTCATGCGGCAGTTCGACCTGGCATTCCATCGGGGCGGCGGCTAACCTCACCATCCGGTTGGTTAATGGCGCTGAGTTAAGATATAATGCGCCTCTCCTATCGGAGAGGTGGATGAGCGGTTTAAGTCACCACCCTGGAAAGGTGGCACAGGGTTATCTCTGTCGCGGGTTCGAATCCCGCCCTCTCCGCCAGTAAAAGTATAATTAAAACAATATCTTGTATGTATAATTTAAGCCGCATTAAGTGCAGTGTAAGTGAAGTGCGAAAAAAGGCCAACATTGAGTTTGGCCTTTTTTTATGTTTATTATCTACTTCACCCCGTTCAGATAGGATGCTAAAAGGCCTGTCTCGGGAGGGGATCGTGTTTTGCATACATTGTGTGGCTTCTGTTTTTGATAAAGCGAAATTCTGTCAATCTTGCGGCCAGCCATGAAGCATGAACCTGATGTTCCAGTTGCTCCCGGAGGGGCTTCATGACCTATGCCTTAATGCATAGAATTGGGCAATGAAAGATGTGCGGCACTGTCCAGGGCTTGAAGCAACGCCAGCTGTGGGTCCGAACCGCCATATGGGCGGGTTTTCTTTTCCCTAACTGTTTAGAAAAAAATTATTGTGATAGATTGCTTCCATCACAAACCCTCGCTCGAATAGGGACGCGCTAAGGCGCGTTTTTTATTGCATGGGTGCTTTTTGGTTAACTCAACTTTTTGGAAAGAAATGATGATGAAACTAGACACGAATAAAACCAAGGTTGTCATCCTGACCAGCCATTACCGCATCGCTGGCCATATTTCCGTACTCCACGAGGCCAGGGTGACGGACTATATCTGCGAATCTAAGAATTTCATCGCCGTCACGGATGCCGAAATATGGAACCATGACCATCGTAGGGTAGCTTCCACCAGCTTCTTGAACATCAACCGTGAAGATATCGAACTCATCATTCCGGAAGATTGCGTCACGCAGGATTTCGGTATGCATATATTCTAAAAGCTCTAGCATCCATGAGAGAACCCGTCTATAAGGCGGGTTCTCTCATTTCTGTCATATCACTAACTTCCGCTACCGGCGGTGGCAGACGTACACGTTCGTATGTTGCCCGACTTACAAAGCCATATCGCTCTGCGTGAATGCGTGCTAGGGATTCTAACTGGGGCTAAGTTTGCCTGCTGTGAAGGGGAGGGGTGTAAAATATCACAAAAGTTGCTACAAAAACGCTCTTTGTCTCTACGTGAAAACCATTATAAATCAATTCGTTGATATTTTATGCGG